>JACCEE012493674.1_pt1 | contig 18159 bp, 9 predicted proteins | sample 7449931 | NCBI WGS metagenome assembly JACCEE01 (sample SAMN15323457, study PRJNA562643) | freshwater metagenome | isolation source: river surface water | place: USA:Blue River Watershed | collected 2017-08-19 | reverse complement strand
CTCTCCAGTGTCTCTCCATTGTCTTTCCAGTGAAGTACTTCATAGGCCTGATGCAATAAGGCTTTTCTGAGACCTATACCTCAATTTTGGGGTCAAGATTCAAGGATTCAAAGAAAAAGCTGCTGGCAGCTGGCTGCTGGCGGCTGGCGGCTAGCAGCTAGCAGCTAGTGGCCAGCGGCTAGCTGCCAGTAGCCAGAAGCCATTTGAGGAAAAAGCTGATTGTTCTTTAAAGTTCATCTTATACCAAACGAAAAAAGGGATGAAACACGAGTTTCATCCCTTAAACACATCCACAATAAAACTATTAATAAATCACTATTTTCTTTGTATCACTATAGCCATCGGTGATCATCTGGATAAAGTATAATCCTCTGGGTAAGTTAGAGAAGTCGAGCACCTTCGCATCACCATTCCATTCAAATTGATTAACGATTTCACCAGAGACGCTATAAACAACCATTCTGGCATTATGTACTGCAATGTTACCTGTAATGGAAAGATTGACTAATCCTTTACTAGGATTAGGATAAGCATTAAATGCTGCAACATGGATACTTCCTGGGCCTTTATCACCAACCACAATGATTGGGCTGTTGGCAAAGCTAATCATATGACAAGCCACAATAAGATGAGGATTAAATCCATCATTACAGTCGCTGCACGTAACACCTGTTACGCAAGATGGGTTATTTGGATGACATTGATCCACGTATCCTTCATTAAACTTATATTGAATCTGACTCACTCCATTGTTTACATAGGGAGAGAAATTAAAATCAAACCATTTAGCGATTGAACCAGGGCACCAACCAGCGCGATCATAATACCAGGTACCAGACTGGGGTTGACAACCATCAGGATTCGGATTACAATCAGTCCAGTTTAATTGATCAAATGCCTTTGCCCCATCAACCCAGATTGTATGAGTAGTCTTATAGAACTCGGCAGCATTTCCTGTATTTAGATCACCCCAGCCATGGCCAGTTGACACTAGTTTCAATCTTGCAGCAACGGCATTCTCAGGATAAGCATAATCAACGACTTCTACAGGTTGTAGATTGGCATAATCTCCAAATTGGTAGGTGTTATTCCAGATCGTTTGTACAAAACTGTATTTATAAGGAGGAGTTCCTGCCTTATATTCGAGTTTTAGATCGTACTCATATCCATTATCCAGTGTGGTGCAATTAACCCTAAACTCCACCTTTCCTTGAAGAATAGAGGCAAAGTCGGTCAGGTTGATCTTGTGACCGCAAGGAACGCCGTAAGGGGTAATATAACGTATAATTTCATACCATTTTCCATCATGACCTTTAGCTTCAATCCAAGCTACTCTATCCCATTCGCCACATCCACCTGAGGGACAAGAGACGGTAAGAGTTGCCATAATGGTATCATAAGCATTCTGGAATGAAGGCAACTCAGCGGTAACAACTTTTGAGTTAGAGTTGGTATTCAGCCAGACATTATTAACAGCCATCACCTCCTGATCAACAGCAGTTGGTAATAGATGAATCATTACTGATTTCGATGAAGTAGCACCAAAGTTATTAGTACTCTCAACCACTAACTCATAGTCACCATAGGCAGGTGGAGTCCACCAAGCGGTATAATAGTCATTCCAGTAAGTCCTGGCATTGAAAGTTTGACCGTCAATTTTAAACTTAACATTTGAAACGCTAAAGAGATCGGGGTAAGTAATGGAAGCAACGGTAGACAACTCGATAGCTGCCAGAGAGCCAACATAGACATCGCCAGCCAGCGGGTGACGGATATCAATATCGGGCACATGCAGAGCTGGATCTAATACCATAAAGCTCTGCTTAACTGGTGTTGCTGGGTTATACTGACTGTTTCCAGGTTGTGTTGCTTCAATAACGACAAGACCAGTATCACCGGTAAGTGTGACGGTGGCTCCTGCCATTGTTGCGGGTCCTGATATAACTGAAAAACTTACAGGGAGGCCTGAAGTTGAAGAAGCAACCACATCAAATGGCTGAGCATTATTCAGTTTATTAGGAATGGGTAAGAACGAGATCGCCTGGAAAGAGGTATCGAGGGTGCCATTGAAGTTTGAGGTAGGACCAGTTAGAGCGAATGCAATCAGATCACCATCGCGAGTTGGTGAACCCACTTCAGAGATAAGCTTAGTGATAGCCGTATTATTGCCCCCCGGTACTCCCTGGTTGAACTTATAATACAGTTGAAGATCGGTTTCATTACCATTGAGTTCATTTGCCATCAGATCCTGAATCTCAGTCTGGGTCAGACCACGCTTCCATACAGAGACCTCATCGGCTCTACCTCCGTAATAAAAGGTATAGGTTCCCACAGGACTCTTACCAATGGCAAATGGGGTTGTACCATCCGTTAGAACCCCAGAAGCGGCCTTTTGACCCTTAAGATTACCATTTACATAGAGTTTAAGTGTAGTACCATCAAACACTAATGCCAGATGCTGCCATACCTGAGGGATAATGGTATTTGCAGGACCTACATATTCATGAAAACCGGTAGAACTGATATAACGACATTCCAGTTTACCATCTCCAATTTGAATCATGTAGAACTCGGTACTTCCGCCTCTGAAACCCATCATGCCTTGTCCGTACGATAGATCATCAGAAAAGAACCAGCCTGCCATAGTAACTCCTTGAGTTGAGTTTGTAACGTAACTCTCCCCGTTTTCTACTTTAACCCAGTCGTCCACTCTATCAAAATGGAGATACTGATTAGACTGGGGGCGTCCTACCACTGTCAAAAAGAGAGCGAGTAGAAGTAGGATAGCCTTAGGTTTGTAAAATTGTGTCATCATCCTGTGTCTGGTTTTAAATTTATACATCATTGGGTTTATAGAGAATTCCACCACATTCTTACACTAAAATCGTTTCCACCCTGCCTGGCAACCGCCTCGGCGCAGTTAGCGGAATTAAATTCGAGCTCGGTAGTAGGATAGGGCAATCTAAAGTGGTTTATTGCGTCTCCTTCACGAGGGAGCAGATTCGTACGTCTACAGAGCGCATAGGCCTCCCAAGGCTGCCTGAAAAGATCGATCCACATTTGGGTATACAAGAACCTCAACCGATCTTGATCATTAGCTGCATTCCATGAGCCAAATCGATTAAGAACAGTAGAGGCACTAAGATTAGAAGGCAAAGGCAACAGATCGGTGAATTTTGCTCCAGATAAAGGTAAACTGGAGTGATTAGCTACATCAACCCACCAAGAGACAGATGCATTCACCCCATTCATATACTCATTATCTCCTTCATCAAGATTCTGAGCTACTCCGATTCCTCTGATATAGGCCTCTGCTTTCAAGAAATGAACTTCAGCACCCGTCATTAAGATGATTGGCATGAAGTCTTCGTCTCTAATAAGGAAATAATTGAAGAAGCTATAATTGCAATTAGAGCCTTTAATTGTGAAGTTACCCATATCATCTCTATGTTCACCATAGGGGACTCCGCCGGCTGAGGGTGTTCCGGCAGGTGGCACCTGCGGGAATGCAACCCACTGATTATCCCCGTTGGTTTCAAAAAACACAAAGGCTCTCGGGTCTATAATGTCATTACCTGAAGGATCATCACCATCTGAAAGCTGATGCCATAAGTTAGATCCCATTCTCAATCCATTATGTTCGCGGAAAGACCAGTTTAAGCTGGTATTCTTGAACCCAGCCGCAGCAGGCCATATACAGGCGCTCTCAAGCACGGGACCAGTTAGACCATATCCCTCAAGAACCGGCAGTTTATTTGTTATAATATCATTTACAATCTCGCCAGCTATTTCAGGCTCTTTATCAGCCATTCGCATAGCATAACGAAGACGTAGGGAGTTGGCAAACTTTTTCCAGATAAGAAGATCCCCTCTGAAGAGTTTATCAAACGAGACAAAAGTTTTAAAGGGTTCAACTAGTCTAGCGGTATCATCAATAAGACTGGCAGCATCCTTAAGAGATTCCAGCTGACTAATATAGATATCTCTTTGTAAGTCATATTTCGGATGAAGTTTCTCAATATTTTGAAACCCATAACCTGCATCAGAAAAAGGGATATCACCAAACAGATCGGTCATCTTAAAGGTTTTATAAGCTAGGATAATCTTGACCATTGCCCGCATATTATTGTAACCGGCAGTCGATGGATAGCCATTAAACCGTTTTTCAAGCTCCCGAACAATGGGTAACTTCTCATAATAGTTTTTCCACAACTCAGAGGTTCCAATTGAATAGGTACCCCAGGCATCGGTTGCCAAGGCAGCTAATTGGCTCTGTTTATACAGAATATCATTATTAATGTAAAATTGTTCGTTACCTGTAAGAACCAAAGATTGTATTAAGCTATTAAAAAGAGCACCATCATTGGCGGTTGTGAATCCTTGCGGGTTTGTGTTGATCTCTTCAAAATCTTTCGTACATGAGCCATTGAGTATGGCCAACATGACAATAAATAACATTATAGTGGTTCCAAACTTCCATTTAGAAGAGACTCCGGGTAATATCTGTACTTTATCTTCTTTATATTTCTTGTTCATAGTAGTAAGCATTAGAAGTTAGCACTTAAACTAAATGAGAAAGAACGGGTACCCGGGTAGGATGCCCACTCAAATCCTTGCGCATTTCCTGTTCCCATGATACCTTCAGGATTGATATTATCAGGCACAGAGGAGTAGAGATAGAAAAGGTCGCGACCAGTCAAGGTAAAAGTTAAGCCTTGCAGAAAACCAATCTTTCTGATAATGCTATATGGGAGTTTATAGCTAATGGATACTTCACGCAGTTTAACCCACGAATCCTCAACAATACCCGGCGTTGATAGAATCTTACCCCAGCCACCGGCGTTTGGCATGTATTTATAATAGTAATGAACAACTTTGTTATTGGGCGTTCCATCGGCATATACCCCATCCAAAATAACCCCTACGTTTCTTGTGACGCCCGAAGGATCAGTATAAGGTAAACCACCTCCATCACGCTCAAGAAGGGTCTCTGGGCTCTGCCCTGTTTGTAATCCAATTACATATGAACCACAATAGATATCTCCGCCTATTTTTGAGTCTATGGAGGCGCTAAAAGTAAAGTCCCTCCAAGTTAATTGAGTGTTAAATCCACCGGTAAAATCGGGTGAAGCATTACCAATAGGAACACGTGTATCGGTCATGAGATAGTGAGTTCCATCATCACTAACCACCTTATTTCCATTCTTGTCATAAATATAGTCATACCCAACGATGGTTCCATAATCATCGCCCTCTTTCAATGAGATCGCCGGGCCATTCTCACCCCAGATATCAGCCAATAAGAAACTATCTCCATAATCGCCCAAGCTGATAATCTTGTTATGATTTACCCAGAAACTAAAACCGGCCTTCCATGTCAACTCTTTTGAAGTATATGGAACCGTATTCAGCGTAAACTCAAAACCCCTGTTAGATAAAGACCCTTCGTTAATCTTTAACATATTAGCTCCAGCGCTGGTAGGAATAGGAAGATTAAGAATCTGATCAAATGAATACTTATAATAGAACGTAAAGTCAAGGTCTATTCTATTTTCAAAAAGACCTATATTGATACCAGCTTCGTAAGAGTTTACTCTCTGTGGTTTCAAGGTATAAGGAGGAATGGTATCGGGGAAGTTAGCCATCTGAACACCGCCGAACCTGCTTATATTATAATAAAACTCCGTTGAATAAGGGAGGTCATCGGAAGCCGTTTGTGCTATGGCTCCTCTTAACTTCACGAAGTTCATCCATGGTAATCTATCCTGAATCTTAAAGGCCTCGGAGGCCACAAAACTTACAGAGACAGATGGGTAGAAGTAACTATTACTATAAGAAGGAAGTGTAGATGACCAGTCATTTCGGCCAGTAACATCCACGAATAGCCAATCTTTATACGAGACATCTGCAAAGCCAAAAACAGAATTAATCCGTTTACGAATAATCTTCTCGGAAGCTATTACATCACCAGCCAGATCACCCAGACTCTCCACTATCAGATTACCATTCTCATCTTTGACATAAATAGTCTCGGTATAATTCAGGAAGGTATACATGTTCGGGTAGTACCAAGTACCTGAATGGCCATAAATCGAGTAATACTTATTGTCATAACGATTGGCTCCTCCAGAAAACTTCACATTCCAATTACTTCCTAAAAACTTGTCTTTCGAAGCAGTAAAGATCAGGTCAAAGTTATCGGTATGCGTTTTGATAAGCTTATTCGTATAGCCACCGCCGAGCTTTCCAAGTACGTCGGTTGGCTTCTTCCTACTTTCATACTGCTCATTCATATAATCACGAGCACCACGGGCAGTAACACTAAGCCATGATGTGAGATCAAACGTTAAAGACAATCCACCAGTAAATTTATCTCTGGCTAAAGTTGTGTTATTATTGTAGTAGTTCCACCAGATATACTTATCGACATACTTAAACGGGTAACCATCTTGAAGGTTTTGAGTTCCATCAGCATTCTGATAGTTTACCTTATCAAGCCCCATATAACTGCGAGGCCATGAGTAGAGCAAACCCTTGTTAATAGAATTACCATCCTCGCCAATTACAGGACTATTTAAACGGTTAAAGTTGACATAAGTCAAGGTAACATCAGCATGCAACCGCTCTGATACCTTCATGTTTGCACCAAAGTTGACGGTGGTTCGATCATAGTTACTGTTTTCAATAATGGGAGTGTGATCCTGACGTGTCAAAGAGATTCGAAGGGAACCCTTTTCGCTATTTGCACTAGCCTCAATATTATGGGTTCTGGTAAAACCATCAGAATAGGGCAACTTTAGATTATCAGGTTGAGGAGAATAAGACCTCATTTGACCATCCCACCATTTAACCATTTGACCCTCCATTTTAGGACCCCAAGAGACGGCAGACCCATAATACCCAAACTCTGCATTTGAGGTCGAGGTGGTTCCTTGCTGATCAAGAATTAGATGATCAGTGGAGTAAATTCCAGGATATAAGAGAACCCCATTCTCAGTTGGAAAGGTAGGCTCAGTAAAAGAGATTGGCCCGCCAGCGCCATAGGTGTTCTGAACATCCCTATAGCGATAAGGATGGGTTATCTTATAATCAAAATTATAGGTAACCCCTAACCCTTTCTGCCCACGCCCACGTTTGGTAGTAATAAGGATAACCCCATTAGCACCACGGGCTCCATAGATGGCTGAAGCAGCTCCTCCCTTCAAAACAGTATAAGTGTCAATATCATACGGATTAAGATCAGAGATTGCATTACCCCAGTCAACACCTCGACCAATACTCTCGATACCAGGAGTGTTTTCCATGGGAATATTATCGATAACGATCAGTGGCTGATTGTTCTTGGTCAAATTATTATTACCTCTGATTGTAATACGTGTTGTACCGCCATCAACACCATCATTATTGGAAACCAATACGCCTGCTGCCTTACCGGTGATTGCACTAATTACATTAGAACTTGAGGCTCGTATTAACTCTTCATTGTTAATCTTCTCGGTACTATAACCTAGTTCACGCTGTTGTCTTTTAATCCCAAGACCTGTCACAACCACCTCCGACAATTGAGCAGCCTTCGATTTTAGAACCACATCTAAGGTTCTGCTCTCCTTTATGACCATGGTAAACGTCTCAAATCCAACAAAACTAAAAGAGAGTGACTCTCCTTGATTCACATTAATGGTGTATTTCCCATTAACATCTGTTACCGTTCCGGCACTCCGCTCATTTACCTTAATTGTAACCCCAGGCAACGTTCCTCCATCATCTGATGAAGTCACAACCCCTTTAATTGTTAGACTCTGTGAAAGCAGTATGGTCGAAAACCACATTAACGCCATCAAAAGAATCATTCGCTTCCTATCCATCATAATCGCTTTGGTTAATTATGTATATATCTGTTATCCTTTAACTTACAAATTTTCTCTTCAATCCTTCTTGCCTTATATATTCTCCATTCTGCTGGTCGACTTTTTAAAAAAACCTTTACAGAACTAATAAAAATTCATTAACAGCTACTTATATGATCGCTGCATATGATAATGCACCAAATTAAAATTTTTTAATAAGAATATGCAATACCTGAAGAAAAAAAAAACAGATTAGGGCACAAATGTAATCAGCACCCCTTCGCTTCCCCTCCAGTACCTCTCCCTTTCTTATAGACTTTTGTCTAATCATAAAGAGAAAAGAAACGGTTGAGAAAGCGAAAGAGGAACCAACCAATAACTAAAAATGACAGATATTCCCGTTTGGGGAGAGAAGACGATGTGCAAGGGCTCAATTTCCAGCTTTACAATTGGGCTTTAACCAGATCCGAGTAAGTTAACTCAGCTTGATATAAATTGGAAATCCACTCTTTTTGCAAACCATAATAGCGATCATATTCAATGAGATAATCCATTAAAGTAATCTCACCAAGTTCAAGAGCACGCTTTAGCAACGCTTCATTATTCGTTTCCAAGAGGGTTGTCCTTAAAGCTTCTGCCATAGATCGAAATGAGATAACCCGATCGAACTGAATATTCATCTCAGCTTTGATCCTTAGCTCTTCTTCAGATAGTTTTAATTCCAGAGAGGAGTATTCAGCCTTGAGCGTTTTAACGGTATTTCGATTTCCCCATAAAGGAAGAGACATGCCTAAAGTAACCCCCTGAAACTGTTCTCCCGTGACCTTTTCGCTCATATATCCTGCCGAGAACTTTGGAAGAGTAAGAGAACGTTGTACTTTCACGGTCAGATCTTTTGAAACGATCATCTCCCGTAACAGTTTTAGCTCGGTAATTTGATTGGAGTTGATGCTATACCAATCCTCAAAATTAGCTGGCAAAGGCACTTCAGGGAAATTGATCATATTAACAACCAATGACTCGCCACCATTCATCACCTTGAGCTTTGATAGCATCTCCATTTGATGATTTTTAAGCAGAAGGATCTCACTTTTTACTTGTGCTAAAGCGATCAGAGCCCGATTGAGATCAAGTTTATTTCCTTTCCCCTCTTCCAGCATTTTCCGATAAGCCATAACCATTCGATTAGCATCTTCTTCGCGCTGAGAAGCGATTCTTAATAAATTCTCTTGGTAAATAACATCAACACAAAGTTTCCTAGCTTCTAAAAGAATATCTTGCCGGCTCTTCTCATAATTTAAGTCTGAAACTATCTTACCAGAAGAACTCAGCTTGTTCTTAAAAAGATATGCTGTAGGGAAATCAAAAGTCTGGCGGATACTGAAATCATGACGATTTCCTAATGTTGATGGGGAACCCGTTAAATAGTTATACTCCACCTCCGGATTATCAGGTAAAAGATTGACCGATGCAGCCAGTCGAGCGGCCTCTCTATCTTCTTTAAGTGACTTTAGAGAGATATTATTCTTCTCAATAGAGGCAAGTAAAGTCTTTATTTGATCCTGAGCATAGACATTCCAGACCGACATCAGAATCATCAAAACCATGATTATTTTTCTCATCTTATCTCAATTCTTTAAGTTTAGACTTTTCTCTTCTATTCTCGATTATTACATAAACTATCGGGATAATAAACATGTTCATTAAAGTAGAGCTCAAAAGTCCTCCTAAAACAACCAAAGCCATCGGGCTTTGGATCTCGTTTCCTGATTTATCTCCCTGCATGACTAACGGAATAAGAGCTAAAGCAGCAGTTAAAGCCGTCATTAATATGGGATTGAGTCGATCAGAAGAACCTTGACGCACGGCTTCCTTAATACTCTTGCCCTCCTCCCGAAGGTTTTGGTATCTGGATACGAGCAAGATTCCATTTCTGGTTGCAATGCCAAAGAGCGTAATAAATCCAATGATAGATGGGATGCTAACTACGCCAGAGGTAATCCATATTGCGATAACCCCTCCTATCAGCGCTAATGGCAAATTCAACAAAATAATCAGCGATAAGAAGCTATCTTTGAATTCTTGATACAGCAAGATAAAAATAATAAGAATAGCTAAAATAGAGGTAAGAAGTAATACCCGAGAGGCTTTTGCAGCACTCTCAAACTGCCCTCCATACTCTATTCTGTATCCTTCAGGAAAGATGACCTTTTCTGCTACCCGCTCCTTAATCTGATCAACGACACCTTGCATATCCTTGCCGGAGACATTGGCTGCCACAACGATTTTACGTTGTACATTCTCTCTGCTTATTCCATTAGGTCCAGATGTTGATACCACATCTGCCACCTGACTCAAAGGAATTTTCCCTCCATCGGGTAAATCAATTAAGGCCTCTTTCATCTCTTCTATCTTACCGGTATATTTCGGATGAAGTTTGAGCACCAGATCAAAACTACGCTGTCCTTCATAGACAGAGGCCAAAACCTCTCCTCCAAAAGCCCGTCTGACAAATCGATGAAATTCGCCTAAGGTGATCCCATGAGCAGCCAACATCACTCTATTTGCCCTGATCTGAACTTCTGGTGTCTCTACCTGTTGATCAACATTAACATCTACCAAGCCCTCTATATCAGAGACAGCGGCCTTAACTTCATTACCAAGAGTAAAAAGTCTATTCAAATCAGGGCCGAAGATCTTTATCGCTATGTTGGCTCTTGTACCAGATAACATATGGTCTATTCTATGCCCAAGAGGCTGTCCGACCGTAACGGCAATACCCGGGATCTCGGCTAGTTTTTCTCTAACCTCCGAAAAGAACTCCTCCCTGGTTTTATTCTCCAACTTAAAGTTAGCATCAATCTCTGCGCTATTAGAGGCCTGAGAATGTTCATCTAGTTCACCTCGACCGGTTCGTCTTGCGGTAGTCTGAATCTCAGAAATAGATAAGAGTTTTTTCTCTATAAGGATCCCCAATTGATTACTTTGATCTAAAGAGACCCCTGGCTGACAGACCGCCGCAATCGTCATTGATCCTTCATTAAAATCAGGGAGGAAGCTTCTACCCATGGAAAAATAGAGCCCCAGAGAGAGCACAAAGAGGGCTGCCGAACTACTTAGTATTGCAAGTCTATATCGAAAAGCCAGGGCTAAAGCTTTAGTGTAATTAACTTTAAGCCAGTTGGTAAAGCGATTCTCTTTAGACTTCTTAAGAAGATACTTATCACTAGAAAGCAACAGATTACAAAGCAGTGGGGTCAAGGTCATAGCCACTAAAAGAGAAACCGATAAAGAAACAATAAAAGCCACCCCAAGAGGTTTTAGCATTCGACCCTCCATGCCTGACAAAAAGAATAGAGGAATAAATGCCACGATAATAATCATAGTCGCATTAATGATTGAAGCCCTAATCTCTGATGATGCATGTAAAACCACATCAAGAGAGTTACGTTGGTTTTCCTGAGGTAGTTGCTTGTTTTCACGTAATCGTTTAAAGACATTCTCAACATCAATGATCGCATCATCCACCAGTGATCCAATGGCAATACACATACCCCCCAGCGTCATTGTATTAATATTCATACCAAGAAGATCTAATACGATGACTGCCCCAAGAAGCGACAATGGAATAGCAACAACCGATATAATAGTGGTTCTGAAACTACCCAAAAAGAGAAAAAGAATGATAATAACAAAGATAGCCCCTTCAATAAGAGCTCTTCCCACATTATTTACAGAGGTTTGGATAAAGTCGGCTTGACGGAAGATACTGGTATCTAACTTTACTCCATTGGGGAGCGATTTCCGTAAACCCTCTAAATTCTTCTCGATATTTTCAGTGACCTCAAGGGTATTAACGCCAGGTTGTTTAGAAACAGAGATGATTACAGCAGGTTTACCATTTTGCGAGGCATAACCCATTTTAACACCAGGATGAATGCCGACATCAGCCACATCAGCCAGGGTTACCGGTAATCCATTATAAAACTTAACAAGAGTACGACCTAACTCAATCGTATCATTGGTTCTGGCCACTCCCCTAATTAGATACTCATTACCAAATTGTCTGAGAACATTTCCGGAGCTATTATCAGATGCATACGTTACAGCCTCAGCCAATTCGTCTAGGGTTACACCATAGAGACCCATTTTTACCGGATCGGCTAATATCTGATACTCTTTATTATCTCCTCCAATAACAGTAACTTGAGATACTCCGCCTGTGGCCAAGATGGTTGGTTTAATGACCCATTCACCAAGCGTTCGTAGATCCATTCCAGTAAGAGAGTCGGATTGTAATCCAATAAAGAGAATCTCTCCCATTACACTTGATTGAGGAGCAAGAACAGGTTTTGTATTCTCTGGGATAACCCCAGTTAATGTCACCATCTTCTCACTTACCACTTGCCGAGCCTTAAAGATATCGGTACCCCAATCAAACTCAACCCAAACAAAAGAGAAACCTTGCCTGGAAGCGGATCTGACACGGCGAACATCGGTGGCACCATTCACCGCCGACTCTATAGGAAAAGTCACTAACCGCTCTATCTCCTCAGGTGCCATCCCATTACAATCGGTCATGATTACAACCGTTGGAGCCGTCAGATCGGGAAAAACATCTATATCCATCCTGTTCCCAATCCATAAACCCCCTACAATCATCAACAGCGAACCCAATAAAATCAGGAACCTGTTTTTCAATGAAAACAGTATTATTCTATTTACCATGATTTCCTGATTTAGTGTACATGTCCCGAATGAGCATCTAACTTACCTGACGATTGAGCCAGCTTCACAAATATAGCCCCACTAGAAACAACCCTTTCCTCCTTATTTAATCCGCTTGTGATCACGGTCTGAACACCATCGCTCTCTCCAATGGTCACTTCACGTTTTATAAACTTCTCGGGGGTCACCTGAACAAAAACGTAATAGGTACCCATCTCTTCAAGTAGGGCTGTTGAAGGAATACTAAGATTCCTCTCCGACCCAGTCATTTTAAGATAAGCATCAACGATTGAACCTGAGACAAATTCGCCATTATTAAGAATACTAAAGGTAACAGGAATAAGTTGTTCACCCGATCTAAGGGAATGTCCATAGGAAATAAACTTACCCCCCAGATCCTCCATGCTATATACTTTTGAGTCAGAAAGGGCTCTGACATTTATTCCTTTAATAGTTGGAAGCAAAGCATAATACCTTACAGGAACCTGTGCCTCTAGAACCAGTTCTCTATTACCTACAATCTTAACAAGTGGGCTACCTGCCTCAACAAAATCTCCCTCAGAAACAAACCATTGTCCGATATACCCCCCACGGGCTGAGCAGACATTCTGCTTTCCAGTTGAGAATCCATTCTCCAGATTTTCATACTGAGACTTTGCTATTAGATACCTAGCCTCAGAAACTGAGAACTGTTCTTGAGATACCAACTTATCAGCAATCAGTTTTTTATGTCTTTCATACTCCTGCTTTGCTTGAGCATAATTGGCTTTAGCCTCACTATATTTCACTGATAAACTGTTCTCAGACATCCCGGAACCCGAGATACTCACAAGAGCCTCTCCAACTCTTACTGCACTCCCTGTCGGTTTAAGATCATGCAGGAAATGAACGACACCAGAGGTCTTAGCCACGACTACCGATTCATCATTCTGAGCCGACAACACTTTAGCAGAGGCTCGAATTACCTGACCAACAGCTCCAGAGTGTACCTCTGAGGTAGAAAAATCGATCTGCCAGGACTGCTCCTTAGTAAAAGTGATGGCTCCCAAAGGGATAGCCTCATCAGCCGCCTCAAGAGCCTCATGGGCTTCATGATGGTCGGCAAAAACAGGAACAGACGATAATTTAAACTCAGCCATCACAGTAGAGTCTTTATACTGAAAAGTCAATGCAACAACCTTTGCTTCAAAAACAGGAATCTTCAGATGGTAGATCCCCGCCTCTTCAGGCTTATCTACTGATACAGAGAACCTATTAGAACCAGCAACACCCGATAGAACCATCACCCCACCTTGAACCGGTTTAAAGTCGTTTAACCGTGTTAAATGGGCTAACACAATAGCAGAATCCCCCACAATCAAGGGCGAGATATCAGCAAAAAGTTCAAAATTATCGGTATAAACAGTGTATGGCATGCCCCCTACATGAGAATGCCCCGTTTGTTCTTCCGCTTCTTGAGCATGGTCATGCCCTTCCTCCTCTTTAACAGAGTGACCGCAACCTGATAATAATAACAGTAACGAAAATGATATAGTTATGGATAATAGCTTATTCATGTATCTGAAATTTATAAACTAAAACACGAATTTTGAATGAGATAGCCTTTACAACCACCTCGAATCTTGAATCTTGAATGTCGAATCTTGAATGTTGAATCTTGAATCCTTGAATCTTGAATCCTTGACCCCTTTACCCCTTGACCCCTTGACCCCCAAGGCAATCAACAACAAGCTCCATTTTAGGAGAAGAGTAAAGAAAACCTAACCAAACTATGCTATAGGAGGCCCCCTAAAACTAATACGATTTATTGATGGGGAGCAATAATCAGGGAAACCCTCATTATCAAAATATTCAATTGAATTAGAATCCTTAAAGAAGAAAGAGCTGGTCGATTTCCGTTGTGTAGATTCAATAAACGATCCTTCATTAACCGGATTAATCAGCTTAACAATGACTTTTAGTTCGTCGTCAATACTTCGCACTTTTACAACGATCTCACGAACAAAACACGATTCACCACTGCCCTCATGTTGGCTACTATCATGATTATGATGATTGCATGGAGAAGAGTGAGGCATCTTAGAATCCCTTGAGACATCAAAGAGATCAACAACCATCCCATTAGCATGATGATGAGGAATAACAGCATGGGCAAACATCAATGTATTTGCCAGTAGAATAAGTAAAAAAGTCAGTTTATTCCTCATGAGATGCTATTAATCAATGCCAAAAGTAATAAAAAAACCATTCGCACGTAAAGATGAAAGACTGGGTGTCTCTATGTGCGAAGCGATTCTTTTAAGCGAACTTGTAATAATCACAGGGATCTCTTCGCTACTTCTGCGTATCTTCTTCGCTCATGCTCCATATAATTTTCCATAGAAATTTCCATCCTCATCGAATTTGTCCATTTAAAATCGAATAAGATATGGAGATGAAGCGAAGGGGAAGCGGAGAGGTAAAGGTAACCTGTTGACAACTACCCGACAAACGAAATAAAAACGAGAAGAACGTGAAACCCTAATCCACAAAAGAAATAGATCTAATACCAGCTCGTTTTCCTTATCTTTGTCCGTTAAAAACTGCTGAAACAGTATGTCATATTCTATGGGTCCCCTATTAAGTGGGGTCAACTCACCTGAAGATTTAAAAAAGCTGAATCCTAATCAATTAGAGCAGTTCAGTTACGAGTTACGTCGTTATATCATTGATGTGATGTCTTCAAACCCCGGTCATCTGGCGTCTAGTCTGGGGGCAGTTGAACTTACCGTTGCCATTCATTACACCTTCAACACCCCTTACGATAAACTCATCTGGGATGTTGGACATCAAGCCTATCCGCATAAAATCATCACAGGAAGAAGAGATCTCTTCCCGTTGAATCGAAAATATAAGGGAATCAGTGGATTTCCTAAAATGAGCGAGAGTGAATACGATGCTTTTGGTGTTGGGCACTCTTCCACCTCAATCGCTGCTGCCTTAGGGATGGCAATGGCATCAAAGCTCAAGGGAGATGTCAGAAGGCAGCACATTGCGGTGATAGGAGATGGATCGATGACCGCTGGACTTGCTTTCGAGGCGATGAACCACGCCGGGGTATCGGGCACCAATATTCTCGTCATCTTGAATGATAATGGCATTGCGATCGACAAGAATGTAGGAGCGTTAAAGGATTACTTATTAGAAGTTGTAACCTCACGTACCTATAACCGGATCAGAAATAAGATCTGGTTTATGTTAGGAGGAAACACCAAATATGGGAAAAACACTCGCTCCATTGTAAAACAGATTGGAGGAGCCATCAAGGGCACCATCTTAAGAAAATCGAATTTGTTCGAGGCTCTTGGTTTCAGGTATTTCGGCCCCGTTGATGGACATGATGTCGAGAAATTAGTTTCTGTACTGACCGATCTCTCAAGAATTCCCGGACCGAAGCTATTACATGTAATTACTCGTAAAGGGAAAGGGATGGAGAAGGCGGAGTTAGATCCTACGACTTATCATGCACCGGGCAACTTTGATAAGGAGACGGGTGAGATCATTGAAAAGAAATGTTCAGTGGCTTTAGCGCCAAAGTATCAGAATGTCTTCGGTAAGACGATTATTGAACTTGCGAAGCTCAATCCCAAAATAACAGGAATAACTCCGGCCATGCCTTCAGGATGTTCATTAAACATGATGATGAATGTCATGCCAGAGCGGGCCTTTGATGTAGGGATTGCTGAACAACATGCGGTAACATTCTCGGCAGGATTAGCAGCGCAAGGGATGATTCCATTTTGTAACATCTATTCATCATTCATGCAGAGGGCTTATGATCAAGTGATTCATGATGTTGCCTTACAGAAACTGCAAGTGGTATTCTGTTTAGATCGTGGAGGTATCGTAGGAGAAGATGGGGCAACCCATCATGGGGTATTCGATCTGGCTTACTTCCGTTGTATCCCTAATATGACAGTTGCTGCGCCGATGAATGAACAGGAATTGAGAAATATGATGTATACCGCACAACTGCCGGGTAAAGGGACCTTCTCAATCAGATATCCCAGAGGCCGTGGTGTTATGGTAGATTGGAATACTCCTTTTGAAGAGTTACCTATAGGTAAAGGCCGAAAGTTACGGGATGGGAAGAAGATAGCCATACTATCCATTGGACATATAGGGAACACCGTAGCTGAGGCTATTGAAGAGTTGGCAAAATCAGGTATTACCCCTGCTCATTATGATCTTCGCTTTGTCAAGCCCCTCGACACGGAGCTTCTACACCAGGTCATGCGAGAGTACCCCGACATAATCACCATTGAGGATGGCACCTTAATTGGTGGAATGGGAAGTGCGGTTGTTGAGTTTGCATCTGATAACAACTACAAAGTTAATATCCACCGGATGGGGATTCCTGATCGTTTTATTGATCAAGGGACACCTGAAGAGCTGTTTAGAGAGATCGGATTAGATCAGGAGGGTATATTTAACAACATCAATCAAATCTTTAATAGAAATAAATAATTAAACCATGGATTTAATCTATTCATTTGTAGATTTTGTCTTGCATATCGACAAACACCTAATCGAGATTGTAGGCAATTATCATGTCTGGACATACTTGCTATTATTTGCAATTATCTTCTGTGAGACCGGTTTTGTGGTAACTCCATTTCTTCCGGGAGACTCTCTTCTCTTTGCCGCAGGAACCATCTCTGCTTTAGATGGCAATCCGCTTAACATCACAATGCTTCTCATAATCCTTCTTATTGCTGCCTTTGGAGGTGATAATACGAACTATTGGATTGGGAGGGCAATTGGCCAAAAGGTTTATGAGAAAGATTACAAATTGATAAACAGAAAGAACCTCAATAAAACTCATGACTTTTATGAGAAACATGGTGGGAAGACCCTGATTATTGCACGGTTTATGCCTATTGTTAGAACCTTTGCTCCTTTCATTGCAGGTGTTGGCAAGATGACTTACAAGCAATTTCTTCTTTTCAGTGGAGCAGGAAATATCATCTGGGTAGGATTCTTTCTACTTGCGGGCTATTTCTTTGGAAACATCCCCTTTGTTAAGAATAACTTCTCGCTGGTGATCATTCTGATCATTCTGATCTCAGTCATGCCACCGGTTGTAGTAGCTCTTAAACAGAAGTTCGCAAAAGAGTAGACTTATCTCTTTTAATGAAATGAAGAGGGGGTATAACTAAAGCATAGTTACACCCCCCTTTTTTCATTTGTCGAGATCTGATATGGGTATCGATCCTGAAAAACCGCTACAGCTTACATCATACTACTCCTCTACCTCATCCTTTAGCTGTTCCATATTACGATGCTTCATAACCTTTGCATCGATATAAAAGATAATCTCTTCAGCAATATTGTTACAGTGATCACCCATACGCTCTAGCTTTCTTATCACTGAATACAGATAGAGCATCTGTTCAGCATTAGCGTTATGATTTCTGATCAAATCAGCCAACACTGGGACTGCTTCACGGTTAATATCATCGAGTAGGTCGTCTTTTGCAAAGACTTTGGCAGCTATAGAGCTATTCTCCTCAAATAGAGCCGACTTACAAAGACGAAGCATATT
>JACCEE011812104.1_pt1 | contig 18163 bp, 16 predicted proteins | sample 7449931 | NCBI WGS metagenome assembly JACCEE01 (sample SAMN15323457, study PRJNA562643) | freshwater metagenome | isolation source: river surface water | place: USA:Blue River Watershed | collected 2017-08-19 | reverse complement strand
TGGAAGCTTGAAGAAAGTTTTTGCTTAATAGGTTCGATCGTGGAGTAAGGAATCACGATCATGATTGTTCCTGAAGCAGATTCAAATTCTACTTCAAGAGTTGTTGCGATAATAACGTCTGATGGAGGAACCACACCCACGAACTGAGGGTTGATTTCAGTACGAAGATACTGAGCACCAACTCTGTGAACAGGGGCCCAAGCTTCTTCAAGATCAGTGATGGCCATATCCATCACTTTCTTCATGAAAGAAAGTTCGATTGAAGTGAATTCCTTACCGTCGATTTTTGTAAAAGGGCGATCAGTTCCACCAAAGTATGAATCGATAATCGCGTAAGCGAGTTTTGATTCGAAAACAAGAAGGGCTGGACCTCTGAGTTCATTGAAGCGCATGATACACATGCACGAAGGAATCGGAAGGGTGTTCACAAATTCCCCGAACTTCAAAAGGTCGGTAGAGATCATGGAAATTGTGGAGATCTTTCTCAGAGAGTTTGAGAGAGAGACACGGAATGAACGAATGAAACGTTCATAGATGATCTCGAGGATAGGCATTCTTCCTCTAATCACCCTGTCCTGGTTGGTTAGGTCGTAGGATTGTATGTTTTGTTCTTCCTCATCTTGTTGAGCAAGACCAAAACCACCACCAGCATCTGCAGCTCCACCGCCAGCTCCGCCGCCACCGAGAAGATCCTCTGTGCCGCCGTCGTTAACTGCGTTTAAGAGTGCGTCTACTTCTTCCTGACTTAGTACCTGTGCCATCATCCCCTCCTGGGATTTTATGTTTACAGTTCAAACTAGTTGATCTGAAAACCTACATAAAAAACATCCAAAACTTTTCCATCAACCAGGAACGAGTTGATGGCTGACTTAATCTCTTCCTTAAGATAAGTCTTTCCTTCAGCCTTCAAGAGATCTTCAGGCTTCTTTGAATTAAGAAGGCTGATAATTCTATCTCTTATTTGAGGCTTTTTAGCTTTGAATTCTTCTTCATTAGAATCTTGAGAAAATTTTAATACAGCTTCAAGACGAACGTAGCGTCTTGGGCCATCACCTTGTGCAAGGTTTGCAGTAAAACCATCGAGAGGGAAAAGGATACCTTGAGTTTCAGCTGTAGCTTCTCCAGCAATAGGTGGAACATCTTTATCTTTTTCTCCACCGCCGTGTCCACCACCTTCACCGCTGGCTTCTCCACCCTCTTTGTGTACTGCTGCCTTCACGAGCTCTTGAATAGAAGGCTCAGTTGATTGCTTCTTGTGAATTTGAAATTGAAAAAATGCAACGACTCCCATGAGTACACAGTTGAGTACAAGAACTGCTATAAGGAGTGCGCCTTTAGAGTCACCGCTTTTCGCTGGCGCTGCTGCTTCTGATGCTGCTTGTTTTTCTTCGGCCATTAAACCATCCGTGGTAAAAATTTCCCGAAATTGGAAGAGCTTGGATTCGTTTCCAGTGCTCCTGTCAAAAATTATACATATAAGCGTGGTCCGGTTCAAGACTTGAAAGCTTTTGTAGGAAAAAAGTGCCGAAGTTTCTTCATGAACCGGCAAGTTTTGCCTCTTATCAAGAACTTAATGTCAAAAGAATGACTGGGGCCAAAAGGCGACTACTCTGCTCGGTTATTCTCGGAGATGCCTAGAAAACGAAAAGGGAAGCTACTGCTTCCCTTTTTCGCGCTCTCAAGTCCCTTTGATTGCTAAAATCTTAGGATAACCTTCCACCCGTCCCTGGTTTTGTTTTAGAAGGGTCCCCACATCGTCGTTTTTCTCTCGTTAAAAATACTGTACAAAATCATTTGGAGATTGGGAAGGCCTTCAAACATTTTTTTTTAAAAAAAAGCCCCTCAACACGTGAGGGGCTCATTTTCTCAATAATTTTTTTTGGCCAGAGAAGATTAAAGCTTAAGCTTTCCTCTTTTTTTGAGTTCTTCAACAATGCTTTTGAAATAATCGATAGGATAAGCGCCACGAACAGGAATACCATTAAGGATAAATCCAGGAGTACCGCTCATTTCAAATTTTTGAGCTTCAGCTTCATCCTCTTTAATACGCTTCGTAAGTTCTTCAGTCTTACCTTTCAAATCAGCAGCAAGTTTCTTCATATCAGCTCCAGCTTTTTTAGCTGCAGCTTGAAGAAACTTTTCTTTGCCTTCACCAAGTTGACGTTGATTTTCATAAACGTAGTCATGGAAAGCGAAAGCCTTCTCTACTGATTGAAGACGAATAGCTTCGAAATAGAGAGAAGCTGGCATTGCTTGGTCATGGAAACTAAGTGGAAGATGCTTATAAATGTAACGGATGTTATTACCATACTCTTTCATCATTGCTTTAGCTGTCGCAACACCACGAGTACAATATGGGCACTGGAAATCAGAATAAATGACTAAAGTGATAGGAGCTGCTTTATTTCCAAGCATAGGAGCATCATCTTTAATCACAGGCTGAAGAGGCTTATTGTAAGTTTCTTCTAATTGCTTCTTCTCATCGTCTTCACGTTGCTTGGCCATATCAGCTTGAGCTTTTTGAGCTGCTTTTTGGAGAGCACCCATCACAAGAGCTGGCTTCTCTTCGATGACCTTTGTAAGAATCTCTGGATTCTCAAGAAGAGTCTTTTCTAATTTTGCTTTAAATTCCTTGTCAGACATACAACCGCCAAGCGCCAAGGGAAGAACCACGCCAAGGGCAAGTAACTTAGACAACTTCATTCTGAATTCCTTTGTTTTGAAGTGAGCTGTAAACTCCTACCATCATAAGAGAGAGGAGGCGGTTTGAGCAATAGTGACATTATTTATTGGTCTAAAATTTAAAAATTACGTTCTATCACTTTAGTTTTTTAGTCGGTCTTTACTAACTTATTGATCTAAGTCTTCAAAATATTGGGTAACATATTTTTTTCCTAAAGTTTTAAGTGATCTTTTCCGTTAAGAGAGATGAGTCATCAGTGAGCCAGAGCTCAGGAGTCTATATGAAAAGAATAATGTCGTTTGTCTTACTCGCAACTCTTGCTGTAGGAACTATTTCTTGCGGGCAAAAGAATAAGGTGAATTCAAGCCAACTCTCATCTGGAAGTACGGTCTTCACAAGCGGCATTACTTACGGTAACGCAAATACTTCCTCGGCGCTTTCCTCTTATCTTAGCAGCTACAGCTGCCAATCAGGTCAGAGACACGCCAGTGCACTTTTCTATTTAAGTTCTGCCTACTCTACAACGTCCATTGGAGGAACCTTCACAAAAGGAACACTCTCCGGAACTCAAGGTACAACCTACGTAGGAAGAAGTGCTTATAACGACATCATGATCGTCACCAAAATGTTAAATTCCTCAGGTGGCGTGATGGGCTTTAACGTAGAACTTGCTTACTGTGTAGACACAAATAACAGCTACACTCCTCCTGCTTTTGTAAGTAGAGGCATCAGTGCTTTTGCTGCTCCTTACTACATCACTCTTACTGAGCCTACTTCAAGCGCTATTGGCCGTTTGTATGCTAGTCAAACAGTCGCTTACGTAGATCCTTATCAGGGAAGCTGCACAGTAGGTTATCAAAGTTATAGCAACTGTAATCTTCCACAGTTCTATCTCTACACATCTTTTGGTCAGTAATAAGAAAAGACAGACTTAAAAAAAACCACATCTTCGGATGTGGTTTTTTTTTACTTTTCTTTCTTAGCGTAAGCCTCAATTCCCAAGGTCACTGCTGAGGCATAGCCATCTTGAAACTCATCAGAATTGAGCCTTTTTAATTCTTTATCATTGGAAATAAACCCCACTTCCAAAAGTACAGAAGGACGTTTACTTAGGGCCAGAACATAAAACAAGGCTGCCTTCACTCCCCGATTAATCATGCCAAACTCACGCTTCACATGACGTCCTAAGCGGCCATGAATTTCAGTGGCCAAACGGCGTGAACGAGGAGCTGTTTGCTGTATCACTAAGTCTGCAAGGATCTGATTCACTACTAAAGCTTCTCCCTGAAGATTAATATTTTCTACAGCTTCTATCTTTTGCACAGCTTTATCATTGTGATTATCAAGATAATAAGTTTCAAAACCACTGGCCCCGTTCGCCTTAGCTGAATTCATGTGAATAGAAATAAAGAGATCTGCCTTAATTTTTTCTGCAAGTTCAGCACGCTCTTCAAGTGTTACCGTGCGATCTACACTTCGAGTCAGATAAACATCAAAATTTTTAGCGCGTAATTTATCATAGATGCGCTTTGAAAGTTCAAGGGTCAAAGTCTTTTCGTAATATGGCTTTCCCTTATAGGTAGACTTCGCTCCAACATCATCACCACCATGCCCTGGATCAATCAGAATGGTCAAAGCCCAACACTTAAGTGTCAGAGTAGATAAGGATAAAAAAAATACTGTTCTTAGCATGGCTTAATAAATTTTCTTAAGGGTATGTCCGGGATAATAATACTCGAGGATTTGGCGATAATTCCAGCCCTTTTCAGCGAGATACTTAGCCCCAATTTGGCTCATCCCTACACCATGCCCTAAGCCACGCCCTAAAGCAAAAAGTTTTCCATTTTCGCTTCTTAAAATAAAATGATTGGAAGGGAAAGTAAGGCGCCCAAAGTAACGCTTAAAATCCATTTTCCCTACAACGATGACATTCTCGCCAAAATAAATACGCACCTTCATTGAGTTCAGTTTATCTGGGGCAATGACAAAATCCTGTTGTGAATCTTCAAGAGCATCAAAAGGAATTTTAAATTTCTTTTCACTGACCCAATTTAAGAATTTTCTAAAATGATCTACGGGAATCTGGACGCGCCAAATATTATCTTTGCGTTGTGTTTCGTCTGGGCAAGCGACAGACTGATAACCTGCAACTTTGTTCCCCCAAATTTGCTCAGGAAGAAAGGTGTCTCCCCCGCACTCAGAATGAAAAAAGATGGGAGTCAACTTCCCTGTTCCTTTGACAACTAAAATCTCACCGCGAGTCGAACGAGCCGCTTCCATCGTATTATCAGTAATATCAAAAAACGATCCACCGACCTGATGTTTCTCTGAGCTTTCTACATCGTAGAAAGTATTATGACCTTGAACACGACTCGTTTCTTGGCTTTCAATTTTCTCTAAAGCGTAGCTTCTAGCGGCGACAGCTTGAGCCTTTAAAGCTTCAACGGGCCAAGTGCCATGCATTTCTTTAGCTAGCAAGGGCGCAATATAGCCTTCCATTGGAATTTCATTAATGACGTCACAACTGTCGTCCTTAGGATTTCCTAAAAGAAGTAAACGTCCCTGATAACGCTCTTTATTTAAAGTCAAAAGACCGGTCTCAGACGAAAGAGAAGCAAGCAAAGTAGGCTGACCTTTTTTTCTTAAAGCACTCACCCCTTGGCATTTAAACTCAATCGTTTTTTTCCCTTGGTACAGGCGAACATCATTGTTCACAAAGAGATCTCTTTTAACATCTAAGCCTGTCACTTCAAGTTTTGAAAGTGAGCGCGCCACCATGACACGAATTTTAGGAATTTCCTCAGAGGGAATCATACCCAGCTTGGCCACAGCAAAAGCAGGCAAACTCACTGAGAGTATTACTGATGTAAAAAGAATGCTTCTAAGCAATTTTTCCTCATCCTTGAAGAAAATGAAGCTCATCATGAGCCTAAGCTATGATAACCCGAAGTCTAGATAAGACTCAAGCTGGTTCTACAATAGGCAATAACGGACCATTTTACTCTACATTTTCCCTATCATTTTCATGACCTTTTGTAGGTCTTCCCAAGCCACTTTCTTGTTTCCTGGGCTGCTTACAAGAAAATCAGGATGAAAGGTAGGAACTATAGTGAATTGATGTTTAGTATTTTTAAAAGTAATAGTCTGCTCAAAGCTCTGGCCATGAATCTGGGCCATACGCTCTTTGCGCGCCAATAAAAGATTAGCGGCCACGGCCCCAAGAGGAATAACCACTTGAGGTTTTAAAAGAGCAATTTCTCGATAAACGTTTTTAAGACAGTGCCGACTCATTTCCTCAAAAACGACTGAATCCTCAGTAGAGCGAAAGCACTTTAAAGAAAGAGTCCAAGCATACTCACTTGTCGTAAGCTTCATGGCCCCAATCATTTTTCTTAAAAGCTCCCCACCTTCACCTGGGAAGCACTCAGCCTTCTCAGGAATACGCTTGGGATAATCCCCCACGAAAAGAACTTTAAGAGGCAAGCGAGGATCTTGAGCTTCAAGTTCACTGACAACCATACGGCGTTTATGAATGGCCTGAGCAGGACAAAGAGAACATTGGGTCACATAGTTTTCATAGACAGAAATTTCTGAAGGAAGTTCCTCATTCAAACTCAGCGCCTGACGTCCTTCGGTATTAGAATATGAAAGTTCCCCACCTTCAAACTTAAAGACCTTCTCACCCTTTTCTGTTTTCTCTTTAGCAAAAGTTTCCAAAGCGCGCAGCATTTCAAACTTTTCAGTAGGGGTTTCAGCTGGAGGAAGATCCTCTACATCAACAAGACCACTATGGAAGGCAGCCAGATACCAAGAGGTGCCTTTAAAAAGTTGGGTGGCAAAATCTTTTGATTGAGGACTACGGTCAGCTTCTAATTGAGCAGTCTCTTGATTAAGTTTAGTAAAAAGATCGCGCATAAGTCCCTCTGGTCTAAGCCCTTGATTCACCATTGAATAAAACGGCCAGGCGAAAAGTGCCGCTAGGAAAATAATATCTTTTTATCATTTCAAATAAGATTCAGTAAAGCCTCAAACTCATTAGCCGAAAAGTTGTTATAAGCAGGCTAAAGGAGCTAGGCAATGGCCGATACAGATTTCAAATTTGAACGTTTCGAAGAATACTACGGTGACATCACCCAGGTGAAAAAGATCATGGATTGTTGCAAAATTTGTGGCAGCAAAATGATTCAAACTCACCTAGCTGATTATAAGAACTTTCTTGTGCAAGAAACGGCCCGTTGTCCAGAATGCGGAAACGGCAATCGTAAGACTATCCACATCCTCAACTAGAATGATCTCGAGGGACTAATGAAGTCTCTATTTTTTTTAAGTCTTATACTCTCAGCAAATCTCTATGCCCAGGAGTTGCTATTTGAAGGTACCAATAAAGAGGGCAAGCCCATTACTGTAGACTTTAATAAAAAAGTTAACAGTTATGTCCTTCAATTCGATAAAAAAAATCCTATCTATTTTCCGGCCAATGAACCTGACAAACTTGTCGATTTGTTTGTGGCCGTTCGCAACTCCACCATTGAAGACAAAAAACAGGTCGATAGGTTAAAACGCTTAGGACAACATCTCATGGGGAGCATCTCTAAAGATGTGCCCTTTCCTTCAAATGAAGAAATTTTAAAACTTGCTCTTAAGAACAAAGAAGAAGCTGAAGCCATCATGGCCCAAGCTCCACAGGAAAACTCTAAAAAGAAAGATTGTCCAGAAGCCCAAAAAAAATTGGAAGAAGAACTCAAAAAACTCGAAGGGAAATGCGCTTGCATTGTCCCTCTTCCTCCGCCACCTGAAGAAAAAGATAAAAAGTCCAATGCCAAACCAGCCTATGCGCTTGTGATTGGTGAAATCTCTCCTGAAAAAGAAAACTCTAGCTTCAGAGGAGCTGATATTTCTTATCAAGGCGTCAATGATCAGCCCTTTCATGGAGGCTTAGACTACCTTGGAGTCTATACAGGTGAAGATCGTAGTGGTCGGACCTATGGATCAGAAATTGATTTTAAAGCAGATTATGACTGGGGAGATTTAGGACTTAACTATAAAACAAACTTATATGTTGCTCCTCACGGCTACACAGATTCAAACGGCAATCAGTGGTTTTATTACACCACTCACCCAGATAAAGATAACCGCCGTTACTTTTTTCAAAATGCTGATGAAGCCACAACATTTGAAATCAGCGGACGCTATTTTCCCAAAGGTAAAGCTCCGCTTAATTCGACAGAAAGATATGGTGCCACTTATTACGGTTTGACCTTAGGTCTTGAGCAACACAAGGATCAAAAAAGTAATAACTGGGGAGGCATCGCCCACCGCGATCTTTGGCATGAAAAAGGTGGGGCTTTCGGACTTGAGTACATCGATCATATGAAAGATCGTACGGATTACACAGCTGAAGCCAAGATTGGTCGTGAAGATTATTTTCCTGTTGGCTCAGTCGCCTTCTGTAGCAAAATTGAAGCAGGTATTCAAGGAAGCTCAAGCAAAAGAATAGCTCTCGATTCCAAAGTCGAATTAGAGTTCAATACGGCGAAGATGGGAGGAGCACAAAAAGAATCTCCCCTTTTTGCGGCCAGAGTTTGGACTAATATTTGGGAGCCTTTTAACTCTCCAGAGACCGAACACAATCTCTACAACGGCTACGGTTCTCCTAGCGCACGAGGGCCAGTCACAGATTCACGTATGCAATCTTATGGTGTCGGCTTAGAAACTGGTGGTAAGAATTTACGTTTTTCAGTTGAGGCCATTTACGAAAATAATTCTTGGTCAGACAAAGATCTCACCTACGCCTTTAAGATGAAGTACAAATTCTAAACTTAGAAAGCCCAGTCCACAAAATTTTTGCCTCTCGCTCTGAAAGATCTAGGCTTTCTTGCAAATCTTCTATTCTAAGTTTAGCCAAATCTTCCCAAGTGTCTTCCAAACGGCTCATGATTTCTTGTTTGCGTTTAGCATTGATGCCTTTGATCTCATCTAAGAAACTTGAAAAAAGACGCTCGCTTTCTTCCTTGTGATGAAGGCGACGACTAAAGCGGTGGGCCTCATCACGCATCTGAGTCACAATTCTAAAAAGAGGGCGGCACTTATTTAAAATAAATGGATTCATGCGCCCAGGGATAACAAGACGCTCTTCAGTCTTTTTTTCAGTTCTTGCTTTGGCAATCCCCACAACAGGAAGATCAATTCCTTCTTCTTTTAAGACTTCAAGAAAGACATTCACCTGCCCTAATCCCCCATCGACAATAAAAACATCTGGAAGATTTCCATGCTTCAGGCGACGAGAAAGAACCTCTTTCATCATGGCAAAATCGTTATTTCCTTCAGGCTTGGTTTCCAAGTGATAGTGGCGGTAAGCCTTCTTTTCAGGTCTTCCCTCATAAAATACAATTTGCGAAGCCGTAGGAGAGGTTCCTTGAAAAATGGCAATATCATAACACTCTAAAGTTTTGGGACGCTCAGAAAGCGAAAGAAGATCCTTCAAGCGATTCAGTCCCACATAGACGGAGGCTTCAGTTTTAAGTCTAAGCTCCTGCATGCCTTTAGCCTGTTCGAAAGCCAGCTTCACCAGTCCATCATACTTGCGTCCAGGGCCACGAACATCAATATTTCCTAGAGCTTTATTAAGAAGTTCACGCTTCTCTTCAGGCAAATCTAAAACGATACTCTGAGGAAGGCTATCCTCACCTGAGGTATAATACTGCATGAGATAGCGACAAAGTTCGTCGCTTTCTTCTTCGGCAAAATCGGCGCGAAGGAAATCAAAATTCTTATGCCCCAAGAGAAGATTGTTGCGAATCATATAGAGACTCACATCCAACTCTGTCTCCCCCTGATACCAGGCCACAATATCGACATCTTTTTTGCCCCCCTCGAGTTCTACGTTCTCTTGAATATCTTGTCCTACAAAGGCTTCCAGAGTCGCAATATAATCACGAAGCATGGCCGCCTGTTCAAACTCTTCTTTATCCGAGGCTTCAAACATTTTTGCCTTCAAAACTTCCAAAGCCTTTTTTCCCTTTCCTTCAAAAAAAGAAAGGGCCGCATCCAATTGAACTTGATACTCAGCTGAGCTCACTTTCTCCACACAAGGGGCTGTACACTGTTTCATTTGATAGAGAAGGCAAGGTTCTTTACGAGTACGAAACTCATGATTAGAACAATCTCTCAAAAGAAAACTTTTTCTTAAGATCCGTAGGACCTGAGAAATATTACTTCCTTCAGGAAAAGGTCCGTAGAGCAAGGTTTTTTTCCCACGCTTGGGCTTGCGAACATAGAGCAAACGAGCGAAGGGCTCCTCCAAATCCACCATCACATAGGGATAAGACTTATCGTCTTTGAGGCGTATATTATATTTTGGAGAATACTTTTTAATGAGGTTATTTTCTAAAATCAGTGCTTCCGCTTCAGACTCAGTGATCAAAAAATCAAAATCGGTGATGTGAGAAACTAAAAGCTCTGTTTTGAGTGTTTTACTCGAGTTATTGAAGTAGGAGCTGACACGACTCTTAAGGTTGAGCGCCTTCCCCACATAAATAATGCCCCCATCGCCCCTTTTCATGAGGTAACAACCTGGTTTTTGAGGCAAACCTTGAGCTTTTTTTAGAAGCTCTTCTGTGCGTGGAGTCTTTACATTGCTGCTCAATTTCACTACCCTCGTGTGATCTTTTCTTATTTATCTCCTCGCAGCGCGAGACAACCAAGAAGGTTTTCATGACTATCGGCGTCGGTAAAGAAGTTCTCTCCTATTGTAGCAAATGCAAACTCACTTTGGCCCATATGATTACCAATATGAAAGACGCCAAAACCATTGGTAAGGTCGAGTGTAAAACATGTAAAACAACTCACGCCTACAAAGATCCTTCTAAAGTCAAAGCTAAGGGTACAGCAAAACTTACTAATCAAAAAGCAAAAGCAGATGATTCTGTTTCTGATATCTGGATGCAGGCCATTAACAGCTCAAAAGCAAAGTCAAAGAAATATGCCATCACACAAAAGTATGACTTAAAAGACATCATCGACCACCCAAAATTTGGTCCAGGTGTTGTTGATAAGCTTATCGACTCAGACAAAATCCAAGTGATCTTCCGCCACGACATCAAAACCTTAGTTCATAATAAAGTTTAATTTTTTGCCGATATCAAATACAAAAGCCGTCACAATGACGGCTTTTTTTTTAAGCAGCGAAAACAAATTTTAATCGAGCGCCCTTTCTCACATTTCCTATTTCGATATTTTCCAAAACCATTTGAGCCTCATGCAAGCTGCAAATATGTTTCATAATGACAGAGCCCAATCCAATTGAGATATGTCCTTCAGTAAGTCCTGAAGTTAATTTTCGAGAGTATTTTTTCTCACCAAAGTGCTGAAGTTCCTCAGTCTCAAGTCCTGGCCCATCATCACAAACCAAAAGTTCAATACGATCATTCATTTTTTGAAGCTTTACAGTAATCCCTTCTTGAGCATAGTGACTTGCATTGCTCAACGCATTTTTTAGTAAGCGTTCGATTAAATGCAAATTCCCTTTTAATAAAACGCCTTCATCAACAAACAAATCAAACTTTAAATGAGGACAGCTTTGTCTAAAAATATCAATTTGCTTATGAAGCACATCATTCAGTGAAATGCTTTCAAAGCTTCCTCTAAAACGAAGATCATGAACTCCAGAAAGGAATAACAAATCATCGACTAAACGATGAAAGTATTCGACTTCTGAAAGCACAACTGAAAAAACCTTTTTCCTTTCTTCATCAGAAATTTTATCTCCATTTTCAGAAAGAGTTTCAAGAAAACTTTTCATTGAAGCAAGAGGTGTGCGCAAATCATGAGCAAGCTCCTGAAGCATCTTTCTTCGATTATTATCAGTATTGCGAAGAAGAGTGACTAGCTCCTCAATCTCCTCGGCCATTTTATTAAACTCGCTAACGAGACCGGCCAAAGGTTTGATTTTAATATCAGGCAAGCGGGCCTTGAGATTTCCTCCCTTCAAATCACGCATCACCTTGGAGGCTTGTTGAGCTTGGCGAAGACCAAAATAAATCACTGTAAAGGCAGAGCAAGAAATCACAAATAAGAAGATAAAGAACAATAAACCAAGAGAAAGAAAAAAAAAGATCTTTGGAGGCTTCGGAGGGGGAGGCATCATAGGATTATTTTTATCCATCATTGGTGGAGAACGCATTTCACCATGTGGAGGAGGTCCGAAATGTGGAGGTGGAGGTTGAAGACGAAACCTACCATTATGCCCCTCTGGCCCTCTATCATCAAAAAAATGTCGTCGAGGAACTAACCAAAATTTTCCCTCAACCTGAATCGCCTCATTATTTACTTTCTTTTCTGATTCAACCAACTCGAATCTTTGAAAGGGCATGAAGGGACTCTTTTTAAAAGTCTCTACAAGAGCTGGATAGTCAGATCCTGTTTCCTTGTGCAGCATTTTTAGAGTCGAAACATAGTCTTCAGCTAAACGATCTCCCCCCTCCGCACGAGTTCTCTCTTTTTCAAAAATATAATTCATCCCAAAAGCGAAGAGAAACACCGAAAGGGCGCAAAGAAGAGAAAGGACACCGAAGAGTTTTATATAAGTCGAAGAGTTATTTTTCAAATTCAATTTTGTACCCTGCCCCGTAGACCGATTTAATGTTCACGCCTTCAATTTGATTTTCTTTTAAAAGTTTGCGCAAATAGCTGATCTGGGTATCTATTGAACGGTCAAAATTTTCATTTTCTTTTCCAAGAAAACTCAAGAGCTGATCACGATTTACAACTTCTCCTTCATGGCGAAGAAGAAAATAAAAAATTTTCATCTGATGAGGATTGATAGAAACATCTTTTTCTTGATAACGAAAAATACGATTTTTTAATTCGATATAAAAACCACGACGTGTGAGCTTTCCCTCTGTCGAATTAATCTCTCGACTATTAGCTTTCACTCTTACCAAAAGCTCTCTGTTACTAAAAGGCTTTTTGATATAATCACAAGCCCCTGTTTCAAAGGCTTCAACAAGAGTGTTCTCTTCTGAAATAGCTGTTAAAAATAAGAAAGGAAGCTGAGGATTGAGTTCACGAAGTTTTTTAGCGTAATCAATACCACTTCCATCAGGAAGACCAATATCCAAAATGGCCAATTGGTAATCATGAGCCTTATCAGCTTCGGCTAAACTCTTGGCCCAAAATACGTCATACTTCTCCAAGCGAAGTAGAACTTCGACGGCCTGACCAAGAATTGGATCATCCTCTAAGAGAAGTATTTTCATGTTTATTCTCCCCAACACATAGTCACTCAAAAAGAAAAAAGTGCAAGCGAAGGGAAACAAATACTAGTAAAGACCGGCGTATCCTCCTAAAGAAACACCGAATTGAGCACTCAAATTTCCAAGTCCATAATAACTGCTTCCACTGCTCGGATATGTACCATAGCCACCGTAATAGCCACTATACGTTCCAGCCCCTGATGTTCTGTAATAATCCTGGCCTGAACTTTGGTATTGCTGATAAAGATTGCTAGCAATGCTTTGATCCATCTGAGCGTTGCCTTGAGCACGTGCATAACTTGCTTGGTTTTGTTGAGCATTTCCCTGCATCTGTTGCATATAAGCATTATACTGATTATTAAAATTACCATTGGTGTTTCCCCACCCACCTGAGTTGCCCCAATAACTTCCGGCACCACCACTTGTTGGGCTCCAGGCCCCAATTCCCATACTGCCATAGCCTATGCCACCAAGATTCGTACCACCGCCATAATTACCATAACCCAGACCTATACCAATACCGGCGTTAGCTCCCATACCACTTCCATAGTATCCACCGTAATTTCCATAAGGATTATAAGAGGAATTTCCATAGCCCCCCATTCCATTGCCATAGCCAGTTCCTAATCCACCGCCTATGCCAATACTCAAACCACCACCAAAGCCCGAGTTTCCTAAGCCTCCTAAACTGCCGTAGCCACCAAGTCCGCCCATGCCACTACCATATCCACCGAGACCAGTATTTCCCATACCACTCGTACCACCGATTCCACCAATACTAGGATAGATGGAGCCAAGACCACCACCGTAGCCATACCCACCTTGACCACCTAATCCATTTCCATAACCAGTTCCTAAACCTCCGCCGATTCCTATACTCAGGCCACCACCGAATCCAGGATAACCATAACTTCCAGAAGAACTTCCAAGTCCACCCATACCACTCATACCCATATTTGGATAAATACTTCCATATCCCCCCATGCCACTTCCATAGCCAGAATTTCCTAAGCCCCCAAGTCCACCTAGACTTCCACCCAAGTTAAAATACATTCCTAAGCCATTTCCTCCTAAGCCAGAAGAAGTTCCGTATCCACTCATTCCATTTGAGCCAAGGCCCCAGCCCCCCATATTTCCATAAAGACCTATGCCGCCAATGCCTGTACCACTATAAAGGCCCCCAGAAGAATATGGGCCCATCATGCCACTCATCATTCCTGAGCTATAACCACTAGCAAGCCAAGGATTAGAAACTCCACCATAACCATTAGAGTACAGACCACCATAACCAGCATAACCACTCATACCGTTACCATTACACTGAGTTACCATCCCTGTAGCATCTGAGGATGAAAGAGGATTAGCTCCGCGATCATTGAGATAACTTAAATATGAGTTGAAGTTATTTGTGCAAGCTTCATAACCTGACTTATAAGCGTCAGCCCAATTGGAACTTGTATTGGCCCAAGTTTTTTGAGTTTTGTATCCATAATATGAACTCACCCACGTACTTCCCAGCATAGAGAGAGGACCAGCGATTAAACCTAAAGCCTCTACCCAAGAGTTTGGTTGAGCTGCTGCTTGCTGTTGATTCCCACGAGCGATTTCACACTCAGGACAATCAACACCAGAACCTCCTGCATTAGCCGAGAAGCCTCCGCTCACGCTTCCACTAGCTTCAAATCCTGCAGAGTAATCACTCTCCGCATGAACGGCCAAGACAAGAGTAGTTGAACTAAGCAAACAGCAAATTTTTTTAAGACTCATAGACTCTCCAAGCAAGAAACAATTAAAGCTCCATCATTCTTCCAGCACCATTACCAGTACTACTTGATTGGGCTGGAGGTTCAGGAATCTCACTCACTGATGTCTTGCAAGCACTAGAGAGTTGTTCGAGATTTTTCTTGAGACATGAAATAGGTCCACCACGCTGGTTTTGAGAACTAGCGCAAAGTTTTTCAACATCGCTTGAACAATTATTTTTTAAGGCTTCCATCTTAGAGTTATTTTTCTCTTGCCCTTGCCTTGCTGGGCGTTCTGGCATTTGACTGATGAGGGTTTTACACTCTGAAGAAAGCTGATCTAAATTATTTTTAAGGCAATCGATGGGGCCTTTGCCCTGACTGCTACTGCTGCAAAGTTTTGTGACGTCAGATTCACAAGCAGCTTTGAGCGCTTGAAATTTTTCATTAGAAGGACCTTGGGCCTCTTCAGCTTGCCCCAAAAATGAAACTCCTATAAGGAAAAAAGAAAGAACGAAGGCGTGCGAAAGTTTCATATAACCTCCTCGGTACCTCAAGAATACGGGAGGATTGTTAAGCAATTATTAAATGGAAGAGATTGTTTAAGATATTAAAATGACGAATCTTCTAGGCTATTTTTTCCCACAAACGAAAATTGTCCCTACAAAAAAAAAGAGCCCGGACGAATCCAGGCTCTTAGTTTTTTTATTTAGACTTTCTAGTACATTCCTGCGTAGCCACCGATATTGATACCGAAGCCTAAGCCGAGGTTACCCATACCGTAAGCTGCACCACCTGCCGCAGGATACATACCTGCACTACCACCATACATTGCATTCATGTTGCGATAGTAGTCTTGACCAGAGCTTTGATACTGCTGATAGAGGTTGCCGGCAATCGCACGGTCCATCATCATGTTACCTTGAGCTCTGTTATAACCACTTTGGTTCTGCATGCCGCTCATCTGAGCTTGAGCATACTGTTGCTGCATATAGTTTTGGTACTGCTGCTGCTGGTTCATATAGTTCTGATACTGAGGGTTGAAGTTTCCAGGAGTGTTGCCCCAACCACCTGAGTTGCCCCAGTAGCCGCCAGCTCCACCTGTGCCAGGATTCCAACCACCAATACCCATATTGGGATAATCTAAACCACCGCTCACACCACCACCGATGCCCATTCCAGGGTAACCACCGATACCGCCCATACCAGGGATACCAGTTCCCATGCCACCACCGGGGAACCCACCGATTCCACCGCCAATGCCGCCACCCATGCCAGGATAACCGCCACCAGGGAATCCACCGATGCCACCGCCAATACCACCTCCGATACCACCACCAGGAAATCCACCGATGCCACCGCCAATGCCGCCACCCATGCCAGGATAACCGCCACCGATTCCACCCATACCAGGGTAGCCACCGCCGATTCCTCCGCCAATGCCACCACCCATGCCAGGATAACCGCCACCGATTCCACCCATACCAGGGTAACCACCGCCTAAGCCGCCACCGATAGAAATTCCACCACCAAGGCCAGGAAAGCCGATGCCACCTCCGATAGAGATTCCACCGCCCATGCCAGGCCCATAGATGCCGCCACCCATACCAGGGTAACCACCCATGCCGCCACCCATGCCAGGATAACCGCCTATGCCACCACCGATACCGCCACCGATACCAGGATAAATACTTCCACCACCCATACCAGGATAGCCACCTAAGCCGCCGCCGATACCGATGTTAATTCCACCGCCAATACCAGGGAAACCGCCACCCATTCCTGGGTACATACCGCCCATGCCACCCATACCTGGAGGATATCCCCCCATACCTGGGTACATGCCTCCCATGCCTCCTCCCATACCTCCCATACCAGGATAGCCACCTAAGCCACCCCCGATAGAGATTCCACCACCAATACCTGGGAAGCCTCCTCCCATGCCAGGATACATGCCGCCCATGCCACCCATTCCTGGGTACATGCCGCCCATTCCTCCCATGCCGCCCATGCCATTACCAAGACCGAAATAAAGTCCTAGTCCGCCACCAATACCAGAGCCGCTCATTCCGCCAGGGCCCCATCCTCCCATGCCACCATACATTCCTGGACCACCAATACCCATGCCGCCATAGAGACCGCCTGAGTAATAAGGACCCATCATGCCTGACATAAAGCCGGGAGTATAACCAGCAGAGAGCCATGGATTACCCACACCGCCGAAACCGTTGCCATAAAGACCACCGTAACCAGCGTAGCCACCCATGCCGAGATTGTTATTACACTGAGTGATCAGTGGTTGAGCTTGTGAAGAAGCAAGTGGATTGGCTCCTCTATCGTTGAGATAGTCGAGATAGGAGTTGAAGCGGCTGGTACAAGCAGAGTTACCTGACTTGTAAGCCTCAGCCCAGTTGTTACTTGAATCGGCCCAAACTTTATTAGACTTGTAACCGTAGTAAGACCCCAACCAGGTACTACCTATATAAGAGAGCGGGCTTGCAAGCATTCCCACTGCCTCAACCCAAGGATTCGGTTGCGCTTGTTGCTGTTGCTGTGAAGCCAAGCACTCAGGGCAGTCGTTACCAACGGCCTTGATACACTCAACATATTGTTCAGCATTGTCCTTAACGTTATCGCAAACGTTCTGTGCTTGAGCTAAAGCGACATCGTGAACCATCATTGTCGCAACAGGAACTGCTAGCACAGCGGCCTTGCTTACATGCTTGAACCGATTCTTGAAGTTCATAAAATTCTCCAATATAAAATCTTGGACTTCTCACAAAAGCCCAATTCCACTCCACTTCATCTCTTTTTTCGGCTAATTGTTAAAAAAACTTTAAGAGGAAAAGACTCAGCTAAATAAAAAAAAACGGATGGCGTATATAACCATCCGTTTTCATTAAAGATTTTCAATTTTTTTTTTGAGAAAAATTATCCTCTTTTTAAAGAGAAAGCCCTAATCATAGGCACGAGATACTGAATAACCTCATCGTCAGTCCCAAACACATCTTCGATGAGTTCTGATTCGTTGAGGAAATTGTTCACTCTTTTTGCTGTGTCGTGGAGAGACTCAACTAAGTACAATCCAGAGATATTTTCTCCATTGAAAGACTTGATGATCTCTTTGCGAGCATGATTATACATTTCAGATTCAGTAAGGTTTTCAGGTACATTTTCAGTACCGTACTTATCTTCTACCTCTTCAATCGCTTGTTCCTTGATGTCTTCATCAGTGGCAAAACTTACATTGTACTCAACAGCGAGAGCATCAACGAGTTCCAATCTCTGAGAAACATCAAATTCGATCATCCCCTTTTCTTTGAGGTGATTGATTGTGTAACTAGCGAGCGCTTTAAGCGTTTCGAAATCTGTTTTCATAATTTAGTCATCCTAACTGTTCATGACAGAAGTTGTAACAACAAAAACATTTTAACGAATAGCTGGATAACGCACAAGAAACTTTTTGCAGCTAATCGAAGAAAATC
>JACCEE010345931.1_pt1 | contig 18174 bp, 18 predicted proteins | sample 7449931 | NCBI WGS metagenome assembly JACCEE01 (sample SAMN15323457, study PRJNA562643) | freshwater metagenome | isolation source: river surface water | place: USA:Blue River Watershed | collected 2017-08-19 | reverse complement strand
TTCTCGACCTATGCAACCTGGTGGATTCGTCAGGCCATTACCCGCTCCATCGCCGATCAGGCCCGCACCATCCGCATTCCGGTGCACATGATCGAGACCATCAACAAGATGAACCGCATCTCGCGTCAACACTTGCAAGAGTTTGGCTTTGAGCCCGATGCCTCGATCTTGGCCGAGAAGATGGAGATTCCAGAAGACAAGATCCGCAAGATCATGAAGATCGCGAAAGAGCCGATCTCGATGGAAACGCCGATTGGTGACGACGACGACAGCCATTTGGGCGACTTCATCGAAGACAGCACGCACACCGCGCCGATTGACGCGGCCCTGCAGGCCGGTCTGCGCGATGTGGTGAAAGACATTTTGGACAGCCTGACCCCGCGCGAAGCCAAAGTCTTGCGCATGCGTTTCGGCATCGAAATGTCCACCGACCACACGCTGGAAGAAGTGGGCAAACAGTTTGATGTGACGCGCGAGCGCATCCGTCAGATCGAAGCCAAGGCTTTGCGCAAGCTCAAGCACCCCAGCCGCAGCGACAAACTGCGCAGCTTCATCGACACCATGTGAGTGGGCTCAACCTGGGCCAACACCCAAGCCCTCTGGCTGCCCAGCCGGGGGGCTTTTTTCATGGGGGCATCTGAACTGACTGCAGCCAAAAACAGCGCAATGGTGCGCTGTTCCGCCACGCCGGTGTTCCGGTGTCTAAGCGTCTCAGCGTCTCAGCGCGATTGGGCTTTGTTGCCGTAGGGGCAGTGGTTGGGGCGCGGCCCCACTTGGGGGTGCAGTCGGCAGGTGTTGGGTCGTTTTTCGTAGACCGTGCAGCGGCGCGTTTTGGCGTCCAAAAACTGGCAATCGCCACTGGCTCTGCGGGCCAAACTGAAGATGCTGTTCTTGAAATTGAAGTGCTCGATCAGGCCCGCCTTGGACAAACGCTTGGCGATTTGCTTGGGGTCTTCGTGCTCCGCCTCAAAGGGGTCGACCAACTCCAAACGCACCAAGTCGGCCAGCTTCACTTCGACGGGCATGGTGCAGCAATTGGCGGCACAACTGTCACACAAGCCGTTTTTGTAGCGCGTCCAGGTTTCGCAGCGGTCCACGTCTACGACGGCAATGGGTGATCTCATGCTGCCCGGGCTCAGTGAGCGACAAACGCCTGCGCATGGTGATGAAACACCGAATACACCGCATGCTCCAGCCGCTGAATGACGGAGCTGTCGGCCGAGGCAATCAATTCTTCTGGGGACAGCTTGTCGGCGAAATAAAGCCGCGATTGCTCCAGCAAATGCATGCAGGCCTGCATGCCCAAAGACTTGACCAAGTAGCTGGCCACAGGCGAGTGACGGGCGTCATGGATCGAGTCTTCCGAGCGGCCTGTCTCCAGAATGTCCATCACCGTTTCTTCGATGCTGGACGCCGGCTTGTACGGCGTTGTCACGCTGGGCAAATAGTTTTCAAGCTGAATCGGAAAAATCGTCTTGCCGGGCAACTTGCCCATGATGGTGGCCAGCGACACTTGCTGGCCCAAGCGCAATGAAAGGGCCTCCAGCAAGGCGATGGAAACCAACTTGAGGCGGATGTACAAACGCGCCACTTCTAAATTGCGTTGGGTGAGTTCCAGACGCACCTGGTGCTCCAAGTCCGAGGGCTCTTGTGCAAACTGCCTGAACACAACGGCAGGCTGCAAGAAACTGAGGAAGCCTTCCATCTTTTGCAACGAGACCCGATAGCCTTTGATGGTGTAAGTGTCCGCGTTGACCAACTCGTGGTTGGTCTCAGGAATCAGGTTCCAGGTGTTGCTCAAAAAGTCGGCCGCTTTCATGCTGGCGAAGTTGCCAATGTCGCGGTTGGCCACCTTGACCCCCATCACCACAGCCTGTAAACAAGCCGCATCGTCCAGCCCCAAGGCGAAGTCGGTGTTGGCTTGCTTCAGGCGTTGCAGCAAAGTCTGCGAGCAGCTGGTGCCATCGGGCGCGTCGGGGCGGAAAGGCACTGTGGCTTCAATGCACGCCGCGATTTGCGCACGCGCGGCCAAGTGCACGATGCCATCGAGCACCTTCACCGCCAACAAGGCGCTGAGAAATTCATTTTGGCCCGCAAAGGGCGACAGCACCTGGCCGAGCTTGAAGCCAAACAAGCCCATGGTCATGTGCAGTTCGGGGTCTTGCTCTTGGCCTTGTATCGGCTCGATCACCAGGCCCGTGGCGCCTTCGCGGATGTAGGGGGCCACATAACGCGCCAAGTTCACATGGATGCCCGAGTCCACTTGGGCATAGACCAAGTCGTGAAAAAGTGCGGCAATCACCTCAACGGGTGCGCCACCGGCACCGACATCAAAAATGTGCTCGGGCGTGTGGAATGAACGCCAAGGCCCGGTCATCGATTGGATGATCATCTCGGCAATGCCCTCCAGCCTCGGCGAGTGGGCATCCCCGCCCAGCGCCGCGACTGCGCTTCGCAGCTCGGTCAGGCATTTGGCGGTGTAGTGAGGAGCATCCATGGCGTTTTTGACAATCGTGGGTTCAGGCCATTTTAGCGGGACGCGGCCATTGGTACAGCCACACCGGCCGGCCGGGACTGGCCTCGACCACGGCGGTGGGGGTGCAGTCGCGGCCTTCAAATTCAAGGCTCACCAACCAGCTGCCCGATTTCATTTCTGCTTGTGCTTTGGCCAGCGCTCGCGGCATGGTTTCGGGTCTTTGAAACAGGTAGACCATGTCGTAGGCCCCCCAATCGTCTTGCCAAATATCGGCGCAGCGCACCTGCGCCCACGGGCAGCGCAGTCGGGCCACCCAACTCAAAGGCCGGCTGAACTCTAGGCCCACGCATTGCGCCTGGGGATAGGCCAAGCGCAGGGCCTTCAGGCCATCGCCGGCGCCACAGCCTGCGTCCAAAATGCGGGCCCCTTGGGGCAACGGAGCCTGCGCAGGCACCGCTTGAAGGGCATGCAAAGGGGTCGGGAATACCGGCGCATCGCGCCAGGCGTGGACCGGGTAAATCCAGAACACCAAGCCCAGGGGCAACAGCCAAATCCAAGCGGGCAATTGGCTCACGCCCAAAAACCACAAAGAGACCGGAAAGCCCAAGGCCAAGGCCACGGCTCTGGCCGTGGAAATGCCGCGCAGACGAGCCAGCGCGCTGGCCGCAATGCCGGCCAAAGTGGGCAGCAGCATGGCCCAGCCGGCCGGCATGCCTTGGCCCAAGGCCAGCAGGTGCGTCAGCCACAAAGCGGCCCACAGGCTCAAGGCGGCCAACGGCCATCGGATCAAAGTGAACAAATGAAGCCTCTTGGTGATGAAGTGTGTATTTTCAACCCAAGCGCTCGACCCGGCGGGCTCAGTGCTTTTTCGCCACCAGCGTCAAGATGTCGTAGCTGGCCACCAGTTCGCCCAATTGGTTGGTGACTTCCACATCCCAAGCCACCACGCCTTGCCCGACGCCATTGGCGTCTTTCTTTTGGCGATCGATTTTGCGTTTGGCCGTCAGCCGGGCTTGAATCGTGTCGCCAATGCCCACCGGCTTGATGAAGCGCAAAGTGTCCAAGCCGTAATTGGCCAACACCGGGCCGGGCGCGGGCGAGACAAACAGACCCGCTGCCGCCGACAGCACAAAGTAGCCGTGTGCAATGCGCTTGCCAAAGGGCGAATTTTTGGCGGCGATCTCATCGAAGTGCATGTAGAAATAATCGCCCGACAGTCCGCCAAAGGCCACGATATCGGCCTCGCTCACGGTGCGGCGGTGCGTCAACAAACTCTCGCCAATCTGCAAATCTTCGAAGTAGCGACGGAAGGGGTGCACCTCGGTTTCAATCAGACGGGCCCCGCGCATGTACTCGCCGGTGACCGCCGCGATCATGGTGGGCGAGCCTTGCAAAGCGGTGCGTTGCATCAGGTGCTTGACTGCGCGGATGCCGCCCAGCTCTTCACCTCCACCGGCGCGGCCTGGCCCGCCGTGTTTCAAAGGTGGCAAGGGCGAGCCGTGGCCGGTGGATTCGACTGCGGCTTCGCGCTCCAAGATGTGCAAGCGTCCGTGCAACGCCGCCGCCACCGGAATCATGCGGGCCGCGGTTTGCGGGTCGCGCGTGACCAAAGTGCCGACCAAACTGCCCTGCCCTCGCGCCGCCAACTGCAAAGCTTCTTCGATGCCCTCGTAAGGCATGAGCGTGCTCACCGGGCCAAAGGCCTCCAGGTCGTGCACGCTGTCGGTCTGCAAAGGCTTGGGGCAGAGCAACAAGGTGGGCTGAAAAAACGCCCCCTCGGCAACCCCTTGGCCCACCGGCGCGAAGTCGTTGTTGCCACCAAACACCAGCTCGGCACTCTGACGCAACAACGCCACCCGCTCGGCCACATCGGCTTGCTGGGCGTGCGAGGCCAAGGCGCCCATCTTCACGCCCTCAACCGCGGGGTCACCCACCACCACTTTGGCCAGTCGGGCCTTGAGCTTTTCGGCCACTGCATCCAAGTGCTGTCGCGGCACGATGGCGCGGCGAATGGCGGTGCATTTTTGGCCCGCTTTCACGGTCATCTCGCGTGCGACTTCTTTTACAAACAAATCAAATTCTTCGTCGTCCGGGCTCACATCGGGCGCCAAGATCGCGCAGTTCAGCGAGTCGGCTTCGGCATTGAAGGGGATGCTGTGCTTGACCACATTGGGGTGCACCCGCAGTTTGGCAGCGGTGTCTGCCGAGCCAGTGAAAGTCACCACATCTTGGCCGTTCAAGCGGTCGAGCAAATCGCCGGTCGAGCCGATCACCAGTTGCAAAGCCCCCGCCGGCAAAATGCCCGATTGGTGCACCAGGCGCACCATCGCTTCGGTCAGATAACTGGTGGACGATGCGGGTTTGCCAATGCAAGGCATGCCGGCCAAAAAGCTCGGCGCAAACTTTTCCAACAAGCCCCAAATGGGAAAGTTGAACGCGTTGATGTGCACCGCAATGCCGCCGCGGGGCACCAAGATGTGGGTGCCCGCAAAGCCGCCTTTTTTACCCAGAGGAAAAGCCGGGCCTTCGTGGATCAGGTTGCCGCTGGGCAACTCGTTGCTGCCCATGCTGGCGTAGGCAAACAAGGTGCCCGCGCCGCCCTCGATGTCGACCCAACTGTCGGCCCGCGTCGCCCCGGTGTGAGCCGAAATGGCGTACAGCTGTTCTTTGTGCTCACCCAGATATTTGGCCAGTGCCTTCAAGCGCTGCGCCCGCTCTTGGAAATCGAGTTGCAGCAATTGGGGCAAGCCCACCGTGCGGGCGTAGTGCACCGCGCTGCCAAAGTCGACCGACTCTGCGTGGGTGAGAAAGCGCGTTTGTCCGTCAATGGCGCTGCGCAACGCTTGTGCGCCTTGTTGGCCCAGCCATTGGCCACCGATGAAACTTTGCAGGACTTGGGTCATGGAGAAATGCTTTCTTGAAGAGTCAGATCACGCGGCATTAAATTAACCGACCGCGTGGTCGGGAAATTCTAGTCGCATTCGGGGTCGGCGAGTCGCCCTCTCAAGACTAGGGTAACTACCCATCAGATGGGCCTTCCAAGGCATTTCTCACAATTAATAAGTATGCTTATAATCTGCCTCAATCCCTTCTTCTTCGGCTGGAGACCCCATGCAGACTGCATCTTCACAACTCCCCGTCATCGTGGCCGGCGGCGGCATTGGTGGCTTGGCGGCCGCACTGGCTTTGGTGCGCCAAGGCTTTCACGTCGTGGTGCTCGAGCAAGCCCCCGAGATTGGCGAAATTGGCGCCGGCATCCAGCTCGGGCCCAACGCCTTTCACGCCTTTGATGCGCTGGGCATTGGCGACAAAGCGCGGGCCCGCGCGGTGTACACCGACTACATGGTCATGCACGATGCCATCGACGAATACCGCGTCGGCCTCATCCCCACCGATGAAAAATTTCGCCAACGTTTTGGCAACCCCTACGCCGTGATTCACCGCGCCGATGTGCACCGGTCTTTGCTCGAAGGCGCGCAAGAAACGGGGCGGGTTGAGTTTCACACGCACACCCGCGTGGAGCGCATCGAGCAAGACGAGCACAGCGTGACGGTCTGGGACCAAAACGGCAAAGCCTTCAAGGGCACGGCCTTGATTGGCGCGGACGGCGTCAAATCGGTGGTGCGCGAACAATTTGTGGGCGACCCGGCCCGCGTGACCGGCCATGTGGTGTACCGCGCGGTGGTCGAGAAAAAAGACTTTCCGGTCGATCTGCAATGGAACGCGGCCGCCATCTGGGTCGGGCCCCACTGCCACTTGGTGCACTACCCCTTGCGCGGCGGCGAACAGTACAACGTGGTGGTCACTTTTCACAGCCGCCAACAAGAAGAATGGGGCGTCACCGAAGGCAGCAAAGAAGAAGTGCAAAGCTACTTTCAAGGCATCTGCCCCAAAGCGCGACAACTCATTGACTTGCCAAAATCTTGGAAACGCTGGGCCACCGCCGACCGCGAGCCGATTGGGCAATGGACCTACGGCCGCGTCACCTTGTTGGGCGATGCCGCCCACCCCACCACGCAGTACATGGCGCAAGGCGCTTGCATGGCCATGGAAGACGCGGTGACTTTGGGCGAGGCCTTGCGTACGCACCAAAATGATTGGCCCAAAGCCCTCGACATGTACCAACGCGCCCGTGTTGCGCGCACCGCGCGCATCGTGTTGTCCAGCCGCGAGATGGGTCGCATCTACCATGCGAAAGGCGTGGAGCGTTTGGTGCGCAACGACTTATGGCGCGGCCGCAGTGCCGAGCGTTTTTACGATGCCATGGAATGGCTTTATGGCTGGAATGTGGGCAACTGCCTGCAAGCCGCACAACACGCCTGAATGACCTGGAGACACCCATGAACGACCTCGGAAGACTGGAAGATTTGCCGCAAGACTATGTGCAAGACCTGCGTGATCTGAACTTGGTGCCCCTGTGGCCCAGCCTGCGTGGCGTGTTGCCGCCCAAGATACCCACACGCCAGACCCAGCCCACCGCATGGGCCTACCGCGACATCAAGCCCTTGCTGCTGAAGGCGGGCGAGCTGACGCCCATCGAAAAAGCCGAGCGCCGCGTGTTGGTGTTGGCCAACCCAGGTCATGGCCTAGACAAAATGCAAGCCTCTGCGGCCATGTATTTGGGCATGCAATTGCTCATGCCCGGCGAGTGGGCGCCCAGCCACCGCCATACGCCCAATGCGGTGCGCATGGTGGTCGAGGGCGAAGGCGCTTGGACCACCGTGGACGGCGAAAAATGCCCCATGAGCCGAGGCGATTTGATCCTCACTCCCACCGGCCTCTGGCACGAGCATGGCCACGACGGCACTGAGCCTGTGATTTGGTTGGATGTGCTGGACTTGCCCCTGGTCTATTACATGGAAGCGAGCTACCACATCAATGGCGACCGCCAAACCGTGCAACCCGGTCAAGGCGACCAGCAATACGCGCGCGGCGGCGTGGTGCCCAGCCACGTATTTGAGCGCAGCAAAAAAGCCTATCCCATGCTGCGCTATGCGTGGAAAGACGCCAAGGCGGCGCTTGAAGCCTTGGCCGCTGACGCCGCCACGCCCGAGCAAGTGCAGGTCACTTACACCAACCCCGAAACCGGCGGCGATGCAGAAAACATCTTGGGCTTTTATGCGCTGATGTTGCGCCCCGGCCAAACCTTGCGTTTGCCCGCGCGCTCACCGGCGCAGGTGTTCCACGTGATTGAAGGCGCGGTGCAAGCGCACATCGTGGACCGCCAGTTCACGCTGGCCGAAGCCGACACCTGCTGCGCGCCCGGCTACGAGGCCGTGACCCTCACCAACTTGAACGCCACACAAGCGGCGTTCCTCTTCATCGCTGACGAGTCTCCCCTGCACCGCAAACTGGGTGTGTACGAGAACCGCGGCTGACCCATTCACCCATCAAAGCCCACCATGACCGCTTACCTTTTTTCGCCCCCTGCCGTTCCGTCTTTGTCGATTCGCGGCCGCACCGAACGCTTTCCCATCCAGCGCATTTTTTGTGTCGGCCGCAATTACCACGCGCACGCCGTCGAGATGGGCCGCCCTGTCGACAAAAGCGTCGAGCAGGCTTTTTACTTCACCAAATCGCCCCAGACCTTGGTGGAAAGCGGCGCCGACAAAGTGGCCTTGGTGGCCTACCCGCCGCGCACGCAAAACTACCACTACGAGATGGAGCTGGTGTTGGCGATTGGCAAAGCCGGCTTTCGCGTGAGCGAGGCCGAGGCCCATGAGCTGGTCTATGGCTATGCCGCAGGCTTGGACATGACCCGCCGTGACTTGCAACTGGTGGCGCGCGACAAAGGCCGCCCTTGGGACACCGGCAAAGACATTGAGCAAGGCTCGGTCTGCTCGGAGATCGTGCCCATGCCGGGCGTGGTGATCGAGCGCGGGGCCATTGCCCTGGAGGTCAACGGCCATACACAACAGTCGTCCAACGTGGACAAGCTGATCTGGAACATCCGCGAAATCATCGCCGACCTGTCCACCTACTACCACTTGCAAGCCGGCGACCTGATCTACACCGGCACCCCCGAAGGCGTGGGCGCGGTGGTGCCGGGAGACCGTATCACCGGCCGCGTGGAGGGTGTGGCCGAAATTGCGCTGACCATCGGCGCGGCGGAGTGACCACATGAAGCTTTACAACTTTTTCCGCAGTGGCACCTCGCACCGCCTGCGCATCGCGCTGAACCTCAAAGGCATTTCGACCGACTATGTGGCCGTCGACTTGCGGGTGGAAGAGCACTTGAAAGACGCCTTCAAAGCGGTCAACCCGCAACAGTTGGTGCCGGCTCTGGACACGGGCGAGCAGGTGCTGATTCAGTCACCGGCCATCATCGAATGGCTGGAAGAAAAATACCCCAACCCTGCACTCTTGCCCTGCCAGCCTGAAGACCGCGCCCATGTGCGCGCCTTGGCCGCCATCGTGGGCTGCGATGTGCACCCGATCAACAACCGCCGCATCTTGGAAACCTTGCGCCATCAATTTGGCGCCAACGAAGACGCCATCAACGCGTGGTGTGGCACCTGGATCGGGGCTGGCTTTGACGCCTACGAAGCCCTGCTGGCGGCTGACCCCCGGCGCGGGCGCTTCAGCTTTGGTGATGCACCCAGCCTGGCCGATGTGTATTTGATTCCGCAGATCGAAAGCGCGCGCCGCTTCAAAGTCGACCTGTCACGCTGGCCCCGCATTGCAGAGGTTGAAAAAGCCTGCAATGCACTCGAGGCGTTTCAAAAAGCCGCGCCCGGGGTGCAACCCGACGCCTGAGCGCCCAACCCGGGAATGCTTCAGGCAAACACCTCGGTGTCGACCTCGCTGTTGGCCTGCGCGTTGTAGCGGTCGCCCTGAATGGTGCGGTGGTTGATCAGGGCCTCCAACTTGGCCATCAAGGCCGGCTCGAGGGCCACATCCACCGCCGCCAAATCGTCTTGCAAATGTGCAAGCGAGGTGGTGCCGGGAATGGGGATGATGTCTTCCCCTTGGTGCAGCAACCACGCCAGCGCAAGTTGCGACGGGCTGCACCCGGCCTCTTGCGCCAAGGCTTGGTAGGCCGGCCACAAGCGCATGTTGGCGGCGTAATGCTCGGGGGCAAATCGCGGCATGCTGCGGCGAATGTCTTTGGCATCCAAATTGGCGATGTCGATCGGGCCACACAAAAAGCCGCGAGCCACCGGGCTGAAAGCGACAAAGGCCACACCCAAATCGCGGCACGCCTGCAACACCGCAATTTCGGGGTTGCGGGTCCACAAAGAATATTCGGTTTGCAGCGCGGCAATCGGGTGCACCGCATGCGCTTTGCGCAAGGTGACCGCCGACACCTCGGACAAACCAATCGTCTGAATCTTGCCCTGCCGCACCAAATCGCTCAAGGCGCCCACGCTGTCTTCGATGGGCACGCGCTTGTCCCAGCGGTGCAGGTAATACAAGTCAATGACATCGGTCTGCAGCCGGCGCAGCGCGTCTTCGCAGGTTTTTTTCAGTGTTTCGGGTCGGCCGTCGATCACGCGCACGGTGCTGCCGTCGCTTTGCGTCACGCCTTGCATGCCGCATTTGCTGGCCAAGGTGAATTTGTGGCGGTGCGGTTTCAGCACCTGCCCCACCAGCGTTTCGTTGGCCCCAAAGCCATACAGTGCGGCGGTGTCGAAAAAGGTCACGCCTTGGTCGAGGGCCGTCAGCAAGACGCGCTCGGCCTGTGCGAACGACACCGGGGCGCCATAGGCGTGGCTGAGGTTCATGCAGCCCAAGCCGAGGGCACTGACGGAAAAGGAGGCAAGTTGGCGATTTTTCATGTCGCTATCTTAGACAGATACGTGCAAAACCGCAGCTGCAAAAGCCAGAAAAAATCGGGCTCACACTGGGGCGGTGTCGCGTGTCCACGCCGGCAATGGGGCCGATTTCCGCAGCACGTCTTGGTGCAACCATGTGGCACTTTTGCGTGCGCGCTCGGCCACGGTCGCCAGGGGCAGTTGCTGGTAATCGTCGTTGAACACTTCAAAGCTGTAGTCGCCGCGGTAGCCAATGCGGTCAAGTCGCAACACCAAATCGGCCAATTGCTCGCTGTGCACGCCCTCGCCCGGAAACACGCGAAAGGTGCGTGCGGTGGTCATGCGCTCTTCAAAAGTGGGGGTTTCTTGCCACATGAAGTCGGACAATTGCACCAAGAAAATCTTGGACGGGTCGAGCTCTTCTATGGCCTCCAAGTCGGTCTTGGCGGCAAAGATGTGAAACGAGTCCAAGCCAATGCCCAAGTTGGGGCAATCGGCGCGGCACACCACATCCCAACTGGTGGGAAATTCGTTCACGGTGCGGCCCCAAGACAGCGCTTCGTAGGCCACTTTGATGCCCATGGGCAAGGCCAGCATGGCGAGTTTTTTCAGATCTGCCGCAATCAAGTCCAGGTCTTGCGTCGCATGGCGCGAGGTGGACGAGCAAGCCAGCAAGACCTTGCTGCCGGTGGCCGCGCACATCTCGAGCATCGATTTGGCAATGTCGATTTTGTAGCTGTGCAGGTGGCCCGACAGGCCCTCAAAGTCGCGCAGCACTTGAAAACCTGTGGGTCGCATGCCGCTTTGTTGCACCGCTTGCACCGCCGCCGCCACCCCACCGGGGTGCGTCACCAAATCGCGCGCCATCAACATCACCTGAGAAAAACCGGCGGCCTTCATGGCGGCCAATTTGGCCTCTAAGGTGCCCGCCAGGGTGATGGTGTCCATGCCATAGCCGTTCAGCAAATTCATCACGGCTCCTGACTTACTGGTGCACCAGCTCAAAGGCCACCGAGCCCAAACTGGAGCGTGTCAATGCGCCTCGGTCTTCGGGGTGCAGCTGGGTGGACTCGACAAACTCTACGCCCTGGGCTTTGAGTGCCTTGACGGCCACCGCCACATCGGGCACGCCAAAGCCAATGCGCTGCAGGCACTCGGGGCTGTCGTCCGCGTCCATCCAGGGCTCGGGCTCGATGAGTTGCCACAAAAACGTGCCGCAGGGGCTCTTCATCAATTTGCCTTTGGGCAAGATGCCAAACCGTTCATGGTCGGGAATGCTGCTGAAGTCGAACATGTGTTCGAAATAGGTTTGCCAATCGGCACTGCGATCGGCACCGATGTACTGCACCACACCAAAATAACGCATGCCAGCCAGCGCGGGAGGATTCGGGTCAACCGTTGGAATCGGCTTGAAGTCGATGTCGTAAATCGAAAACTCTTCCCAGCGATCGACAAAATAAAACCGACTGCCGCCGGGGCCGTGAATAGCCGGAATGTGCAGCTCCATGGCCTGCGCGTGGCTGCCCACACTCCAAGCCCCCAGCTCGATGCAGCGGTTGTGCGCTTTCAAGGCGTCTTGCACCCGAAAGGCCACCGCCGAAATCACCGGTTGGCCATCCACGGTGCTGCTCACCCGCGCGTCGTCGGGGCTGGCGTTGACCACCAAATTCATGCTGCCCTGACGGTACAGCGTGACTTCACGCGAGCGATGGCGTGCCACAGGGCGAAAGCCCATGCTTTCCAGCACTTGGCCCAGCGCTTGCGGGCGGCTGGTGGCGTACTCGATGAATTCAATGCCCGCGATGCCCAAGCGGTTGGGCATGTCGGGGACGGCTTCGCGGTCAACTTTGTTCAGCGGCATCACTCAGCTCCAGTCTGGATCAGTAACTCAATTGGGCCACGCGGCGCAGCACCTCGGCGGTGGTGGTGGGCAAGCCAAAATATTCTAAGTAAGCAGGGATTTGTTCGTACAACATGTCGGTGCCCACCTGGGTGCGGCAGCCACGCGCTTGTGCGGCGGCCAAAAACGCGGTGGTTTCGGCTTTCATCACCACTTCGCCGACAAAGGTGTCGGGCGACAAACGCGAGACATCCAAGGGCAGCGGGTCACCGTCGTTCATGCCCATGGGCGTGGCGTTGACCACCAGATCGTGACCCACGGGGTCGTTCGAGCCGGTCCGCACCTCGATCTGGGGGCAGTTGTCTCTCAGGCGTTGCGCCAAGGCTTCGCAACTGGCGGTGTTCACATCGAACAAACCGATGGCTGCAATACCGGCACCGGCCAGCGAGGCCGCGATGGCGCAACCCACCCCACCTGTGCCGACCACCAAGACGCGTTTGCCCGTCAAATCAAAACCTTTGCGCTGCACGCCGCGCACAAAACCAGCGCCATCGAACATGTCGCCGACCAAGCGGCCATCGGCCAAACGCTTCACCGCATTGCACGCCCCCGCGACGCGCACGGTGGCGGTCACTTCGTCCAACAATGCCACCGTGGTGACTTTGTGTGGCATGGTGATCAAGGCGCCGCGAATGTTTTCAAGCGTGAATACCGACTTCAAAAACGCCGGGTAATGGTGCGGCTGGCAACCCATCGGCACCACCACGGCATTGATGCCCGCCTCTTGAAAGTACGGGTTGTAAATCATCGGTGACTTGAAGGTGTGCGTGGGGTATCCGATGTGAGCGATGAGCTCGGTGTTGCCGTTGATCATGGTGCAGAAAAAAATCTATCAGGCCGCTCGTGCAGCCGAGACGCCCGCGCGCAAGGCCAACAGATAGCTGTCAGCGCCAAAGCCGCAGATTTGTCCTTTCACAATTTCGGCAAACACCGACTTGTGGCGGAACTCTTCACGCGCGTGGATGTTGGACATGTGCAACTCGACCACCGGACAAGTGAGGATGGCCAAGGCATCGCGGATGGCGTAGCTGTAATGGGTCCAGGCGCCTGCATTGATCAGCACCGCATCGACCTTGTCGGCATAGGCCTTGTGGATGCGCTCACACATGTCGCCTTCGTGGTTGGTCTGAAAGCACTCGACCTCGGCACCCAGCTCACGGCCAAGGGCCTGCAGGCTGGCATTGATCTCATCCAGCGTGATGGTGCCGTATTGCTGGGGGTCGCGTTTGCCAAACATGTTGTGGTTCACGCCGTGCAGCATCAAGACTTTCATGACTTTTCCTTTCGTGGATTAACCGGCTTCGCTGCACCTGCAGCGAAGCCGGGGAACGGGACCTTATTTGCCCGATTTTTTGGCAGGTGCTGCCGCTGCCATGCGTACTTTCTCAATTTCGCCTTGCAGTTCCTTGACCAAATCTTGGCCCACGGTCACGCCGTACTTGGCGGTCACAGGGCGCATTTTGTCGCGCAACTTGGCCATTTCAGCTTCTGGCAGTTGGGTCACTTGCATGCCGTTTTTCTTCAGGTTCTCGAGAATGCTGGCTTCCAGAGCACGGGCTTTCTCACGCTGAAACTTGGACGACTCGGCGACCGCATCGGCGATGATTTTTTTCTCAGCAGCCGACAACTTTTCCCAGAACTTCTTGCTGATGATGACCGACTGGGGGTTGTACTGGTGACCGGTCAGGGCCAAGTGCTTTTGCACTTCGTACAACTTGGCACCGTTGATGGTGGCCACAGGGTTCTCTTGACCGTCCACGGCTTTTTGGTCCAAAGCAGCGTACAGCTCAGGGAATGGCAGCGGTGTGGGGTTGGCACCCAAGGCTTTGACCCAGTCCACGTTGATCGGGTTAGGAATCACGCGCAGCTTCAGGCCTTCCAGGTCTTCCACTTTGTTGATGGGGCGCTTGCTGTTGGTGATGTTGCGGAAACCCAGCTCGTAGAAACCCAAGCCAATGATGCCTTTGTCATCCAACTTGGCATGCAATTTTTTGCCGAAGGGACCATCGACGACCGCATCCGCTTCTTTGCCCGAACCGAACATGAAGGGGAAGTCGAAAATCGCGAATTCTTTGACTTGCGCGGCAAAGATGCCCGAGTTCATCGAGGCCATCTCGAGCGAGCCGCCTTGAATGGCCGACACGTTGGCTTGGTCGCTGCCCAAAGCACCGCCGGGGAACACGTTGACTTTGATCTTGCCACCCGAGTTTTTTTCAACGATTTCTTTGAACTTCTCCATGCCCAAAATAATCGGGTGACCGGCTGCGTTTTGGTTGGCGAACTTGATGGTTTTGTCTTGTGCCGATGCCACGCCCACAGCCGCCAAAGCGACGGTTGCGATCAGGGACTTGATGAAAACACGTTTCATGGGTTATCTCCAGAAATAAGAATCGGTCGTACGCTTGCCATCAGAAGGCTTGTTGTCTGGCGTACCCGGTCAGACAACAAGGCCGGGAATCAGTAGAACCAGCGCGCTGGCACCATCACGATTTGCGGGAACAGCACCATCAGGAACATCACCGCAAACTGCACCGCCATGAACGGCAACACCCCACGTGTCACATCGTCCATGCGCATGCGCCCCACACCCGCCACCACATTGAGCACTGTGCCCACGGGCGGCGTGATCAGGCCAATCGAATTGTTGATGATGAACATCACGCCAAAGTAAACCGGGTCAATGCCCGCGGCCGTGACCAAGGGCATGAGCACCGGCGTCAAAATCAAAATGGTCGGCGTCATGTCCATCGCGGTGCCCACGATCATGCACAGCACCATGATGGCCATCATCAACAAGGTGGGGCTGCTGAGCAGAGGTTCCAACAAGCTGATGACCTGTTGCGGCAAATTGGCCACGGTGATCAACCATGCCGAGACCATGGCCGCGGCCACCAAAAACATGACCACGGCCGTGGTTTTGGCGGCGGCCTCAAACACATGCACCAGTTTCTTCCAAGTGAGTTCACGGTACACCACGCCAGCCACAAACAGCGCGTACACCGCCGCCACCACGGCCGCTTCGGTGGGCGTGAACACCCCCATGCGCAAGCCGACCAAAATGATCACGGGCAACATCAAGGCCCAAGTGGCGCGTCGCAAAGAAGCCCAAATCACCGAAGCGGGTTGGCGTGGCGGTGGGGTCAATTTTTCTTTCCGGGTGAGCCAAGCCCAGGTGATCCACAAGCCGGCACTCAAGACGAGTCCGGGGAAGATGCCAGCCAAAAACAATTTGCTGATCGACACGTTGGCGGCCACACCAAAAATCACAAAGCCAATCGAGGGCGGAATGATGGGGCCAATCACCCCACAAGCGGCGATCAGACCGCCACTGCGTGCTTTGTCGTGGCCGGCTTTGACCATCATGGGCAACAGCAACGCGGTCAGCGCAGCGGCATCGGCCACCGCCGAGCCCGACAAGGCCGACAACAAACACGCCGCCACAATGGTCACATAGCCCAAACCACCGCGAATGTGTCCGACCAAGGCCATGGCGAAATCCACAATGCGGCGCGACAGGCCGCCGGTGTTCATGATTTCACCCGCCAACATGAAAAACGGCACCGCCAACAAGGGGAAACTGTTGGAGCCTTCGATCAAGTTCTGCGCCAAAATTTGCGCATCGAACATGTCCATGTGCCACATCAGGGCCACGCCGCAGAGCAGCAAAGAAAAGGCAATGGGCACGCCCAGCGCCATGGCGGCCAGCAAAGAACCCAAAAAGACGGCGATGGTCATTGTTTTTTCTTTCTTGTTATTTCAAGGGCGCGGGCACATCGATCGGCTCTTCTTCCGACTCACGCACACCCACCAAATCGCGCTCGGACAATTGGCCTGTGAACAAGCACCACAGCTTGTGCAACAAGATCACGGCAATGGACACGGCGGCCACGACACCCGAACCATAAAAAATGGCCATCGAGGTTTCCATGACCGCGCTGGTGGTCTCCCAGTTGATGATCATTTGTTCGTAAGAGCCCTTGAACAACAGCCAGCACACAAACAACATCAAGCCATGGCCCACCACCATGAACCCTTTTTTACCCGCCAAAGGCAAGCGCGAGACCAAGGTGTCAGAGCCCAAATGCGCCCCCTCTTTCATCGCCACGATGGCGCCCAAGAAGGTCAGCCACACAAACAACCAGCGTGACAACTCTTCCGACATGGTGATGCCCGAGTTGAAACCGTAACGCATGACCACATTGCCAAACACCAGCACGACCATGATGGCCAAACTGATGGCAGTGATGATGTTGAGGACTTTGCAATACCCCTCAATGAGTTTGTTGACCATGCGGACTCCTGATGACACTTCCTGTAATGTACGAACTGGTTAGTTTTTCAAAGACAGTAGTTACCCTGATAAAAAAATTCAAGCTGTTGCTATCTGTTATGCCGAAATTGAATGACTTACAAAGCGCAAGATCAACTCCACCACGTGTTCCCGCTTGAGTGTTTCGGCCAGATCGGAGCGCAACCGGTCCTTGAAAATCACCCCGAAGGTGTGGCGGTTGGAAACGTTGAAAAAAGTGAACGCCGAAATAGCCGAATGGATGTCCACCGGGTCCAAGCCGGCCCTGAACACCCCCTCGGCCACGCCTCGGTCATAAACGGCCTGTACCGAGCGGATGGCGTTCGAGTTGACCTGTTGGATGGTGGTGCTTTGGCGCAGGTAGTCGCCCCGCTGGATGTTTTCGCTCATCACCAAACGAATGAAGTCTTCGTTGTTGCGGTGGTGGTCGTAGGTGAATTCCACCAAGCGAATAAGCGCCTGAGTGGGCGGCAGGTCATCCAGGTGCAAGTCTGATTCGATGGCCCGCATGCGGCGGTAAGCTTCTTCCAGCACGGCCAGGTACAAGCCGTCTTTGCTGCCGAAGTAGTAATAGATCATGCGCTTGCTGGTGCGCGTGGCCGCCGCAATTTCGTCAATGCGGGCGCCCGTCAAGCCCTTGTCGGCGAACTCGTGGGTGGCCACGGCCAAAATCTCGGCCATGGTCCGTGCCGGGTCGTTGGTGCGGCCGACCTCTTTGGACGCCACCGGCTCTGGCGACAGCGTCTTTTTAAAATGTACCATTTGGTTCATTCCCGAAGTATAGAGGCCTCGCAGCCGATCGCGATCAGGGCAAGCCCGCATACCGACCATGGCAAACGGCGCCCAGCGGAGGTTAAATTCGAGTGCAAGCACAACGCCATCAACAGGACCCCCATGACCTCCACCCCTCTGACTTCTCCTGCTAAGACCCCCGTGGGCATGATCGGCATCGGCATGATGGGCCACGGCATCGCCAGCAACTTGCTCAAACACGGTCACGCCTTGACGGTGTTGGAGCACCCGGGCAACCAACCCCTCGAAGCCTTGTTGGCCGCAGGTGCGCGCACCGCGCTCACCCCGCAGGCGCTGGCAGCGCAAGTGGAGGTGCTGATTTTGTGTGTCACCGGCAGCCCGCAAGTCGAAGCTGTGTTGACCGGCGAACAAGGCGTGCTGCAAGGCCTGAAACCCGGCGCACTGGTCATCGACTGCTCGACGGCCATTCCCAGTTCTACCGAAAAAATTGCCGCCTTGGTGCATGCGCGTGGCGCTCGGTTCATCGATGCGCCCATGACCCGCACGCCCAAAGAAGCGGCCGAAGGTCGACTGAATTTGTTGGTCGGTGGTGACGCCGAAGTGTTGGCCGCTTGCCGGCCCCTGCTGTCGTGTTTTGCCGAAAACATCGTGCACACCGGCCCCGTGGGTTCCGGCCACCGCATGAAGTTGCTGCACAACTACGTCTCGCTGGGCACGGTGACGCTGCTGGCCGAGGCCGCGGCTTGTGCGCAGTTGTCGGGTGTCAACGCACAAACCTTTGTCGATGTGCTGGCCATGGGCGGCGGCTGGGGCGCGGCGCTCGAGCGCCTCAAGCCCACACTCGCCAACGGCGATACCTCGGGCCTGCGCTTTTCGATGAGCAATGCGCTGAAAGATCTGAGCTACTACAACCAAATGGCCCTCGACACCCAGGCCGACCGCACCGTGGCCGAGGCCGTGAAAAACACCCTGCACAACGCCT
>JACCEE012140451.1_pt1 | contig 18182 bp, 20 predicted proteins | sample 7449931 | NCBI WGS metagenome assembly JACCEE01 (sample SAMN15323457, study PRJNA562643) | freshwater metagenome | isolation source: river surface water | place: USA:Blue River Watershed | collected 2017-08-19 | reverse complement strand
GATCAGTTTATAGGGCAACTGCAAAGATTTGGAAAAACAAAAACGCAAGTGGTTTTCTCAACTTCTGTTGAACATAGGGGTATTCAACTAAAGACAGAGGATGTAAGTAAAAAATCATCTTAAGAAAGGTCAATGCAAAACAGCATTGATCAGACCGTAGAAAAAGGCTCTTATAAGAAGGTCTTTGGGTTTTTTCACTCGATTTTTTTAGGCATTGAAAGCTATCTTTCCTCTCAAATGCCTAATTTCTGGCGTTTGTTGGACTTTTTTAGGCGATGGAGCCCATTTTCCTGCTCAAAAGCCTAATTTTCGGCATTCATCAGTTGTTTTTAGGCATTGGAGTTCGTTTTTTTGTTCAAATGCCTAATTTCTAACACCGAATATGTCTACAGTCTAGGTCAATGCAAAACAGCATTGATTTTTTTTTGCAAACATCTTGACAGCAAACTATTTTGGTAATAATATGATAGTTGAACAACTGTTCAAATGAAAGGGGTGATAAAATGAGAATACTAGGAATTGTGGGAATTGCTATTTTTTATGCGTCCTATTTTTGGAAGTTACTGCAACAAAAGCGGAGAGGAATTCAGACAAACCAATTGGGAAAAGGAAATAAAGGCAAGAAAACAGTAATGATAGAGATGCTTTTAAGATATTCAAGTGTATTGGTTGTAGGCGCTATGTTGATTAGTGTTTTGTGGAACACGTCGATGATGCCGAATGTGGTCGTTAGATCAATAGGAATTATTATTTTTTATATTGGGATTGGGTTCTTTATCATTGCGATGTATACAATGAAAGATAGTTGGAGAGCTGGAATTCCAAGTGAAGATCAAACGCAAATGATCACATCTGGTATTTATAGAGTTAGTAGGAATCCAGCGTTTCTGGGATTTGATTTAACTTACATAGGTATTAGTATTGCATTTGGTAATAGTCCACTTATTGTACTATCTGTTATAACAATTATACTAATGCATCTTCAAATCCTAGAAGAAGAAAAATACTTAGAATTTGCATTTGGTGATTCGTATATTCAATATAAAAATAAAGCAGGAAGATATTTTGTGTTTTTTTGAAAAGGAGGTTTTATGAAAGTGGTAAAAGAACTTGATTTAAACTGTAATTGTGAAGTGATTCACCCAGAACTTGTGGATAAAGTGAAAGATATTATGCCAGATGAAAATGAGCTGTATGATTTGTCAGATTTTTTCAAAGTATTTGCTGATGGAACTAGAATAAAAATTATGTGGGCGCTAGAGGAGAGTGAGTTATGTGTTTGTGATTTGGCAGTGCTATTAAATATGACAAAATCTGCGATTTCACATCAGTTAAAGTCATTAAGAGCAGCAAATCTTGTGAAATATAGAAAAGAAGGAAAAGTTGTATTCTATTCCTTGAAAGATGACCATGTTAAAGAAATTTTAGAAAAGGGAATGGAACATATTCGTGAGTAGTCAATAATATAACTGAAACTCATATGCTAAGAAAGGGAACGGTAATGATTATGAAAAAAGTATTTCGACTTGAAGGATTAGAGTGTGCAAACTGCGCAGCTAAAATGGAAAAAGCAATTAGCAAAATAGATGGAGTAAGTGATGCAAATGTCAATTTTATGACTACAAAATTAGTGATTGAGGCCAGTGAAGATAAAATGGAGCAAATTATTAAAGAAGCGGAAAAAATCGTCAAAAAGATTGAATCAAATACAATTATGAAAAAGGCATAGGAGTGGTGGGTATGAAAAAAAGAGTAATACGAATACTTGTAGGAGGTATAGTGTTGTTCATTGCAATACTCTTGAATACGAGTAATCATTGGTTGAATTTAGGGTTATTTTTGTTTAGCTTTTTAATTGTAGGTGGTGACGTTGTATTAGATGCAGTTAAAAATATAATAAAGGGTCAAATTTTCGACGAAAACTTTCTTATGAGTATTGCTACAATTGGAGCATTCTTGATTGGGGAATATCCTGAAGGCGTAGCCGTAATGCTGTTTTATCAGGTGGGCGAATTGTTTCAAAGTTATGCAGTTCGTAAGTCTAGAAAATCCATCGCAAACTTAATGGATATCCGACCAGATTATGCCAACGTTAAAAGAAATGATGAGATTTTTCAAGTAGACCCGCAAGAGGTACAAATTGGTGAAGTGATTATCATCAAGCCGGGTGAAAAAGTTCCTTTAGATGGAGTGGTTATTGAGGGAAGTACAATGCTTGATACGTCAGCTTTGACAGGAGAATCTGTTCCTAGAGAAGTTTTCTGTAAAGATGAAATTCTAAGTGGATGTATCAATTTAAATAAATTGATTTTGGTTAAAGTAACAAAAGAGTATGGCGAATCTACCGTTAGTAAAATTCTGGATTTGGTTGAAAATGCTACAAGTAAAAAATCGAAATCAGAACAATTTATTACGAAGTTTGCCAGATATTACACACCGATTGTGGTCGTAATAGCAATTGCACTTGCAATTATTCCACCCCTTGTAATCAGTGGCGAAACCTATAAAGACTGGATTTATAGGGCATTATCATTTTTGGTGGTATCCTGTCCATGCGCGTTAGTGATCTCCATCCCATTAAGTTTTTTTGGAGGAATTGGTGGTGCATCAAGAAGTGGAATTTTAGTAAAAGGCAGCAATTATTTAGAAGCTTTGGCAAAGGTAGAGATGGTTGTATTTGATAAAACAGGAACTTTGACAAAGGGAGTTTTCAATGTACAAGAAATGAATCCAGTTGAAATGAGTGAACAACAATTATTAGAAATTGCAGCCCATGCACAAAATTATTCAAATCATCCCATTTCAACCTCCATTAAAAGAGCCTATCGCAAAGAAATTGACAATAGCAGAATATCTGATTTTGAAGAACTCGCAGGATATGGTGTTGCTGCGAATGTGGATAATCGAAAGGTTTTAGTTGGAAATGCGAAGTTAATGGATCAGTATGGAATTTCATTTGAACAAGGCGTTTCTATTGGAACGACAGTTCATGTAGCAATTGAAAATAGGTATGCAGGTAGAATTGTAATCTCGGACGAGATGAAATCAGATGCAAGACAAGCTATTTCACAACTCAAAAAAAGTGGCATTGAAAGAGTTGTTATGTTAACAGGAGATACGAAAGAAGTGGCCATTAGAGTAGCTTCTGATTTAAGCATTGACGAGGTATACTATGAATTACTACCAGGTAATAAGGTTGATAAAGTAGATGAATTATTGTCACAAATGTCAAAATCATCAAACGTAGGAAAGTTAGCCTTTGTGGGTGATGGAATAAATGATGCACCGGTATTGGCGAGAGCAGATATTGGCATTGCAATGGGTGGACTTGGGTCTGATGCGGCAATTGAGGCAGCAGATATAGTCATTATGACGGACGAACCATCAAAAATTCATACAGCTATTAAAATTGCAAAAAGAACATTAGTAATTGCACAACAAAATATAGTTTTCTCAATAGGAATAAAGGTTGTTGTTCTTATTCTATCGGCACTTGGTTTAGCAACGATGTGGGCAGCTGTGTTTGCCGATGTAGGAGTTACGGTAATCGCAATTTTGAATTCCTTTAGAGCGTTGAAGGTTGATAAGAACTAACGATACACATGTTATAATTTATTTATATTTTTGTTGGATTATAGTTATAATTATATTGTAATCTATAGAAATGACAAATGAATATAGATGGAGATAAGTATGTGGTGGAAGAAGATCAAACAAAAAAAACATCAATTTCTGCTAAGTGCCTGTATTTTATGTTTTACAGCACTGATTTTTATGGCATGTATTGCGTTTACAGTAGAGACAAATCGATTTACAAAAGAATATTTTGCTTATGGAACTGAAGTCAATTTTTATATTCCAATATAAGATGTTCGACCCCACTAAAATCAGGTCTGCTTACGAATAGTATAGTAAGAGAGTGTAGACTAGGAGGATGGAATATGAGTAAGAAAAGTACAATAAATAGGGTTTTGGTAGGTACGATGTTCATATTATTGAAAGTAGAACAGTAGGTGTAGCACCACTTGCAGTTCATTTTGAAGCAGAAGCTACAAGTGAAGAGTTTCATAGCAAAGATTACACATGGGATTTTGGAGATTCTGCGGGAGATATTCAATCAGCAATAACACAAATCATTGTAGAGGATCCAGAAGAAATTTATGTGAGCCAAAATACAACATGTGTCAACCCAGCTGGAGACAATGATTTTTCGAAAGCACCAGCTGGTGCCAGACTGATATCAACCGATAATCTTTCTGAAATCACGCAATATGCTGCGACAGGAAGTCGTATTTTGCTAAAGAGAGGTGCTTCTTGGACAATTCATGATTTAGTTTGGCCAGAGGTAGATGGTCCAGTTACAATAGGAGCATATGGAGAAGGCAATCAACCTGATTCTTTTGGAATCTATGAAAATGCTCCACTAATCACTGTGAATTCAGGTGGTTTTTTTGATATTGGTAATCATAAAGACTGGCGTATTATGGATTTGGCTTTTGTTGATGAAACAAAATCTAATAACGTGATTGGAGGAGTGTATCTTTCGCAAAAGAATCTTTTTTTAAGATTGAAGACGGTCGGATTTGCAGTTCCGATAGGTTGGAGTCATTGGATTGATCCAAACGGAGAACAAATCAGTGAAATGTCAATTGTATCTTGTAATGTAATGGGGGCTAGGGATAATGTTGCATATGTTGGAAGTGAGAGGCTTGCTTTACTTGGCAATCAGTTTGCAGATGCAGATAATTCCCATGTTGTGCGTGTTTGGCAAGCATATAAAAGTGTAATCAGTAATAATAAGATGTCGGGTTCAAGTTTGAAGAGTAATTCGGGGCGTCATTCATTTAAAATACACGGACCAAGTGGATGGGAATTGGTTTCAAAAGATTGGGACTGTCTTAAGAGTAGAACGGAATATACAATTGTATCAGATAATGTATTTGGGAGTTCTGGACCATGGCCTGTGTCAATTGGTCCGCAAGATGATTGGAAAGATGAGCGATTGAGTGATATCATATTTGAACGTAATCGTTATTGTGCTGATTTCGGAAAAAGAAGTAGTGATTCTGTACAACTTGATACAGCCCTTTTATTTTTAGGCAGACAGATTACGATTCGAAATAATATTATCGACGGATCTAATTTTGGTGCTTATTTTACTGGAATATGTGTTAGAGCTGAGACGGTGGCACCGCCATCTCAGAATATATGGATCTATCACAATACAATTTATAAATCGAATAATTTAAATGGGCAGGATTGGACTGGGATTAAAATCACACAGGGTGCGAAGGATATCGTAGTTAAAAATAATTTGATTTCCTTTCCTGCAATTGGTACAGGATCGCAACAAGCAATCGATAATGATGGAACAGCAACAATTCAATCGAATAACCTTTTAAATGGAAATATTGCCTTTGTTGACCCGGATAATGCAATAGACCCTCTAAATCGATCGTTTCAATTAACGTCAAACTCGGTAGATGCGATTAATAAAGGGAACACGATTAAAACAGTTTTTGAAGATTTTGAGGGAAATGAAAGACCAGGTGGAAGTGCATATGATATTGGAGCACTAGAAGCAGTTGAACAGCCACCAACGGTAGAGGAGTTATTGTCCCCACAGAACTTTGTGGCGAATGTGACATCGGATCCACTTGCAAAAGTTGAAGTATTACTTAGTTGGAGTCATAGTGATCAGGTGAATGGGTATGAAATTCAAAGAAAAGAGGCCTCGTTAGAGGATGATGCATATATTACAGTTGCTATAATTGACGACAAGGATGCTTTTGGTTATTCAGATGGCAGCATAAAAAATAACAGAATCTATAATTACAGAATTTGTGCGAGGAAGGATTTGGTTAAATCAGACTGGGTATATCTGCAAGATGTTGTTCGAGTAAGCATTCCACCTCTTGACAAGAAGCACAAGCTCTATAGTGCGGTCAGTAAGTATAAAATCGAGCAATTTGCGAATAATCCAAAGGGGACAAATCATATACAGATAAAGAATCAGTGGGGTGAAATTGTTGATAATTCATTGTTTCTATTCAAAAGTTCAAGTAGCGTTGTTATCGTGAATGAGTTGGGCGAGTTTAGAGCCAATCCCAATAAGAAGATTTCAAAAGATATGGCAGTAAGTATTGTTGCAACACTTGCCAATGATACCTATAAGCGACGTGTAATAATTCCCGTGAATGTATATGCTAAAAGGCAAGTGAAAAAGATTCAGTATCAGGTTCAAAGCAAGCATCGATTAGTTGGAACGCATATAGACCACTGGATAAAACGAAGAAGAAACTAAGTGCGTTGACAACAAAATTTCACAATGATGTTGTATCCAAAAAACTGCGTAGTCCATCAGCAGATTTGTTGATTCCATATAATCTTTTTAGGGGAATGTCACTAGCTTATGTACAAGGAAGTGAGTATCCCACAAAAGATGGAGAGTATTGGACAATGAGTGAGAGGATTCATACAATTTATGATTCTCAAGTGTATGTGCCTATCTACAAAAGACCCATTGGTCATCTATTTTATTACATTGGAAAATATGCAGGTCGTTTAAAAAATTATCAAGTGACCTATAGAATAAAAAATCTTAGCGTTTTTCATGTGCAAACGCATAGGCCTCTTTTATGTGTTGAGGAGTCATATCGTTTGGGAAATGTTTGAGCCGATCTTCATTACCATCCGCAATGGCAGTATCATAATACCAACATTTGACCTCAAGCATAGCAAGTGCTTGATTCAAATGTTGTATTTCATGTTCAATCAGTTCTTTCCTTTTTAAAAACATATCTTTGCGCTTTTGATAAGAAGAAGGACCTTCTTTGCACCAAAGAATAAATTCCTTGATATCCTTTATTTCTGCGCCAGCTTTTTTCAGACAGTCAATTACATGAAGAATTTCAATGCAATCTTCATTAAATTTGCGTATTCCGGTTTTGGAGCGATCCATATTTGGGAAAAGCCCCTCTTTATCATAATATCGTAGAGTTGAAATGGGAATGTCAAAAAGTTTTGATATTTTTCCAATACTGTAGAATTTTGGCTCGATTTCGATTCGTTCATTTTTGGTCATAAAAGGCTCCTTTATCTATGATACATACTTTATTGTTTGACATTTATTTTTATGTCTTGACCTAAAGTTAGGTTCAGGTATTACAATCAGTATAACACAATTTAAAAAGAGATAAAACAAAGGAGACAAACAATGTATATTGAACAAATAAACAGCCCAGAAGATTTGAAGAAACTTACAAAGAACCAACTAGATCTGTTGGCAAAAGAAATGAGAGATACTTTGCTTATACGGTTAAGTAAAAGAGGGGGGCATTTTGGACCTAATTTCGGAATCGTAGAGGCAACAATAGCCTTACATTACGTGTTTGATTCACCAATGGATAAGATTGTATTTGATATATCACATCAGTCCTACCCGCACAAAATGCTTACTGGTAGAAAAGAAGCCTATCTTTTTGAGGAACATTATGAAGATGTGACGGGTTTTACGAATCCAAAAGAAAGTACTCATGACTATTTTACAGTAGGACATACATCAACATCGGTTAGCTTAGCCTGTGGACTTGCCGTTGCAAGAGATTTAGGTAAAGAGCCTGGGAATGTGATTGCAGTTATTGGAGACGGTTCACTTAGTGGAGGAGAGGCTTTAGAAGGATTTAATTTCGCGGGAGAAATGGAAAGCAATCTGATTATCGTTGTGAATGATAATGATATGTCCATTGCCGAAAATCATGGTGGTATTTACAAGAATTTGAAAGAACTCAGGGACTCAAAAGGAAAATCCGAATGCAATTTGTTTAAATCAATGGGACTTGACTATATTTATGTAAATAACGGAAATGATATGATGGAATTGATTGAGGCTTTCCAAACAGTGAAAGATACCAAGAAGCCAATTGTCGTGCATATTAATACGATCAAAGGAAACGGCTATAAGATTGCTGAATTCAACAAAGAAAATTGGCATTACGCCATGCCGTTTGATATAGAAACAGGGCAAGGCAGAATCCATTTTGGTGAAGATTATTCTAGTATAACGGCAGAATATCTACTTGAAAAAATGAAACGAGATGACAAAGTCGTTGCGATTACAGCTGGAACACCGGGTGTACTTGGATTTACAAAAAACCTTCGAGAACAGGTAGGGAAGCAATTTATTGATGTTGGAATTGCAGAAGAAACGGCAGTAGCTATCGCTTCTGGAATAGCAACAGGAGGCGGTAAACCGGTATTTGGAGTGTACAGCACCTTTGTTCAAAGAACTTATGATCAGCTTTCACAGGATTTATGTATTAATAATAGTCCTGCAACCATTATTACATATCAGGCATCAGTATATGGAATGAATGATGTGACACATTTGGGAATCTTTGATATTCCTATGATGGCAAATATTCCAAATTTAGTATATTTGGCGCCAACAACGAAAGAGGAATATCTGACAATGCTTGACTGGAGCATTGAACAAAGTGATTACCCAGTGGCAATTCGACTTCCAGGCGGGGACATGATTTCTAAGCCAGAGGTGATACAAAAAGATTTTGGAAAATTGAATGTATATGAAGTAAGTGAGCATGGAGAAAAGGTTGCAATCATTGGACTAGGGACATTCTACACACTTGCGCAGGAAGCCGCGAAGCAAATTAAAGAAAGCCTGAATATCAACGCTACGGTGATTAATCCATACTATATTACGGGTCTGGATGAGGCATTATTACATTCCTTAATCGAAAATCATGAGTTCGTAATTACGTTGGAAGATGGTGTTCTTGATGGGGGATTTGGTGAAAAGATCGCAAGATTTTATGGACCTACTGACATGAGAGTAATGAACTACGGCTTGAAAAAAGAGTTTTTAGATCGCTACGATGTGCAGGATGTTCTTGAAAAGAATCATCTTACTGCTTCGCAGATTGCTATTGATGTGAAAGAACAAATATTAGCAAAATAGAAAAAAGTATGTGACTATGCGAATAGTCAAAAGAAACGGCCCGCATGATGTTGGGCCGTTTCTTTTATAGGGTATATGATCAGAACTATAAAATATTAAACAGAAAACTTACAATGAGAGTAATCAATAAGTGAGCGATAGAAAACCCTATAATAAGTATACGAAATAGCTTTGTCTCGTATTGTACATTCCTTGGTGTTATCAATAGAGGTGTTAAACAAATACGTTTTCTTCCATTGATTAAGAACATCAATTCGCTTAGGAGATAGCCCATTAGCGGTGCAATAAGGCTTGCGGAAATTACAATTAAATTTAAAGCCCCTAAGTTGTTGAATGTGAGAATGATAAGCGTAAGTACGGTGCATAATGCGTGTGTTAGTAGCTGGACTTTTACATTGCGATAGATACGATCCCAGCTATCATCTGCAAATACTGCAGTTTTAAGAAACGAATTGAACTTTTTCTCGTGATAAACATGGGACATGTTGTTTTCATCCAGTTTTGATTTTAAGGATACTAGTAGTCCGCCAATATTTTCTAGAACAACTGTTATTAAGATGGTTTTACCTTTATATCGTATTTTCATAAAACCACCCATGTACTTGATAGATGGGAACTCTAGTTTTTCAATATCCGTATAAAGAATAATTTGCGTATCATTTTTGTTTGTATAGATGAGTCCTTCCTCTTTGAGTAATACGGAGATAGACTTGAAACGTTTATACAAAATGAAATAAATTAAGACTAATTCCAACGCAACCATGAGCGAGAGTCCAATGAGTGCAAAAACATAGACGACAAATATTGTTAGCGTAATGGGAACACGTAAAGCAATTATTGTTCCAAAATATCCAATTGTTAAGCTAAGGACCAATATAAGTTCTATCATAAGAAAAAATTTTAGTGGCTCGCGAAGGTGTTTCCTATAAAGATAAGTTTCGTTCATTTTCTTTCCCCAATGCTGATTGTTTATCACAAACGTATAGTTATAAAGTTCCATTCATGTATTCTAACATTAAGTGGAATGAAATGACAAGTAGTTTGCCTCGAAAAGCTTTTGCCCTTTTGCATTTATGACCATAATAGAGTATACTATTACTAGTTTTATGAGGGGAGCAAAGTACTATGGGAGCGGTATTTGCGTTGGGGTTTATTCTATTTGTGATTATTCTATTGCTTGTTATTATGGCAGTGGGATTTTGTATTCTTAGTACTGGCGGAACGGTGTCTTTGATATCTACATTTCGCAAAAAGCGGTCTAGTGGTGACGAAGGCAAGCAACGGAAACGTAGAAGAGATCAAATTATTGGGATTAATATTACAGCAATTGGAGTCTTTGCTTTTATTGTTCCACTAATTATTCTTGTGGCTTTTGCTGTTTTTATTGTTAGTACAGTTATACAAACAGGCAAGTCACAGAGATACTTCTACTCCACGGTAAGTACCAATACTGTTCTAGAGGAGACGTCGGATCAACTCTGGGACAAAGGATTTGATTATGAGGGAAATTATTATACAAGGGTATTCAAAATGAAACTTCAGGTGGGAGATCCAAACAGAAAAGGCGTCTATGCAAATACATCTGGGGACCCAATAACCGTATATCATTATGAAAGTAAGTCTGGATGTAGCATGTTTTCAATGGGAGATAAGCTGTTTTGTAGAGAAGACCAAATAGATCAATTAGAGGAATATTATCATAAAGGGAAATTTAAATATCGAATAGAAACACAGGATGAAGAAGACAGAAATTTAATGAATAAAAGGGAACTAAAATTTTCGGGTGAATTGTTTTTAGGAATCTATGATCGTGATTCTCGTATTGTTGAGAAGTGTGGAAATGATTACTTGGATTATTTCGAACAGCATGATGTAAACTTTGTAGATCATTTTGAATTATTCCAAGTCAGTGAAGATAAAATGTTGACAAGAATTTTTGAAGTACACTTTACGGATGTTGGAGATATTTATATTTCGCATGTTTCCAAAGTAGCGGGAAAGGATTTTAGAACCAAAGAGGTCTATCTTGTAACAAATAAATCAGCAAAGAAGGTACTTCAAAATACGCTTATATATGCAAGAAGTAAAGATTAATCGGAAATAGGGAGATGGGAATGAATATCATAGAGGATGAAATTTTGAAACGAATTGAAGAAATGGAACAAGAGGATTATGAATATCCAAAACGTTTTAACAAGAGAGATTATATCATAGTGGGAGTGGTTGCACTTGTTTCGCTATGCATCATTATTTTAGGGGGATTTATAGCATGAAACAAAGCAATAATGGAATTAACGACGAAGCAATGTTTGGTATTGCTCCTGTCTTAAAAAAGGAAAGAATTTATGGGTTTTTAGATGCATTTTTAGTATTATCGGGATATTGTATTGCAACCTGGAGTTATACGCAGGGGACGTATTTAGCAACCTTAGTTGGATTTAAGCAACTCTTAATTGGAGCGTTTTTGGGAGCAATTTTAATGTTGGCAATTTATCAACTACCAGTTATTTTGTCGGTTCGTTATGGAATTGATATCTGGATCTGGCTAAGAGCTGTCTTTGGACCGGTTGGAGTTGTAATCATGACAGTCATTATTATTGTCATTAATTATCCGTGGTATGCGGTTTGTGCTGATTTATTTGCTTCTTCCATGGCAAATCTAGCAAATTTATTTGGTCTTTCAATCGCTTCTGGATTTCACAAGCTATTGGCAATTGCCTGTGTATTGATTGGTACACTTATTGCGATGAGAGGACTTAAAGCAATTACTTGGGCAACTAGAATTCTGGTTCCACTGCTTTTTGTGGTAGGAATTATCGTTGTAATTGTAGGATTTACATCTGTTCCAGGGGATGTGATTTGGAATTATCATCCAAAGGATAATGCATTTGGTAATAATATCATTCCTTATATCATTTCAATCGAGGCAAATTTTGCATTTGTTATTACCCTTGTAGGAGGAATGGCTGAAGTACCAAGATTTTCTAAAAAAGAAAATGGAGGATATTGGGCAGGCGTATTAGGACAGGGATTAGCGGGTTCTGGATTTGTAGTTGTGGGAGCGGTTATGGCTATTGCGATGGAATATGTAACTGGAAAAATGGTAGATGATCCAACCTTGATGCTTGCAACACTATCAGTACCAGCACTTGCATTAGCTTCATTGTTATTGGTAGCTTTTGCCAATATTGGAACACAGGCAGTAGGCGCATACATATACGCTGTTATGCTAAAATCATCCTTCAAGTCCGCAAACTATAATTGGCTATTAGCAATCCTAGCGGTATATGTAGGAGCACTGTGTTTATGGGGACGTATGATTGAATATTTTGGACCATTCTTAACCATTAGTGCATGTATTTATGCTCCATTAGCAGCATTATTATTGGTTGATTTCTTCTTTGTGAGAAGGCAAAAAATCAATCTGCGTGGTGCATATGGATTAAAAGGATATGAAAAGATTTATTATTTTACAAAAGGAATTAACTGGATTGGCTTATTCTGTATTGCATTTGGTGTGGCAGTGTCATTAGCAATTTACAATCCATTAAAATGTGAAGTGCATATTCCAGCATTGTTTTATTTCACGCCAACAGGTTTTTCGTTTATAAGCACGGGACTATTATATTTTTTGCTGAGCAAAATACCGGTTGTTAGAAAGTATTTAAATATAAATAATGAAATGAATGAAATGTAATGGAATTGAGGGAAGCATAATAGTATGAGTTTAAGTAAGAGAAAACGAAAAAAAATAGATACCAGGCCTTTTGATCGCTTAAAGGTTCCACCCAAGCAAAATTGCCTGATTATGCCATTCATGTGGGCATATTGTTTTTTTACAACTAGAAACTATAAACTTAAAATAGATAAAATCAATATGAAGGGTCTAAAGCCGCCCTATTTGATATTGGCAACACATCATTCATTTATGGATTTTTTGGTGACACCATTAGCGATTGCACCACATTTAGCAAATTACATATCAGAGCTTGAAGGGTTTGAATATTATGGGGAGTGGCCATATAGACAAATCGGTTGTCTTGGAACGCGAAAATTTGTGGATGATTTAGCCTTGATTCAAAATATCAAGAAAGTAATTGATCGAAAAGGAATTATGGTCATATATCCAGAAGCTAGATATGCAAATGTTGGAACCAATTCAAAGATTGAGCATTCAGTCGGAAAATTGGTTAAATTATTAAAAGTTCCAGTAGTTGTTTTAAATATGCAAGGAAATTACTTACAATCACCAATATGGAATTTAGAATTTCGAAAGCAAGCGAGATTACATGCGACGATTCAAAAAGTGTTCGAACCTGATCAAATAAAAGAGATGAAGGCTGAGGAAATCGTAGATCGGTTGCAAGAGTATCTTTCGTATGATGAGTATCTGTATCAGTGGGATAATAAAATTGCAATAACTTATGAAGAGCGTGCAAAAGGGTTACACTTACCACTTTATAAGTGCAAGGTTTGCGGTAAAGATTTTTCAATGGATTCACATAAAGATGTACTTTATTGTAAATCTTGTAAGAATACTTATTCGATGGATGAGTTTGGAAGATTATTTTCAGCAAAGGATGAGGAGAAGACGAGTCCCATTCATATTCCGGATTATTATGAATGGCAACGAAGTGAAGTTGAAAAAGAAATTGATGAGGGTAATTACCATTTGGATATAAAGGTGCATATTGAGTCTTTGCCAAATGCAGTCAACTTTATTGATCTAAACACAGGAAATCTGAAGCATACTGAAAAAGGATTTGAACTTCATTTCATGGACTATGGAAAAACAGAGAAGGAAACACTATTTTTTAGTTCTAAGACAATGACATCTGTTCACACAGAATATAATTACCGCGGAATGGGACCGTGCATAACCTTATCAACGCTTGACAACACTTACTTTTTATTCCCATTAGAAGAAGGATTTAGTGCAACTAAAATTCAATTTGCGACGGAGTATCTTAATAAGAGGGGTAACGCATTGGCATGAATAAAATACTACTAGTAGAAAAAAACAAAGTGCTAATTAAACGAATTGAAAACATCGTTAGTGGAAGAGAAGAAATTGCGATTGAAACATTTGGCAGTAATTTGGTTGAATTGGTGCGACTTGAGCAATTCATGAAATCAGCGAGTCTGTTATTGATTGACAGTGATATATTTGAGAGTGATTTAACGAAGGTGTTAACAAGAATAAGAACAAACGAATCTGTGAAAGCAATTCCAATTATCATAATTGCTTCAAAGCTAGATAAGTCAAATGCCATTTTGTTCGCTAAACTGGGGAAAATAGATGTTTTGATGAAACCGTTTAATGATGTTGAACTATTAGAAAAGATATTGAAGTGCTTTTCAGCACCATTGATTAAGTCGTTTCTACAAGTGTGTCAATCTGAAAATGGATTTCTTCTGAAATGGAATGATGGATATAAAATAGGAGTCGCAGAAATAGATGAAGAACACAAGCTCATTGTTGATAATTTTGAAAAGCTATATTTTAGTGCAAAAAATGGCAATGGATTTGAATTATATAATGAAATACTTCTCTTTTTGGAAAAATATGTGTCATTTCATTTTGAACATGAGGAAGCATACCAAAAGAGTATTTCTTATGCTGGGTACGACGAACACAAATCCCTACATGATAACTTCCGGGCTCAGGTTCTAGAACAAGTCAAAATATTATCTGAGAAGGAAGTTACGAGTAGGGATTTAGTAAAACTATTACTATTTATTAAAGAATGGGTAATCTATCATATTTTAGTAGAGGATAAGAAAATCGTCCGTTAGTCAAGGACTTCTCCATCAACAGAAAGGGTGATTACTTGCCAAGGAATGAGCGTTCCACAATTCATAAGAGCTGTTTTAACTGCATGTTCAATTCCACCACAACAAGGAACTTCCATTCTAACAACCGTAACAGATTTAATCGTATTATTTTTAAGAATTGCGGTCAGTTTTTCACTATAATCACCTTCATCAAGTTTTGGACAACCAATTAGAGTGACTTTGTTTTTCATAAAGGTATTGTGGAAATTGCCATGGGCATATGCACTACAGTCAGCAGCAATTAACAAGTTTGCATTTTCAAAATAGGGTGCATTGATTGGAACGAGTTTAAGTTGTACAGGCCATTGGTTCAAATTTGAATGCATAACTGAATTTTGCTGCGTGGTTGGTTCAGACACAGGTGATTCACGATTCATATTTTGAGATCTTGTGCCAGGGCAGCCAGAGAATGTTTTTGTAGGTGCTGCTTGGTCCATATGCTTTTTAACAGCTTCCTCGTCAAAGGCAGCAGCTTCGCGTTCCTCAAAAGAAATAGCACCAGTTGGACAGACTGGTAAGCAGTTTCCTAGACCATCGCAATAATCATCTCTCATTAGTTTTGCCTTACCATTTACCATTGCAATTGCGCCCTCATGACATGCTGAAACACACAATCCACATCCATTACAGTCTTCTTCATTTATTTTTATAATTTGTCGTAACATTGAATATCCTCCTTGTTATTTATGATAAGAGTATACTATAATGAAACTAGATTGGATGTTGCATTTGCAACAAAAGGTACAAAAAATGAAAAATATAAGTAGCTATAAAAAATTACTTCAAAAGAATGCACTTTTTCGGGGTTTTAGTGAAGAAGATATGGAGAGAATGTTAGGTTGCCTATCGACGAGAGTGTGCTCCTATTCCAAAAAAGAGGTTATATTCCATCAAGGTGAGAAGGTTTTAAACATAGGAATTATACTTTCTGGAGGAGTGCAGATTGTAAGGGAAGATGTGGAAGGCAACATGGATGTAATCACCAACTTGGGTGTGAATGATATTTTTGCAGAGGTTTTTATGTTTGCAAGAATAGAGGAATCACCCGTGACCGTACAAGCAACACTTGATTCTGAAATTCTTTGGATCAATTATCACAAAATTGCGAAGACGTGTCAAAACGCTTGTGGATTCCACAAAGAATTTATCGAAAATATGCTTGCACTTATTGCAAATAAAAATATTGCGTTAAATCGTAAAAATGAAATTCTAGCTAAAAGGACTACGCGTAGCAAGGTACTTACTTTTTTGAATCAGTATAGCCAAATGTTTCATTCGGATCAATTTAAAATTCCATATAATCGGGAGGAATTATCTAACTATTTATGCGTAGATCGTAGTGCGCTATCAAGAGAGTTATGTACACTAAGAGAAGAGGGTATCATTCAATTTCATAAAAATGAGTTTGCGTTATTAAGAAAGCGACATTCACTTTGAGGGGGATAATGGTAATGGAGAGAATTGTAAAAGAGGTTGTTACAGGTTTTAAAACAATGGATGGGGCAGGTGTTCATTTAGTAAGAGTTTTGGGGAATGAGACGGTAAGGGAATTCGATCCAATCTTAATGCTAGATTCGTTTGATAGTGTAAATCCAGACGACTATACAGCAGGTTTCCCAATGCATCCGCATCGGGGGATTGAAACCATCAGTTATGTATATCGTGGAGCAATGACACATCGGGATAGCTTGGGAAATGAAGATACCATTAGAGATGGTGAGGTTCAGTGGATGACCGCAGGTTCAGGTATTCTTCATGAAGAGAAATTACCTGCAACAGAGCGTATGTTAGGAGTTCAACTATGGCTAAATTTGCCTAGTAAGGATAAAATGGTTTCACCGGCTTATCATAGTATTAAGAAGGATGAAATCCAAGAAATTCCAATTAATAATGGGAAAATAAGGTTGTTAGCGGGTAAGTATGGTTCTTATCAAGGGTACGTGAGCAACTACCTTCCACTTGACTATTATGATATTCATTTAGATGAGAATTCATCCGTCGAGATTTCGACGCAAATGGAGGCATCCGTTCTTTTGTTTACACTTATAGGGAAAATAACGGTTGGAGGTAAGATTATTCAAGAAAAAACGGCTGTGAAACTTTCACAAGGAGATGTCGTTAAGATAGAATCGTTTGAACAAAAAGTGCAGGTTCTTTTTGTGTCTTCGGTGGCTATAGATGAGCCAATTGCATGGGGAGGGCCAATTGTTATGAATACAAAGGAAGAGCTCAATCAAGCATTTGATGATTTGCGAAATGGAACTTTTTTACAAAGTGAAATAAAATACTAGGTAATATATATTTGATATTTTAGAAAGGCGGTTTTCATATATGGATAAAATTAAAATTGTAGCAATCGTTGGATCACTTCGCAAAGAATCCTATAATCGACAACTTGCAATTCTTGCAAAAGAATATTTGCAAGATCGGGCAGAGTTTATAATTGTGGATTATGAAAATGTTCCTCTTTTAAACCAAGATTATGAATATCCAGCGCCTATTGAGGTTTCATCTGTGAGAATGATTGTTAAAGAAGCCGATGCAATATGGTTCTTTGTTCCCGAATACAATCATTTTTTCCCAGGGGTATTAAAAAATCTAATGGATTGGTTATCAAGGCCGATAAGCGAACACGAATCCCAGGTGTTGGCTAAGAAGCCAGCAGCTATTAGTGGCATTTCAATGGGAATTGCAGGTACTGGTATTGCGCAAGATCATTTTGTCGCATTAATTAGCTTTCTAAATATGGATGTGATGAATGTACCAAGAGTGACAATTCCAAGTTTGATGCAATATCTTGATAATTCGGGAAAACTGGATGTGGTGAATATAAAAAGTCAGATTGAAAAGCAGGCTGATGCATTTGTTGATTTTGTCCAAATGAGAAAGCGTATATAAGTTAGGAGATTATGTTTTGGAAAAAGTAAAAAATTTTGAAGACTTTATGCAAAAAGATGTCATTTCTTTTTTTACAAATTGTAAATTCGAAGCATGTGATATTTTAAAGATTTCTGATTGTTACGAGGACAAGTTCGATTTGATTTTGCTCACAATTGGTGCAATCCCATGCTTAATATGCTAGCGCTTCCTTGGGAAGAATTATTTGACCCAGAACATTTGGGTAAAATTGCGTACTCGTATTTTCGTAAAGCCCCATGGATTGAAAATGAGGGTATGGGGTATATGACACCACAGTATCCATCTAAAACATTCACAAGTTTTTCCCATACGATGGGTGACATAATCAATGCTGTAGCGCAGAATGGTTTAAAAGTAATGCAATTGAATAAATATGATTAAGATATTTTAATTTCGGAAGTTTACAATGAAAGAGGAATTCCTCTATCATTTATCTTAGTAGCAAAAAAGG
>JACCEE011337068.1_pt1 | contig 18188 bp, 18 predicted proteins | sample 7449931 | NCBI WGS metagenome assembly JACCEE01 (sample SAMN15323457, study PRJNA562643) | freshwater metagenome | isolation source: river surface water | place: USA:Blue River Watershed | collected 2017-08-19 | reverse complement strand
TCCGCTCCTCGACCATCGAGAACTGGCGGCCGTGCGCCGCGGTGAGGCGGCGGCGGTCCTGCGGGGAACCGACGGGTGCTACGGCCGGGAGCGGCTGGGCGAAAGCCTTTGGGTGTGGATGCAGCCGGAGGCCGAGTGGACGTTGCGCTCCTGGTCCGGTGGCGAGCGGACGGCGCTGACCCTCTCGGCCAAGGTGCGGGCGGTCGAAGCGCGGATGCTGACGATTACGCACGGAGGGCGGGAACTGTGGCGCGGACTGGTCGGACCGGAGTGGATGGAGCTGCGACTGGCGTTGGGCGAAGTTTCCGCGGGCGTGTCGGCGCTCGTCTTCCGCTCGGACGCGCCGCCCGTGAGGGAGAGCGACGAGCCCGACGCGCGCTCGCTCTCGGTGTGTGTGCTGAACCCGGTTCTCGAACTGGATGCGATGCGCGCGGAAGAGCGGGCGAGCGGGCGGCGCGGAGCCGATTCGCGACCGTGAAGCGGACACGGGGAAACGCCGGGCGCAGGCGCGGACTTTGGCATGGATTCCGGCGGCGCGGTCTGAATTAGTCGTGTTTTCATGAAAGTCCCGTTTCTCGATCTCACGCTTCAGCATCAGCCCCTGCGCGAAGAAATCCTTGCGGCGTGGGCCGCGACGCTCGATGGCAATCGCTTCTGCCTCGGTCGCGATGTGGAGGAGTTCGAGAAGGCGTTCGCGGCGGCGTGCGGCGGGGTGGACGCGGTGGGGGTCGACAACGGCACCAGCGCGCTGCAACTGGCCGCGCAGTCGCTCGGACTGGGCGCGGGGGACGACGTCGTGGTGCCGGCGTTCACGTTCATCGCTTCGGCCTGGACGGCGACCTACCTCGGGGCGCGACCGGTTTTCGCCGACATCGACCCCGCGCATTATTGCGTGACGGCGGCGACGATCCGCGCGGCGCTCACGCCGAAGACCAGGGCGATCGTCGTGGTCCATCTCTTCGGCCAGCCGGCGCCGATGGATGAGATTCTCGCGCTCGCCGCCGAGCGCGGGCTGAAGGTCATCGAGGACTGCGCCCAAGCGCACCTCGCGCAGTATCGCGGCCGGCCGGTGGGGCTGTTGGGCGACGCGGGCACGTTCAGTTTTTATCCGACGAAGAACCTCGGCGGCTGCGGTGAGGGCGGGGCGGTGATCTCGCGGCATGCCGAGGTTCTGAAACGGGTCCGCACCCTGCGTGTGCACGGTTCGGATCGGCGCTATTACCACGATTTCGTGGGCGGCAATTTCCGCATGGAAGGCCTGCAGGCGGGGGCGTTGAGCGTGAAGCTCAAGCACCTGCCGCGCTGGACGGCCCGGCGGCGCGAGATCGCGGCGCGTTACCGCGCGGGCTTGAAGCTGGCGGGGCTGGCGGTGCCGCAGGCGCAAGCTTGGGGCGAGTCGGTCTTCCACCAGTTCACGCTCACGCATCCGCGGCGCGACGCGTTGCGCGAGCATCTGACTCGGGCGGAGATCGGGACGGATCTGATCTACCCGATGCCGCTGCATTTGCAGCCCTGCTACGCGGGGTTGGGCTACCAGGTCGGGTCGATGCCGCAGGCCGAGCGGGTCTGCGCCACTTGTCTGAGCCTGCCGATCTTCCCCGAACTCACCGATGCCCAGGTCGATCATGTGATCGCGTCGGTCAACGCCTTCGCGGGATGATCGGCGGGATTCGCGTCAAAGTCTGCGGGCTCACCTCGGTGGCGGACGCCGCGGCGGCGGCCGGCATCGGCGCGGACTATCTCGGTTTCATCCTCTATCCGAAGTCGCCGCGGTATCTCGAGCCAAGCCGGTTCGCGGCGTTGCGGCCGGAGCTGCCGGGGTTGCCGAAGGTCGCGGTCCTGGTGACCCCTTCGGCCGACGAGGCGAGGGCCGCGTTGGCGGCTGGGTTCGATGTGTTGCAGGTGCACTTCCCGCTGTCGGCGGTGGCGGAGGTGCGGGCGGCACTCGCCGGAGTCGAACGGCGGCGCGTGTGGCTGGCCCCGAAGCTGCCGCCGGAGGCGGAGCTCGTCCCGGAATTGCTGGCCGAGGCGGACACGTGGTTGCTCGACGCCTACCGGACCGACAGCTACGGCGGCACGGGGCAGACCGGCGACTGGGCGAAGTTCCGGCGCTATCGCGAAGGGGTTCAGAAGAAGACCTGGATCTTGGCCGGGGGGCTGGGGCCCGACACGGTCGCCGCGGCCTTGGCGGCGACCGGAGCCGAGACCATCGATGTGAACAGCGGCGTCGAGTCGGCGCCGGGCTGCAAAGATTTGCGCAAACTGGTTCGATTGCGGGACGCGTTGACGAGCGGAACGGGTCGTTGAGGGCACGCGGAGTGCCGTCGGTTGCGGCAGGGCGAGGGCCGCGGCATCGGGGAAACCACGAGCGGAGGTGTCCGGCCTTCCCCGTTTCTTGGCCGTGTCTGGTTGTGGGAACGTGGCGAATTCGCTCCTAAAATGTTTCCTATCAAAAGCTAAGGCCTGTTTGTCTGCTCCGAGGTCGTGGGGCGATGGCGTATCCGATTCATTGACGGGTTGGCGTGGGCCAAGCACCGCTTGAGCCAATGCGAACTCTGATCAACCGTGTCCTGGCCTCGGCGCTCCTCGCGAGCGCGCCCCTTCTCTCGTATTCGGCGACGGTGGGATCGGCGCTGATGCAGTTCGACCAAAACGTCCGCAACTACAACCTGATCAGCTTCGGTGACGCGGCTTTCTACAGCTACGGCGACACCGAGGGCGGCTTGGCGGTGCAGGGCAATCTGTTCCTGGACGGCGGCGCGATCGCGGCGATGCCGCACAAGTTCCTGCTCAACGGCGACCCGACCCTGTATGTGGGCGGGGCGTTGTCGGTCAGCAACACGGCCTACCTCCAGAGCGGATACGCCTCGCTCTCGGCCTCCGCCAACGGAGCTTGGAACTGGAGCGGGGTGGACAACCGCCTGACCAACGGGGGGGGCGACGTTCAGCACCGTGAATACGTCGCACCTTCTGGGTGATAGCGATCCTCGGCTCAATCCGGGACCGGCCGGATGGAGTTTCGGCGCACTGAAGACGAGCTTTGTGGGCATCTCGCAGACGCTGGCGGGCGCGGCGGCGACGGGCTCGATCCAGATCACCGGCCAGACGTTGAAGTTCGTGGGGCCCGGGGCCGGCGCCCATGGGGCGATCGTCTTCGACTTCGATGCCAACCTTCTGTCGGGAAACACGTATGGCGGGCAGATGTTCAGCAATGTGCAGTTCGAGGTGCCGGCTGGAGATGCGTATGTGATCAATGTCCGCAATGCCGCAGGCCGCACGCTCTTCGGCGGGAGCGGGATCAACTTCAACTCCGGCGCCGGCTACGAACGCCTGCTCTGGAACGTGGTGGACTCGACTCCGGGCTCGGTGGAGGAGGTTCGTTTCGGCAACGGCGGCCAGTTCTTCGGTTCGGTGCTCGCCCCGACTTGGAGCGTGTTCAACGACTTCGGGACCGCGATCAACGGCCAAGTGGTGGCGGGATCGTTCGGCCACCGTGGCGCGGAGCTCCACTACACCGGGTTCAACTACCACGAGGAGTACGACTACGAGGTGCCCGAACCGAGCACCTATGGCCTGCTCGGCGCCGGTGCGTGCCTGGTGCTGGTCTCCTGGCGGCGTGGCCGGGCCGCGCTGCGACGCCCCTGATGCCGGGCTTGGCGCGGGAGGGTTTCCCGTGGCGCGTTTCCGGCCCGGGAAACGGGATTGAAAGGGCCCGGCGCGGGCGCCAGCTTTCGCCTTCCCATGACCCTAACCCTCAGTGCTCTCGCCCAACGCCATGTGATGTCGCAGCCGGTCTATGAACCGGGCAAGCCGATCGAATACGTCGCCCGCGAACTGGGGCTCGATCCGGCCGGCATCATCAAGCTGGCATCGAACGAGAATCCGCTGGGCGCCTCGCCGAAGGCGATCCGGGCGGTGCGGGCCGCGCTGAAGGATTCGCAACTCTACCCGGACGGCGGTTGTGTGCGGCTCCGGGAGAAGCTCGCGGCCAAGCTGGGCCTGCCGCCGGAGCAGGTGGCGATTGGCAACGGCTCGAACGAACTGCTCGAGTTGCTCGGCCATGTCTTCCTCGGCGCGGGCGATGAGGCGGTGATGGGGCGGCCGGCGTTCATCGTCTACAAGTTGGTGACGCTGCTGTTCGGTGCGACGCCGATCGAAGTGCCGCTGGAGGAACACCGGCACGACCTCAAGGCGATGGCGGCGGCGGTCACGCCGCGGACCAAGCTGGTTTTCCTCGCCTGTCCGAACAACCCGTCGGGCACCGTGAACTCGGCGGACGCGATTGTGGAGTTCGTGCGTTCGCTGCCGGACCATGTCGCGTTGGTGTACGACGCCGCCTACGCGGCGTACGTCGAGAACCCGCCGGATCTGCGGCCGTTGATCGCCGAAGGCCGGAAGGTCATCTGCCTGCGGACCTTCTCGAAAATCTACGGGCTGGCGGGTTTCCGGGTCGGCTACGGCTACGCCTCGGCCGAGATGGTGGCGTTGCTGAACCGGGTGCGCCAGCCGTTCAACGTGAACGCTGCCGGGCAGGAAGCGGCGATCGCCGCGCTGGACGACGAGGCGTTCGTGAGCCGTTCCCGGCGGATCAACGCCGCCGGGCTCAAGCAGCTCACGAAGGGCTTCGACCGGCTCGGCCTGGAGACGGTGCCGAGCGCCGGCAACTTCCTGCTCGTGCGGGTGGGGGACGGCGACGCGGTCTTCCAGAAACTGCAGCGGGCGGGCGTGATCGTGCGCCCGGTCAAGGGCTACGGCCTGCCGGAGTGGGTCCGCGTGACGGTCGGCACGAAGGCGCAGAACGAGCGTCTGCTCGCCGTCATGGCCGGCTGAGGCAGGCCGATCCGCGTTGCAGCCGTGGATCCGGGATCCGGGATCCGGCGACGGCGTCGTCGCCGGCAGTGCGTCGAGCCAGCCCATCCGAGCGAAGGGCTTGGCGGTTGTCGCCGCGCGTGGAGCTCCCGTTCTCGCGCCCGATCCCGCCGTGGACGTAGTGGCGGGGCAGCGGTCGTCCCGCGGCCCTCCGACGTTCGGCGGCGGGGACAGTGCTCACTCTAGCATGACGCAACGCGAGCCGCGCTGGATGCCGCTCAGGACGCCGGTGGCACGGGAACCGGACTGCGCGCGAGGGCGGTCTGGATCGATGCGAGGAGTTCGTCGCGGCCGGCGACGAAGAGGAAACGGTCGCTGGCGAGGCGGCGGCGGGCGAGTTGCAGCACGTCGGTCGAGGGGCGGCGCATCGCGATGAGGCGGCGCAGATTGGCGATGAGCTCGTCGGACGGGCTGCGTTCGAGGTCGAGCTGGCAGAGCCGGGTGAGGGCGTTCTGGTTGCGGGTGTCCGCGGTGACGGCCTGAAGCAGCACCCGGCGGGCCTCGGCTTTGGCCCCAACCGCGATGAGCCGGTTGGAAATGGCGGTCAGGTGCTCGGCCCGGATGTTGGGCTGGGACAAGAAGTGGCTGAGATAGAGGTCGCCGTCCTCGCGCTGGTTGAGGCCGTAGCAGGCGACGGCCTGGAGGCCGTTGACGATGCCCAGGAACTTTTGGAGCCATTCCGGACGGCTGCGCCCGAGTTCGAGCACGAAATCGAGGGCCGCCCGGTGATGGCCGGCCACGATGTAGGCTTCGGCCACCATGAGGCCGGCGGCATCGGTTTCGAGGTTGCGGTCCTTGAGGTGGCGGAAAACCCGGAGCGCGAGTTCGGCGTCCCCGTGTTCGGTGCCGAAATTGGCGAGGGCGAGCAGGGTGGTGCGGTCGTCCGGGAAATCGCGGAGGATCGAATCCGCGCTCTCGCGGTACTTCGTTTCGTTCCCATTCATTCGATACGCGAGGAGCAGGTCGATGCGGGCGGCGGCGCTCTTGGGATTGGCGAGTTCGCGGAGCAGGGCGTACTTCGCGAACAGATCGAGTCGGCCGAGTTCGCGGTTGAACGTGACGAGCTGGCTGTAGAAGTCGTCGTCGTCCGGCGCCGCCGCGATGAATTGTCCGAGGCGCTGGAGGGCGAGGTCGCGGTGGCCTCGCTCCCAGTCGATGCGGACCTGCAGCATCCGGCCGTCTTTCGTACCGAGCAGCCGGTAGCTTTCGATCAGGGCTTCCGCCGTATCGTAGGCGCCGCGGTAGAAATTGGCGGTCGCGGCGGCGAGCGCGATCAACTGGGTTCGGTTGTCGACAGACGGAGTCGCCGGCAGTTGTTCGGCGGCGATCCGGCGCACCTCGTCGTCTTCCTGGTACTGGAGGAGGAAGCCGAAGAGCGCCTTGAGGTAATCGGTGTCGTCTTTGCCGAACGGCACCCCTTCGACCAAGGTGCGCTTGGCCAGCTCGATGCGTCCAAAGAGAGTGAAAAACTGCGCGAGAATCAGGCGTCCCTCGGTGTTGGAGGGGGCGGCGGCGACCCCAACGCGCAGGTGGTGGATGGCGTCGACCCATTTTTGCGCAGCGATTTCCTCCTTCGCCTGCTTGATGTAGAAGTTGCCCCGCGCCGTGCTGTACTCCTTCCAGCGGTGAGGCAGCAGGATGTTGGTGAACTGCACATCGGTGAACCCCCGGTAGTATTTCACCCAGAGGAAGACGCTGCCTACCAGCAACAACCATCCGCAGGCCGCCAAGCCGAGCAGCTGCAGGAACATCCGCCGCCACGCGACAAGGATCTTCGTCCCCGCGGCTTCTTGGCGGACCGAGATCGGGAAGGCCCACCACGGTTCCTTGCGGGTCGGGGCGATGTTTACTTTCTGTTGGCGGGGGTCCATTGGCTGCGGGTGCGGGGCAAGCTAGGGTTTCGGCGTTCGATTGCTACCAAATTAGGCCTTGCTGCCCTCCCGTCGCTGTTTTTTCCTCACCAAACCCGAACCACCTCTCCTTATGAACAAACGCCTCGTTTCCGTCCTTTGCTTCTCCTTCGCCGCGCTTCTCGTGCGTGCCGACATTGTCATCCAAGACGTCGTCAACGAGGCCAAGAAGGACATCGAGAAAGCTCCGGCGGTGGTCGCCAAGGCCGCGGTCGAAAGCCCCGATGACGCGATCGAGCTCGTCAAAGCGTCCGTGACGGCGATCCCGGAGAAGGTGATTCAGATTGTTTGCGCCGTGTGCAAAGGCTTGCCGAAGATGTCGCCCGAGTTGGTGCGTACCGCGCTCGACATCTATCCGGATCGCTCCGCGGAGATCGTGGTTGGTATCACCGATTGCGTGCCGGCCGAGGTGCGTGAGGCGCTTGCCGCGCCGGCGGCGGTCGCCGCGCCGGTGCGCCCGACCGTGATTCCGCTCCCGCAGCCGATCAATCCGGACGTCGTCAGCCCCTCGAACTGAACGAGGTGCGTGCAGTTGGTCAGAAGACCCTAAACACACAAACTATGAGCAGAAAATCGATCTTGGGGATCGCCGCGGTAGCGTGCGCCCCTTTCATGGCTTGGGCGCAGTCCGGCATTACGCTTGGACCCGATGCCATCCTCCATTTGACCGCGGACGGTCAGGTTCGGTTCGACGACAATGTCACGTTGTCCGACATCAACAAGGACGGCGATGTGATCTTCGTCGTGGCTCCCGGTCTTGAGCTGAACTACAACGGCGGCCAGTCTACCGCTCTGCTTGTGCTGACGGAGCAGATCATCCGCTACGACGACTATCGCGGGTACGACGGCGAGTTGTTCTCCGGCGTGGGCCAGTACGTTTACGAAGGTGCCAAGTCCAAGGTGACCGCCAACGCGAGCTATCGCGAATACAGCCAAGGAAGCATCAGCATCCGCAACCGCGAGCAGGCGGTGCGGCATGATGTGACCAACACCTCGATCGACGGCATCTGGGCGGTCACAGCGAAGACCAGTCTCGGTGCGGGCCTCTTCTACAACGCCACAAATTACCCGGGTTCGACCTATGTCGACATGGAGAACTACGGCGCGCCGCTCGACTTCTACTATGCCGCGACCCCGAAGCTCGATTTGAGCGTGGGTTACCGGTACCGCCGTTCGCTCGTGGACGAGCTGCCGAGCTACACCCGCTCGTTCGACTCGAAGGACCATTTCTTTAACGTCGGCGCGCGCGGCGAGTTCACCCCCAAGCTCAAGGGCCAGATCCGCGTTGGCCAAGGAAAGCGTGTGTTCGACGAGGTGCCGGCCGGTATGGACGACTCCACCGACCTGTTCTCGTTCTCGGGAACCCTCACCTACGCCTATTCGCCCAAGGCCTCGTTCGATCTCACCGCTTCGAAGGACTTCAGCAATTCCGCCACCGGTGTCTCGCAGGAGGTCTTCGCGGTTCGTGGCGGCGGCAAGCTCGAGCTCGATCCGCAATGGAGCGTGATCGGCGGAGTCAGCTACGAGTCCTCCGATTACGAGTCGGCCCGGAAGGACGATTTCGTCACGGCGGACTTGGGGGTGGTCTACGCGATGGACGAGAACGTCTCGTTCAATGCCTCCTATGTGCACCGGACCAACTTCTCGACCGAGCGGTTCTACGATTTCAGCGGCAACATCCTGAGCATCGGGGCGACGCTCCGTTACTGAAGTGATCAGCCCTTTTTCGATTCTCTCATTCACCAGGAGGGGCGTCGCTGGACGCCCCTCGTCTCGTTCGCGGGGCCTGTTGGTGGTGTTGGCCTTCGTGTTGTCGCTGTTGCCCGCGTGGGCGGTGGCTGCCCCGGCCTCCGCCAAGGACTACACCTTGGAACCCGGCGATGTGGTCGGGGTTAAGGTTTTCCAGGAACCCGACCTCGACCGCGAGCTGCGGGTCTCGCAGGAGGGCGACCTCTACTTCCCGCTGATCGGGAAGATCGTCGTCGTGGGGCGGACGCTGGCCGAGGTGGAGCAGGCCGTGCGCGATGCGTACGATCGGGACTACCTGGTCAATCCGCAGGTCAATATCGTTGTCCTCAAATATCAGACACGCACCGTGAACGTGATCGGTGCCGTCAACCAGCCGCAGGCGGTCGAGTATCCGCCCGAACAGCGTTTGACGATCCTCGACGCGATCTCCCGGGCGGGCGGGTTCAACCGCCTGGCCGACCGACGCCGGGTGCGCCTGACCCGGACGATGCCCGACGGGCGGGTGCAGAATCTCGTGATCAACACCGACGAGCTCATGTCGGGTGTGGCCAAGGAGCCGATGGTCCTGCGGAAGGACGATGTCGTTTTCGTGCCGGAGCGTGTGCTATGACCAAAGGTGACTCATCCGAACAGAACCAACCGGCCTCCGCCGCCCGCCCCGGATCGCACTTTGGAACGGGCAACCGTGGGGGCGAGGGCCACTACGGTTACGGGCGGGAGGAGTATGGTTACGGCGAACCGGAGGGGACCCCGCAGCGCAATTTCCGGGACTACCTGCTCATCCTCCGGGAGCGCATGTGGTACGTGATCGTGGTGTTCCTCGTCGTCTTCAGCGCGACGCTGGTCTACACGTTCAGCCGGACCAAGCAGTACACCGCGGGCGCCACCGTCGAGATCATGCGCCGCGATGCGGTCGTCATGAAGGTGGAGGAGGTCCGCGATACCGAGATGCGCGGCCCCGAGGATCTCAATACTCAGGTGAAGCTGCTCGAGAGCTTCGCGCTCGTCGAGAAGGTCGCCGAGCGGCTCGTCGGCGACGACGCCAAGGCTTTCATGGCGCCCTACGACAAGGGCGGCAGCGGCGATCCGATTACGCCCCGCGAGATTCTCGCCAAGGGCCGCAAGGTCGTCCCGGTCCGCCAGACGCGCTTGATCCTGGTCACCTACGAGCATCCGGACCCGGCGGTGGCGGCGAAGGTGGCGAATCTCTTCGTCGACGAGTTCATGACCTACAACGCCCGCCAGCGCATGACCGAGTCGATGAAGGCGGTCGAGGACCTGAAGAATCGCGCCGACACCCAAGGCAAGAAGGTGCAGGAACTGGGGATCAATCTGCAGGGCTACAAGGAGCGGAACAACATGGTGTCCCTCGATCAACGGAAGGACATCGTCACCGAGAAGCTCAAGGCGCTCAACTTGCTGCTCACCCAGTCCTCGGCCCGCATGAAGGAGGCCGAGGTGCGTTGGCAACAGGTGCAGGAGGCCCGCCGGGCGGGCTCCTCGCTCGCGGACCTGACGTTCATCGCCAGCATCCCGCTTATCCAAACGCTGTCCCAGCAGGTCGCCGCGCAGAAGATCGCGGGGGGCCAGTTGCAGCAGCGCTATCGCGCGAAGCATCCGCGGATGCTCGAGGCGATGCAGTCCCTGACCCAGACCGAGACCGAGCTGAACCGGGCGCTCGACACCGCGGCGAACAATATTCTCAGCGACTACGAGACCAACCGGCGCTCTTTCGAGCAGACCCGCGACGATCTGGCCGCGCAGGAGACGGAGGCGCTCAAGCTCGATCGCATGATGGTCGAATACAAGTCCTCCCAGAACGAGCTCGAGGTAAACGAGCAGCTGCTCGCCAGCATTGTCGGCCGCATGCGCGAGACGGCGATGTCGGCCAACATCGAAACCCAGAACGCGCGGCGGCTGGATCGGGCGATAGCGCCGCACCCGAGCGATTATTCTTCGCCCAAGATCCTCCTCAACCTCGCGATGGGGTTGTTCGGCGGCGCGGGGCTTGGCCTCGCCTTCGCCTTCTTCGTCGCCTTCATCGACGACCGCGTGAAGAGCGCGTTCGATATCGAGGCCGTGGTCGGGCCCCCGTTGGTCGCGATCGTGCCACAGATCCGGCGCATGGAAGCGACCGAAAAGTCGCAGGTGGCGTTCTCCAACGCCGACCCGCAGGCGGCCGAGGCCTTCCTCTCGCTTCATTCGAATCTCCGGCTCAAGGACGAGAGCAAGAGCGCCAAGGTGATCCTCGTGACCAGCACGACGCCCAGCGAGGGCAAGTCCTTCGTGACCTCGAATCTCGCGCTGACATTTGCGGCGCATGGCGAGCGCACCATCATCGTCGACTGCGACCTGCGGAAGCCGAATGTGCACCGTTCGTTCGGCATCGAGAACGCCAAGGGCGTGATCGACTACTGCATCTCCGGCGCGTCGCTTGATTCGTTGGTCATCAAGAACCACCACGCGAACTTCGACATCCTGCCCACCGGCGGCCGCGCCAAGAATCCGACCCAGATCCTCAACAGCCCCGAGTTCGAACACCTGTTCGACGAACTGCGGCACCGCTACGATCGGGTGCTGGTCGACACCCCGCCGCTCGCGGCGGTCAGCGATGCGATGGTCATCCTGCCCCTGGCGGATGGATCGATCTTCACGATCATGTTCAACCATGTGCGACGGAAGGCCGCCCAGTTTTGCGCCCGCCGCCTCATGGAGACGAACGTGCCGTGTTTCGGCGCCGTGCTCAATGCGCTGAACCTCGCGGTGAGCGGCTACTACTACGCCCAGTACTACGACAAGTCCTACAAGGACTACTTCGTGGTGGCGGACGACGGTTCGCCTTCGGAGAAGCAGGAGTGACCGGCGGGAGTCTTCGTCGTGCGTGCGACGGAAGGATACACGACTTCCGCCCCGGAGCGGCCATGCGCAGGGCCGACGCGGGTTGCTCCGACGCTCAGTGACCGCTTCGTTTGGCGGCGGCGCGGCGCAGCCGATCGTTGACCGCGATGCCCGCGCCGGCCTCCGGTGCGAGTTCGGCGTGCAGTTGCCGTAGCCCGGCGCGGTCGAGCTTGTGCAGCATCGCGAACAACCGCCGAGCCGCTTCCTGCGGACGACCGCGGCGGGAGAGCACTTCCACGCGTGCGGCGGTCCGGATCGGCGCACCCGCGAGCGGAGCGAACAGGATGAAGCCCTCGTCCGGCGAGGCGCGCCGCAGCATCGCCTTCGTGACTCGGGCGTGCAGTCGCAGCGGGGTGTTGGGGCTATAGTGACGGGTCAGCAGGCCGGGGGCGCGCAAAGGCCCCGCCTTCACCACGGCCTGGTTGCGCACCGGCACCGGTCGCCCGAGCACCGCTGCGATCTGTTCGGCGGTGATTCCGCCCACACGGAGAATCTCCGGTCGGGAGGGCTCGGAGACGTCGACGATCGTCGATTCGACTCCCACGCGGCAGGGCCCACCGTCCACGATGTGGTCGATCCGTTTTCCAAGGCCCGCCTCGACATGCTCGGCGGTGGTCGGACTGATGAAGCCGAACGGATTCGCGCTCGGAGCCGCGAGGGGCGCACCGCTCAACCGGAGCAGTCGCCGCATGACGGGATGGGCCGGACTGCGAATGGCGACGGTGGGACCGCCGGCGGTGGCCACGGCTGGGACGCTGGGCCGCTTCTGGAGAACGATGGTCAAGGGGCCCGGCCAGAAGGCCGCCATGAGCTTCCGCGCGACCGGTGTGAGCACCGCGAGCTTGGCGGCGGCGGTGACCGATGCCACGTGCACGATGAGCGGGTCCGTGAGCGGGCGCCGCTTCGCGCGAAAGATCGCGCGACAGGATTTCGGTAGCAACGCGTTCGCGGCCAAACCGTAGACGGTTTCGGTCGGTACGGCTACCAGTCCGCCCTTGGCGAGAATGGCGGCCAGACGGCGCAGGTTCCCTGGCGTGGGTTGGTGGATGGTGGCCATGCGCCGATGTCGGGACCCAAAAAAAGCCGGAGTGATCACTCCGGCTTCGAAGATGGACGGAGCTGATGGATCAGGCCATCAGGTGGATGTTGCGGGCGCGCTTGATGGTCTTCGTGACCTTGCGCTGCTGCTTCGCCGACATCCGGGTGTACTTGCGGGGAAGAAGCTTGCCAGTATCGGTCGTGTAGCGACCAAACGACTGGGTGTTGTGGAAAGGAATCTCGTCCGGGGAGAGACTGCGCGACTTGTTCTCGGGCGTGGTGGTCATGCGAAAGGCGTCGAGGGTCGGGCGCGGATGGATCAAGTCAACCCCTTTTTCCGGCGCGCAGGCGCATGCGAGTAGTTCTTCCGGAAGGCTGCCGGGAAAATGCACGTCGGATGAAGAACGAAGGGAAAAGGCCTTGCACTCGACTTCGCCGCGGCTTTCATCCCGCCACCTTTTGGAGAGATGCCCGAGTGGCCGAAGGGGGCGGTTTGCTAAACCGTTATAGGTGTAACAGCCTATCGGGGGTTCGAATCCCCCTCTCTCCGCCAGTTTTTCGTTCCTGTGCGCGTTGGCGCGGTCAACGGCGCCGCGGGACCATGTGAAACAAGGCTTTCACTACATAGCGGGGGCTGGGCGTACGCCGTTTCGCTTCTTGCGACGCCTCGTCTTGAGGGTGCGGTCGCGCTGCCCCCCGTTTCATGCCTTGGCCTCGTGGGGCGGTTGATCGGCCCAGTGGATCCCGCAAGGGAAGCAGGGGAGCGAAGCCACAACCCTGGGGTGCCAACCTCCTCGGCCTGGCTCCTTCGCCGGGAGCTTCCGGCGCGGAGATGCCCGCTTCGGCGACCGGCTCAGGTCGATTCTTCGTCGTCGAGCGGGCGCTGCAATTCCTGACGGCACTCGCGCACCACGCGCAGGCAGATCTCGCGCAGGTCGAAGAGCCGCGGGAGGACGTACGCGCCCAGTTCGGTGCTCTCCTTGGGGGGGGGCGTGGCGGCTGCTCCGGCATCCGGCACGAAGGCCATCGCTGTATTCAAGAGACTGAGCGCCCGTTTCAGCTGGGAGATGCCCAGCGCGGAATCCCCGAGGTCGAGCGACTGGACGCCGAGGACGACCGCCATCTCCGCTTCGTGGAGGGTGCGGATCAACGGCAACGCCTGGGCCGGAGCGAAGCTTCCGCCGGCGACGGCCTCCGTCTCAAGGCGTTGCGCGACGCTGGCGAAGATCGCCCTGGTTGCGACGTACACCGGATTCCGGTGCAGGGTGTAGGGGTCGAGATCGTCGTCGTCGAACTCCTCATCGTCGTCGTCTCCGGTGAGATCGCCGTCGAGCGTCGGCTCCCAGCCGAGCTCCCGGGCGACCTCGTCGAGGCGATCCGCGGTGTCGGCGGTCTGCTCGTAGCAACGCCGGTAGGCGACGACGGCGGCGTCGCGTTGGCGCAGGTAGCGCTCCCAATCGAACTCATCCCACCCGAGCTCGCCTTGTTCATCACCTTCGTTGGGACTGCTGTTGTTGCTGGCGTTGTTCATGGCGGCGCGGCCGGAGGCCTCGGGCCCGCAGTGTGGGTCGGGGCGGGGGCATGGAAAGGGAAATCTCCGCCCTTTGGCGGCCGGCGGCGGAAGCAGCGTTCCGGGTTGAGTTTGCGCAGTTTTTTCGGCGTGATGCCCGCGTTTGGGGGAAATGTTCGATCGCGAGCGCCATGAACGAAGTTCAGCACGAAACCGTCTATTTTTCCGGTCATGTCCAAGGGGTTGGCTTCCGGTATACCACGCTCCAGGTGGCCAAGGAGTTCGAGGTGACCGGCTTCGTGCGCAACCTGCCGGACGGTCGGGTGCAGCTGGAAGCGGAAGGCGCCAAGACGGAGATCGAGGCGTTTCTCCGGGGACTGGCCGAGGCGATGCCCGGCTATATCCGAAAAGTGGAGCGGACTAGCGGGCGAAGACCCGCGCAGTTCGAGGGTTTCGCGATTCGCTGACAGCGGGGGACGCCGGGAATGGAAACGGGAGCCAGCACAGCCGCGGTCGAGGGGACCCCGCCGGCGATCGCCATCCGGGGCCTGACCAAGGACTTTGCGCTTCCCGGCGGCCGCCAGCGGTTGCGCGCGGTCGACGATCTGACCCTCACCGTGGCGCCCGGGCAGGTCTACGGCCTGCTCGGGCCCAACGGGTCGGGCAAGAGCACGGCGCTCAAGGCTCTGCTCGGGCTGGTGCGCCCGACCCGGGGCGATTGCTTCCTTGCCGGCGTGCCAGGCTCCGAACCGGCCTCGCACCGGGCAGTCGGATACCTGCCGGAGGCGCCGTACTTCCCGCGCTTCCTCACGGGGCGCGAGCTGCTTCGTTTCCACGCGCGTCTCGCGGGTTTGCCACGGACCGGTCGCGAGAGGCGGATCGACGACCTTCTGGCGCGGGTCGGGCTGGCCGCGGCGGGGGATCGGAGGGTGGGCACGTATTCAAAAGGCATGCTCCAGCGGATCGGGCTGGCGCAGGCGCTGGTCGCGGATCCGCCGATCCTGATCCTCGACGAGCCGACCGCGGGGGTCGATCCGGTGGGCGCGGCCGAGATCGCCCAGCTCATCCGCGAGCAGAAGGCCGCGGGCAAGACGGTGCTGCTTTGCTCCCATCTTCTGGCGCAGATCGAGGAGGTCTGCGATCGCGTGGCGATCATGCATCGCGGTCGGTTGCTCGCGGAGGGATCGCTCGACGACCTCCTCGGGCGGTGTGGTCGGCAGGCTCTGGTGGTGGACCAGTTGCCGGAAGACGCCTTGGCGGCCTTCCGGGCGTGGCTCGGTGAACGCGGGAGCGTGCTCCATGGCGTCGAGCGTCCGGCCGCCCGACTGGATCGCTTCTTTCTGCAAACGCTCGATCGCGCCGAAAGCGCGGCCGCCGTGGAGGAGAAGGGCGCCCGATGAGCTCCGCTCTCGTACCGCGCCATCGCTTTTCCGTCCATCGGGTGGCCGTGCTGGCGGGCCACGCCTTTCTGGAGGCCGTGCGCCAACGGGTGTTTCAGTTCACCTTGGTGTTCGCGGCAGTGCTTGTCCTTTCGAGTCTGGCCTTGCGGGAACTCGATTTCGGCGGCGCCGAGTGGAAGTTCATTGCGGACTTCGGCCACGGTGCACTCGTCGTTTTCGGTTCGGTGCTGACGATCGTCACCACGGTGCAGTTGCTCGGCGGCGAGTTGGAGAACCGCACGGTCCTGCCAGTGCTGGCCCGGCCGGTGCGCCGCAGCGAGTTTATCTGCGGCAAGTTTCTGGGCGCCTGGGCCGTGAGCCTCGTGTTCTGCGCGACCGTCACCGGCCTGTTGCTCCTCGCGCTGTGGTGGCGGGATTGCTCGACGCCGCCCCCGCCGGCGGTCGGTCCGCTCCTGCGCGATGCGACCGAGCCCTATCTGGCGGTGCTCGCGAACGGGGCCCTGCAGGCGGTGAAGTTCGGGCTGTTGACCGCGATGGTGCTGCTTGTCGGCAGCTACGCGCGGACGTCGCTGTTCGCCCAGGCGGTCGGCTTTCTCGCCCTGGTGGTCTGCCATCTCCAATATCTGGCCCGCGAGTCGTGGAGTGATGGACACGGCTGGATCGAGCGCGTGGGCGGTGGTGCGATCGGTCTGCTGTTCCCCAACTTCCAGCTGTTCGGGATCGAGATCGCCGCCGGGGACACGTGGTCGGCGGTGGCGGGGCGGGCGGCCGCGGTCGGCGCCTACGGCGCGATCTATACCGCCGCGTTTCTCGGATTGGCAGTGTGGAGCTTCCGCCGGCGCGAGATCTGAGGTGCCGCATGGGAGTGATCCAGGCAACGCGGCGATGGCGGGGGGCGGGGGCCGCGGTCGTGTCGGCGCTGGTGCTCGCGATCGTTGGCTGGTTCTTGCGACCGCTCGAGTCCGTGGCGTGGGCGGCGCAGGTGCGGGCTCAGCCGGCCCTCGAGTGGCGGAGTGTCGAGGGGGCGGTCGGGCAGGGATTCTCGCTCGGGTTGCTCGGCGGCTTTCGTGCGCTGACGGCCGATCTGCTCTGGTTGCGGGCCAATGCGAGCTGGGAGCGTAGCGACGTGGCGGGGACCCAGGCGGCGTTGGCGCTGGTCACCGCGATCGATCCGCGGCCGGTCGCCTTCTGGCTGAACGGGGCTCGGATGATCGGCTACGACGTGCCGTTCTGGCGGATCGCCGCGATGGAGCGCGCGGGGCCGGTGGCGCCGGCCACGGAGCGCCAGGTGATGGTCCAGCAGGCGCGCGCGGCGATCGCGCATCTTGAGAAGGCGTTCGTGCGCCACCCGGACGATCCTTTGCTGCATGTCGAGATCGCGAATCTCCAGTTGCAGCGGCTCGACGACCTCGCGGGGGCGACCGAGCATTACCGGCGGGCGGCGCTTCAGCCCGCGGCGCCGTATTACGCCGCGCGCGTCTATGCGGAACTGTTGCGGCGCCAAGGTCGGGACCGGGCGGCACTCGATTGGCTCGTGACGGTGCATCCGACCTTGCCGCCGGGCAACCCCTACGCGATGGCGGACGTTGTCCTCGGACGGATCCGCGAGTTGGAAGAGAAACTCGCCTTGCCCGCGGCGGCCCGCTACCAGCCCGGGCGAAAATGAGCGAACGTCCTTCCCCGATCTTCGTGTGGTTGCTGGCCGCGCGGCCGAAGACTTTGCCGGCCGCGGTCGTGCCGGTGCTCGTCGGTTCCGCCCTCGCGGCGGGCGTCGGCGCTTTCCACTGGGGGGCGGCGGGGCTTTGTCTGGCGTTCGCGCTGCTGGTGCAGATCGGGACCAATTTCGCCAACGACTACTTCGACTATGTCCAGGGCGCGGACACGGAGAAGCGCGTCGGCCCGGCGCGCGCGGTCGCCTCCGGTTGGGTGGCGCCGGCGACGATGCGGGCGGCGATGGGTGCGACCTTCGCGGTGGCGCTGCTCGTCGGCCTCGGCCTGATCCCGTTCGGCGGCTGGTGGCTCCTGCCCCTCGGCGTGCTCAGCATCCTTTGCGGGATCGCGTACACGGGCGGCCCGTACCCACTCGGGTACCACGGACTCGGCGATGTGTTCGTGTTCCTCTTCTTCGGGCTGGTCGCGGTTGGCGCCACGTTCTGGGTGCAGGCGCGCACGTTGACGGTGGAAGCCGTGCTGGCCGGCGCCGCGGTGGGCGGGCTCGCGGCGAATATTCTGGTCGCGAACAACTACCGGGACCGCGAGACCGACGCGCTGGCGGGCAAGCGCACGCTGGTGGTTCGTTTCGGCGAGGAAGCGGGGCGTGTCCAGTACGGCGCGGCGGTCTTGTTGAGCGGCGTCGTGCCGCTCGTCTTCTGGGCGCGTGACGATGGCGCTTGGTCGCTGCTCGCGCTCGGCGCCTTGCCGCTGGGGTTCCGGTGCTGGGCGAAACTGCGGCCGGAGACGCCGGCGCCCGAGCTGATTCGGCTCCTCGTGCATACCGCGGCGCATCTGGCGCTGTTCGGCGTCCTCCTGGCGGTGGGTGTCGCATTGGGTTGAGGCTGTCGGGCTTGCCGCATGCGAGCTGCGACCGCGGGATAATGCGTGGGTGGCTTGCGCGAGGCGCAGGCCGCTTGCGTTTCGGCCGGCGCGGGCGCTTGTTGCATCACTCCCCCTTCCCGATGAACCGTCGCGAATTCCTTGGTGTCTCGGCCGCAGCCGCGGCCGAGACACCAAGGAATTCGCGACGGTTCATCGGAGAGGGGAGTCTCAGGAACAAGCGCCCGCGCCGCCCAGAACGCAAGCAACGCCACGGGCGTC
>JACCEE012073324.1_pt1 | contig 18190 bp, 14 predicted proteins | sample 7449931 | NCBI WGS metagenome assembly JACCEE01 (sample SAMN15323457, study PRJNA562643) | freshwater metagenome | isolation source: river surface water | place: USA:Blue River Watershed | collected 2017-08-19 | reverse complement strand
CCCGGGACGCAGTCTCCTGGAGAACATCAATCGTATCGCCAAGGAATCATTCCAGATGGTTGGTACGACCTTGGAATCATCTGCAGCGGTCATCACATTCCTCGCCGACCAGAGCACGATCAGCTTCCACTTGGCATCGTCGCAGCATCTCACCGTGCGCGCGCCCTCCAAGCGCCACGGTGATGCGATGAAGAGCTGCCGTCGGCGAGTAGGGAGGGGGTTCCTCACGCTGGTCCACGAAGCCCTTTCTTCGCCGAACAAGGCCCAAAAGGACTTCGTTCCGGCCAAGGATGTTCTCGCCGCGCACATGGCTAAGCCCGAGTTTGCCGAGCACATCGTGGTCCTGCCTGAGGCCATCGAGCAGGCGGCAACCTGTGAGTTTGAGCACGACGGGACCTTGGACCGCTACCTCGCCGGCCTCGTCGCCTTCGCCAAACTCAAGGCCGATCCCGCCAACGAACTTAAGCTGGATGACTTCCTGGCGACGCAGGCAGGGCTCGGCCACTTCCGGGGCGATATCGGCGAGAACGCCAAGATCCGCTACGCCTCCGACTACACGGCTACCTATAAGGGCGTGAGCCGCCTCTTCCCGCTCCATGTCACCTTGGGAGCCGGCCTCCATCCCCGCACCTGCATGTCCATCTACTTCGACTGGGACCCCGAGGCCCGGAAGCTCATCCTCGCCCGCTTCGGCCGCCACGGCCGCGGCGCGTGAGGAGGACGTCATTATTTCTAATGTTATTGAAAACAACCTCTCTCCAATAAATATAAACATATGACCATGAATCCGTTCTCTGCAGAAAGCCCCAAGAACTATGAACAAAAGTGCACCGTTGCGTTGGTGGTCGACACCTCTGGGTCGATGGCTGAGCACAGCCGCCTGACCAATATGGTGGCCGGCTTGGCCGCGTTTATCAAGGAAGTGCAGGAAGATGAAAACCTTAAGAACAAGCTCGAGATTGGGATAGTGGCCTTCAGCCATGAATGCCGACGCGTTGTTGAGCCGTCGCTTGCTGCTGACATCAATTTGCCTGAACTTAAGGCAGAAGGCGGCACTTTTTCGGTACAGGCTATCCAGGCCGGAATACAGATGGTGGCAGACCGCAAGGCTTGGTATCGGGCGAACGGGCTCAGTTACTACCGTCCTTGGGTGATCCACATCACGGACGGAGAGCCCGACGCTCGCGAGTTCAACGGAGACTTCGAAGCCAAGTGGGACGAGCTGGCGCAGCAGATCCGCCAAGCGGAGCAGCAAAAGACCTTCTGCTTCCTCTCGCTCGGCGTCGATGAGTTCAAGCCGGCATACCTTGAGCGCATCAAGCAGGCCCAGATTCCGGTCTATAAGATGTCCGGACTGAAGTTCACCGACTTTTTCAAATGGTTGTCGGCTACGATTGCGGAAGTCGCCAAGGGCGCGGATGTCGGGAAAGCCGTGCAAACAAATACCGGTAGTTGGGATAGCGGCCAAAGCCCTTCCTGAAGCAGAATTACATGCCCGATCATCTTTGGTCCGCGTTGCTAGTCTCAATCGGCTTTGCTTCCGGATACTTCGTCATGAGTCGCAAAAAAGACCGCAAGTTCGCTCGATTAAAAAGGCGGGAGCGTAGGCAAGAGCAGTCTGTCCGACTCGGGGGAGATCCAGGATCTCCGGTTAACGTCGCGGTTCCTGATGTGGCGGCCGGTGCTGCCCAGGTCTCCATGGTGCCGGCGGAGGGCGAGAAATTGGTTCGACGAGAACTGGAAGCCGTAAAGACGGAAAAGGAGAGAATTCAGTCCGAACTTAAGTCCTTGGGGTGGCAATTGAAGAGGGTTCAGTCGGAGCGAGATGCGCTCGCGAGAAAAGTCGAAGCGCTTGATGGGCAACTGCAGCCTCTCAGGGCGCAGGCACAGCAGACCGAAATCGAGCAGAGGGCCCAGGCAAAAGCAAAAGTCTCAGCTCCGGCGGATGCTCCGGATTTTCCGCCACCGCAAATCAAGGCTATTGTCGGGAGCACGGGCGGCATCTGGAGGCATGCCTGTGGTTCTGTGCACGGCAGCGAAAAGACCAGCGAGCAGTGCCAGGACCGATCCCGCCTCGTCGTGACGAAAGGCCGCAAGTTCGTCATCTTGGCGGTCGCCGATGGGGCCGGTTCCTTGAAGAACTCAGCAGCAGGGGCGGAAGAGGCGGTTGTCGCGGCGTCGCGATCCGCGCTTGGCGCGCTCGAAGAGATTGAAGCAAAGGGTGAGACTTTGACGCAGGAAGTCTTCCTGGCGCTGGCTAGGGAAGTTTTCCGGGACTCATTGGAGGCGGTTCATCTCCGCGCCGAAAGCGAAAAGCAGAAACCCCACTCCTATGGGTCGACTTTGCTGGTGCTCATCGCAGGCCCTGATTTTACGGCTTGCGCCCATGTGGGCGACGGCAGGGCAGGGTGCTGCCTCCATAACGGACAGTGGATTCCGTTGCTTACGCCGATGAAGGGGGGCGAGGCCAACATGACTAAATTCCTGACGCACCTGCGCGATGACCCGGAACTGGTTCAGGCGAATTTCATACCATTACCGAGTCTCGCGGTCTTCGGCATCAGCGATGGTTGCGAAAATGCCAGCTGGTTCACCAAGACCAAGTCGCAATATCGGAGTAACGGGCCATTGGTCGACCCGAACATGCCATCCGCAGAGTTCTGGTCTTCAATCGCCAAGACCGTGGCTGAGTTGTCGGAGTCGCTTAGAGCGCGGGGGATGTCTGAAAGTGAAATGCAGGGCGAGACCAATAAGCTTTTCGAGCAGTTTCTTCTTGGGGGTAACGCGACTCTTAAGTCTGAGCGTGACGACAAGACGATAGCCTTGGCCGTCAATCTTCCATGAAGGAGGGCATGTACATATCCGCCGACTTCGGGAAGACCTACATCTCTTCTTTCAAGCTCGGGACGGAGGGCGCCGAAGGTGCGGTGCTGCAGGTAACTGCTTTCCCGGATAACCAGCGCGGGGTAGTCGCAGCCGATTACTGCGCTAAACTCTACGGGAAAAAGGCAATCGAGGGCGTGAAGCGTGCCGAGCGCCTGCGCAAGATCTGGGCAATGCGTGAAAACCCACTTAATGACGGCCCGAAGTTCGAATTTGGATGGCCCTTGTCGGAGCTGAAGCAGGGCGGGAACTTCGTCGGTTTCTTGATGAAACGAGCTAAGTCGGGGAGTTGCTCGCTGGGGGAATTCGTTGTCCCTAACGCGAAGAAACTTCAGGGTGCCCATTTTGACTTCGAACCCCCAAGAGATAGGGCCAATCGTCTCGCGATCATGTGCAATATAGCCGCTGGTGTCCGCCGGCTGCATTCGGCTGGACACGTCTTTGTCGATTTCAAGCCCTCGAATATATTGGTCCATCCCAAGGGAGGGGAAATCATGTTCGTCGATTTGGATTCATTGCAGCTTAGTGAAAAGTTGGGTAAGTTCCCGGCTCCATTAGGCACTCCCGAGTATATGCCGCCGGAGGCCTATGTGGACCCGGCGGATAAGCCCAGGAGCCCGAGTTGGGATCGATTCTCAATGGCGGTTATTTTTTATCAGATGATCACCGGGATTCATCCTTACTGCGGGACAGCCAAGGACTTTGTCACTGGTGTTGATGCCCTTGAGGATAAAATTAAGGCAAAGATGTACGTAGGTGGAGCTGCGGCATCCAAGTACGAAGTTATACCGCCACCTCATCGTCGGCTATCTGCCTACTATCCTGAGCTAAGGACTTTGTTCAGTCAGGCCTTTGAAGGCAGCCCTTCACATCGGCCATCAGCCGAGACCTGGGGGAAGATGCTCTTCGAGCTGATGAACAAGGCTAAATCCACTACCGCCTGACGGGGTGGGGGTCAGTAGTACTGCCGGATGTAGCCGTAGGCGCGGTCGAACAGCTCCTGATCGGTGTGCAGCTTGTACTTGAGCAGTTGGGCGCGGAGGGCCTGCTTGACCTGGCGCTCGCCGGCTCTGGTCGCCAGCCAGCCATCGAAGAGGACTTTCTTCACGGTCTTGTTGATGTCCCCGACGATCGGCTCGTGGCTATCTCCTTCAGGAGTTTGGATAGGCGTCGTTTTCTGCGTTCAACCAATCGCTGGATATCTTTCCGATTTTTCTGCTCTTTGCGCAGCTTGTCCTCGGCTGATAGGCGTCGGGCAACATCCCTGCGCAGCGCCTTGGTGATGGCGGGCTTGCTTCTGCCTAACTTCTCAATTTTCGCCTCCAGGAGCAGCCGTTTAATTCTGGAGTCCCTCAGCTTGGCGTCATGAAGCAAGTCCGCCTTTTGTTTGGCGCTCATTTTAACCACCCCGTTTTGCCCATTTTGGGCACACACTGGTTTGGTAAGCTCGGCTCGATACTGTTTCGGAATTCCAAAACGACCGGCGGACTTTGACCTAATCCTTCCTTTAGGGACATAGGAGCCGGGCATATACCTCGCCCGTGATCCGGACATCGAAGGTCCGTTACTAGGGTATCGGGCCATGAATATTCGTTAGAGTTATAGGTTACGCCTCACGGTACGTGCCTATGGGAATGCTCACCTAAATCAGATCGTTCGATGATAGGCGAAGGTGTGCCTATCGTAGTCCCTGATGCAGCTATTCACGTAGTGCGCGAAGGCTGGCCAGTCTTCAGTGTTCCAGTCGTAGGCCATGGCTTCAGGCCTGTCTTTCGCTCCAAGCTGGAAGAGCTCAAACGGCGCGCTATTCCACGTCGCACCTTGTTCGCCCCATAGTTCAAACCCACCAACGACGGACTTATGTATCAGGCCCAAGGCCTGGGCGTCGCCGTTGCGTTTCTGGGCTAAGGGGTTGGTTGAGTAGCCGAGTAGAACGCCATTCGGCCTCAACATGGTTGCGGTCTTGGCTACGAGCGCGGCAGTAAGTTCGGTAGTCCCGCATGGGATACCGGCAAGCGATATGGCAAGGTCGTAAGTCCCTATGCTAGGCTCCTTGAGCAGGTCGGCCTGCATGTAGTTGAGGTTCTTGAGGCCGCCGGATTTGTCTTTAGCTACCTTTATTGATCCGCCTGAGCGATCTATCCCCGTGAAATTGATCGTTGGGTGTCGCCGGGCCAATATTTCGGCGCCGAACCCTATGCCTGTTCCGATATCAACCACGCTCTTGGGTTGGAAGATAGTTATGTAGGTGTCGGCTGCTACGATCGTGTCTAGGATGTAAGACCGTCTGGAGGAGCAGACCCATGAGCCAAATGGGGGCTGGGCTATCTCGTCGTAGAAGGCTAAATCGTCTTCCTCTGATACGGTTCCCATGAACCGCTTTGTGGTATGCGCTTCAAGTCGAGAGATCGCGGAGTGGGGGATCTTTTCGAAGACAGGGATGGAGCGCTTGTCGGATGAGCCTGGGCAGAAGAGCTTCCATCTGGCCCTGAGCTGCTCGTCGATTTGCTCAACCTGCTTTCGGTTGAGCACCATATTACTCCTGATGAACGAGTCCGGTAATGTGGCCATGGTTTTGGTGATAATTAGTCACTCATTCGCGCCAGATCTCCGAGGCGAGGGGGAGGGCGTTGAGCTCGGCCCTGGCTTCCTGCCAGGAAGGGTAGTGCTCGGTCATTAGGGTCATGAACCGTTCACTGTGCCTGGGCTCCAGGAGGTGGATCATCTCGTGGACGACGACGTACTCGAGCAGGTCTTTGGGCTTCTTGACTAGCTCGGTGTTGAACCGGAGCGTCTTGGCCTTGGGGTTGCAGCCGCCCCAGCGGGTTTTCATGCGCTGAAGGAAATAGGCCGATGTCTTGACGCGTAGTTTCCGCTCCCACTTGGCGATCAGGGGAGGGATGGCCTCATGGAGCAGGGAGCGATGCCACTCCTGCATGATCTCGTTACGCTTCGGGGTGGGGGTTTTCGGTCTGACGGTGAGGATGAGCCGGCGGTGATCCATCCGGACCGAGGGCTTCTCATCCTTCTCAACCACGCTGAGGAGCCTGCGGCGCCCCCAGATGTGATGGCTTTCCCGTTCCACGAAGATTCGAGGCGCCTCCCTGGCCTGGTCCTTCATCCTGCGCTGCTGGGCCTTGATCCAGGCGAGCTTGGTGGCCACGTAGGCGCGTACGACCTCAAGTCGTGTTCCGGTGGGTGCGACTAGGGTAACCTTCCCGTGAGGCGGGTATACCGACAGGTGGACGTTCTTTACCGCCTTCCGGGCGACAGGGATCTCGAGGTCGCCGAACTTGATGGTTTCAGACATCAGTTGCCTGGTTGATTCAGGAGCAGCTCAAAGAGTGCCTCGGTCGCGGCACGGTCATAGTTCATGACCGGGAAGAGGGCATTCAGGACTTGGGCCTCGCGGGCTGAATCCCCCTTCCATCCGGCAGGTGCGCTTTCACGCATCACTTGGTCGATGGAGATGGCTAGGTTGACTAGACGCTCGCCGTATTCAGCGCTCTGATCGGCTGTGGCGTCAGGCGCCGCTGCGGCCAGGATCCGTGGCAGGTTGTTATAGACCACGGTCGCCAAGGGTCGGCCTTGGAGGGCCTGGGGGACCCCGGCACTGTAGTACTTGGTGGAGATCCTCTTCACCAGGGATTCGGCATCCTTCAGGAAGGCCTCGTAGTCGGCGGAGTCATCACGGCGCTTGGCGATCAGGTCGTCCAGGAGCTTGGACATCTGCTCGTAGAACTGGGGGTCGGTGAGCTGGTCGCGCTTCAGGGTGATGCGGATGTTGTTGATGATGCTCTCAGCGACCGCGTTCTTGGAAAGCTTGCCCTTGGCGTTCAGCTTCCGGGCGATGGCATCGTGCATGCCGGTCTTGATGATGAGCTCTGTGAGGGTGAGGTCGCCCAGGTTGCCCAGGTCCCTGACCGAATCGGCCTGGACATAGGTGTTCAGTAGGTGGCGCATGTCGGCCTCGTAAGGCTTGGTGTCCAGCTCCTCGCCCGAGTGCTTCTTGATGGCTGAGCGGATCTCGCTGTAGAGCTCTACCTCCTTCTGGATGGCTACAGCCTGGGCCTCTGTGTAGCCCGCCTCTGTCATGTCGGCGGAGACGGCTGCATAAGCTCGTACGAAGCCTGCGACAGACTTGTAGAACGAGTCGCGCATCGGGCCGGTCTGGCCCAGGGCCTCGGAGTCGGCTGCGTCTCCGCAGAAGTAGCGTAAGTACTGTTCGATCTCGCGTGGATGGGCGACGGGTTCGCAGAGATGGCGCAGGGCCTCGAGTGAGTCATCGAGCTGCTTCTTTCCTTCCTGCAGCCAGTTCTTGATGTTCACGTCGTTGGTGCCGCCACCGCCTAGGTCAGTGTCGAGCTCGTCGGAGTTGTAGACGGCGAGGGCCTCCTGGACGTTGCCAAGCATCTCCTTGTAGTCGACTATGTAGCCATAGTCCTTGTCGTCGCCGTCCAGACGGTTTGTACGGCAGATGGCTTGGAAGAGGGTATGGTCGCGGAGCCTGTGATCCAGATAGATGTAGGTGCAGCTCGGGGCGTCGAAGCCGGTCAGCAGCTTACTGACGACGATGAGCAGCTTCATGTTGGCCGGCTCTTCCTTGAAGCGTCTCTTGACGTCATCCTCGTACTGCTTTGTCGTCTTGCCCTTCTCCTTCAGCACTAGGTTGGTGTAGACGTCGAACTTGAAGCGTTCGGTGCTCCCTGCTGGTTCGCACGAGATCGCGGCGGGGTTAGGCTCGTATGAGGTCACTATGCCCACGTGGTTAGCGAACGGGGTAGTCTGGAATAGCTGGAAGTAATGGCAGGCGTCGTAAATCTCGTCGGCTACCAGGATCGCGGTGCCGCGGTCGCTGTTCAGGCGAGGCTTGAGGCCGAAGTCTTCGATGATGTCAGCGATGATACGCCTCTTGCGCTCACCGGCGCTGAGCAGGGATTCCATGGTCGCCCACTTATTACGCAGGACGGCCTTCTGATAGTCATTCAGGCCCTTGGTCTTATGCTCGAACCACTTGTCGATGGAGTCGCGGTTAGTGAGCTGCTGAGGCACGTTCCTGGCCTCGTACTTGAGGTCGAGGACGACCTTGTCGGCGACGGCCTGGTGGAACTTGTAGGTATGAATGTAGGTGCCGAACACATCCCGGGTCAGCTGCTTGTCCTTGCGGAGCAAGGGGGTGCCCGTGAAGCCGATGAAGATGGCGTCCTGCATCCAGCGCTTCATCTGCCTGTTCATGTCTCCGCCCTGGGTGCGGTGGCACTCGTCGACGAAGACGTAGAAGCGGCCTGAGATCTTGGGCGGATCGCCCTTGAGGTCTGCGGTGTCGAACTTGTGGATCAGCGCGCAGAGCAGGCGAGGGGAGGTGGCTCCTAGTTTCTCGACTAGTTCAGCCCGAGAGCTGATACGGGGAGACTTGGAGTCCTTAGGGATGACGTCAGCGTTCCTCATCACGCCTTCGATCTGCTTATCTAGCTCGTCGCGGTCAGTGATGATGAGGATGCGAGCCTCGGGGTCGTGCTCCATGAGCCACTTGGCGATGAGGACCATCAGGATGCTCTTACCGCTACCTTGGGTGTGCCAGATTACGCCGCCCTCACGCTTGCCGATGCGTTCCTGGGCTGACTTGACGCCGAAATACTGGTGGGGGCGGGGGACCTTCTTAACGCCGGCGTCGAAGATGATGAAGTTCCGGATCAGATCCAAGAGCCGGGTCTTGCTGCACATCTGGGCCAGAGGGCGATCCAGGTGGGCGCCGGGGGTCGTGTCAGACGCCTCGCCTTCTCCTTCGCCCTTCCAGGTCACGAAGAACTCTTCCTTGGTGCCGGCGGTGCCGTAGCGCAGGCCCTGGGTGTCGTTGCCGGCTAGGACGAGCTGGACGGTGCTGAAGAAGCCCATGTTGAAGATGGGCTCCTGATTGGTGATCAGCTGGCGAACGCCGTTGGCGATCTCGACGGAGCCGCGCTTGAGCTCAATCACGGCCACGGCGATGCCGTTGACGTAGAGTACGATATCGGGCCGGCGTTCGTAGCCACCCTTGAGGGTGACCTCCTCGGCCAAGGCGAAGTCGTTCTTCTCGGGGTTATCCCAATTGATTAGGTTAACGCTTTCATGCGCCTTTCCGACAGCCGTCTGGACCTGGACTCCGTAGCGGAGAAGCTGGTAGGTCCGGAGGTTCGCCTGATAGAGGTTGATGCCAGTCGTATCGGCTGCGTCCTCAAGCTTCTTGATGGCGGCAGCGATCTGGGCGGGTGTATAGCCTCTCGCGGCTAGATTGGCGTTCAGGAGGTCTACCTGTATGCAGCGGTTATCATCGCGCTTGTGCCACTCACCCAGGTAGCGGTAGCCAAGGCCCTTGGGGGCAGTGAAGAGGTCAATGACGCGGTTCTGCGTCTTGCGCTCTGATCGGGGTGTCTCAGCCATGGGTGTCTTGGTTAAATGAGTCGGGTCTTCCCGGTTAGCAGCTCCTGCATCATGCCCTTCTTTAGGGCACGCGTCTTTTCACGGCGGCGTTCTAAGGCTGATAGTGCTTCGTCCATCTCAGAAAGGATGGAAGCTATGGCACGTTGTTCGATTAGGGGGGGCAAGGCTACCCAGTTCTTGTTAAAGAACGAAGCTCCTAAGTTTGCCAAGACGCCTGTGGCTATGTGTTCCGTCATAAGGCGCTGAGTGGAGGCACTTCTGAGTAGCTCGGAGAGAAAACGGCCGTCTACCTGCAGTGGGTTGGGACGGAGAATGCGAACGAAATTAGAGGCAACAACTTCACTGCTTCCATCGCACCACCAAACCTTACCCACGCTTCCGCTACATGTCATCACGACGTCTCCTGCCCGACAATTGGCCTTTGAGTATTCATGGTCAGAAAAGTATCGAGGAGCTGTCGCCGTCAGTTCGCCATGCGGAGATATGTCACCAGCGCGGATCACTTGGACGTGATTTTGATGCCTAGGACCACGATTTTCGGCTCCCCAGAAACCGGCTGACTTTTGCACAATTTTATTGAGACAGGTGACTTCCCATTTGCCGCTAAATCCTGGGAGGCGGGTTTGACACGTGAGGAGTTGTTGGACGACGGCCTGTTTTAGGTTTCGCTTCTTGGCGATGAGCTTGTCGAGCCTACTAATTAGCTCATCTATGTTGCAAAGTACCTCCGCGATGGAGCGTTGTTCGGGTAATGGTGGAACGGGGAGCTGAAGTTTCTCTACCTCCCTAGTGTTGATCACGACCTGCGTCGATCCCGCGAGCATGCCGATGGCTTGTGATCGGACTTGATCTGAGTTAATGCAATAGCTTGCGAAGCGCTTTTCGAGGATAGCCTCGTTTGTGCGAAGAATTACTATACTCAGAGCGTTAACGTCATCTATTTCTGGAGGAACGAGGACAGCATTGCCGGAGTTGCCGTGCCTAGCTATCAAGATATCACCTGTCTTGACCTGCGATTTTTTATTCCGCGAATGAAATTCGCGGGTCACGAATTTACAATCGTCGAGAATAATCCGATCACCTCGAAGGTTCCCGGTTCTTAGCATCAAAACGCCTACGCTCTCTTGAGTGTAGAATGGCTCGCAGATACCAACGAAGCTTACGTTGAGTTTTAGGCAGCAATCCTTTAAGCGCCAAACCTTCCAGCCCGCCGGGATTACGCCAACCTCGGTTTGTTTGTATCCGGACATCATTTCCATGCCGCCCCCATTTTTGCTAGATTTAGCTTCACACGATCGTTGAGCGTAGCCAGCTCATCGTTGAGTTGCGGTAGGGGGGTTGCGTAACGCTCGGCGAGCTGACGAATTCGGTCTGTGAGGGTTTGGGAGACACGGTCCAGCTCGACCTGCACGGCGGCCGACAGATGTCCCATCCACTTGTCATTCACAACCAGCGTTGTAATGTCTGATAAAGTTAGTTTGGGGTACTTGGCGTATGCGAGCTCGTCTAGCGCGGCGTCAAGTTCCTTAACCTCGCGCTTGAGCACGGTCTCATGTTCGGACAGCTCTAACCATCTCTTGAGAATGCAGGCCTCGTCCTTGGCATCCTTGTCGCCTTTGATGTCCTTCAGCCGGGCGTTTATCTCGGCCTTGGCGATCTTGTCAAGTGCGCCGAGGTAGCCCTCATCACCTCCGTGCTCCTCCTCCAGCTCAGCGAGCGCGGTAGTAGTGGCATCCAGTTCAGCTCGCCTGTTCTCGAGGGCGGCCTGTTCCTTGGCGAAGTGTCGAGCTACTACGAGATCCTTGGGCACCAGGTCGCAGTCCCAGCCCTTGTCCTTGGTCTTACCTTTCTTGTCCGTCTCTTGGATGCGGTAGGTCTTGGCGACCCACCCGTCAGCAGCGATGAGGTAGCAGTCATCCTGCATTACCGCAGTCCAGTAGTACATCAGGTGCTGGTAGACGTCATAGGCGTCGACCAGGGGTGTCTTGCTGTAGGCCTGAAGGAGGGATTCCGCGATTTCACCGATAAGGGCCTTGGGCTGTCCGCCTTTGCCGAATGCAGTGAGCCGCGGCGTGGTCGCTTGGCGCCATTCCGTGAAGCCCTTGGTGGCCTTCTTCTGGAAGCCGACGAACTCCGTGTGGCCAAGAATGGCTGCTTTGACATCCGACTTCGGCACCTTGAGCTGCACGTACCGAGGTCGGCCTGCGGACTCGAATAAATCCTTGTAGACCGAGGGTAGGACCTTCCAGTAGGGCGCGATCAGGCTATCTTCTCCGGTCAGGTCGCGTTCAGGGATACCTCCACGTAGGTGTCCGTCGATGTCCTGGAGGTCCTCGGGTTCGGTGGTGTCTATGTAGCGCGGCAGGTTGAGGTTGAAGTCGTTCTTGGGGTCGGCGATCTCGGCCACGGGCACCATGCGCGCGAACTTGGTCTCATCCGACTGCCTGGTGAAGGTGTCCACGATGCGGTGGATATCTCGCTCCCGCAGGCGGTTCTTGTTGCCGTCCTTCATGAAGCCCTTGGAGGCATCCATCATGAAGATGCCCTTGCGAGCAGCGGCGTTCTCCTTGTCTAGGACCAGGATGCAGGCAGGGATGCTGGTGCCGTAGAACAGGTTGGCAGGAAGGCCGATGATCCCCTTCAGGTAGCCGGAACGGACGAGCTGCGATCTGATTATGCCTTCTGCGCCACCACGGAACAGGACTCCGTGGGGAAGGATGCAGGCGGCCTTTCCTGTGCTCTTCATCGAACGTAGGATGTGAAGCAGAAAGGCGTAATCACCCTGCTTGGTGGGGGGGGCTCCCCAGACGAAGCGTTCATACGGGTCGTTCTCGGGGGTCAGGCCGGTTGTCCAGGTCTTCACCGAGAATGGCGGATTGGCTACGACGTAGTCGTAGGTCCGTAGCTTATTGCCGTCCTTGAACTTGGGATCCGACAGGGTATTCCCGCTGACGATGGTGGCGGTCGGGAAGTCATGAAGGATCATGTTCATGCGCGCCAAGCCCGCAGTGGTTACGTCCATCTCCTGGCCTTCGATCGTGATCCGTACACCAGACTGGGCCGCTACCTTGAGGAGGAGCGAGCCCGAGCCGCTCGTAGGGTCATAGACGGTCGTGGACGCCTTGGCGTTCTTGGGGGAGATGCCGATCACGTGCGCGATGATGCGGCTGACCTCGGACGGGGTGTAAAACTGACCCTTGCTCTTGCCGCTTTCCGATGCGAAGTGGCGCATCAGGTACTCGTAGGCGTCGCCAAGGATGTCGTCGTGGTCGGCGCGGTTGTCTGAGAAGTCTAGTTCGGGCTTCTGGAAGATGCTGATCAGGTCGGTCAGGCGGTCGACCATCGCCTTGCCTTCGCCCAACTTGTTGGGGTCGTTGAAGTCCGGGAAGTCGCTGCGGGCCAGTCGCTCGTTCTTCTCGGTAAGGGGGCCGATGATCTGCTTGTTGATCTTGTCGCCGATATCGTTCTTGCCCTTGAGCGCCACCATGTCGGCGAAGCTCGCCCCCTTAGGGATTAAGACCGCTGGGCGGAGGTCCTTGCTGTTGGCGTACTTGTCGCTGACGTACTTGATGAACAGCAGGGTCAGGACGTAATCCTTGTACTGGCTGGCGTCCATGCCTCCCCGGAGGGAGTCGCAGGCGTTCCAGAGGGAGGAATAAAGGTCGGACTTCTTGATCGGCATCTGTGAAGGGGGTAGGCCCTGAGGGGCAGTCCTAGTTTAGATACCCTATCCAGCATCCAAAGCAATCCCCTGCCCGCCGCATGGGTACATTTTTGGCCAGAAGCACGTGTCACAGAGACCTCATGAGCGACTGAAGGCTCTTTATGCGCTTGGGTGATTCTACTAGGTCGTTAAATACGAAATCACCCCACGATCATGTCGTCTAATCCTGTTGAACAAGGTTCCGAGGCAGCTTCACCTCAGGAAAACATCCTTGAGAACATCCCGAGGAGCTATCGACAGGCTTGGGCACGCATGACGCCCTCGCAGCGGGCGGAGGCCTGCGAGGCCATATTCACGAACAGGGATTACGATAAAACCCAGGACCAGAGGACTGTGTTGGCAGAAGTGTCGAAGCACCGAGGCTGGAGCAATGGGATGCAATTCAAAGAGATCGCCAGGAATCTCAGCGTAGCCGACAAGGGACAGGCCTGTTTCGAGGTGGCTTCGGCGACGGCGATGAGTGACAAATTCTACTCCGTCGCTATCTGCGAGTGGATGCTTGTCCATCACCTACCCGCCATCGGCAGGTATCTGGACAAGGCTGGAATCCCTAATCAGCAGGGGTCGATGAACGACGTCAAGGGCTCGATCGAGGAAGCCCAATTGACGAAGCTGTTCCTGGCGTATCGGGAAGAGCCGGCGGAATTCTGCGTAGGCTATTTCGCCTACTTGATGGTCGAAGGGCGCAACAAAAAGAATAAGTTGTGGCACAACGCAGAGAAAGCATTGGGGGCGGCCTTGGGTCGTCAGCCCGAGCCCCAACCTCAGATCGAGAAGCCAGCGCCTACGGCCGAAAAGCCGGAGCCCGAACCACTGGCTTACCCTAAGAGCACGCTCACGATGTATGAGCGCGCCATTATCCGTGCGTTGGTCGACGGCGCGGTCAGCAGGACGTCGAACCTGAAGGCCGAAGAGGCTGAGCAGATGGTCCGCCAGCTGATTGATGCCGCACCCGGCAAGGTCAGCCACTGTTTCCTGCTCGGGTTCGCCCAGGCGCTGCACGGCCGGGCTATCTCCATGCTGGAAAGCGGGTCCACGGCCGCGCGGATTCGGTGGCATGTCGCTGGTTACGTTCTTGGGCGGGCGCGATACGGCGCACGCAGGGAGGCATATGAATCTCTGATGCTCAACGGAGCATTGCTCGACAAGCTTCTGGAAGAGGAAAGGCTGCCACACCCCGAATTCATCGAATGCGGTGTCGTCCTCGCCCAGATGTTTGCAGCTGCCGAAGATCATGCCCGCCTATCGAAGCTTTGCGGAATGCTGCGGGCCACGCAGATGGGTCGAGCTACATTCATGATTGTCAGCGAAGCCCTGGACCTGGCGTCGAAACTGACATCGGATGAGAAGACCGAATCCTCGGTAGAACTAATCGACGCCGCGGTCTCGGCATTAGAAGGAATAGAGTCCGGTTCCGCCGACGACTTTGTCATCCGTTATTATAGGGATGTCGCTGACTATCAGCGCGCGTCAGCCCTGCTTGGAATGAAGAAATTCAAGGAGGCCCAGGCCATATATTCGAAGATCATCAATAATCCTGAATCCAGCCACAGGATGGGAGCCAGGGTCTGGATGTCCCTGTCAAAGGCGGGCGTAGCCCGCGTGGAGGAAATTTTCCCGCAGGGCACGAAGGCAAAGTTCGATGAGGTCGTCCGCAAGTTGGCCATCGTCTCCGATGAGGTGGCCGCGGTCGGCGTATCCAGGCATCGCCTTGCGCAGATTTGCAACGGGCTCTGGTTGCAACATTCGGGAAGGCATCAGGAGGCCATCAAGGCTTTCGACCTCGCGTTGGCAGGAATGCCCGCCGACTCTTCTTATCGACGCAGGAAGATCCAGCAGTGGACGAGCCTATGCAGGGCCGTATCCTTGGTTCATGATCTGAGTGACGAGCATCGTCATGACATCAAGGCGGCGTTGCTCGAGGCAAAGGAAGCAGGAATCAAGCCGGCGAGCTGGTATTTGTTGGAGATTGCGTCGCCGCTTGGAATCTTTGCCGACCACGAATTGGTAGACCTTTTGGGGCAGATGCTTCCGGCCGGCGATTTGCCCAGCTTCAACAAGACGCAATGGGCGACCGGAACGGTCAAGGCAGATGCAAGGCTGCAGGTGACCTATCTCGCTTGGTTGGAGTCCTCCAACGAACCCCAGCAGGTCAAATGGGACCAAGCCGCCTCTATCATGGAGACCGGATGGCGATCCGGAGGGCAGGCGCCCGAAGACGCGCTCGATTTCCTCTCCTTCCTAGCATTCCAGGAAGAACGGCTCGCAGGGAAACTGATCGAGCTGCTTGCCAAGCTAGGGCCCTCGGACGGGATGCTCAGCCTGCAGGAACTCACGACGCTCAAGGCGAGATTGCACGCGTCGCGCGGGGAACTGCAGCAGGCGGTCGGGCTTTTGACCCCGCTGTTCTTCAGCGTAGCCAACGCCCAGGATCAATATCTCCAGCAGATGGCCCTGGCGATTTATGAGGACGTGAAAGAGATGAGGGGCGATCTCTCGCCCCTTGAATCGCTGAAGCAGAAGCTGCTCGCACAACTTGAACCTGACGAGGCCCTTGATCCCGACCTGGTGAAGGAAGCCGGTGAAATAACGGTCATCTACGTAGGGGGTAACGAGACCCAGAAGCGCTACGAAGAAGATGTGCGCAAGACCTTCGCGTCGAAATACCCCAACGTGAGCATCGAATATTTCTGCCCTGGATGGTCCTCCAACTGGAACAAGGTCGTCGATGTCATCCGTCCGAAGCTGGCTAAAGCCGACGGAATGCTTCTCAGCTATTACGTCCGCACGATGTTCGGACGGACCATCCGAAAGGCCTGTCCCGATAACTGCCCCTGGTGGGGTGCCGACGGCCATGGTAAGGCCTCTATCATCCGCGGGCTTGAAAAAGCCATCCAGCATGCGGCCCTCCGGAAGTCGGGCAGGGCTTGAGCGGGAGATAGCCAGTTTTGCCTTCCAACCCCATCAGCTATAGATTTTATACAGGAATGCCTAAGAAATCCGCCTCTAAGATTCAACGTGTGGTTCTGAACACCTACGAGCTATCGGTGCATTGCCCGTTCTGCGGCGAGACGCCTGATATCCGCAAGGACGGAGAATTGACCGGCTTCAAGAAGAAGACCTGCAAGCACCTGCTCTTCGTGGCTCATGACGAGGGCTTCGAGTATCGATCCGATCGTTTCAATAAAATGATGAAGCTGCCCAAGGGTGAATTCGAGCCCAAGGGGAAGGATTTCAATATCGACGTCGGCTACGACAAGTTCACCGACGGAACGCCTGCCCCTGAAGGCGTTAAGTTCGCCGTCTACGTTCCTGCCCCTGCATTCTTCGGTGCGTACTACGGTTTCGCGCCCCTCGACGAAGAACTTTAAGCGCTAACTCACTCGTCACGCTCTTCCTCTTCCGGCCAGACTTGTTCGACGATGGCTTGGACGGAGGCTTCGTCTAGGAGCGCATTAAGTGCGGTGGCGTATTCGTCGTAAGGCGGAGCCTCGGCTTGTTGGCCGAGCTTGCTGCCGAGGAACCAGGCATGGACGAGGCCGGTCCAGAGCGCCCGGCCGCGGAGCGTGCCTTTGGCCACCCAGGCCAGCGGTACGGTGCCTTCGCCCCAGTTGGAGCTCAGCCAAAGGATATCCCATTTACCTTCGTCATCGCCCCCGATCCGGATGCGCTGTTCCTCGTCATGTCCTGAGCCGTGAAACATCACGGCCTTGAAGACGAGGCGCGTGGACTTCGGCGAAAGCCCGAGGTCCTGATCCTGGTAAGAGTTGTAGAAACGCGGGGTACTCATGGGTAACAATAATGGGGTCAGACCCTCTTAATGGGGTCTGACCCCATTATGAAGGAGTGTGCAGGATTATTCCCAGACGTACTCTTTCGGGTCAGGCTCTAAGCGGCCGTCGTAGGGCGTGGCGAGGCAGCCTTCGACTTCGCCGTCTTCGCCGATGTCGAAGGTGAAGATGAGCTTCGTCCCGTCCGGGGCGACGACGTCGTCGTACGACCAGGCTTTATCGATCTCGCCATCCTCGAGCCGCTTCCGCGCGCGCAGAGGCGCGAGCTTCTTGAGTTCGCGAGGGGTGAGGGTGAAATCGTTCACGTCCTCACCTTCCTCGACCTTGTCGAGATAGCGTCGCAATTTCTTCCGACGGGTAGGGGAGAGGACTTTTTCCAGGAGCTCCGAGCCATCCCCCTCGCCTTGAGAGAGTTCCTCCTGCAGCCACTGGGCGGTTTCGTCCTCATCGATGGCGCAAAGATGAATGCGGTCGCCGGCATCCCCGGGCGTCACATACAGCAGGTCGGCTAGTTCTTGCCCATCGATGTCGGCATAGCTCCGACTCTTCTTCGCCAGATCGTCGGCCACGGCCTGTCGGCGGGCTTCGACGTCGGGAAGATCTTCGAGCGATTCGCTGTCGGAATCATCCGTGGTCGAGGCGTCATCGAGTAAGCCGTCATCATAGGTCTCGGTAATGACCTTGGCCTCTCCGGCGGCGCACCAGGCCTCGTAAAGGTGACGCGCGGCCGCTGTCGCCGTGAGCTCTGCCGGAGCCGATTCCATGACGGCGACGATACGTTCGTAGTCCGTCGGATCATCCCAGTCTGCTTCCTCGTCGGACCATTCGCAGGCCTGGAGCAGCCAAGTGTCCGGGGCGGCTTGAGCGACTTCGTAAACGATCCGTCCGCGATGGAACGGCGACTGGGACCATTCGCCGGAGGTGACCATCTCCCAGCGGAGCCGTTTGGTCGGCCGGAAAGACTCAAGTTGCTCGTCGTTCGAGCTGGTGCGGAGCGTGAGGCGCATCGCTTAGGCGCAATGTTCGGTGATATCAACGTCCGCCCACTCACCGCAGTAGCCCTCGCCTCCGTCATTGCCGTAGCTGACGATGAGTGAGCCGGGTTCTCCGCGGCAGTTGAAACTCCAGTAGCAGCCAAAACGCTCGCCTTCGTACTCGTAGGTCTCCCCGGCGGTGCCCCATTCCTTGCCGGCCTGAATTTTCGCCCAGTTCCGCGGACCGATGGTGATGCTGTGGATCTCGCAGCCCCACTCGACGGACAAAGTCACGGCTTTCAGTTTGCCGGTCTGGGCCCCGTCCGGGTGCTTGGGCTGCTTGCTTTCGCCGAAACTACCGGTGCGTGGATCCATCCTGCTTAGGGTAAGGTGGTGAT
>JACCEE011862665.1_pt1 | contig 18192 bp, 18 predicted proteins | sample 7449931 | NCBI WGS metagenome assembly JACCEE01 (sample SAMN15323457, study PRJNA562643) | freshwater metagenome | isolation source: river surface water | place: USA:Blue River Watershed | collected 2017-08-19 | reverse complement strand
TTGATGCGCGCAGCCCGCACCATGTGCGCGCCGTGTTCGAGCACGACATCGGCATCCGCTTCAATGGCAAGGACCGCAACGACGTCGAGGAATACTGCATCAGCGAAGGCTGGGTCAAGGTGCCCGCTGGCAAAACACTGGACCGCAAAGGCCAGCCGCTGCTGATCAAGCTCAAAGGCCAAGTCGAAGCGTTTTACCGCTGAGCGAACGCCATGTTCCGCACCCTGAAACACCCCGGCGTCATGGCGCTCACGCTGGCTGCGGCCGGCATCTTGATGGTCAGCAACGGCATCCGCCTGTCCAATGGCCTGTTCATGGGCCCGATCAACACCTCCACCGGTCTGGGCATCGTGACCTTGAGTCTGGCGCTGGCGATTGGCCAATTCATGTGGGGCGCGATCCAGCCGGTGGCGGGCGCCATCGCCGACCGTTGGGGGCCGCGTCCGGTGTTGATGGGCGGTGTGGTTTTGATGGCTGCCGCCACCGCCATCACGCCCTTCATGAGCAGCGGCTGGGGTTTGTCGATCACGCTGGGCGTGCTGTCGGCGGCAGGGGCCGGTGCGGCCAGCTTCTCGGTGCTGATGGGTGCGGTGGCCCAGCGCATGCCCGCTGAATCGCGCGGCACGGCCTCGGGCGTGATCAACGCGGGCGGCTCGTTTGGTCAGTTTGTGTTTGCGCCCATTGCGCAAAAACTCATTCAGCTGCTCGGCTGGATGGGCGCCATGTGGGCGCTGGCCCTGATCACCCTGGCGGCCCTGCCCCTGGTCAACAAGGTCACGGCCCAAAGCCATGCGGTGCACGCCAACACCGAGCCCGATGCGGGCCTGAAGCAAACAGTCAAAAACGCCTTCAAAAACCCCAGCTATGGCCTGCTGCACGCCGGGTTTTTCACCTGCGGTTTTCACATCGCGTTTTTGGTGACGCACCTGCCCGGTGAGGTGGACCTGTGCGGCTTGCCCCCTGCGGTGGCGAGCTGGTCGCTGGCCATCATTGGCCTGGCCAACATCGCGGGCAGCCTGTTCATCGGCTCGTGTGTGGGCAAATACCGCAGCAAATACTTGCTGGCGCTGATGTACGGCTCGCGCGCTGTGCTGGTGGGCTGGTATTTGCTGATGCCCAAGACCCCGATGACCTTCTACATCTTTGCCGCTGGCCTGGGCTTCACCTGGCTCGCCACGGTGCCGCCCACGGCCGCGCTGGTGGGCAAGCTGTTTGGCATGCGCTACATGGGCACCTTGTTTGGCCTGACCTTGTTGTCGCACCAAATTGGCGGCTTCCTGGGCGCCTGGCTTGGTGGCCTGGCCATCACGCACCAGGGCGATTATTCCTGGATGTGGTACGCCGACATGGCGCTGGCCGCCGTGGCCGCGCTGGTGAATCTGCCGATCCGGGAAGCAGCGGTGGTCAAGCCGGTGACTGCTTGACCCTTGGGGCTCAAGCCTGCTGGCGATTTGGAAGGCTTGAGGCCCACAGGCCATCGCTTGCAGGCAAGCTCCTACAAAAACAGCCACAGCCTTGTTTTGGCAGCGCAAGCTTGTTTCTGTGGGAGCCAGCCTGCTGGCGATGGGCAAGGCTTGCGGCTCACAGGTCTTGCTGTGTGGCGGGCTTATTTCCGGTTGACCAGCACAATGCCCACCGCCACCAAAGCCAGGGACAGCGCCAGGGTCAGGGTGACGGCTTCGCCCAGCCAGAGCATGCCAAACAGCAGTGCGAACAGCGGTGTCAAAAACACAAAGGCGGAAATCTTGGTGGCCGGGTAGCGGCCCAGCATCCACATCCAGGCCAGGTAGCTGGCAAAGGCGCCCACCACCATTTGCACCGCCACCGAGCCGATGGCAAAGCGGCTCCAGGCACCGCCCCAGGGCTCACCCATCAGGTGCGACAGCAGGATCAGCACCACGGTGCTGACGGCCAGTTGGTAAAACAGCAATTTTTCTGCCGAGATGCGGGTCAGGTTGCAAGCGCGGATGGTCACGGTGGTCAGGCCCCACAAGGCCCCTGCCGCCAGGCCCATCAGGTCGCCCGATGCCCCGCCGCCGCCAAAGCCTTCGCGCAGGGCAAACACCACGGCGGCAAAGGCGCAGGCCATGCCCAGCCACTGCACGGGGCGCAGCCGTTCAGTGCGGATGAAAAAGGGCACAAAAGCCGCCACCCAAAAGGGCGAGGTGTACAAAAACACCGTCAGCCGCGAGGCCGAGGTGTGCTGCAGCCCGATGTAGATGAAAGCAAATTCCGCCGCAAACAGACAACCCACCAGCAAACCGGCCCAGAGGCTGCCGTCGCGTGCAAACAGGCGCACGCCGCGCCACTGGCACCACAGCCACAGCAGCAGTGTGGCCCCCACGCCGCGCACCGCCGACTGGAACACAGGCGGCACCTGGGTCACGGTGGCTTTCACCAACACCTGCTGAAAGCCCCAGAACATGCAGCACATCAGCAGTATGCCCACAGCCAGAGCGTCCAGATGGTCTTTGCGGATGGGTGTGCTCGTGTTCATGCCTGCGATTGTGCCGCCACAGCGCAGGCGGTGCTGTCACTTCCCGGCCATGGACAAACCCCGGTGCTGGGCAGATCCGATGCCCCCCAGGTGATGCAGCCGAGCGCTGCCGCCGGTTAACATGCCGTGCCTGCCTGGCATCTTCACCCTGAACCCCCATCCTTTGTTGCGTCATGAACCGACCCGTTTTATCGCGCCGTGAGCTGCACCGCCGTGCGCTGGCGCTGGCCCTCACACCTTGGCTGGGGGGGGCCGCCCAAGCCCAGTCGGGCACGGGTGGCGTCAACGGCGGGGGACCGCGCTGGCAAACCGACCCCTTTGCGCTGGGCGTGGCCAGTGGCCAGCCCCAGCCCGACAGTGTGGTGCTGTGGACGCGCCTGCGCGTGAGCGATGCCGACGAGGCGCTCAAGGCGCAAAGCCTGCCGGTGCTGTGCGAGGTGTTTGCCGATGAAGCCTTGCGCCAACCGGTGCGCCAGTGGCGCGTGCAGACCGATGCCCGCCGCGCGCACAGTGTGCATGTGCTGGCCAGTGGCCTGCAGCCGGGGCGGCATTACTGGTACCGCTTTGTCAGTGGCAGCGCCACCAGCCCCGTGGGGCGCACCCGCACCAGCCCGGCCCTGAACGAAGCGGTGCAGCGCCTGCGCCTGGCGCTGGCGTCCTGCCAGCATTACGAGCAGGGCTACTTTGCCGCGCACCGTGACATGGCCGAACGCGACCTGGACCTGGTGCTGTTTGTGGGCGACTACATTTACGAAAGCTCGAACCCGCGCTACCTGGTGCGCAAGCACGAGGGCGGCGTGCCTACGCTGCTGGCCGAGTACCGCGAGCGTCATGCACAGTACAAGTCGGACGCCGACTTGCGGGCCTGCCATGCCGCTCACCCCTGGGTCATGACCTGGGATGACCACGAGGTGGTGAACGACTACGCCAACGACCTGGACCGCCACTTCACCGACCCGCAGGTGTTTTTGCGCCGCCGTGCGGCCGCTTACCAGGCTTACTTTGAACACATGCCGGTGCGCCTGGGCCCCGATCCGGCCCAGCCCAGCCAGATGCGCATCCACGACCGCATGGCCTGGGGTCGTCTGGCCGATTTGTGGACGCTGGACTGCCGCCAGTACCGCGATCACCACGCTTGCCCCGACCCGAACCGGGGCGGCGGCCGGGTGGTGGTGGGCTGTGATGCGCTGGCCGACAAAGGCCGCAGCATGTTCGGCGCGGCGCAGGAGCAGTGGCTGACCGAGGGCCTGACGCAAAGCCAGCGCCGCTGGAAATTGCTGGCGCAGTCCACGCAAATGAGCTCCAGCGGCATCGACACGCCGCTGGGCCGCAGCGCCTTCACCGATGGCTGGGACGGCTACCCCAAAGCCCGCGAGCGCTTGCTGGACACCGTGGCCCAAGCCCGGCTGCAAAACGTGGTGATGCTCGGCGGCGATGTGCACATGAACGTGGCCGCGCAATTGCGCGTGCAACCCAACCTCGAGTCCTCGCCCATCGTGGCCTCTGAATTGGTCACCACCTCGATCACCTCGCGGGGCCTGGGCGAGAACCTGCTGGCCCAGATCCGCACGTCCAATCCGGACATCCTGCATGCCCGCTCCGACGAGCGCGGCTACACCTTGCTGGATGTGAAGCCCGAAGGCATCCAGGCCGAAATGCGCACCACGGCCAACCCGGTCAAAGCCGGGGCCACTTTGGGCACGCAGGCCCGGTGGGCCATCGCGCATGGCGTGGCCGGTGTGCGCCAGTCCTGAAGCTGAGGACACGGGGAAACTTCCTGATCCGGCTTGTGATCAGGGAATCCACCTATTGGATGCTTGGGTTGAAGAAGCGACCAAAGGGTCTTTTTTTGGCCTGCAGGGCTAGAATCAAAAGATGAACACCGAAATCGCCAAAACGCCCAAAAAGTCTTTCAAGGTCCAGATGCTGGCGGCCCGCGAGGCCGCCATCATCCAGTCGGTCAACCGCCTGCTGGCCGAAAAAGGTTTCGATGCGATGACGGTGGACGAAGTGGCGGCCGAGGTGGGCATTGCCAAAGCCAGCCTGTACAAGCACTTCACCAGCAAGGAAGAGCTGGCCTGCGCGGCCATGGTCACGGCCATGCGCAAAGCGCAGGAATTCATTCAGGAAGTGTCTGCCGAGTTGCCGCCCATGGACAAACTCAAGGCCGTGACGCGCTGGACCATGACGCTCAAGCTGCAAGGCCAGATGCCCTCCCTGCCCAGCCAGAACTCCAGCCTGCGCGCCACCTTGATGGCCAGCAAAGACTACATGGACGGGCTGATGGAAGTCAGCGACGCCCTGGGCGGCTGGATCGAAGAGGCCCAAGCCAAAGGCCAGATCAACAAAAGCCTGCCGGCCGTGGCCGTGCTGTACACCTTGTTTGCCAGGGCCTGCGACCCGGTGCTCGAATTCCTCAAAATGGGCGAGCAACACACCGAAGAGCAAATCCTGGACATGGTCATGAGCTCGTGCTTTGACGGGCTGAACGCCCGCTGATAAATCAGCCGGGCCTTCAGGCCTGTTCCGGGTCTTGGCACGCTTCACCACGACGCCAAATGTCGCCCTGATTCAGACAATGTTTTCCTCACATCAAGGAGGAAAACATGGCAGCTCACACACATTCCAGCGCGTCCATTCAAGCCCGCATGGACGACCACGAAGAGCGCGAAACGAGCATCGTCTGGCTCTGGGTTTTGCGCATCCTGGTCCCGCTCAAGGGAGAGCGCACCTTCATCACGCGATACGGATTCGATGACAAGGACCTGTCTTGCTGGCTTGGACTGGCTGGCTCAGCGACCGACGAGGACGAGGAAGACCTGGACCCCAAGCCCTCCAAAATCCGGGCCACCCTGACCCGCATGCACGCACAAGCCGAGCGCCGTGCTCACCTGGTACAAGTGCCCGCCACCCTGGCAGGCAATGTGGCGCGCATCGCCGCCCTGGTGGGCCTGACCGATGTCGAATGCCGCGTATTGGAGTTCGCCATGCTCATGAAGGGCAACATGCACTTGAACCAGGCCTGTGACCACGTCAAAAACCTGGACAACCTGCGCCTGTACCAAGCCCTGGGCAGGCTGCTTGGCCAAGACCCCGAGGCCATCCGCCAGGCTTTGCGCAGCGACGGCAAGCTGTCCAAAACCGGCCTGGTCACCGTCGACGTGCAATCCAGCCGCTCGCTGGACGTCAAGCTCGACCTGCTGTCCGACAAACTGCCCCATCGGCTGATTGAAAACGAACTGCAGCCCACCGATTGGCTCAAAGACATGGTCGTGCCCAGTGGCCCCGGGCATCTGGAATTTGAAGACTACGCCCACTGCGCCAAAGCCCTGCAGGTGTTGCGGCCCTACCTGCGCCAGGCCCTGGACAAAGGCCAGGCCGGTGTGAACGTGCTGTTGTATGGCCCGCCTGGCACCGGCAAAACCCAGCTGGCCAAACTGCTGGCCAAAGACCTCGGCTGCGAGCTGTTTGAAGTCACCACCGAAGACGAACACGAAGAACCCATTTCGGGTCGCAAACGCATCAAGGCGCTCAGCGCCACACACAGCCTGTTTGCGCAGCGCCAGGTGCTGGTCGTGTTTGACGAAATCGAAGACGCCTTCAACCACCACGATGACAACGACCACATCCTCAGCGGCCTGCGCAAGCGCTCCCCCGGAAAAACCAAAGGCTGGATCAACCGCCTGCTCGAAAGCAACCACCTGCCCACCCTCTGGATCGGCAACTCGCTCATGGGCATGGACCCGGCCTTCATTCGCCGCTTTGATGTGGTGCTGGAGTTGCCCGTGCCCCCACAAGCCCAGCGCGAGCGCATCATCCGCAGCGCCTGCCATGGCCTGCTGGACGATGCCGCCATCCAGCGCATCGCCCAATCCGAAGCCTTGGCCCCGGCCGTGGTCACACGCACCAGCCGCGTCATCCAGAGCATCGCCACCCAACTGCCCGAAGGCCAGACCGCCAGCGCCGTGGAGCTGCTGATGAACCAGACGCTGCAAGCCCAAGCCCACCCCCTGATTGCACGCCGCAAGGCAGGCACCCTGCCCGAGGTGTACGACCCCGCCTTTGTCAACACCGACACCGACCTGCTGGCCATGGCCGAACAACTGCGCCAACACCAGACCGGCCGCATCTGCCTGTATGGCCCGCCCGGCACCGGCAAAACCGCCTACGGCCGCTGGCTGGCACAGCAGCTGGACAAACCCCTGCATGTCAAACGCGCCTCCGACCTCATCAGCATGTGGCTGGGCGAGACCGAAAAGAACCTGGCCAAAGCCTTTGCCGAGGCCGAAGACGCCAACGCCCTGCTGCTCGTTGACGAAGTCGACACCTTCTTGCAAAACCGCGAAGGCGCCCAGCGCAGCTGGGAAGTCAGCCAGGTCAACGAAATGCTCACCCAAATGGAAAGCTTTGACGGCGTGTTCATCGCCTCCACCAACCTCATGGCCGGGCTCGACAGTGCCGCCCTGCGCCGCTTTGACCTCAAGCTCAAGTTTGACTACCTCAAAACCCCGCAAGCCCTGCAACTGCTGCAGCGCCACTGCCAACACATGGGCCTGAGCGAGCCCACGCCGCAAGACCGCCAAGCCCTGGCTGCGCTGAGCCAACTCACCCCCGGCGACTACGCCGCCGTGGTGCGCCAAAGCCGCCTGCGTCCCATCCAGAGCGCCAGCCAAATGGTGCAAGCCCTGGCCGAAGAATGCGCCCTCAAACCCGGCGCCAAAACCCGGGGCATCGGCTTCGTGGTCTGAGCCAGACAAGTTGTCACTGTGGGAGCCAGCCAGTCGGGTTCGCACGGTGGGAGCCAGCCTGCTGGCGATGGGCGGGGCACACGCCCCCAACAGCAGCTCATTCAAAAGTGAAACAAATTGAATCAAATAAGGGGTACCCAAACCTACTTCGTGTTCATTTTGAAGTGATACTTTCTAACTGTTTTTTGCTGCGCGCCCACCATGACCCGCCCCAACACCAAACCCAAAACCCTGGAGACCACCCTGCTGGCGCTGGCCTTGCTGCGGCGCATCCCGCGTGGGCGCAAAGTCAACAGCCGTGAACTGCGCGAGGCCCTGGCCGCTGAAGGCTTTGAGCGCGACGAACGCAGCATCCAGCGCCTGCTGAAAACCCTGAGCGACGAATTCGGCATCGACCGCGACGAAAGCAGCATTCCTTACGGCTACCGCTGGAAAGACAAAGCGGCCAACTTCATGCTGCCCGCCCTGAGCAAACAGGAATCCCTCATGCTCATGCTGGCCGAACAACACCTGCGCCCCCTGCTGCCGCCCAGCGTCATGCAATCGATGAACGGCTTTTTTGAACAAGCCCGCGCCAACCTCGCCCCACACCAAAACGCCACCCTCGAAAAACAATGGCTTCAAAAAGTGCGCGTCGTCAGCGAAACCCAGCCCCTGCTGCCGGCCCACATCGCCGAAGGCGTGCTGGAGCAAACCAGCCAAGCCCTGTACAACAACCAATGGCTGGAACTGGACTACACCAACGCCAAGGACGAGCGCAAACAGCACCGCGTCATGCCCCTGGGCTTGGCCCAGCAAGGTCCGCGCATCTACCTGGTGTGCCGCTTTGACGGCTATGACAACGAACGCAGCATGGCGCTGCACCGCATCCACAGCGCCCAGGCCAGCACCCTCACCTTCGAGCGCCCCAACTTCGACCTGGCCCGCTACGACGCCGACGGCCGCTTTGCCATCGCCAACGGCGAGCGCATCCGCCTGAGCTTCGTCATCGACAAAGCCCCCGGCAAACACCTGCTCGAATCGCGCCTGTCCGAAGACCAAACCCACACCGAAACCGACGCCGGCTACCACATCACCGCCACCGTGGTGCAAACCTTGCTGCTCGACCGCTGGCTGCTCAGCTTTGGTGGGCAGATCCAGAGTGTGCAAAAAACTCCGGTGGGTGCATGACCAAGACCGAAACCCTGCGCGACCTCTGGCAAGCCGTGGGGACACACATCGAAGCCTCCACCTCAGCCACAACAGTTGACCGGTCTCTTGAAAAGCCAGATCCAAAAAACCGAGGGGGGTGAGGCATGAGCTTTGAGCAGAACACGGCTTTCATGGCCCCAAATGGCTACACCGACTTCCTGATGGAAGTCAAAACCCAGATACGCCAGCGGCAACTCCAGGCCTTGCGAGCTGTCAACAGCGAGCTGTTGGCGCTCTACTGGTGGCTGGGCGAAAACATCAGCCAAAGACAAAACGCACTCGGCTGGGGCAAGGGCGTGGTCGAAAACCTGGCGAGAGACCTGCAAGCAGAGTTCCCGGGGCGCAACGGGTTTTCAGCCCCAAACCTGTGGTTCATGCGCCAGTTTTACAACGAGTACCGTGACAAGCCAAAACTCCAACCACTGGTTAGAGAAATCAGCTGGTCTAAAAACCTGCTCGTCATGGCCCGTTGCAAAGACGACCTGGAGCGCGAGTTTTACCTGCGGGCAACAGCCCGTTTCGGCTGGTCCAAAAGCGTGTTGCAGCACCAATTGGACAACCACAGTTACCGCCAATACCTGCTGGGGCAGACCAACTTTGACGCGCTTGTGCCCGACAGCATCAAGGCCCAAGCGATGCTGGCCGTCAAAGACCACTACACCTTTGATTTTGTGGGTCTGGCCGAACAGCACTCCGAGCGCGAGCTGGAGCAAGCCCTGGTGCGCAACCTGCGCGGCTTTTTAATTGAAATGGGGGGCGCGTTCACCTTTGTGGGCAACCAGTACCGGCTGGAGGTGGATGGCAAAGACTATTTCATTGACCTGCTGCTGTTTCATCGCCGCTTGCGTTGCCTGGTGGCCATTGAGTTGAAGATGGGCGATTTCAAGCCCGAGCACAAAGGCCAGATTGAGTTCTATTTGGACACGCTGGACCAACAACACCGCTTGGAAGGTGAAAACCCACCCATTGGCATCGTCATTTGCCGCAGCAAAACCAAAACCATGGTCGAGTACGCCCTGCGCACGGCCAGCCATGCGCTGGGCATTGCCACGTATACCGTCACCCCGCAACTGCCTGCCAGCTACCAGGCCGACCTGCCCAGCCCTGAGCAAATTGCTGCGCGTCTGCAAGGCTGGACGGGTCGTGATGGTTTGGCGTTGGATGTGAATGACGGTGATTTGGACGAGGTGGAAACATGAGTCCCAACCATGACAAGCACAACAACGCCAAAGAAGAGCGCAAACAACACCGCGTGATGGCCCTGCACCGCGTCCACAGCCCCAAGGCCAGCATGCTCACTTTCGAGCGCCCCGACTTTGACATGGCCCGCTACGACGACGGCAACCACATCACTGCCACCGTGGTGCAAACGCTGCTGCTCGATCGGTGGCTGCTCAGCTTTGGTGGGCAGATCCAGAACGTGCAAAAAACGCCGGTGGGCGCATGACCGAGACCGAAACCCTCGAGCTCAAGAAAAGCCTGGCTGAGTTGAAGGAGGGGCTGATCAGCATGTCCGCCATCCTCAACAAACACGGCGCAGGCGAGCTATGGTTTGGCGTGGCCCCGAACGGACAAGCCGTTGGCTTGCAGGCCACAGACAAAACCCTGCGCGACCTCTCGCAAGCCGTAGGGGCGCACATCGAACCCAAGCTCTACCCCCATATCGGCTTGCAAAAACTGCAGGGGCGTGACTGCATCCGGGTTCAGTTTGAAGGTCAAGACGCGCCTTACTTTGCGTATGGCCGAGCCTACATGCGCGTGGCCGACGAAGACCGTCAACTCAGCGCTGCCGAGATCCGCAAACTCATCATCGACCAAAGCCAGCAAGCCCTGCGCTGGGACAAGCAGGTGCTGAACCTGCCCCTCAAAGCCATCAACACCCAAAAGGTGCGCGACTTTGCCAAGCGTGCCGGCTTGGTCTGGCGTCGGCTTGGCACCCAGGAGCCTCAACGTATCGAGCAAGCCCTGAGCAAATTCGAAGTGCTGCAAGACCAGCAACTGCTCAATGCCGCGCAACTGTTCTTCACCACCGCGCCCGTACACATGCGCTGCGCCGTGTTCATGGGCACCACCAGCGCCACCATCCTCGACCGGCACGACTTTGACGGCGACATCCTCAGCCTGATCGAAGAAGCCCAAAAGTACATCCTCAAAAACATCCACATCGGCATGCGCCTGGAAGGCCTGTACCGCGTGGATGTGCCCGAAATCTCGATGGACGCCTTGCGCGAAGCCATCATCAACGCCTTTTGTCACCGCGATTGGCGCGATCCCGACCACGTTCAAATCGCCATTTACAAAGACCGCGTCGAAATCCGCAACCCCGGCACCCTCATGGGCAACCTCACCATTGCCGACATCCGCCAAGGTAACGTCTCGCGACGCCGCAACCCGCTGGTGGCCGAACTGTTTCGGCGCATCCACATGGTAGAGGCCTGGGGGCGCGGCATGCCCCTGATCATGAGCAACGCCCCGGAGGTGGAGTTTCGGGAAGTGGCGGGCTTGTTCATTGCCAGCTTTGCCAGGCCGTCGTACCAAAGCGATGTCGGGGTCTTAACGACAGAGGTACAGCCAGAGTCACAGCCAGAGTCGCAGCCAGAGTCAATGAAGCAGAGGGTGATCCTGATGCTGCAAAACGGGCCACTGAGTAAAGCCGAAATATCCAAAAAACTGGGCCAAAAAGCCGTGTCAGGCGTTCTGAATCAATTGATGCGAAACCTGCTGAACGAAGGGGTCGTTGTGCAGACCTTGCCCGACAAGCCCAGCAGTCGGTTGCAGAAATACAAGATCCTGATCGACCACGAAAAATGACTCACACCTGCAAGGAGACTTCTCATGAGTAACAAAACAGATTTTCAGGTCCGCGTCCTCAAAAAATACGGTGTGATTCCCGTGTTCGAAGGAGAGCCTGATTACACCAACGTCAAAACATCCTTGCCCGGCGAAACCTATAAGCAATGGTGCGCCCGGGTCATTGGGAAAAAGAATGATGAGATTAGTCTGTATTGCCTATATCAGCCAAAAGGCAATGAGCGAATTGGAAAGTTGGGCCGTGCCGGCGATCATCTAAAGAAAATTGTTCAGGCTCAATCCAGAAAAAGCTTTCTTAAAGGGCTTAAGCAAAACAGAGGTGACGATGAGTGTGATGCCCCTGATGACTGGATACCAGCTCAGACTCAATTTGTATCCAGAGAAGAGCTGTATGACACCTTGGCAGATGCAGTGCCAGAACGGTCAGAGGCGATTGATCAATTCTTTCAAAGGTTCGCTGACCAGCACGCTACCTCAGATGGCTGGGTCGATCTTTTTGAAAACTTGGCTATGGAGTACGCCAAGCTTGCCGAATTCATCAAAGGTAATGGTGACCCGAAGGGCGTTGCTGTTGCGGGTGCATGCGCCGGGTGACTTCGATCCCCAGTCTGCGGCATGGCTGGCCTGGCGCGAGGGCTTGCCGCCCACTTGTCGGGTGAGTTATCGGGATGTGTGGGACCCGCAGCTGGCAGCGGGTCACAAGCGTTTTGTGGTTTGGGTGGGGGGATCAAGTGAGGCCTGCCGCCGTTCAATGGCGGCAATGCCCGCCAGCATTTTTTGTCTGGCCGATGCGTTGGCCGAGTGCACATGCATCCTGGGGGGCACAAAGCCTTGGGTGAAGACCGCTTCTTCGATCCACAACACCACGTCGTAGCCGGTGCCACGTTCGTCATCGCCCAGATCGTGGTCCAGGCTGATGTCGCTGACCCGACCGGTTTTCAGCAAGGCAATGGCCTCGTCTGGCCAACGGACACGCGTCCACCCGGCGGGGGTGGCGCGTTCGTCATCCAGATAGACCTTGATGGGCGCGGTGGTCATGCGGCCCGTGTTTTCAGCGCGTCCAACAAGGCAGGCAAACCTGCGGCTGCGGTGCTGGGCCATTGCAGGTTCATGTAGGGGGCCAGGTCGGAAGGTGTGGGGTTGATTTCGGCGACGAATTTGCCCAGTCGGTGCGCGTTGATGGGCAGTTCGGCAGCGGGCCACACCACGCCCGAGGTGCCGACCACCAGCATGGCGTGGCAGGCGTCGACCGCATCTTCGGCATAGCGCCAGGGTTCTTGCGGCATGGCTTCGCCAAACCAGACCACGCCGGGGCGGATGTAGCCCTGGCAGTGTTGGCAGCGCGGCGGCTCCAGGTGCATGAGGCTTTCATCGGGTTCGCCGGGGGCAAATGCGCCGGGGCGTTCGCAGGCCATGCAGCGCGGCGCAAAAAGGCTGCCGTGCAGGTGGGTAACGTGGGTGCTGCCTGCGCGTTCGTGCAGGTTGTCCACGTTTTGTGTGACCACATCGACCTGCACTGCTTGGCCGTGCACGCTGTGCAAGGTGTCTGCCAGTTGGGCGATGGCCAGGTGGCCGGCGTGGGGCTGGGTTTTGAGCACCGCGCCCCGGCGGCCTTCGTACCAGGCCCAGACGCGGTGTTTGTCGCTGCGCCAGCCAGCGGGCGTGGCCATGTCACGGGTGTTGAATTGGGCCCACAGGCTGTTGGCCTGGTCGCCCGCGGTGTTGCGGAAGGTGGCAATGCCGCTTTCGGCCGACATGCCCGCGCCGGTGAAGACCACGATGCGCCGCGCCAGAAGCAGCGCTTGCACCAGACTTTCGGGGACTGTGTTGGGGGTGAGGGGGGTGACCATGCGCTGCTCCTTGAACGGGGTGAAAACCTCAGTTTAGGAAGCAGGCCGACAAGTGGTGTCGGCCACAAGCCCCGGGGGGCTTGGGTCTTGTGCGGGTATCAGCGCACCAGCAGCACAGGCACCTTGCAATGCGCCAGCACCTGGGTGGCGACCGAGCCCATGACCAGGTTGCCCAGGCTGGTGTGGCCGTGTGAGCCCATCACGACCAGGTCGAACTTGCCGCTGTCGGCGGTTTTGGAGATGGTCTCGCCGGCGTGGCCCACTTTCGAGAGGGTTTTGGCGTCGATGTTGTGGCGCAGCAGGAATTTGGTGACGGGGCCGAGCACTTTTTCGGCTTCTTCACGCTGGTAGGCGTCGACCACTTCCTTGCCGACGGCTGCGCGGGCACGCGGGGGCAGCTGGGGGTTCACGGTCAACAGGGTGTAGCTGTTGTTCGCGCTGAAGAGTTCTTCGTGCGTGGTGATGTAGGCCAGCATTTTTTTGGTGTATTCGCTGCCGTCAACAGCCAACAAGATTTTCATGGTGTGCTCCTGGATGAAATCAAACAAGCTTCGAATGTAACGAAATCTTCAATGCCTGCCTTGACTCAGGTCATGAATTTTCTGAATGGTCAGACCGCAAGGGTCAAACTGTCAGCAAGCGCTGAGGCTCAAAGCGGATCTGCTCATTCTTGTGTGCGTAGCCCAGCGGATTGGCCACCACGCGGCAGCCGTGTTGGGTGTAGTCGCTTGGGCAATGCAAATGCCCGTGCAACCACAACTGCGCCTGTGGCAGCAAATGGTCCAGCCCATTGCAAAAGCCCGCTGTGCCCGGCACTTGGCCGTAGCGCGGGTCAGCGCTGTGCAGGCTGGGGGCAAAGTGGGTGACGACCACGGTGGGTCCGTCAAACGGCTGGGCCAAGGCCTGGCTCAACCAGTCCTGGCACTCAAGGGCTTGCTCGCGCATGCCTTCGGCCAACCAGGCTTCTCCCTGGCGTGTGGTGTGGGTTTTGCGCAGGTAATAGTTGGCCGCGCGAAAGGCTTTGTCGCGTGCCTTGAGCTGGCGCGTGTATTGGCTGTTGGGGTGGTGAAAATGGGCCGGAAACTTGGCCGATGACGGATCAGGCAAGGTCTGCCCTGCCAGCGGACCCAGCGCGTCAAAGTCGCTCCAGAGTGTGGTGCCCACAAAACGCACGCCCCCCAGCTGCAGCACTTCGCGTTCCAGCCAGGTGATGCCCAGGCGCGCGCAGCTGTCTTGCAGTCGCTGGTGCGCTTCGTCAAAGTCCAGGCCGTCGTATTCGTGGTTGCCGGGCACAAACAGCACAGGGGTCGGCCAGCCGTGCAGTGGCGAAAACCGCGCCAGACCAAAGTCGCCATCGCCGGACGTGGCCAGTGCCGAGCCGGTTTGGTAAGAGCCAATGTCGCCGGCCAGCACCAGCAGGTCGGCGCCGGGTGCGGGCGCGGGCATGAACTGCGGGTTGGATTCCAGGTGCAGGTCTGACAACAGCTGGATGTTCATGCGAGTTCTCCACGGGCAAAGGCTTCATGGGCCACTTGCAGCAGCTGCCCGCGCAGCCATTGGTGTGCGCTGTCGTGTTGCCGTTTGCGGTGCCACACGGCATGCACCTGCACCGGCGGCACGTCAAAAGGCAATTCGTGCAGCACCAGCTCTTCGGCCATGCCGGTGGTGGGCACGAAGTGGCGCGGCAGCACGGTGAGCAAATCGGAATTCACCACCACCCGCCCTGCGGTGAAAAACTGGTTGACGGTGAGCACAATGCGCCGCTGCTGCCCGATGGCGGCCAGCGCTTCGTCCACAAAACCATAAGGCCGGCCGGAAAAACTCACCAGCAGATGCCGTGCGGCGCAGTAGGACGCCAGCGTCAGTGGCCGATGGGCCAGTGGATGGCCCTTGCGCATGACGCACACGTACTCGCCCGAGTACAGGCGCTGGTGTTCAAAGGTCACGGCCTCGCCCGCCTGGGCGCGTGCCGTCAGATCGGTCAGCACCGCCGGGAAATACCCCACCGCCAGGTCGACGGTTTCCTCGCCCAGCAAATGCCGGGGGTCACGCGTGGTCAAGGGCAAGACGCGCAGCGAAACGCCTGGGGCCTGCAATTCCATTTGGCGTGCCAGGCCCCCCATGAGTTCGGCGGCGGTGGCATCGGCCATGGCCAGCACAAAGGTGTTGTGGGCTTCGGTGGGCACAAAGGTGCTGGGCACGATGGCCGCCTGCAATTGCCGCAAGGCCTCGCGCACGCTGGGCCACAGCGCCAGCGCCCTCGGCGTGGGCTCGATCCCGTGGCCGTGGCGGCGCACCAGTTCGTCGTCCAGCGCGTCACGCAAGCGGCGCAAGGCATTGCTGACCGCCGGTTGGGTCAGCGACAGGTTGTGCGCAGCCCGCGTCAGGCTGCGTTCGGCCATGACTTCGTCAAAGACCCGAAGCAGGTTCAGGTCCAGCGTGCGAAAGGAGGCGGGGATGGGCGTCATCGTGAGGCCATTATCCATCACCGAAGTGAATGAATGGCATCATCAATATAAAGTTGAACAACATCAGTGAAAACCCTATGATTCAGTTCATGGTTTTAACGATTTGGCTTGCCAAAGGAGCCAAAACCACTTCAAGGGAAACAAAATGAACACCGCCACCAATTCTCTTCTGGGCCAAAAGCCCGCTGCCACCCCCACGCCTGCCACCTCGGCCAAAACCTTGGCCACACTCATGCTTGCTGCTGGCGTGGCGGCCACCGTGGTCATCGCTGACCAACTCATCGACAACTGGGCCGAGTCTCACCTGGTCGCCGCCTGGCTGGCCTTGTGGGCAGTGGCTGCTTTGGCCATTGGCTTGTTGCGCGGCGTGACCCGTCTGCTGGCGCAAAAGATGATGAGCGGCCTGGACGCCTGGTCGGCCGAAGTGGCTCGCCGCCGTGCAGACCAGCGTCTGTGGAGCATGGCGCAAAGCGACACCCGCTTGATGCGTGACTTGCAGGTGGCCATCGACCGTGCTGGCGATGACAGTCAGCCCATGCAGGACATCACCCATTACATGACCCGCCGCGCCGCCCGCATGGTGCGCAACAACCTGCATTACATCTGAGCCAGCAACCCGACTGGACGCGATCACGGCCTTCTTCGGAAGGCCTTTTTTGTGGCCGCTCGGTTTGGGGTGGGCTGCAGCCCGTGGGCGTCAATGGCGCCTGGCCTGCGGAACCCGACGCGATGCCAGGTAAATGCCCGGCAGGATCAGCGCAGCCCCCATCAGGTGGTGCCAGCCCATGGATTCACCCAGTACTGCCCAGGCGGTCAATCCGCCGTACAGGGGCCCCAGGTACAAACTGGCGGCCACCCGGCTGGCGCCCAGTACTTTTTGGCAAAAACCATAGGCCCAGTAAGCGCCAATGCCAGGCACCAGCGCCGCACCCAGCACGAGCAGGCTGGCCTGTGTGCTCCAGGCGGGCGTGCTGGCCTGCTGCCATTCCCACGCGGCGAAAGGCACCAGCACCAGCACCCCTCCCATGCAGATGGTGGCCAGTCGCGCGGTGGCGCCCAGCGGGCTGGGCCACTTTTTTTGCAACAGCGCAAAACCGGCCCAGGCGACCATGGCCAGCACGATCCAGCCGTCGCCCGCCACCCACTGCACCTGGCCCAGCGCCCCCCATTGGCCCTTGACCACCACATGGCACACGCCCGACAAGGCAATCACCACACCCAAAGCCTGACGCCCGGAAAACCGCTCGCCCAGCCACAGCACAGCGCCCAGGGCAATCAACACCGGCGACGCGGCGTAAATCAGCGCGATGTTCATGGCGGTGGTGGTCTGCGCACCTTTGTAGACCCAGGCGCCACAAATCAGCATGCCCAGGGCACCCAGCACCAGGTACTGCCAGGCGACTTGCCAGCTGCTGCGCCGCTCGCGCCACAGTTCGTGGCGGGCAATCAAGCCGAGGATGGTCCCCGCCAAAGCCCAGCGGCCCAGCGCCAGCATGTGCGGCTCGACCACCCCGGGCGCGGTGCGGGCCACGATGTAATTGACGGACCACAGGGCGGGCGTGATCCACAGGAGCCAGAGTGCGAGGCGTTCGCGGGATTCAGGAGCGGCAATCGACAACATGGCCTGATTGTGCAGGCAACAAAAAACCGCCCCGGTTTGTGGTCGGGGCGGTTGCAAGCTGTCGCGCGGCTTGGCCGCTGAGACTGAGGGCTTTAGCCGAGGCGCTGTTCCAAAGCGGCCTTGGTGTCCAGCAGCGCTTTGGGCAGGTGGTAGCTCAGCTGGGCAAAGTGCTCGTCGTGCAACTTGAATTCAGCTTGCCAGGCGGCCTTGTCGATGCTGGTCACAGACTTGAACTGTTCGGCGCTGAATGCGATGCCGTTCCAGTTGATTTCGGCGTAAGTCGGCGCGATGCCAAACATGGTTTCTTCGCCTTGAGCTTTGCCTTCGAGGCGGTCGATCATCCACTTGAGCACGCGCATGTTGTCGCCGTAGCCGGGCCAGACAAACGAGCCGTCTTCGCCCTTGCGGAACCAGTTCACGCAGTACATGGCGGGCAACTTGTGGCCAGCGGCTTCGGCCTTGGCACCGGTGTCCAGCCAGTGCTGGAAGTAGTCGCTCATGTTGTAGCCACAAAACGGCAGCATGGCGAACGGGTCGCGGCGCACCACGCCTTGCGCGCCAAAGGCGGCGGCGGTGGTTTCCGAGCCCATGGTCGCGGCCATGTAGACGCCTTCGGTCCAGTTGCGCGCTTCGGTGACCAGCGGCACGGTGGTCGAGCGGCGGCCGCCAAACATGAAGGCGTCGATCGGCACACCGGCAGCGTCGTCCCAGGCGGGGTCCAGGGCGGGGTTGTTGGTCGCCGCCACAGTGAAGCGGGCGTTGGGGTGGGCCGCTTTGGCGCCAGTTTCCTTGGCGATCTGGGGGGTCCAGTCTTTGCCTTGCCAGTCGATCAAATGATCGGGCAGGGTGCCGGTGTCTTTTTCCATGCCTTCCCACCACACGTCGCCGTCGTCGGTCAGCGCCACGTTGGTGAAGATGACGTCCTTGTCCAGACTGGCCATGCAGTTGGGGTTGGTGTGGTGGTTGGTGCCGGGTGCCACGCCAAAGTAGCCGGCCTCGGGGTTGA
>JACCEE012173644.1_pt1 | contig 18199 bp, 14 predicted proteins | sample 7449931 | NCBI WGS metagenome assembly JACCEE01 (sample SAMN15323457, study PRJNA562643) | freshwater metagenome | isolation source: river surface water | place: USA:Blue River Watershed | collected 2017-08-19 | reverse complement strand
TTTTTTGATTTGAGGTTATACTTCAGCAGCCCATATTCGGTGCCAAGCCATAAATCGTTAGCTGCAATGGTGGCGGAAAGGAAGTTGGAGTTTATGCTGTTCTTAATCTTTGGATCGATGGATACAAGCATCGGCGGGTTATCTCCGTTGTTTGTATATACTTGCTCTTCCGATATAAATATGCCATTTCCTTTGTCCGAAACCGCAATATCGCTAATGTTATCGGTGAAATTGCTGTAGTTTTCACCATTCTTAAGCATTACGCGATCCAACTTTAATAGGTCTTTATTAATTACATATAGCCCAAGATTGGTAGTAACATATATTCGGGTTCCTACTCTTTTTACTTTACCAATTCGTGAAGGCTCATTGAGGCTAATACGCTTCCAAACCGATTTACTGTCGGGTTTGTATATAAAAAGGTGATTCTCTGCTGCAATATACCCCAGCTTTTCGACACTGTTATAGTAAACATTACTTTGCCGGTGCATTAAAATGTTAATGGTCTGGTCGCTATGGGTTAACGGAACCGCCTTTTCGTCGGCCAAATTTATGAGGTATGGTCCTTCATCCGATCCTAGTAGCAGCTGGTTTGGGTATATTCCGGATGCAATGGACGAAATGCTTATAGGATATTTCTTTCTGAAAATTGGGATCTCCTTTGCTCTTAGAGTTGTTGCATCTACAACAATTAATCCGCGAGATGTTCCAAACCAGAAGTTCTTTCCCACTTGATGACCGCATAGAATAGAGGGGGCTTTTTGTCGACCGGGACTACCTACATTGGTATTTCTGGGTGGATATACCAACGTAAATTTATTGGTAGGGTAGTTGTAGCGGTATATACCGTAGGAGAATGTTCCAATCCAAATATTTTGGTTTGCGGCATCTGCAGTTAAGCTGGTGATTATCCTTCCGAGCGGCTGATTGATCGGGTCGAAATCATGCTCTTCAAAACGGTTCGTTTTGGGATTAAATATCTCCACGCCATTACCTCCAACGTATGAAATCCAAAGCATGCCCTTATTGTCTGCAACAATTTCCGAGATGCTTTTAGCTCCCGTATTCTTAGGCTTATAGAGGTGGATTGTTGATTTCCAGATATCAATTTTTCCGAGCAACGATGATTCAGCAAAGCCAATCCAAATGCCACCTTGCTTATCGGAAAAGAGGGCCGTTATTGCGTTGGAAGGTAAAACAATTGCACTCTTTTTGTCGGTTGTAAAGTTCGTGAAAACCCCATTTTCCTTGTCAAATGCATTCAATCCCGACTCTTCACTTCCTATCCAAATTATTCCTCTCTCGTCTTGCGCAAATGCCGTTGTTTTGTTGGAAAATAAGCTGTTTTCTACTTCCGGTATATGGAAGTAGTGCTCAAACTTATACCGGTTTGGGCTAAATTTGCTAATACCTTCCTTTGTGCCAACCCAAATTGTGCCCACTCTGTCTACGTAAACACAGTTTACAGAATTATCGGCAAGGGAGAGAGGGTTATTGGGGTCGTTGTTGAGAATAGTGAAGAGCCCTCTTTTGGGGTCATACTTATATATACCTTTGTCGCACGTTCCCAGCCAAATTAATCCTGTTTGGTCCTGCGCGAGGGTGGTAATAGGGGTCGAGAACATTTTGAAAAATGACTCCTCCTGCTGGTCGAACATATGAACACCCTCGTTGGATGTGAGCCAAAGTGTGCCATAGCTATCTTCCATAATGGCATTTACCCCTTCCAGTTTTTTACCGGCCGGGTCGAGTGGAGAGCTTTTTATTCTCAAAAGATTCTTCGTGCGCGGGTCGTATCTAAAAGGTCCGGAAGATGGTCCTCCAAACCAGATATATCCCCCCTTATCTTGGTATAGCAAATGCCCTTTGCTACTTTGATTATAATCCTTTGGGTGAGAAATTACCTCATGGATATTGCTCTCGAACTGAAAGTAATGCAGAAGTCCTGAACCGGTTTTTACCCAAAGTCCACCGCTGTTATCGGTGATTACACCCGTTATTTGGGAGTGGAGTTGCCTCCCTTTCTTTACCGGACCGAGTATAGGATGACGAAACTTCTCCGACTTACGGTCGAAATAGTTTAATCCGTTGCTCGTTCCAATCCATAAATTTCCCTTGCTATCCTGACAAATGCTTGATACCGTATTGTTCGAAAGCGAGTTGGTATCCGAAGGCGAGTGCTTATATACTATTATTTTATTACCGTCGTAGCGATTCAATCCATTGTCGGTGGCAAACCAAATATAGCCGAATTTGTCCTGAAATATATGATTTACCTGGTTGCTGCTAAGCCCGTTGTGGGTTGTAATGTTTTCAAACTTTGTAAGAAAGTCGCGCTTATACTTGAGCGGTGGACGATCCGGACGTTGGCTTAGCCCAACCATTGGGAAGATAAATAGAAGCAAATAGATGATTACTCCACTTAACAGGTGTATCGCTCTTACTTTGATGGTCATATTTTGCTCCGGTGTGTTGTTCGTTCTATCTTCCACTTGTCAATAAAATTATTCTTTTGCTTAATTAAAGGGTGTTTAAACCCTTGTTGTTTAATCTTTCTGGCATTAAATGCGGTGCAACTAATAAATTGCAATTACTTCAAGTGCTTCATTACTTATACAATAGGCAATGAATGCTACGTTGCTTGTCTTTAGAAAAAACAAGGTTGAATATACAGCTTTGTTTAATGCTACAGCGAAACAATATAGATTATTAAGTCCCTATAAAAGCAAAAGAACCAATCGAAATAGTATCCGATTGGTTCTTGCTATTTATTGTAACAGTTCGTTATCTGTTTGCTTCTGCAAATGCTCTTCCGGCTCTTAATGCTTTTAGGTTAGCATCAACAACCTCTGCACCTTTTCGTCCAAAGAGCTCGCGAACGCCCTCTTCAAGACTTTCGAAGGAGATATGGATGAAGGGCGATGCTGCTCCAAGCATTACAATGTTGGATGAACGAGCGCTTCCTGCCTCCTTAGCAATTGCATCGGCATCGAGTGCAACAACGCGTGGAAGAGATTTTACTTTGGCCAAAAGTTCATCCACATCGGGATAGTCGGTGATGTTGTTGAATGGGGTTAGGTTGGTAACCACATAGCCGTTGGGTGAAAGGTAGGGCAGGTAGCGAAGTGCTTCCATTGGTTCTACCGAAAGGATAAGGTCGGCAGCACCAAGAGGAATTAGATCGGAGGCAACTTCTGCTTCCGAAATTCTCAAGTGGCTCTGAACATCGCCTCCGCGTTGGCTCATGCCGTGCACTTCCGATTGCTTAAGGTATAAATCTTTAGATACTGCTGCTAGGCCTATTGCTGCTGCAATGGATAAGATTCCTTGTCCACCAACTCCGGCAAGTATAATGTCTGTCTTCATGTCTCTTTCGTTTGATGGGTTAGTTTTCCTTTTTTTCCTCCCTTTTGCGGCGAGCATAGGTTTGGATACACTCACGACGAGGAATAAGCACTGAAACTCCCTTGTAGGCAAACTCTTCCTTCATAATTTGGACGTTTTCCTCATGGTTCTTCTTCAATGGATTCATTACGCGAATGTGATTAGGATCGACACCTAAACCAATACAAATTTGCTCAATACGACCCAACGCAGAAGAGCGTTGACCGCCTGTCATTCCGGTAGTTGAGTTGTCGGAAATAATAACGGTAATAGGAGCATTGTCGAGAACGGCATCCAGCAATCCGGTCATTCCGGAGTGAGTAAAGGTGGAGTCACCAATAATAGCTACGGCAGGAACAAGTCCGGCGTGAGCTGCTCCAATGGCCATAGTTATGGAAGCACCCATATCTACAGTTGTATTGATGGCGTTGAAGGGGGCAAGGGCTCCAAGGGTATAGCATCCTATATCGGCAAATACTCTTCCTGCGCCATATTCTGCGATAGCTACGTTAAGGTCTTCATACACGTCGCGGTGGCCACATCCTTGGCAAAGTGATGGCGGACGTTGTTTTACCAACTCAGGAATTGGTTGACCTTCGGTCATCTCAATTTTGAGCGATTTGGCTACAATGTTGGGGTTCAATTCGCCATCGCGGGGAAGTGATCCGTCCAAACGGCCATGGATTGGTTTGGTGGTATTGATAAAGCCCTTAAGCATCTCTTCTACCAATGGGTATCCATCTTCCAGAATGAGCAGCTGATCGCACTCATTGTAGATTTTTTCTACCATTTTGCGAGGAAGCGGGTATTGACAAACCTTAAGAATTGGGTATGGGCAATTCCGCTCTGGGAAGCACTCCATTAGGTAGTTGTACGAAATACCGGTAGCGATAATTCCAAGTTTCTTATTTGGTGCTTCAAAGTATTTGTTGAAAGGCGATACTTCGGAAGCGGCTTCCATGTTGGCTTGTGTGCCGAGTAGAAGCTTGTAGTTTTTACGAGCAATAGCAGGTAGAAGCACAAACTGCCTTGGGTTTTTAGGCAGGTGAAGTTCGTTTTGCTTGTTTTGAGGAAGGGTAGCAACACCGGCACGAGAGTGGGCCATGCGGGTTGTAATGCGCATCATTACAGGAACGTTGAAGCGCTCCGATAGTTCGAATCCTGAAAAGGCCATTTCGTATGCTTCCTGCTGATTCGATGGCTCAAGCACCGGAATCATTGCAAACTTAGCGTAGAAGCGCGAATCCTGCTCGTTTTGCGAAGAGTGCATGGATGGATCGTCTGCCGAAACTACCATTAAACCACCATTAACACCGGTAATGGCTGCATTCATAAACGGGTCAGCCGCCACATTTAATCCAACGTGCTTGAAGCATACCATTGCCCGCTTGCCGGCATACGACATACCCAATGCCGATTCCATTGCGGTTTTCTCGTTGGTAGACCATTGGCGGTGAATTTTCTTTGCCTCGGCCTCTTTGGAGCCTTGTATATACTCCATAATTTCGGTGGATGGAGTTCCCGGATAGGCGTATATTCCCGAAAGGCCTCCGTCAATAGCACCCTGGGCTATTGCTTCATCACCAAGTAGAAGCTGCTTTTTCATAGGCTGTTATTATCTTTATAGTTGTTGTCAATAGGTTTATTGATTGAAAGCAAAAATAAAGAAATTATGCATTGTTGCAACTTAGTGATGTTTTGTAGCTACTGTTTTTAACCCATTGTGCCAATATTAGTGAAATATTGTAACTACAATTTTCCGTCTGGGAGCCCCGTTTCTAAACTCACACAGGAAAATACCCTGCCAAGTGCCTAGCGCCAGTTTATGTTGTAAAATAGGTATTGTAAGGCTTGGCCCGAAGAAAGATGACTTGATATGTGCCGACATGTCGTCGGGGCCTTCTATGGTATGAGTAAAGCCTGCGTAGTTGTCGGGAATAAGCTCATCCACAAAGGTTCTTAGGTCCTGCCTTACCGAAGGATCGGCGTTTTCGTTAATGGTTAGCGCCGCTGAGGTGTGCTGTATAAACAGGTTTAGTAGCCCGCTCTCCGGAAGCGTTGGCAGCAGCTCCATTACCTTATCCGTTATTAGGTGGTAGCCGCGTCGGTAAGGCGGTAGCTCAAGGGTGAGTTGGGTAACCATTACATTAGCTTTTTAAAGTGTTCGTGAACGATATCGAAGCAGTAGTTCTCAATCTCATTGCAGAGCGATTGGTAGAACATTGTGCGCAGCTCCGGTTGCTCGGGCGGTGTTGGCAGGTGGTTCGAAAAGTAAACTGGCGAACCCGGAATGCTCTCTCTTGCTTTTTCTGCCTCTTCCGATAAAATCATTACGTATTCAGGGTTGAAATCCTTAACCTCCTCGAGCGATTTAGAGGTGTAGTGTGCTATATCGATTACCGCTTCGGTCATGGCATTGGCAGCCTCAAGATCGAGTTTGCTGCTGGTAATTCCTGCACTTTTCACCTCAATGGCATTCTTTCCGTAGTATTTTAGCCATCCTTCGGCAATCTGACTTCTGCATGCATTGTCGGTGCTTACCACCAGCACTCTTTTCAACTTTTCGATCTGTTCCATTGTATATGTAGCGTAATTATTAGCAATGTATTTCGCCCAATTGTGGGTGATTAACGGTTCAACAAAGGTATATCAATTGGACAATTATTAGGCAATAGGCTGTAGCCATTTAGAGTATAGAAAATGTATTCGGTTCAAATTTCGTTTAACTACCGTCTACCTAAAGAATAACTTCGGTCTAACTTCTTAATTAAATCATCATCATCTTTTCCCGTCAACCGATTTCACTATCTTCGGGCAATAATTTTGGCGATAGATTAGTTTGTTGAGAAATATTGTTTAAATGAGGTTTTTCTATCTGTTTTTATTCTATTCACTTGCCTTTTTCCCTTCAGCATTTAGCCAAGGTAATGTAGAAATACAAGGAGTGGTTACCGATTCGTTGGGGAAACCGGTGCCATACGCATCGGTGAGTGTTCAGGGTAGCAGCGTTGGTTGTAGCGCAGCTATCGATGGAACTTTCAAATTAAAGGTTCCGATAAATAGTGAAGTTAACCTAATTGTTCAGTCGTTAGGATTTGAACGGACAGTAATCAATGGAACCTATTCTGCTACTTCCTCCAATAAGCTCCAAGTTATACTCAAGGCCCAAACAACCAAACTTGGGGAGGTTTCTATATATGGAAACGAGGGAAGAGCAACGAATGCCGAAATGCTCAACCCCCAAACAGTAGAGCTAATTCCCAGTGCCGGTGGCGGTTTTGAATCGATGCTCAAGGGTATTCCTGGAGTGGTAAGTAACAACGAGTTGAGTTCGCAATACTCTGTTAGGGGTGGTAGCTTCGATGAGAACTTGGTTTATATCAACGATGTTGAAGTTTACAGGCCTTTCCTGATCCGTAGCGGACAGCAGGAGGGGCTCAGCGCAATAAACCCGGATATGGTTGCTTCGGTAGAGTTTTCGACAGGAGGTTTTGATGCCGACCGTGGCGATAAAATGTCTTCGGCATTAAGTATACGCTACCGCAAGCCAACCGAGTTTAGGGCAATTACCTCTGCAAGCCTTTTGGGTGGTGCTGCCTCGGTGGAGGGGGTGTTGGCCAAAGGCCGTTTGACCTATATTGCAGGTTATCGCTACAAAACCTCAAAATACTTGCTTGGAACTCTGGATACAAAAGGGGAGTATTCGCCCTCTTTCTCCGATTTTCAAACCTATATAAATTGGGATATATCCTCTAGGGTTTCGCTTTCGGTGCTTGGAAGCTACGCTTCAAACAAGTATGAGTTTTTGCCCGAGAATAGAGAGACTACGTTTGGATTGTTGAACAACCCGCTGGGATTTAAGGTCTACTACGAAGGACAGGAGTCGAATACCTACCAAAATGGTCTATCGGCTGCAACCCTAACCGTTCGTCCATCGGACAACCTTGTTCTTAAAGCTATTGGTTCAACCTATGTTACCAACGAGCGTGAGGCTTACGATATCCTTGGCGAGTATTGGATCAACGAACTCGACAACTCCATAGGCTCCGATACTTATGCCGATAGCACCGTAAATGTTGGGGTTGGTGCTTTTTTAAACCACGCTCGTAATAGCCTTGATGCCTACGTGTTTTCGCTTGAGCATAAGGGAACGTTTGTGTGGGATGCCGCCACTACCATGTGGGGCATTCGGGCGCAACGCGAGCGCGTTTTCGATAACGTTAAGGAGTGGCAGATGATTGATTCGTCAGGCTATAGCCTTCCATACAGCGGTGAGGGTTTGGAGCTAAACTCATTTGCTAAGGCCAACAACCGTTTCGATAGCAACCGCTACTCCGGTTATCTGTTGCAGAAGTATGAATACCGCAGCGATGTGGGCAACTTTGGATTTACAGCCGGCGTAAGGGCAACCTATTCGGAGCTTAACGGAGAGTTTAATCTTAGCCCTCGGTTTTCGGTGAACTATGCTCCATACACCAACAGCCCTTTTTCGGTGCACTTTTCGGGAGGTGTCTACTATCAGCCACCATTTGTTAAGGAGCTCAAGGATGCCACCGGTCGAATGAACTTTAACGTTAAGGCCCAAAAGTCTATCCATTGGGTGGTTGGCTCGCGCTACGACTTTACTGCCTTCGAAAAGCCTTTTCGCTTTACCTCGGAGGTGTACTATAAGCAGCTGAGCAACTTGGTTCCATATAAGATGGACAACATCAAGATAACCTACTCGGGGTTAAACCTAGCATCGGGATATACGTATGGGCTGGACCTTAAGCTGAATGGCGAGCTGCTTCCGGGTGCTGAGAGCTGGGTTAGCCTTTCTGTTCTTAAAAGCGAGGAGGATATTGCAGGCGATAGCTATGTAAACGATAAGGGCGAAGCTATATCAATCGGCTCCTATCCCCGTGCAACCGATCAACGGTTAAATCTTTCGGTTTTCTTTCAAGATTACCTTGCAAATAACCCCACTAACAGGGTTCACTTATCGTTGCACTACGGCACCGGGTTGCCCTTTTTCTCTGCCGAAGATGATAGGTGGGACAACTACTTTAGAATGCCGGCATACAGACGGGTTGATATTGGTTTTACAAAGGTGTTTATCGATAGAAAAGAGGGCGAAGTGGCCACCGGAATGATGAAATATGTTAAGTCCATGATGCTTACCGCTGAGGTGTTTAACTTGCTCGATATCAAAAACACGGTATCGTATCTCTGGGTGAAAACTGTAGGCAATCAAGAGGGGATTCCGAATATGCTTGCCATACCCAACTACCTAACAAGCCGTAGATTTAACCTGAAGTTGGTTGTGAAGTTTTAAAAGAAGAAGTTAAACGGAAGTTATACTGTAGTTAGAGGAAGCCAATTTGGCTATTCGACAATGAAAATATATGATTGAACCGATTTAGAGATGCATTGCAGTGCACTAACAAAAACATTTAGGGTATCAAAAATCCCTTTTTTCCTAAACGCCTAAATTGTTAAATTTCGTAACCGCTAAATTCGATCGAAAAGGGTAGGGTGGTCTTGCTCTATTTTCTTTAGAATGGTAGTAATAATGGTCTCCCTAAAGAATTTCGACTTATTTGCAATCTTATACTTCTTGCAGAAATTATTGATCGCATCCATCTCCGGTTCGTTGAACAGAAGGGATTTTTTATACGTTCGTTTAAGGTGCTGCTCACGTAACGCGAGCATTTTTATCTCTTTAGATTTCCTCTTTCGTGAGGCCATAAGTGCATTTTAACCTACATTGCGCAAAGGAATTAATTTTTATCCACACTTTATTGCCTAAAGTGCATAAGAAGTGAACAATTATGAAAAAGTTTTAAACAATTGACTCGGTTTTCAGGACTTTTTATATTTAGGACTTCGTTAATTAACGAGAGTTTGACGTAACCATTATTCAGAATATCATTGAATAGCAACTGTTTTTTCGCCCTAGGCTGCGCAGCCGGGGCCCCTTAGGCCGAAGGGAGCATTAGGTTAATTTCGTCTTACACAGCTTTATTAAGCAGTAGAATCAATACCATTTTGCAGCGGCCTTCCTTTCACAATTCACCTTTCACAATTTTATCATGGGAAAAGAAAAAAGGGAAATGCTCTGCAGTTAACATGCTCTGTTGACGATAAGCAACAGCACCAAACAAAAATAATTAGGTGTGTTTAGGCCTACGTCCTAAGAGACAAATTAAGCGGACATTCTTTGAGCGAACTAAAGTTAATTATGGCGAGAATACCCATTAAAATAATTGAGTAAGCAAAGAAATAATTGCCTAACTTTGCATTAAACAAATTGATTACTTGAGTCGTTGGCAACAAAATAGCATGTTGATTGATGGTATACAATAACGGATTTATGTTTGAGGGTAGCTGCTTAGGCAGGAGCATTCTTATTGCCGAGGATGAGGAGGTAAACTATCTTTTTTTAGAGGAGGTACTGAGCCTATCACAAGCAACAGTATACTGGGCGCACGATGGACTGGAGGCGGTTGAGATAATGCGTCAGCATCCGGAGATATTTCTAGTATTGATGGATATTAAAATGCCACGGTTGAACGGTTTTGAGGCAACAAGCCAAATTAAGGCGGTAAACCCGGCTGTAAAGATTATTGCAACCACTGCATACGCCTTTATTGAGGATAAAGAAAAAGCGCTTAGCGTTGGCTGCGATTCATACGTAGCCAAGCCTATTAGCATCAAAGTTTTAGTAGAGGCTATTGAAAAGGCAATGAGCTGATGGCGCTTTTGTTCTTCTATTTTGTTAGCTAATTTTCCTTAATTTTCCTCGCAATTTAATCGGTTATGCCTTTCTTTACGGAAAATTTAAGGCTAATGATGTTCTCTAAAATAGTTGTTTTTCTATCGTTATCGTTACTTTCAAGCAGTGTAATAATCGCTCAAAATGAGAATAGTGGACCTCGCGGTTCTCTCCCTTCCGAAACAACCATCTCCAATAAAAATACCTCTCCCGATTCAACCAATAGAACACTTTTTCGTGATTATTTTAGCCGCTGCAGCGCACGCTATGGCATTAAATGTCCCCAAAAAGATCTTAGTATTCCTGCTGTTATCGAGCTTGCAATTAATGGTGAAGCAATGGGACCTTTCTACTTTCCCTTTCGCGGGAAGCTGCTATCTCCCTACGGCCCACGCCATAGGAGAATGCACGCCGGACTCGATATTAAGCTCCAAAAGGGCGATACAGTAAAGAGCGCTTTCAACGGAGTGGTGCGCTTGTCGAAGCGATTTCACGGGTATGGCCTAATGGTAGTTGTGTCGCATCCCAACGGGCTTGAGACGCTCTACGGTCACCTCTCGAAAATATTGGTTGAAGATGGGCAGGTAGTTGTTTCGGGTGAGCCGGTTGGCTTGGGTGGCCGAACCGGTAGGGCCACAACTAACCATCTGCACTTTGAGACCCGCGTGTTTGGACAGCATTTTAACCCGCTAAAGTTCATCGATTTCGATACATACTCCATTACAAAAGAGAAGCTGCTGGTATACAACCGCGAAGGGAAGTTTCAGATTTTGGCGGAGGGAGAACCGTTTGAGGAGCCCCTGTTGGCCGAAGAGGATATGCCTATGATCGATTCGATGGCTGTGGCCGACTCGTCGGTTGCGCCAAGGGATACGGTGGTTAAGCCAAAAGTAAAGCATATAGTTAAGGCGAAATACCATAGGGTAAAAAAGGGCGATACGCTCTATTCTATTGCCCGGAAAAATAAGATTCCGCTCGACGATCTTTACAAAATGAACAAGCTAAAACCGGGCGCAGTTTTGTCTATTGGCAAGCGGTTGCGGTTGAACTAAACTACACAATCCCGAAAGGGGTTTCCTACTCATTAATTGTAATTGAAAAACGCTTGTAGCGTGCGTAGCACCTGCAGGCGTTTTTATATATGCACCATGTTGTCCTGTTGGTGCTATTCAACTCTTCCAAGTCGTTCCGACGTTGGAAGGTTGTGGCACAAGAACCTTGCTATAGGCGTTTCGAAACAAAAATATACAGGAATCGAACCAGCAAAGGAGGTCGTTTTCTTAAACGAACATGAAATATCTGATATATTATACTATCGATACTCTAATAAGTAGGACAAATTCTAAATAGCTCTGCGCTTTAGCAGCGATCAACTTGACTTAGGGCGATCTATTCTCTACATTTGGTTGCATAAATGCTGTTGCTAACCTTATATTTTAACACTAAGTAATTTTTATTGTGAAAAGAATCAACTATCTACCTTTTGTACTATTACTGATGTCGTGTAGCCCACAGCCAGGTAGTAAGCAACAAACAACACCTGTAATTATTGGAGTTGATAAGTTTCATCAAATGGAATGGCTTATAGGCACGTGGCAAAGTAAATCAGGTGGCGGTATGCTTAATGAAACTTGGCGCAAAAACAACGATTCCACTTTAATTGGTCAAAGTGTGATGATTGTAAATAGTGATACCACCTTATTGGAAAAGCTAGAGTTGCAGCTTCGAGGGAATAAACTTTTTTATATTGCTACCGCTATAGGTCAAAATGGTGGAGTGCCGGTATCATTTGAACTTTTTGCATCTGTTAATAATCGGTTTCTTTTTGAAAATAGTGCACATGATTATCCCCAACGAATAATTTATTCTAAAATTACTCCCGACTCACTTGTTGCACGTATTGAGGGACGTAAAGTTGGACAGTTTCAATACCAGGATTATCGAATGTCACGAATGCACTAATAGCACACAAAAAGCGAGGCAACTGTTGTGTTGCCTCGCTTTTTGTTTTTAAGGATATGGCTAGAAAAGTCCCTTAAGCCTCTTCTTTGCTTCTTCCTTGGCCTTATCGGCCGCTTCCTTTTTCTTCTTTTCTATTTCATCCTTATTATCTTCTAGCACCTTTTTAACCTCCTCCTTGGCGGTCTCTTTTACAGTCTCCTTTACCGATGTGCTTTGGCTGGAGCCACCGGAACTCATACCGGCAAGCTTAACCTTTGGATCGGTTGTTTGGCCTTCAATCTTGAACTTAACGTCAATCTTCTCGGGCATCTTTATCTCTTTTCCGGCAAGTGGTGTTTTGGAAAGGAGCGTGCTTGCCAGCTTCGATGCTTCGTCGCCAAAGTATTTTGAAGGAACTGCCAAGTCGGCGTTGTAATCCATCTTCTGATCTAGGCTGTTGCGACCGCTGAAGGTAAGGGCAATATCCTCGAATTTTACTGTTGATGGTTGAACGTTAACCCAGCCATCTTTCACGGTGAAACTTACGTTTACATCCTTCATGGTATTGCTCATTCCCTTTGTCTTCATCAGCTTGGTCATTTGATCAAGGGTCTTCGAATCTACAATTTGAAGGTTATCCGATTGCAGCTTACCGTAACCATCGATGGAGTTCAATACCGGACTCATCTGCTGATCTATGGCTGTTTTGAAGGTGAATTTCAACGAAATATTTCCCTTGCAATTTTTGGTGATAGGCGCCATCTTCTCGAGCATGCTGAACGACTTTGTTGCCATTTGAATGTCGAGGTTCTTGATGTCGAGATCGAGATCGGCCGAAGGCTTGGTAGTATCGGCAGTATTGTAAACACCCGAAACCATCATTGAACCGTTGAACAGATCCATGTGCAGCTTGTCCATAATCGCCTTTCCACCTCTTAGCACTAAACCACCACCAATGTTGGTCATCTCCATTTTGTCGAAGAGCACCTTCTTGAGGCTTGTATTTAGCGTAAAGTCGATATTTTGAGGGATAAAAATGGTCTTCATGGCCGATGTATCGGCAACTTCCTGCACTTGAGTGGTGTCGCCCTCGGTCATAAACTCGTTTGCATCGAGCAAGTTCGAACCAAAGTCGAAGTTTGCCTTTAGCACACCGTTTTTGAATACGTATCCGAGGAAGTTTTCAACCCGACCCTTTAGGCTCAAATCGCTCTTGCCAATTAAGCAGTTGAAGTGATCGAGTTGCAGGAATTTAGGTGTAAACATAATCTTCGAGCTAGGGATTTTTATGTCCGCAGGAAGATCGGGTGTTTTCATTTCGAAGTTTTGGAGCACTACAAGACCGTCAACTTTAATGTTGTCGTAGTCCTCCTTCTCAATTTGCGACATCTTTACCGCCATATTCACGTTGGCAGTAACAACACCCTTCATGGCAACATTTTCCATTGGAACAACGTCGGCTAGGGTCGAGAAGTTAATCTTACCGTTAAGGGAGGCGTTTACCTGAGGGTCGGTCATTGGAGTGCGCACTTGGGCGTTAGCCGAGATAGGGTTGCCGGCCATGGATAAGGTAAACTTCCTAAGGTCGATGAGCGTTTTGCTGTCGTCCGAACCGTTGAAGTCAACGTTTAGGTCGATATTGATTCCTTCAATGGACTTTGGAAGCACAGGGTATTGAACGCGAGCGTTGGAAACGAGTAGCTTAAGCCCAACGTTGGGTAGCTGCTTGCTGTTGTACATTCCGGTAACGGTTCCATCGAGCGCAAGGGTTCCGTCGGTTTTCAGCGTTTCATAGTCCTTCATAAATACGGAAGGAACCATTGAGAGTAGTGTCTTGAAGCTGGTCTCCTTAGCAAAATACTTAAGGTCGAAAACCATGTTGCTGTCCGGCATTGCTACCGAACCGTTAACGCCCAAAATAAGCTTGTTAATGCCAATTTCGTTGTCTTGAATAGTAAATACCATATTCTTAAGGTCGGCACCCAGCTTAGCCTTTAGGCTTAGCATCATGTTTTGAACAAAGGTTGTTCCACCCATCATCACAGCAAGGTTTTCGATGCTGGTATTCACGTCAAGGGTGGTAACTTCAGTAGAAAGGTCGCCGGCCAAGCGGAAGTTGAGGTTTTTAATACCGGCCATTGTATTCGAGGTTTGATCCTCATAAATAATGTTGGCGTGGTTAATGGTAAACTCCTTCAACGACATTTTGAAAGGAGAGGAGGCAGAGGTATCGGCCGGAGTCTCTTCGGTTGGTGCCGATGGTTTTGCTATATCCCAGTTTACCGAGCTATCGGCAAGTACCTTGGCATATAACTTTGGATCGTTTAGGCTAATGGAGTTAACCGTAATTTGATCGCCGGAAATTACACTTCCAAGGTTTACCGAGAGGTTAAACGACGAAAATGCCACAAGGGTATCATCCTTAAACTTGTCGATACCAACTACGCTAAGGTCTTCCAACGAAATGCTTAGGTTTGGGAAATCTCTAAATAAAGAGAGGCTAAGATCCGAAAATTCAACTTTTGCATTTACGTTTTCGTTAATAACGCTCTTGGTTTTGGTCAAGATTTGGCTCTTGAACAGAAGCGGTATTAAGATCATTGCAAGAATCACAACGCCTAGGAATATTCCTAACGATTTGAGAAAGATTTTGAGAAACTTCTTCATAGTCTCTAATATTTTGAGGTTATTAAAGTGGATTATTACTATTTGTGCAAAACTGGTTCAAAGTTAAGAAGCATAAACCAAATAAACTTTAGATTAATGGGCTTTGTTTTGTATTTTTGAAAAAAAAGGGACACCGGATACATCTACAATTTAATCTTCTGAGTAAAGTTATGGATAATAAGCTACAAATCGACCACCATACCGCATCTGATTTACAAATATTTGAGGCTAGAGGCGACAAAACTGTGCTTGACCTGTTTGATGAAACCGTAACGGCCGACGGAAAGTTGAAGCTAAAGGAGCGCTTTTATAACCCTTTTAATAGTAGGGATTCAATTATAGAAGTTCAGACTGCAATAAAGTATATTCAGGAGAACTTGGAGAGTTGGACTTTCCCTATTACGCCGCATGATGCCAACGCCATAAATTTGTACTACATCTCCAAATCAAAGCCTCTACAGACGGAGGATGGCCCCCTGTTTTGGGCGGAGGGAGTTGTACGGCGGATTTTCAGTTCAGAGTTTCGTGAAATCTCCCTTCAAGGTACCTTTCATTTCATTCGCTTTTTAGAGCAGTTTCAGCATTGGATAGATAGGGTTGATAAAAACGGTCTTCCCTCACTTTTAAAGAATATTCTGGTTTCAATAAAAAACATTCTAAATGAAGGTGTTTTAAGCGAAGTATTGCGCGAGGGAGCCACAAACGCTAAGCATGGTCAGCTACTTTGGCTCGACAAGCAATTTCGTGAGGTCAACTCGGTTAAGTATGTTATGATGCTGAATCAGGTATATGAGTTGGAAGCCCTTATATCTATTGCTATTGCCGGAAAAAAGAATGGTTTTTGCTTTGCTGAGATGCTCGATTCCGATGCTCCAATTGTAGACCTTACCGATGCTTGGCATCCATTTCTAAAAGCGCCTGTGGTGAATAACGCTTCGCTGGGTGGCAATGAAAGTGTTGTATTTCTAACAGGACCCAACATGGCCGGAAAAACCACCTTTCTAAGGGCGTTAGGTATCTGTGTTTACCTGGCACATCTTGGGTTTCCAATTCCTGCCAGGCAAGGCCGATTAAGCGTTTTCAACGGACTCCTTTCCAGCATTAATACAGAGGATAGCGTAACCCAAGGCTACAGCTATTTTTACAGCGAAGTGCTACGCGTGAAAAAGGCGGCACAATTTGTAAAAGATACGCCCAAGGTTCTGCTGATAATGGATGAACTCTTCAAGGGTACAAACATTAAAGATGCCTATGATGGATCGCTGATGGTGATTAAGGGGTTGGCTAAGAATCCTAATTGCCTTGTGGTTATCTCCTCACATCTGTTGGAGTTGGCCAACGACCTGAAAAACGTTCCATCTGTTTCGTTTAGCTGCTTTAGCAGTAAGGTAGTAGATGGCAAGCCACAATTCGATTATAAGATAAAATCCGGCATTTCCAGCGAGCGAATAGGTTTGCTAATCCTAAAAAACGAGGGCGTTGATAAGTTGCTTGGCGTTGACTTAGAATAGTTTGCCAATGAGACAATATGCCAATTAAGTCAATGAGACAATATGCCAATTCGACAATTTGTCTCTGTTGAGCTCCATAGGAGCGATATATTTGTAGCCGTGGGTGAGATAGGGAGCCGCAAGGCGACAAATCGTAACCCACGGCAAAAATTACATTCCCATTTGGTGGCGCGTGTTGCAATTGCCTAAACGAACCAATCTCTATTCGCCGCTCTAGCCAAACGAGAATAAATTGCACAATTTTTCCCGGTGAATATCCCACTATTCTTTTCCTATGCGTTGATTGCATAATTGAAGTTTCTCCATACTTTTGCCTCGCATTTGGTTTCTTGTCGAAAAGTATTTATGTTCGTTGTCAAAGAAAAATATGCTAGAGGGCTAAGTTTGTATAATTTGTAAAACAATCTATAATGAGCAAAGAATTCGATCCTAACGACATTGGCATATCCAATGGAAACTTCTTCGGTTTACCATACACTCCTGAAGAATCAGACCTAATCCTATACTCTGCACCTTGGGATGTAACCACATCGTATGGTGGTGGTGCCTCTCACGGCCCACAAGCAATTCTTACTGCTTCGCTCCAGGTTGACCTTTTCGACTTTGATGTTCCGGAAGCATGGACTGCTAAGGTTGGTTCGCTTCCTATCGATGATGATATGTATAACACCAGCGCCAAGAATCGCGATGTTGCTGAGGCTCTGATTGCTTATCTTGAGCAAGGTGGAGATAGAGAGAGCAAAAAGTTTATTCAGCGCTTGGAATCAGTTAATGAGGCTTGCCAAGAGATGGTGAATACCGTAAAGCAAGAGACTAGCGAATGGCTTAACCGTGAGAAGATTGTTGGCCTCGTTGGCGGTGACCATAGCACTCCGCTGGGGCTTATTCAAGCGCTTGCTGAGGTTCATCCTTCCTTTGGAATACTGCACATCGATGCCCATGCCGATCTACGGGTGGCTTATGAGGGATTCACCTATTCGCATGCTTCTATCATGCATAATGCCATGCAGCTGCCTCAAGTTGAGAAGCTGGTGCAGGTTGCTATTCGCGACCTTTGCCAAGATGAGTTTGATGCTATTCAAGCCGACAGCCGCATTAAGATGTTTAGCGATTATGAGTTAAAGTCCGATTGTTTCAACGGTAAAAATTGGCACCAACAGTGCACCGAAATTGTGGCACAGCTGCCTCAAAAGGTATATATCAGCTTCGATATCGATGGTCTAACCCCTGAGTTGTGTCCTAATACAGGAACTCCTGTTGTTGGCGGTTTAACCTTCAACCAAGCACACTACCTACTAAAGATGGTGGTGAAGAGCGGCAAGCAAATCATCGGCTTCGACCTCAATGAGGTTTCTCCGGGAGAAGGAGAGTGGGATGCCAACGTTGGGGCTAGAATGCTATACAAGCTATGCCTTCTAACTATGGCCTCTAACAACGAGACTTTTGGTAAGGCTCTTAAAGGTTAATCAAAATAATCTTAAAAGGAAGCCGGGTGATTCCGGCTTTTTTTATTTTTATACCAAGATCGTAACGTTATTTGTAGTGCAATGGATACAGTAGCAATCTATATCATTTATGTGGCGGAGCAGCAGCGTAGTCGCGACTTTTACAAACAGGTATTACAGCTGGAGCCCGTGTTGGATGTACCCGGAATGACTGAATTCCAGCTCGGCCCGGGATGTAAGCTGGGAATAATGCCCGAAAATGGAGTTGCTCGCTTGCTGGGTGATAAGGTTCCGCACCCTTCCGAAGGTAGCGGAATTCCCAGAAGCGAGGTTTACATCTATATCAAGAACCCCATCGACTACTTTAAGCGTGCCATAAAGGCCGGAGGCGTTTCCATAAGCATGCCTAAGGCCCGCGACTGGGGAGATACGGTATCTTACTGTGCCGATCCTGATGGGCATATTATCGCTTTTGCTGAGCGAGTTTAATGTGTACT
>JACCEE010946459.1_pt1 | contig 18201 bp, 22 predicted proteins | sample 7449931 | NCBI WGS metagenome assembly JACCEE01 (sample SAMN15323457, study PRJNA562643) | freshwater metagenome | isolation source: river surface water | place: USA:Blue River Watershed | collected 2017-08-19 | reverse complement strand
TTGATCTGTCCCTATTAAAGTGGACAGTTTATTAAAGCCCCTGAATAGATTTTAGATGCCTCGGATACAAACTCGGGGGCATTTTTTTTAGTCCTTCTTGGGGACGTCTCTTATTATAATAATCTATTTGTCTGGTCACCATGTCTTCTAGTTCAAGGTAATAATGACATTTTTTTAGATCAAGATGATCCTTCAAATATCCAAAGAATGATTCAACTGGTGCATTATCATAGCAATTACCTCTTCGAGACATTGATTGGGTGACTCCATTTGTAGATAGTTTTTCTCTAAAAGTTTTATGCGTAAAATGCATTCCTTGGTCTGAATGTATCATTAATTGCTTTTTCTGTTTTTTAGTTAGTTTTTTGAGAGCAACTTCAAGAGCAGATTGAACTAATAACAAGTCAGGTCTTTCGGAGAGAGCATAAGAAACAATTTCTTTTGTCCCTAAATCTTTAAACACTGCCAAGTAAGCTTTCTTTTTTCTTCCATAACTAATTTGAGTTATGTCTGTAGAATAGACCTCATCTGCTTTCTTTCGTGTAAATGCTCTATTGAGCACATTGGAGCATGTTTTATGCTCGTGTTCGGCCTTAGCTATTTTCTTAGCGAACCATCGATTCACGCGTATCTTCGTCTTTAAGTTATATTTCTTTTTGATCCTTTCAATTTTTCCCTTACTCATAGTGATATCTTGGTCATTCTTAAGAATCATTTTAATTTGTCGTATTCCTACTCGTTCTCTGTGCTTATCAAAAACTTGTTTAATAATTTGGAAACTTTCTTCATCGCGTTTTCTTCGCAAGCTTGGCTTTAGACTTTTGTAAAAGCCACTTCGACTCACTTTAAAATAAGTTCCAATCCTCTCAAGGGAAAATTTGATCTTTCGATCTCTGACCTTAGCAATCCCTCGGAATACTATTTCTTTGCTAAGGTCTTTTTCTTTTTTAATTCTTCAATGATTTCATTTTGAATTAAGGTAATGGCCTTTAAGTCATCCATAGAATAATCATCAAGATTTGGAATAGAGGGGCGTCCTGTAGCTTGTCTTCCACGACGCTCTTCTATGAAAGCATTTTCACCATGCTTTTCATAAAGATCCTTCCACTTATAAATCAATCTTTGAAAATATCCTGGTTCAAACCAATCTAATTCAAAATCAGATGCTAACAAAATGTGATCCGCACTGAGGCCTTTAACGAGAAGTTTCACTGCTTTAAGTTTAAAATCAGCCGTAAAAACCAAGTGATCATCGGTAATTTTAAGGACATTGGGATTTTTGAGTAACTCTTCTTTTTGTTTCTGACTAAAACGGTTCATAAGTCTCCTAAAAAGCAAAAGCCCTATCTTATCACAGATAGGGCTTTAAATTAGTGTCTACTTTTTAAGGGACAGATCAATTTTCACCTTTTTTTTATTCTCTAAAATTCCGTGTTCATAGATGAGCATTTTGATAAAAAGTCTGTTAGCTGATTCACTTAAAGCCTCAACAACTCCAATGCGTCCAGCTTTCCAGCGCTTTAGCATGATTTGGAGAAAGGAAAGAGGAAAGCAGAAAATGAGTTCAAGAAGACTAACTGTTCTCCCTTGCTTGATTTTTTCTTGGGCCTTGAGAAGGGTGTATTTGGGAAAACGTTGAACAATCATAGAAACATTGTTCTCAGGATTGTGATGCATGCGTAAATGCTTGGGCAGATTGATGGTGCGGGGATCATCACGTTGAGGTTTTGTTCCATCAATCACAGGATATTCATGAAGCTCGCCTTCATAACGGACATGAGATTTTTGAAAGAAACGCTCTTGATAATCGCTTCGTCCATAACCATATTGATTCTCATCTCCGAGAAGGTATTCTGTGCGCATAATGCGGTAGAGCAGAGCAGGATTTGGGGAATTGATGATGCGGTAGAGTTCGTCTTGAAGTTCTTCGGTGATTTCTTCGTCACTGTCGACAACTAAGCACCATTCATGCTCAGCTTGAGTAAGAGAAAAGCTTCTTTGTTCTGGAAAACTTTTAAAAGGATGCTCAACGATTTTTGCCCCATACTTGAGAGCAAGTTCTTTTGTGCAGTCCGTGCTGCCTCCGTCGATGACCAAAATCTCATCAAAACCTTGGACGGATTTAAGGGTTCTTTCAATGGTGGAGGCGTTATTTTGCGCAATGAGAAGCACTGAAATTTTATTGTTGGCCACGAACTTATTCCTTTTCGATCTTTTGCAATCATCATCGCTTGTTTTTTGCATCTTGGCCACCTAACAGACCTTTTCTTCTTTGACGAAATTCTCCTAGATGTCGATAATAGGGGGATCAAAGGATACCCTATGAGCAAAATGATTTCTGGATTCACCTTTATTAAAAATGGCTTAACCCTCGGTTACCCAATACTCGAGAGTGTTAAAAGCATTGATCCTATTTGTGATGAGGTGGTAATCAACGTAGGTTTTGATGACAAGAATCTAGAAAAAGACGATGGAACTTATCAGTACCTTCGTGATCATTTGCAAGGTGATCGCTATGTGTTCGTCAAATCTTGGTGGGACCCAGAGATGACTTCTAAGGGGCTCATTCTTTCTCAACAAACCAATATCGCCCTTGAAAAATGCCAAGGGAAGTACTGTCAGTATATTCAAGGAGACGAAGCTCTTCATGAAAAAGATTATGCCAATATCGAAACAGGCATACGTGATATGGAAAGAAACACAGAGCTCGAAGGACTGGTTTTCAAGTATCTTCATTTTTACGGCAACGTCGACACGATTCTCTACACTCAACGCATCTATCGCCGTGAGGTTCGTTTAATTAGAAATGGCTTAGGCATTCGCAGCCACTTGGATGCTCAAGGCTTTAAAACAGCTGATGGCCATAAACTTAAGTGCAAGCAAATCGATGCCACTGTTCATCACTATGGTTGGGCACGCAAGGAACAAGTCATGGCCAAGAAAGTGACGGCCATGGACAAACTTTATAAAGGCAAAGACTACGAACAAAAAGAAGCCTTCAGCTATAAACGTATTTGGGGTATTAAGCCTTTTAAAGGCACTCACCCTGGTGTTATGGGTGAATGGATTAAGGCCCATAAAAACGACGTCGACGTTCTTGCTCTTCCTCTTGTCTTTGGAAGGAAAGATGTGCGTCTCGCCGTTTCTGATTTTGTAGAAAATCTTACAGGCTACAGAATTGGTGAATACAAAAACTTTAAATTGATTGAGTAGCTTTAAGAGTTGAGTACTTTTTGATAAAAGCTGTAATAATCATTGGCAGCTTTTTTCCAATTAAAAAGTTCACTGCGCTTAAGAAGCTTGAGCTTTCTTTCTTCGTTGAAGTTTTTCAATCCTTCAGAAACAACTTGTGCCATATGGTCTGCTTTGAAGTTATCAAAGTAGTAAGCGCCTTCTCCGCCAACTTCAGGAAGACTTGTCAGGCGAGAGAGGAAAATGGGTTTTCCGTTGGCCATAGCTTCGGCAACCGGAAGCCCAAAGCCTTCAAGGAGTGAAGGGAAAACAAAGCCTGTGCAATTCTTATGAAGCCAAATTTTTTCAGCATCGCTAATTGTCCCAAGCAGAATAAAACGATTTTCAAGTTGAAATTTCGTGATGAGTTCTTTGATCTCTTTAGCATAGGAGCTGAATAAAGAACCCGCTAAGAAGATATTTAAATCAGGGAGAAGTTTAAGCATTTCGACTAAAACATGAAAATTCTTTTTGGGAAGAACAGTCCCTACGGAAAACAAAAACGCTCCTTCGGTAATGCCTGCAGGCTTTTGAGGAAGGATCGCTTCATCCAAGCAAATACCATTATAGATAACTTCAGAGGGAACATGATCGATTTTGAGATGTTGAGCGACAAAATTTTTTGTGTATTTTGAAATAAAGGTAAGTCCCTGAGAGTGATCAATACGTTTTTGAAGTGTGGAAAGATAGCTTTTAACTTCAAAGGGATTGCTGTGTTCTGCAATGTGATTGAGGTCGTGGATCGTGAGAATATATTTGGCCGAAGAGTTTCGTGGGAGAAACTTGGAGTCCTGATGGATGGCGTGCCAAAGGTCAGCTTTGGGGGCCAGAAACTTAAAAGTTTTATGCAAACTTTTAAGAGCAACGACTTTCTCTTGAGAAAAAGGATGAGGGAATTTTTGATTGAGATAGAAAAAAACATCCTCCTTTGAAGAAAGTTCTTTTCCTAGGTGTAAGCAGTATTGTCCCAATCCGGAAAAGGGATCTCTAATCTTTTCAAATTCCAGTATGATTTTTTTCATCTTTCGTCAGTCTAGAGGATTTTCCTCATTAGACCAAACGTTTCTGAAAAGGTAAAGGATTCTCTAAAAAGCGGTTTTCTTCGTTGTCATATTCGAAGGGCTGTCCCTCAAATATCCAATTGAAGCTTTTTTAAAAATTCAGAGTGATCTGCAGTCATCTTAAAGAGAGCGCTGCTACGATTTTCATTACGCGCTTGAGTGTCCATATAATTCATCGTTGCGACGATGGCCTTAGAAGCCTTGACTTTGATCGTGAGTTCTTCTTGATCTGAGGTGATAAGTTTTCTTAGCACTTCGATGGCCATTTCATTGGGCTCTGCCGTCAATTTTAAGATGGCCTCTTGCTTGAGCTCATAATTATTTTCTTCAATGGCCTTAATGAGATTTTTAAAGTGCATAAGTCCTCTGTGTGTCTGGCGCAATTCTTTGCTTTTTAGAGAGAAAAATCAAGATGAAGAGAGGAAAAAAAGTAACTCTGAAAATGGCGGCCTGCATTTTAAATCAATATGAATAATTCATTGGTGAAATTTTTTTTTCTTCCTGTTTTCAGTTTTGAAAAAGTAGAAGGTCTATAAAATAAATTTCTCGATCGGCAGATCAAAAAATTGAATACTCCTTCTTTTTAAAGAGGTGAGTATGAGTGATGTCATCGTTCCTATTGAAAAACGTATTCTTATTATTCGAGGCCATAGAGTTTTGATTGATTCAGATTTAGCGGAGCTTTATGGGGTGACGACGAAACGTCTTCGCGAGCAGCTGCGAAGGAACAAAGAGCGTTTTCCAGAAGAGTTTGCTTTTCAATTAAATCAGATGGATAGACTAGAGGTGGCCGCAAAATGCGGCCACCTCAACAATATACGTTTATCAGCTCAATTGCCTTACGCCTTCACTGAACATGGAGTTGTCATGGCCGCCACAATTTTAAATACACCCAAGGCTACAGAGATGAGCATTCATATCGTTAAAACCTTCGTAAAAATGAAAGAGGCCATGCTAGTGAATAAGAAGGTTGCTCAAAAGTTGATTGAACTCGAATCGAAAATTAATGCTCATGATGAAGAGATTAAAACTCTCTTTGAGACGCTTAGAAATTTGCTGGAGCCTGTGCTGCCGAAGAATAGGAAGAAGATTGGATTAAAGTAGAAGATGAGGGGTATCACAATTTGTGACCGGTCCAATAAAAAATCCTTATCCTAAAACAAACTTAAAATATAAATTCAATCTTTACTTTGGTTAGAGCTAAAAATATTCTTCACTTCCCTCTCAAAAGTCTCAACATCTCTTTCTGACTCTCATAAACCATTGAGCTTAAAAAGTTAATGAACTCTAAATTGCTTCCCTTGTTTCCTTGATAAGCGCAGGAGATATATTCCGCTCTGTAGATGGGAGGGATGATCGTAATGGAGTAGCCGGCCTTAAGGAGAATTAAGTTCATGAGAAGTCTAGCTGTTCTTCCGTTTCCGTCGAGAAAGGGATGAATCGTTACAAATTTATTATGGATGATGGCCGCGTACTCGATAGGATGAACTTTGCTTTTTAAATTTTTTATTTCGATTTCTAACTCACTCATGAGCTTTGAAACTTCTTCTGGTAAAGGAAGGGTGACATCCATTCCAGAGATGAAAACTTTTTGAGTGCGATACTGACCAGCATTTTGCGGGTCAATATTTCTATAAAAAAGGTGATGAATTTTTAGAATATCAGCGAGAGTGATTTCTTCATTTTTCACGAGTTCAAAAATAAAGTCATAGGCCTTCGCATGTCCTGTGGCCTCATCAATCTCTCTGAGAGTTTTCCCGCCTATTGTGAGCCCATCTTCGATGATGACTTTGGTTTCAATGAGGGTAAGGGTATTTCCTTCGATGGCGTTTGAAGAATAGGTGAGCCCAATTTTAAAATGTTCTTTGAGAGCCTTTGCCTGGTCGCTGCTTAGTGGGCGAAAAGCATCAATGTCTTTCTTTTGTTGGTCACAAAGAGGGATTTTATTATCAAACATAGTCTGCCCCAGAAGAGTAATGACTCAGTTTATCATATTGAATAGTTTTAGGCGATGTTGGTTGTATTTAGAAAAAATGGTGGGACCAAGAGGATAAACTCCTCTAAGTCCCTAAAAGATTTTACTACGGGATAACAATCAGGCAAGAAAATTCTCGCCCTTGGAACGAAGTAGCGACGAGAAAATTCTCTCTATATTAAAGAATTAAGAGCCGAAGCTAGAATTCAATGATTTTAAGACATTAGAAAGTAAAGCCTATCTAAAAAAATTAATCACTAGAAAGATCTTTTTCATCATATTCAACTTCAGTATCATCTATTTCTTTGTAAAGCTGAAGTATAGGGGTAAGAGGGACATCTGCTGTTCCTATTTTAGAAAAATAATTCCCCATGATATTAAGAAGACGATCTGAAAAATTTTCCTTAAGGCCAAGAATTTTCTTCTTCTTTAAATACTTAGAAACTTTGCGTTGGTGAATAAGGTCTGGTTTAATTTTGAAGGAAATCATTTCATCGAGTTTTACAATATAAATGAGATCAAACTCTTTTGAAGAAATTGACTTGTGCGGCTCGTAAAAAAAAATCCCTTTAGAATCAAATTGGTTTAAGCATAAGTTCGCAAGATTTTTAATTCCACCACGATTGAGCTTTAGTGAAACTTGTTTTTGGGAGTATTGATCCACTTCAAGTGTATACTTTTCCCACGCAGCGGATCTAAATATCTCAGAAACTATCTTTTTTTGTGTTTTGTTATTTTTGAGAATTTCAAGAAGAGCAGCAGCAAAAAGAGGAGGAGTTGTTGGCTCTGTTGTTGTTATTTCTTTGATTTTAAGAGATGTCCCATTTGCAAATTCTTTGGCTTGTCTGTCTCTTTCTTTTGAATCTTTGATCTCATTTTTACATGTATCATTGAAATTCTTGCGCTGAGCTTCTTTGAAAAGTTCTAAAAACTTATCACGTGGTTGCTTTATGTTTTGTTGCAAAAAACCTTTGAGGATATTTTCCTTAAGTGCTGATTTAAATCCTCTTAGGGGACAAAGAAGAATGTTTGTATCAAAGGTTCTTGATCCATCTTTTGTTTCAATCATGTCACAAGGTTTGTTGAGTATCGCCCAATAACCATGCTTGAAAGTTTTAGTAGAATAAAATTCTTTGAAAAGTTCTTTTATAGAAGGATGCTTAGCCAAGTAGTCAAAGTCTTCAAGTTTGAATTTGAAAACATCGCCAGTACTCAAATCTTTGAAGTCTCTTTGTTGGCGATTGTACATTTGATGGTGATATGTAGCAATTGACATGGGATTAACTATTTTTTTCCCAAGCGGCAGTTTTTTCTGCGAGCACGACCGAAAAAGGAGTTTTTGTTTTAAAAGAATTCCATTTGTTGATCATTGTTGCCGCAATGTTCTTCGGGGCTACTTTTTTAATTTTTGCGCGAACCGTAGTGTTTGATTTCTTTTTTGTACTCATAAGATATTTATCTGCTATTTATAGAAAAAGATCAAGCTAGTTTCTTCTTATATGTAAATTCAAGAGTTTGTTTTTCATTTTTGAAAAAAGAGTTTACTAAAACCGATATTGGCATTAGCGATCTTCATCTTTTTTACTTTTGAACATTTAAAACGGACATTTCTTCGAATGCTTGCCCTTGAAGTGTTTCATAATTTCATCTGATACTGTGTCATGTCCTGAAGCAAGATAAATTTCATGGAAGCCTTTTTCTTGCAATTGTTTAGCCAGTTCATCACCCGTGAGAGCACTTCCTTTAATTTCAAGATCAAGATAGAAGACAGTATCTTTTGAAAGATTATTAAGGTTTTGGAGAAGCTCTTCACTTGTTGAAAACGTTTTAAACGGAATCGATTTTGATTTGGCCTTTGATTCCCACGTTAGACGAATAAGGGCATCATCATCAACAAGGACAGTCCAGCTTGAAGAGGGATTTGCGCTTGGGAAAAAATCTAAAGTAATTTTTGTGCCTTTCCCTACTTCACTTGCAATGACTAGTTTTCCTTTCCACTCAGTCATCTTTTCTACTGCGCTTATGAGTCCAATCCCATTTCCTGATTTTTTAGTTGTGATGGAAACCTTTCCGAGTTTTTCAAGTACATCTTTGGGAATTCCTGCACCATTATCTGAAATAGAAATGCTTGTTTCAGTAACATCAATTTTAATCTCAGGAATCTCGCTTGATTCAATAGCGTTGTTTAAGAGATTAGAAAGGAGTCGAGAGAGGTCTGTTCGTGGAACATCAAGGCTAAGCGTTCCTATTTCAGAAAAAACAAATTCAGGGCTTTTGTTTTTAAACTGTATTTTCTTTTCTTCAATAATGGTTTGAATCAAATCTAAAATTTTCTGCGATTGGTGATTGGGTAAATCTTTTTTTCGCTCTTTTAAGAGATCGTTTGCAATCCCTTCAATTCTTGCGACTGCTTGTTTCATGAGTTCAGGATTAGAAAAATTATCCTTTATTCCCTCTGATAAAACAGCAAGAGGAGATCGGATGTCGTGAGAGAGCTGGGTGGCGATTTTGTGAACTCTTTGGGCGTATTTAATTTTCTCACGTTGTGCGAAGAACACGCCAAGAATTGCTATTAAACCAAGAATTCGAAATCCCCATAGAGTAAGATCAAAATAGATTGGATTGTTATTCACAAAATAAAACTGATAAACGTCACCATTCAGAGATTTTAGGCTTACATTAAAGCGTGCCCCTTGGAGCAAAAATGTAGGCCACATACAGCGTTTTCCCATATACGAAAGATCAATCACTTGAAAATAATCAGGAGAAACCTTTTCGAGCTTGCTGCATCTAATAGCACCAGATTGAGTGTAGTCAGTAATACTTCGTGCTAAGTAGTGAAAATTTGAAAAATTAAGCTCTTGCCTCAGCTGGTTTGAAGTCGATTCAATGATCTTTTGGCCGAAGCTATTTTGAACAATAAAAAAAAGTACTTGGCAGCACATGAGCCAAGACAGGACTGTAAGGATTATCCACTTGTTTTTAAAGCTAAACATTTCTTGACTCTAATCAAAAAAGAATTATATGTATAGCCGATATTGATGTGCCGTGTAATTTTGGATCGGGAGGTTCTATGTCTCTTAAGATTTATCTTCTTTGCACCCTATGTCTTGTAGCGACAACGAAGTTGTTGGCGCATGAGCAGGACATATACGTTGGTGATATTACAGTCACGATTAAAAACAAAATGATTCCTAGCGAAATGTCAGAAGAAAAGGCCATTGCCGTTTTATAAACTCTTGGAGTAACAACTCATGAGCAATCAAAAATTACCATTCATGAAGAGCAAAATGCTGTGGATCTTACTTGTTTTGATTGTGTCATTGAGCATGTTGGGCGTGGGGCTATTCTACGGGCATCACTTAACGAAAGAACCGGCGAATAGAATGCATTTTAAAATTGGAGTTGCTGACCCAGAAAAAACGCAATTTCTCCTTACTAAAGCCGGAGCAGATTTCTCTCACAATCAACTAGTATTGAATGCAGTTGTCGGAACACTTGTAAAGTATGGGCAGTCTGGGAGAATTGAGCCTTATCTTGCTGAGTTTTGGACTGTCTCTGATGACAAAAAAATTTGGAAATTTAATATTCGTAAAGGGGCGAATTGCGCCGATGGAGTTGCTATTACAGCACAACTCATTCGTGATAATTTAGAGCGCAATCTTTTTGAGTATTCAAAGTCTGGGTCAGTAATAATGTTCGATCACCTTTTGGGGTGGAGTGATTTTCAAAGTAAAAAGGAAGAACATCTTAGCGGATTATTAGCAAGTGGTGATACGCTAGAACTTCATTTTGATGAAAATCCAGATGACCTTCTTGAGTTATTGCGAATGCCATATTTTGGGTTATGGATTGAGAAGGATAACGCTCTACTGTCTACTGGCCCATATACGATTGAAAGTAATACTGGAAAAAATGTTGTCCTCGCATTAAGGGAAGGCTGGTTCACTGTAACTCAAAAATCATTTAAAAAAGTTAATGTTGGTTTTACTTCATTTTCTTTAGAGAATTTAAAACTTGAATCAGGATCTATTTTAAAGTTGCCGTTTTATGTACAAGAGAACAAAAATGTTGATTCTGGTTACTGGATATCAAGCCCCCCAACAAGACTTGAGGCATTTGTTCTAAGTCCAACAAAAAATTCATTTTTTAAGGACTCTGAAAATCGCAGAGTGTTTTTAAGCCGTATCCTCTCACTTTATCCTAATAAGGTTAAATCGAAGTTTTTTTATCCTTCTGCTCAAACGCTTGGATTAAATTTAGAACTGCTTGCATACAAAAAAACAAAACCTCAATCAGAGAAACTTACGTTTGCTCTTGAAAGAACGACCTATTCTCCTGAAGAGCTTCAAAAAATTAAAGAAATAATTGCATTTGGACTAGAGGACTCAGGTCAACAATTTGAACTTTTAGAAAAAGATCCCAGTGATAAAGATTGGTTTAAAAAAACTGATTCTAATAATTTCTTTGACTCACGTGTAGCCTCTGTGGATATAGGTGCATATCCTCTCTATATGGCAATAAAAATGATGTTTTGTACGAAGCTAGGGATCAATTTTCCTGATCATACAAGCGCTGTTTGTAATCTCGTTACAAAAGGGATTCGCTCTGGAAATGTGATAGATCAGAACTTTATAGATCAGTTTAATAGAATTCTTTTTGATGATGCCGTCGTTATTCCCATTTTCCATCATTCAGATAAGTGGCTTGTTTCTGACGACCTCAATCCAGCGACGCTTCCTGCGACAACCCTCTATCCACAGTTTGAACTTGTTGAGATGAGGTAAGGCTTGAATCTACTTGAGCATTTAAAAACGATAAATCCTGCAATCGCTAAAATGTATGCTCAAGATGTTTATTCTGCGGATAATTGCAGGGTTGGATCTAAATTTGTTTGTGCGACTGAAGATGGTAGTATTATCTCTGGCGGAACAGCATCAACAGAAGAATTGGCCAAACGAATTGCAGTAGCTGAAGCCTTCGAGCGTTCTTATCTTGATGTGATAAGGAAAGATAATATCTTAAAGAAAAAGTTTTTATGGTTTGAGTTTCCATCAAGCAGTGGATTTGCTGCTGGCTTTGATAAATCCTCTACAAGATTTCGTGCGATATGTGAGGGGCTTGAGCGTTGGGCATGGTCTCAGTGGATTGATAAGAAATGTTATCTTCCTTCTCTTGAGCATGCAAATATGGCACATTGCCCTCTTGCGATAGAGTTATTACGTCCATTTGAAAATGGACTTTGGTTCAAAAAGAAATTTCAGTTAATACTTTCTCCGAAAGAAGTTCTTGAATTATCTTTTGTTGTTTTTTTAGGATGCACAAAAGATGGAGTTTTCGCTGGTTCGAGAGTTTCTACTGAAAGTGATGATTTGTTTTTACATCCTATCATTGAAGCTAGCCGTAATTTAAGTAATTTTTTAATTTTTAAGAAAGAACCTTTTGTACTTAAAGATATTATTGAAAAAAGAGGCTACTACTTTGCAGAAAATAAAGACATTGGCTTAAAGCAGATAAGCGCCGCTCAAAATGCTCTTTGGAATTCTCCTGAGGTTCTTCTTCTTGAGGAGTTTGACACAAATCATTCGCAAGTTTTTCTTTTTCGATGCTTACTGAAAGATTTCACTGGTTGGCACTTAGGCCCAGTTGAACGTTTTGTTTATTAGTTTTCATATAGATATATCCGAAAATTCTTCGGGCATTCTTCCCAAAACCTCCTCATATTTAAATTTAAGAGTGAGGTTGTATGTCGGAAGACAATGTCATTGGTTTTGTTCCCAAGAAAGATGGAGAAAAATCACAACTACAAGATGCTATTCGTAGTCTTGTACGTGAGGTGAATCGTAATAAATTTTCCTATGCTCAGCTCAAATATATTTTTCGTGAAGTGCGCAGCAGATGCGAGCTAAAAGATGCGAAACTAGGCCGTAAACTGTTCGAGCTCCCAAGGGATGAGGAGATTAAGGCCTTCTACTCTGTCATCACTAATCCTATTCACAAGCTCATATTTGAAGTCCTAGAAGGAACTGGTCTTCGGATCAGTGAACTTGCAGCGCTTAAAATTGATCGCATTGATTTTGCTCAAAATCTCATCTTTGTCTATGAGGGAAAGGGGAGGAAAGATCGTGTGACTGTGATGGGTGATCTTCTCAAAGAAAAGTTAGCGCTCTATCTTCAAGGAAAAAATAATATTTATCTCTTTGAATCAAATCGCCATACGAAATACTCAAAGCGTTTTCTCCAAGAACTTATGCAGAAATATAAAAGTGAAGCAAAGATTGAAAGACGTTTTACCTGTCACACTTTCAGGCACATTTTCTTTTCTAAGTTGGCCATGAATGGGATTACCAAAGAAAACAGAATGATTCTTGCGGGACATTCTAGTGAGAAGGTCCAAGATATTTATACACATTTGAGTGTTAATGGAATCAAAGGAGAGGTAATTAAAATTCTTGATAAAAAGTGATGTGTCTGTAAAGAGCCAATTTGTGTCTGCATAGATACAAAACTTCGTTTGCGAGAGCAAACACTTGAATATAATAGAGGGATGCCGACAATGGAACATATGGCATTAAAACTACAAAAGACTCTAAAAATCTTGATGGCCAAGAATGGCCTAAATGTTCCCCGACTTGCTTCGCTTGTGAAGATAAGCCGCCAAACTCTTTCCAACTGGAGTGAAGGGCAATCTCCCAGAAACATTGAGCAGGTGAGAACTGTTGCAAAATTTTTCAATGTCTCTTTGGAGTATTTGCTTTTTGAAGAAGAGCCCCCAAAGAGGAATCCTATTGAAGAATATCAAGACGAAATCAATGCAGGGACTTTTGATGTCATATTGAGAAGGAATAGAAAATAAAAGAGGTTGTCATGCGTCTTTATATCGTTATCGTTCTTTTTCTTTGTTGCTCAACTCTTTGTGCTTTTGATGTTGAAGTTCAATATGGTGAGTATGGGAATCCATTTATTGGAAAAGCTAGAACCATTGATACCGAAAAATTTAAAGGTAACACGGAAGCATTTTTTAGTTTAAAACTTTACCCATCATGCAAGATAAGTCCGGGGATTTTTATCTCTGGAAAAAATGATGAAGAACTTCCACTTCAAGCTATAACTATTCGTTGTGGAGACATGGAGACGATAGGGCTTTGTTATTTCAAAGACAGCGTTGCATTTATGATTGCAGATAAAGCTAAAAGAAGGACTGTAAATGTTGTTTGCAAATAAACTTATTTATTTATTTGGGCTGATTGTGTTTTCGCAAAATACATTCGCATCGGATTGGATATTGTCTATTAAAGGAGAACATTATGGGACATTTAAAAAATATATTCAGAAAGTTGTAGATAAAGATTTTTGTGAGAAAAACAGTGAGAAGAAGTTTTGTGAAATAAAAAAGCCTCTTGGCTGCAAGGCTTATTATCAAGAAAACCTTACGGATCATTTACTGTTAGTCACTCTTGCCTGCGATGAAGGAGGGAGCGTCACAGCAGAGTGCCGTAATCAAGGACGTATTAGTTTCTTTTTTAAAGATGTAAAAGTTGAGGTCGAGTGTCTTGAACGTGATCTGGAGAGACAAAAAGACGAAGAGAAAAAAAATGCACAGGAGAAAGAAGGAACTTTAACCATGCCTTCTCTCACTTTTTCTCTTGTGAAAGGCCAGCCTCCTGAAAAGGAAAAGCCTAAAGATGAAAAACATAAATACGATTTAAAGACATTAAAAGAAAAGGACAGCATATTACCGAAAAGAGAAGATGGTTGCTGTGAGTTTAACTAATGAGTTCTAACTTCAAGGTTGTTGCATGGAAAATAATACAAAAGAAATAAAAGGCGATATTGCGTTCCCCGCTATAATTTCAGGATTTGTTTTTTCATTGGTAATATCCATTATTTTGGGCTTACATTTATTTCTTCCTCTATGGGGTCTTTTTAGTGCAAGTATATGGGGGGCTATTTCATGGTCGTATAAAAAGAACAATATCTCACTAATAGAGATACAAAAACTTGGAATTTTAGCACATGGTCCAGGGAATCACTTCGTAGGAATAGAATCAAGAGGTGGTTTGTTATGTTTAACGAGGGATGAGCTCATATTCAAACCACATTCTGTGAATATACAAAAAGATTATTTTCACCTTTTGCTTAAAGACATTCAAGACTGGTCTGAGTACAGTGTTATGGGTGTTTTTCCGATGGGAATTAAAATTCTAAAAACAAATGGAACAACTGAAAAACTCGTTGTTTACGGCAGAAGCCAATGGTTAGAACTCTTTTCTGAGTATATAACGAAAATGCCAACAAAAATACGAACTAACACTTCAATGGTTACTAGCTCAAATCTTGAGATTAAAGATCTTGAAAAGCTTGCCTCTCTTCACAAAGAAGGCGTCCTCTCAGATGAAGAATTTATTGCAGCAAAGAAAAAAGTACTTTCATAAATGAATTGAGAAGTATTATGTCTATTTCTTGGCAATCTCTACTCATTAAAAGAATGTCTCGCCATGGCTACTCTTATCGAAAAATGTATCGGGTTATAAATTGCGCAAAGAGGATTCTACAAGTTCTTTCAATATATCCTTCTCTGTACTTCTGTGAGCTTGAGGAATTGGTTGTAACAAAAGTCTGTATTAGTGATGGCCCTGCTATGAGGATACCAGCAAGCTCAGAGGATTATGCTGATGCATGGTTATTCTTGGAGAGGTCTGGCGTGATATCAATTGAACATGACGCTGAAGAAAGAGGTATTGTTTCATTGAGTAAAAAAGTGGCCTAGTTTTGTATGGCACTTTCGCGAGTCAAAATATCGTCTCTGTGAAGATTTTAAAAAGGTAAGAGGGCCAATGCTTAGTAAATAATTTTCTTCCCTGTATCCTAAAAGAAAACAGGGGAGAAAAGATGAATGGAGATATTCAGACCAGCGAAATTATCGCAGAAGCAGAGAGATTATTTAAGGAAGTAAAACTTGAAGCTGTTTGCCAAGAACCATTTAAGAAAAAGTTTTGTTTAGAAGAGAGTAATGCTTTGTTGTTGGAATTAGAAAAAAGTATTCAACAAAATATTCCCTGCCTTTATATTTTTTTTACAAAGGAGAAAAGTGATCTTAGGACAATTCGAGATGCTTTAGAGTCATACCGAGGGCAAGATGATGAAACAGCGGTCACTCGTGAAAGTTTATTTGATGAAGCTGAATGTGACTGTCTTTATGTTGGAAAAGTTGAAGAAAAAATTAAACAGCGGATCTGCGTTCACCTTGGGGAATTTGAGGATGGAAAGTACAAGAAGACTTGGGGGTTAAAGTTGAAAAAACTTTTGCATGATCATAATAGTGAGTTTGAAATACGGATTTATCCATTAACTCTTCTCCCCAAAAAGAAAATAATCGATAAAGTCGTTCTTGGTATTCTGGAAAATGCACTAAGGAATTTGAAAAAGCCAATCATTGGAAGATAGCTTTAACCCAAAGTTTGATTGGAGGTTTATATGAGAGGATATCTCAGTATTATTGATGAACTAAAGGAAATTTACTCGACCTTGAGATTTTGTGAAGTGTACAAGAAGCAGTTCTTTCCACTAGAAGTCCTACGCGAAGAAAGTATTGGTTATATTCTAAACGATCTTAATGTCATTGTTACTCAAGCTGATGAACATTTTTTTCTTTATTCATTCGATTGTGAATCAATAGAAGATGCAAGAAAGACATTCAATGCTTTTGTTGAATATCAAAACAATGAAAGTATGAAGTTACTAGATGAACAACAAGGTTTTGTTGACACAAGCCCTCAGGAATCAGAGACAAGTCTTTCTCTTTATGTAGGAAAAAGTCAGGGAGATCTTATTGATTGCATTAAGGCACATATTGGATTCTACCCCGACGAGAGAAAACTTTCCGGGCTAAAACTTTCTCAATGGATTGGCCGAGATGATCTCAAGAAAATCCCAATAAAACTTTCAATCTATAGAGTGGAACATCCTGAGAATGTAGAGGTACAGCACAAGCTAACACATTCGCTCTATGAGGAAGCTCTACGAAGAATTAAAAAACCTGTTATTGGGCGTTAAGAGAGGATACATACAAAGAAAATAGCAGCCTAGTTTTGTATGGCACTCTACCAAGACGAGATAAAGCCTTGAGAGAGAATTATTATTTCGTTGAGGGAATTCTCTAATTTAATTTTTCTAGTTGCCCTACACTGTAAGAAAACAGTGAGGGATTATGGAACAATTTGAGATTACAGAAAGTAAAGTGAAAGAAGTTTGCTCCGGTCTAATTGAGACCACCGCAAAAGCGGTATCAGAGTTGAGTTTGAAACTGGCAGTTAAAGAATCTTTTCGCATTGGTGATTTCGCTTGCGCAGATGATGTTGAAAACTTTCTTCGTAAGATCGCTGATCAAACAAATGGAAATAAATCCAAATCAAAAAACTGCTTTCACCTTTATGTATTTGAATGTGATTCTATTCAGGATTCAATGACATTGACTGATTTGTTTTCCAGTTATCGTGAAATGGAAAAGACCAAGCCCAAGAATCAAAAACAAGCACTCTGTTCAACAAACAAGGAAAGTAACGACAAGACAAAGACCCTTTATGTTGGCAAGAGTGAAAATAGTATAGTGACTAGGATTGAGAACCATATCGGCTATGCTGGAAATTTTAGAACAACTTTTGCTGTAAAGTTCTCTCAATGGATGAATACTGATGAAGCCAAGAAAATGAATTTGACTCTATCTATTTATGCTGTCAGCGTGCCTGAAAAGCCAAGATCCTATCATAAAGTAGCCCTAGAACTCTTCGAACAGGCTCTTCGAGAAATTAAGCAACCACGACTTGGCCGCGAGTAAGCTTTTGAGTCAGAATGCCAATTGCATTTTAACTAGATAAATTCCATTGCGTTCATTTTTGTTTGGTTGGCATTCTTTGCTCTTCTGATAACATCCTCGTGAATATGAATGTATCTTGCTGTCGTTTCGCTTTTGGTATGCCCTAAGATGAGTTTGCTGAGAATAGGATTTACTGTTTTCCCAACAAGATAAGTGGCCCGTGTGTGCCTAAGGCAATGAGGACTTTTGTAGCGCCAATGAAATTTGTCATAAATTTCTTTGAGTGCGAAACTCAATTTGTTTTTGCTCATGTTTTCAAAAAAGAGGTAATCAGAACGATTCCCACCATACTTCTGACCTTGATAATCAGCTTGTGCTTTTTTGTAGAGCTTAACCAAAGTATTGAATGCATCTTTGTCTGTAATAGGAATAAGGCGACCATCTTTTGAAGTCATGGCCTTTCTTGTCTTGAGAGGTTTACGTACAACGTGGCCTGATTCGTTTCTTGTTGTTCCAATCTTGTCATTGGCCGGTTGAGAAACTAAAGCAATATGGCCATAAGTAACAAAGCCAAAACGATTAAGCTCGCTATCAATGTTTTCCATAGGTACCTTTCCGGGGAATACATCTGCAAGCGAAAGACCACGCATCTCATTGAGTCTCATCCCTGTGTGATAGAGAAGTGAATAAAAATCTGCAACCTCCTCATTCGTACCTAGAAGCTCCTTATATACTTCTTGGTATTCTTCTTCAGAGACAAGGTCATCTGCTCCACGTGTATTGAGAAGATGAGACTGAAAAGAAGGACAAGGACGAAAATTTGAAATTTGATTTTTGAGTTGAAGATAGCGAAGAAAAGTATTGAGGGCCCTGATTGTATGGTTCTTGGAACCATAGCTAATAAGTGTTTTCGTTTCGGTTGGGCGTACAAGTGTTGCTTCATCCTCAAGCCATTCGATAAAGTCTTGATAGTGATGAGGCCACATTTCTAAATTCGCAAGTTGCATTTTGTTGAGGAAGAAATCTAAAACATAATGTTGTAGGAAGAAGACAGAATTTTTCCATGAGTTGGGAGCTTGCTTCTTCATGTGCTCCGTATACATCGTTAATAGATTTTC
>JACCEE010611109.1_pt1 | contig 18228 bp, 10 predicted proteins | sample 7449931 | NCBI WGS metagenome assembly JACCEE01 (sample SAMN15323457, study PRJNA562643) | freshwater metagenome | isolation source: river surface water | place: USA:Blue River Watershed | collected 2017-08-19 | reverse complement strand
TTACATTTAATTGAGGATAGGATTAATTCTTAAAATAATTTAGGTTTTTTACTTATAGATTGTTCTTGAATAATATTTAAAAAATCAGCTTTATTTGAACATCTAAAAGCACTTGCTTGAGCGTGTTATCTAATAATTAATGATAAGTATCCAAAAATATCAGATAAAGCTATAGGAGAATTGGAAATTTCTGTCTATAGCTTTATCTGATATTGAATATTTTAAATTGTTATTTTTAAAAGACACTTATTTAAATTTAACTTTATTATTGATTTCTTTTTTTGGAATAAATATTTGCTCTTGATATTTTCTTAACTCTTCAATTGATTCTACAATATCACCTAAAGCTCTATGAGAACCTTTTTTGTTAATCAATTCCTTTACTTCTGGAAATTGACGAAAAGCAAATTCTTTAAACGAACTTACATCAATTTTTCTATAATGTAAAAATTTTGAAAATTCAGGCATTTGAGCATCAATAAAATTTTTATCAAATCCAACATTATTGCCACAAATAGGACTAGTTTTTTCTTCTATATTAAATGAGTTTACATAATCTAGCATCATTTTTTCTGCTTCTTTTAATGATACAGAAGATTTTTTAACTTTCTCTAATAAACCATTTCTTTCATGCATTTCTTTGACAACAGGAGCCATTAAACCTTCTAATTCTTTTTCATTGTGATGAACAATGATTTCTAAACCATTATCTATAATGTTAAAGTTTGAATCAGTAATGTGCATGCCAATTTCTAATATTTTATGTATTTGGACACCTTTCATTTGATTATCACAATCTAAACCTGTTGTTTCCAAATCAATCCAAATTAATAAATCTTTTCTTTTTTCGTTACTCATAAACTACTCCTATTTGTTATATAATAGTTCACATTTTATGAAATTCAAGTATAAAAAAAGTATTGAGTTAAAATAATGTGGTTTATCAATAAGGTTTCAAATCATAAATTACAGTAAAAAACAAGAAAAACAAGCAAGAATAAAGCAAGATATAAATAGATTGGCAAGAAAAACTTGGTCTAAAGTATTTACAATAAAAGCCATACATGGATTAGAAAATCATATATGGCTTTATATTTTTTGGAATAATCAATACAAAATTAATTATATATTATTTCCTTTTATGAAATTTAAAAATCGCTCAAGAGAAAGCAATTTCTCAACACCATTAATATATTGATATATTTTCCAAGAATCATCATCTTTAATTGGGATGTAAAAATAGTGTCCAGTTAATTTAGATGCATGTAAATATGCCTCTTTTAAAGCAATAACTTTTGCTTCATACTCATCGCCATCAATATTGCTATCTTTGGCTTTATTTAGACTCTTTGATTCAAAAATATGTATTTTATCTTCATAGTCTTTAAGAATAAAGTCTGGATATGAATAATGTATTCCATTTAAGTAGTATTCGTATTTTATTTCAGAATTTGAAAGAAAGTTCTTCCCCAACAAATACTTTTTCTCAAATTGTTGGTTGCCATTATTTGAATAATTTACTTTTACATTCTTAATTACTCTACCACTTCCAATTGGAGAATCTTCAGACACTAATCCAACAAGTATTTCAGCCCATTCTTTCTCAGATTCACTATCAAAAGAAAAGACATCTTCACCGTCAGTTCTTCTCCATAACCAATTTTTTATGGATTTTTGATTTGCACTATCTGTGTAATAGGAAACAAAAGGAAATGAAACTTCAATTTCATTACCATTGTTATCTTTAACAACTTCCATATTTTGACTATAATTACAAAGGATATTTTTGCTTTCATTTGCTATACTATCTATATTCTCCATAAAATGAAACCACTTTGGAATATCAACAACATAATTGTTAAATAACTCTCTTACTTCTTTGTTTGCATTAGAATATTTTTTATAAAGTGAAAAAATATCAGATGTAGTTGCTTTATTTTTTATTCTGGTCAAATGTGTATTAATATTAAAACTATTGGATTGAAGTGGTCGTTTAAGGCGAGTTGTTTTTAATTTAATTTCACAATGCACTTCATTGTTAGTCTCTGTTCCAACTAATTTTACTTCTCTTATATTTTTAGAGTCTTTAGGAGCAAGTCCCCAAACATAAGCCGTATTTACTAATTCTTTTGCTTCTGATTTTAAATTTTCATAATTTAACAAACAGGGATTTCTTCTCACCCTGCCGACAACTTGTTCATCAAGTTGCTTGCTTTTTGAATCACGAATTTGAAAAAGCATACAAGCACGTGGAATATCCCAACCCTCGGTAATAACCATCTTGAAAATTATAATATCAATAGTAGCAGTATTTTTCTTTGCATAATCTTTCCATTTTTTAACGGGAACTTTTTTAGCCTTAAATACATCATTTGTATCGCATAACTTATCATCGTTAACAATTAACATCCACTTCAAATCATTATATTTATTCAAAGAATGTTTAATATTGTAAATTTCTTCATCTGCCTTTTCTTGGTTTGATATCTGAATAATTAAACATGGGTTTATTCCCAATATATCATTGTATTTTTTCTTAATTTCTTTAAATTTTGCTAAAGCAATATCAAGATTTTCACCCTCTTGATAAGAAACACTCTTAATTAATTTTGCATTTATGGCATCAATTTCTTTTATTTCTATATCTGGCTTTTGTCCTCTGTTAAGGTTTGGTGTTGCAGAACAATTAATTGTTTTTGTAAAATATTCATTAGATAAATCATCAAGATTTGTTGTTGCTATATGGCACTCATCTTTTATGATATAGATTTTTTTTCCGAGTCCCAATGGTTTGGGGGCTGTTACAGCACGAAGAAAATTAACAAGTGCCGACTCTTTTTTTAGCTTGCTTTTATCTTTATATAAGTCTCTTGGTAAAACATATGTATTGTAATCAGTTGGTATATGAAGCCTGCTTTCACTTACGGTTTCGCTTGAAATTAAGTGTGGTTTGATATTTAAAAACATTCTTTTATCTGAATATTCCTTGAATTTATCATAATTTTGTTTGGCTAAGTCCCCCTTCGAAAGTGAAGATACTAAAAAAATTATGTCTTTTTCATTTTGGAGAACCTTATTCATTAAGTCGGCCATCATATAAGTCTTTCCTGAACCTGTTGGTGACTTGAATATAATATTATCCTTAATTAATAATTCATTCAGTATACCATTAACAGCTCTACTTTGTAGTTCAATAATTTCTTGTAGCATTTATTTACTCCCACTTAAATACTTTTGTGTGTTTTCAAAATTAATACAAACCCACGATATTTTTTCCTCTAGGCTTTCAAATTTAGGAAGACCATAAGCAGTTTCATCTATAACTTCAAATGGATTTGTTTCTTTATTGTGTTCTGCATTATTGACGAAATTTATATCCAAAACTTCAAGGTTATCACCATATGATTGGTTATTTTTAATCCATTCAAAATCTGTTGAATTATCATAACATTTTCCGGTCATAATTCTTTTTAATCTCTTTGATGTAACATCGATAGCAATACCGTTTGGATTACTTTCTGTAACTTCATTATTTGTGCAAAGAATGAATTTTCTTCTTCCATTTTCGCCATCATCTTTATTTAATTCAAGAACTGCTTGTCCTGTAGTTCCAGAACCAGCGAAAAAGTCTAATATAATAGCATCTTGCTTTTGGCACACCATATTTATAAGGGTTTTTATTAGAGCAGATGGCTTTGGATTCTTAAATAATCTATTTGAGTCTTTAAAAATTTTATCAAGTTCTTTTTTGCCATTGTCATTTGAGTATTCATTTTCAATATATGAAAGAGTTGTATATGCTTTTGTAGCGTCAATAATTTCTAACTCATTCTTACCGTTTACCTTGCGAGCATTTAGATATGTTTTTGTATAAATTCTGTCACCTTTTACAACAACAAGACCTGCTTTTAATCCCCATTCAAAGGCAGATTTTGACCATCGCCAAACCCAATCTGTTTTTCCATGTTGCCCGTTGTGTCTTTTCTTTTGTTCTTCAATATCACTACCGGGCACAAATTGTTTTCCATCAATTTCAATAACATAGTCCATATTTTTGCTGTATTGTAGTGAATTGTAATCTAGAGTTTGTGTTAATTTATATTTGCCTCTTGTTTCAACAAATTCATCTTCTAATGAATAACTTGATATGTCTTTTTCCTCTTGAGAAAATTCTATATCTTTTGACATACCGTAGGCGACAATATAATCATGGTTTTTCTGAATATTTCCCGTGGACTTGCCACCTTTTTTAGTAATACGTGGAGCAACAAATAGGCATTTATCTTCGCCAAAAATTTCATCCATTAGGCATTTTACATATGCTTGATTTTTATCATCAATACTTATAAATATAACTCCATCATCAGAAAGTAAATCTTTGGCAAGGAATAGGCGAGGATATAACATCGACATTAGATTGTCTCTGCTTAATGAGTTTGTATAATTTGTATTAGCAAATGCTCCCATAGAATCAGCACCATACGGAGGATCAATATAAATTACATCAATCAATCCCTTGTAAGTAATATTTAGGTTTAATAAAGTATCATAGTTGTCACCAATGATGAGTTGATGGGTATTGCTCTTGTCATTAGTTATAAAACTTAGATCAGTATTTTTCTTTAAATACTTAATATCTCTTCCAATTTTCTCAAGCCTTTTATCAAAATGAAACCCTGTTCTTTTATATGTTGTTCCTAATTCGGCAATTGCTATTGCTTTTGCTATTGAATCTGTATTTTTTATTAATTCAATAAGCAGTTTAGCATTGGTTGTTTCAATTATTTTGTCTTCACATCTTTTGTTTATCTCTTCAATAAGCGACCCCTTTACATGGTCTAAATTTGTTAACTCCATATTTTCTCCTTGTTCTTTTTATTAGTTAATATTTAATGTATTTAAAATTAAATCAAAATCAATAGATTTATATAAATATTTTTTAAATAAACCTTGATTTGTTAATAATAATATTTATATTTTAATTAAATAATTTATATAAATAATTAAAAGAGAAGCAATATGGCAAATAATAAAAAGAATAGAATGTCAGTATCTTGTGAAGTTGAAGATGAAATAAATTTTAAAGCTATCTGTGATGTATTGGGAGAAGGTGTTAAAGCTTCTACAATCAAAGGAACCCATTCACAGACTTTGGTGAAGTTGATGAGGACTTATTACAAGAACAACTACAAAAACCTCAAACAAGAGCAAAAGATTGCTTTTGACAACATCAAGGCTCAATACAAAGCCAGTAAGTTAAATAGTGGAATAATTTAAAAAAATAAACAATAATAGATTTCTTTAAAATACTTATCCAATAGTAAAGTATGAATTATTAAATAATTTTAAAATTCATGAATTTGACAGTACACAAATTTAAAAAGTTTTGTTATATTGAGTAAAGTTTTTTACTAAGGATTATATGACAAATAACTATGATATCAAATCATCTTTTAATGATTTCTTCAAAGATTGTAAATTAAAACATAAAGCTGGAATTAAAATTGTAGCATTCCCTACTGGCATGGGGAAAACATATGGGTCAGCTAATAATGCTATTCAAGTTGCACAAAATGGTGGTTTACCTGTATTTATAGCACCTAGAATTGCTATTCTGAAGGATTTTGAAGATACTGTTATTGAAAACTTTAAAAAAGCAGAAGTTATTCGTATTATTTCAGATACGGAACTAAAACAAGTTGATTATTATTCCAATAATTTTAAAAATTTCAAAAAAATAGCAGATAACATTGAACAAGAACTATTAAATTTTATAAGGCTAAACAAAGTTAGTTTACCCACAAATATAATTAGTTTGGAATCTCACTTTTCTCATTTGAGTGAAAAAGAAATCAAGTCAAACAAAGATAACTATTTTATTTTTAAAATTTTTAAAGCTAGTAAAAATATTAAAGATATTTATCGCCAATTTGATTTATTGAAAAGTAGTTTACATCAAGAAGATATAAGAAACGATCTAAACTCAAAACTTTGGAAAGTTTATAGTGGGATTATTGATATTTTTGAAGCTTCTAACTACTTTTACATTAAACAGAATAGTTTAGGTATTTATATAGATCCACAAGAAATTTATAAGATATGGGGATTTAAATCTTTCGATAAGCAAATTATTAAGGACTTTTTTGGCTTAACATTTGTGTTGTCTGATATTAAGAATAAGGGTAATAATTTTAATTATATTTTTACATTAACTTCTAAAAAATCTTTAAAATATATTGGGAGAACATTTGAATTTAAACAAGGAAAGCTTATAAAAATTAGTGGAACAGATAGTAATAAATTATTTTTTAATAAATATATTAATAATTTTTGCAAACATAATAATTTAACCCCTGTTTATTATATAGATGAGGCTGATGAGTTTTATAACGAAATCGTTGAAGATAAAACAAAGACTATTCATTTAAATAATTTTTTATTTAAAATTAAAACTTTTTTTGATTATTCCAATATTTCAAGTTTATTATCTTTTATTAATAAAGTAGAAAGGAATAAAAATATAGCATATCTTGCTAACGATTTTAAAGAATTGATATTTAATTATAATAATTCATTTACAGCAGAGAAAATTGAAGAGTTAATAACTTTTTTTGAAAGTAATAAAATAGATTTTAATCCAACACAAATTCTTAATACTAAAATATTTCCTAAACTCAATGAAAAAATTAAAAATAACTATGAAGTAGTTTCATTATTAAAGAATATAAATAATAAAGAAAATGTTTTATTTTTATTTCTATGCTTTTTAGACAGTTTAGGTATCAGTGATAAAATTGAACAGTTAAAAAGCAATGAAAAACAAAAACACACATTACTTTTAGGAGATTTATATAAAACTATTAAAAATAGTAAGGATTTTTTTAAATCATGGTACCTAGACAAAGACAGTAATTTTATTTTAAATTTTAAAAATTTCTTTAATGAGCTAAACCATGTTAATCAACTTTTAATTAGCTCAAGTTTAGGTGAAACTATCATTAAAAATGAAGACTTTATTGACTTAGCTGAAAATAATAAGTTCATGTTTGGGAATGATAGCTTATCTTTAGTTGAAGAACAGATAAAATATCTTAATAACTTATCTTCTGTAGAAAGCTTCTCGGATAATGCCTTATTGGAAATAAATCAAAGTAAAAATACAGCATTAACTCTTAGTTATATATTTTCTTTTTTAACTAAAGTATTAATAAGAACAGTTCAAGAGATAAGTGTTCCTAATGAAGAATATGAAGAAGATAGAACTTTAGATAAGGAAATGTCTTGCCATGCTTATCTGAAAAAAATGAAAACAGCATTTTCTAGCCTCAAAAAAATAGATGATAGTCAATTTAAAATAAAAGATGAAGATTTATTATTTGATGAAGATTATATTTTTTACCAAGATAAAAATGTTATTAATTTATTTACTACCAACTATGATAAAAATATTAAATTTGGTAAGCCCAATATATCATCTTACATACAAATGAGTAACATTCATATTAAGGAGTCTCCAGAAAAAGAGTTATTGAATTATTTTTCTATAGTTGAAAATAATGAATCAATAGAATTTGGCTCTAAATCTGTTGTGTTTTTAATGTCAGCTACTGCTACAATCAATTCTTATTATGGGAATTTCGATTATGAATATCTAAATAATCAATTCAAATTAAATAATGTTTCGTATGATGCAACATATCTGAATAATAATGATGTTAATTTAGTTAATCAATTTAAAAATCCGTATGTAAATAAAGATATAACAAAAATATCATGTTTTGATTATGGTATCTACGAAACTAGAAAATTTTCTGTATATGATAATTTCTATTATGCTATCAAAACCTCCACGAATAAATCTATTGAAATATTGGAAGGAGAATACAATAAATATAAACTTTATGAGTTCCAATCATTTGTTTATAGCATTGAGAATTTAGTTACAAATAATAATATTAATTCGTTGTTTTTTATATCTCAAACAACAAGTCATATTATTTCTTTTATTAATTTTTATCTTTCAGATTTATTAAATAGGTCTTCTAAATTAATTAGTAAGTTTAATAAAAATGGGAAAGATTATGAAGGTATTTTTATTATCAATAAGGATGTATTCAATAGCGATTATCCTCAATACTATTTAGATAAAGATTTAATTATCATTTTTTATGATTCTCAATTTGAAAATAAACAGAAATCTACTATAAATTCAATTGAAGAGTTAAATAATACAGAAGAAGATGTGAGTAATTCAGAACTTGATAGTTTAGACGGTGCCTATAGTGATCTTAAGAAAGAAATATTTAATGAAGATAAATATAAGATATTGTTATGCTCTTCTTTTGGGTCAGTTTCTAAAGGCTTTAATTTCGTAACAAATAAAAAAAATAAAGATAAAGATTTTGACGCAATAAATATTGGAATGGACCCTTTCTATGACAATCTATCCCAAGATAAGGATGAATCATTAGTTTATCAAAGAATTGTTGCTATGAAAGATTTCAATTATACAAACAATCGTCCTTGTAATTTAAATGAATTAATGGATTATTTTTATTTGAATAGAAATTATTTACTGAATAAGGAACATTTATCAAGCATAGCCAGAGTTATTATTCAAGCTTTAGGAAGAATTGAACGCAGAAGACATAGTAATAATAATGGAACACAATATTTATTTATCAATAATGAGACATATCAAAAAATGGAAAAATTTTATCATTTTTATGAATATGATAGATATATTTATGGAAACCAGAATAATAAGCAAGATAACTTTTCTAGTAATTTATCCGTAAATAATCAATATTTATTTGATAATATTCAAGAAAAAATAGGAATTAATAGTTATATTAAAAATTATAATGATTACGTAGTAGAACAAATAGAAAAAAATAATATTTTAGATGAAATAGTTAGTTTTCTTTTATTTAAAATCAGAAAAAATGATAAGACTAAATCAGAATTTAAAGAAATTTGGGAAGTTTTAAAATCATCTTCGATATTTCATAATTTATCTCAGTACATTAAAGATTTGGATCAAAAAATTCAACCAAAATTGTATAGTTTAATTAAAAAATATGCGTTAAAGTCAGATTTTCCTAATATTTTCAATTTAATAGATAAGAAAAAATATAATTTAAGTGATATTTTCTTTGTACAATTTCCATCTGAGGTAAAGATTGGAATATCTCTTGAAAAATCTGAAGAGCAAAAGCAATATGATATAGTTGTTGATTATAATAATGCAAATAAATCAGAATATGATTTTTTTAAATTAATATTTAATGTTGAAAAAGAAGATTTTTCTACTGAAGTTCTAAAATATATTAATTGGATAAACTCTAATAATTCCGTAGAAGAAGTTTTTAGAGAAAAATATACTATTGAAAATACATTGTATATTCCACAAAAAAAGATTGCTATTGAGTTTATAAAAACAGCCATTTCTGAAGAGATATTTAAAAGCATTTTAGAACATCATAAATTTAAAATGCAAAGTGATATTGATAATAACTCTTATGAATTGTTTGATTTCTTTATTAAACATAATAATAAGATCAACTATACAGCCGTAGATATTAAATTTTGGTCTATGGCAACTCAGGCAATAAATTCAAAAAATATAGAGGAAAAAGTAACTAAAAAAACATATGTTACTGATTTAAGTAGTGTCAAGAATATCTTATGCATTAATTTATTTGGAAAAACAAAAAATACAAACTTAAAGAATAACATTTACTATAAAAACTTGTTTGTTAAAAACCAAGTAAGAAGTAGCCCTAATTATGGTAAGTATATTTTAAATCAAAAGATAATTAGTTTTTTAAAAGAGGAAACAGAGAAATGACAGAACACATTTATATAGAAAAAATAAAATCTGGTAAGGATGTTAGAAGAGAAGAAAAAGAAGACTATATTAAAACACTTACATTTAATTCAAATAAAATAATAATAAATGATAAAAATTTTAATATGAATAAATTCTCAAAAGATTTTGACGAAATTATTTCTGACAATCATAATTTGTATGTCTACTTAGACTTTCAAGATTTAGGTCATTCTGAATCATTAGTAGAAAAGGACTATAAAGATATATATAATCAATCAATAAAAAATATTGACCAGGTTTTTGGGGTTGAGAGAATTATATTACACAGTTCTAAAATGTTTAAAATTGATAATAAAACTAAAATGTTGAAAGCTTTTTTGATTTACTCTGAGAATACTTCTCCTGATAAATATTTAGATAATCAGAAATCAGTTAAACAAAATATTGCACTTATGAGTAATTTACCAGCTTGGAGTTTTAAAGATTTAATTTCCTCAATTAATCAAATGCAGTTATATAAAACATTATATATTGATTTATTTTCAAATAATTCAAAAAATAAGATTTCAAATTTTATTGAAACTGCAAGAAATGATAAAGTTTTTGGTGTAGGCATAATAAAAAAAACAACTAAAGATAATAAGGGTATTGGTCAAAAATATACAATTAACAGTTTTAAAATAGAACCTGAATTTTCATCTTACAAAGAGAAAATTTGTTTTAAATTTAATGTCGTTACAAATGTTTTTGTAACGACAACTGCTACTTCTGTGTTCTCAAATATTAAAACTTACAATAACAAGACTGTTCAAATGGCAATATTAGGTGATGTCAATAAAATACCTAATTATTATGATAAAAAATCTATAACTTTCAATGTTAAAAAATTTGATGATTCTAAATTTCATTTATACTGTTCAAGTATTGATATTTTAAGAAATAATCCATTCACTAAAGTTTTAACTGCTAATATTGAGAAAACATTATCTATTTTAGAGAATGAAAGTTTTTATAAAAACAATATTAAAAAATCACTTACTATAGGATTTGTTTACGAAGAACATTTAGATTCTAAAATAGATGAATATATGTATTACTTTAATGAAATGTTGATTAATGATGCAAAATGGATTGACCAAAAAAACATCAAGATTGAATTAATAAAACTTGAAAAAAATTTAGAAATTATAAATACCATTAATACATTAAAAAGTTATAATTGTGATGCTTTTATTTGTTTAACTGATATTGATATATTTTCTGAGGATTATAATGAATCAGAAAATATAAATGATTATTATAAAAACATTAAAAATTATATCTTAAATCAAAATTTAGAAAAGAAAGAAACTTTAATAACTCAAGGGTTAATTGTAGTTTCGGATAAAGAGGTTTTAGAAGAGAATGAAGATGATGAGCAAGACACAAATAAATCATTAAAAGATAAGAAAAAAGCTACTTTTGAAGATAAAATTAAAACTTCTTTTTATGAATTATGTACAAAATATATTTTTTATAATAATCTTATTCAATTAAATTCTTCTGTTGAAGATGGTAATTTTTATATTATGTCTTTTAATGCTCCAAAAAATTTAGCTTGTTTAGTTGAAATTAAAGTAAAAAATAGTTCTATTGAAATTATTAATAAAGAACTATTTAAAACTGATGCCAAAAACGGTAATGAATTTAAAAAAGATCCACAATTAATTAGTTGGTTATCTCAAAAAATTACCAATTATAAAGAAGTTTTAGATAGAATTAAATCTTATGATGATTTTGTTATTTATGATATAAAAGAAAATAGTTTTCTTTTATGCTCAAATGAACAAACTTATTTATTGTCTGATAATGAATATTCTTTAAGAAAAGATTTAATTTTAACTCATAGAGCAGGTAAAACTTATCCTAAAAAGAAAAAAGATGGAACAGAAGAACAAAAAGAATCACTTATTATAATGCCCTTATTAATTCCATTGTATAATATTCCAAAGTCAACTGACAGGCAAATCTATTTATTTAACTTAAATAATGAAAGATATTATTTTGTTGGAAATGATTTAAAGAAAACTTCAGAGCATCCACAATCACCACTAGTTAAAATGTATTTTAATGAAAATAATGAACACTTATTAAACTTTTATTTTAAATTTATTACTTGTAATGTTGTTAGAAATTCTTTAAATACAAAAACTACCTTATTGGAAAAATTTTCAAAAATACATATGGTTAATTAAGTATAATTTAATTTTTTTTCTTAAAAGGCTAATATCTGTTAGCCTTTTATATTTTTTGATAAAATTACTTATCATTGAATTATTCCATAACATTTAATACAGTTTAATTATATTTTTTTAATTGAGTAGCATATTCTTCAATAGAAATATCTTTATTAATCAATTTCTGTAGTAATTCTTCTTGATTTCGCTTCTTGGCTTCATCATTTCTATACGAATCTAATTGATTTACTATTTCGGGCATATTTGCAAGTTCTGACTTGGCTAAATGAAGGTAAGTATCAAGTGATTTTGAGGATTTATGCCCAGTTAACTCTTGAATATAAACCTTTAAAGTATTTACATCTAATAAAGCATTTCTAAAGCTATCTTGGTTTTGAAAATCATATCGTTTAATAAGTTGAATAAACATATTTGTGATAAATCTATGTCTAAACATATGGGCAGATAATTCATCATTAATGCCTGCTAACTTCTTTAGTCTGCCGAAATCATTAATTAAAGATGTAACATTTAAATGTTTTCCCGTTGTGTGACCAATAAATAAAAATCCATCATCATTCTCAGCACCTATAGTTTTCTTTATTCGTATTTTGCGTTGAATTTTAATAAAATCTATAACTTTTTTTAAATCATTTTTATCAATAGGAATATGGCGAAATTCATTAGATTTTCTTTTTAATGTTTTTAGCTTTAATAAAGGCTTATCTTGATTGTAAGCTTGTTCTATATCAAAAACAGTAATGTTGTTAATTTCCCCTATTCTAGCTCCAGTGGTTTCTAATAAAAGTAAAAGAACTTTTATTCTTTCTTGTCCAAATGAAGATTGATATAAATTAGCTATATTGTCATATATTTTATTTATATTTTCCTTTGATATAGGATTTCTTGTCCTGGTTGGATTATTGGCTACTAAAGCAGGGTGTGAATAGTAAGTGTTGTTATCTCCAACATTTTTGTTATTTGAGAAATTTAATTGCTTAATATCAGCTTCTAAAATTACTTTAACATAATCATTGTCGTTGAATATTATTTTACCGACAAATTCATAAAAATATAGAATGTTTTTTAATATATTATTTATTGTTCTATTATTTCTAACCTTGCCATTTTCATCTATTTCGTTCTGCAAATTATTAGACAAATCTACAAAGTTGTTAGAATCAAATTCGGCAATCTGAATATTTTTATTTTCACAGTATCTAATTAAATGAGCTAAACAATAAGCAACTCGCTTTATAGATAATTCTTTTAAGTTGATAATATTACTGCTATAAAAGTACATGTTCACAATAACACAAGGTGTGCCATTGGTGTAAGATGCATAAGGAAAGGAATTAAATTTTTTGTAAGAAATTTTACCATCCACTAGATAATTTGGAATCTCTACATCTTTAATCAACTGAATAATAGAAGGCTTACTCATTAATACCTCCTTTAACTAACCTCAAATTAGTATTTTCTGATTTTAAGGTTAAAAAATCAGTAGAATGTAAAGATAAAGCAGTCAATTTTTTCAATAAATCACTAGACAACATATGAATTACATTTAAATTATTACTCGTATCAATATTTTTTAAGGTATGAACTGTTTCCAATAATTGACTCATGCAAATCATTGAAACCTTTTTTTGTTGTTCTAATTCCAATTCTTTTTGTTTTAGTTTAGCTAGTAAGGATGCCCTAGAGTAATCTTTTTCATCGGGGCTATCACAAATTTCACTTAATTTGTTTAATGCTAAAACTCTTAATTTATCAATTTCTTCAAAACCATTTTCGAATAACTTATCACAAGTTCTTTTTAGAGTATTTAAAGAAGTGGATTTCAATTCAAAATCATCATTACTGTATTTTGATAAAGTTTTTTGGTTTCCTAAAATTTTAATTAATTCGTTGTCATGTTTATGCTTATTAGGATTAGAACAAACATCCATCAAAAATTTTTGTAAATTTAAGACATTCTTTTTATTTTCTGAAACTCTTTTATCATCCATCTTATTCACCTTTTATCTTTATAATAATTTTAAATTTCTGTTGATTATCTGATTCAAAAAACTCAGGTTCAATAGTTATCTTTTTTTCTTCTTGTAAAATGTCTAGCAATTCGATTAATTCATCAGTTTTTAATATTTTATAATTATCAGTATTAAATTTACTTTTTATAAATTCTCTCAAATTCTCATGGTATTCTTTAATGTTTTCAGCTACAAACTGAGATTTTACACTTCTTAAAACCTCTCCTGATTCAGTTTCCGAAATATAATGGTAAACATGTTCAATATCGGTATGTCCTAAGAACCACCTTAAAGTATCAAGTGTGCCAAAACCACTAGACCAGAAAAATGTCATAGCAAAAAATCTCCTTAGTTGATGCTGTCTAATATAGAGTCTTTTATTATCAATAACCTCAACTTCAAAATAATCATGCATTATATCCAAATTACCATTATATTTGTCATCATGTAAATCACGAGAAATAGTATTAATTTGAACTCCACTAGGAATTGAAAAAATTTCAATATGTTCTTTATCTTCAATATCACAAGCATTAATAATTCGCTGTAAATTTTTAAGCATATCAATAGCTAATTTATCAATGGGTAAAGCTATATAATCTTTAATGCCAAATAAACCTTTAGTGCTCTTGCTTCTTTTGAATAGCAATAGTTGGTTTTCTTCATCATAACAATCATTATACTTTAAACCTCTTAGCTCTGAAATTCGCCTTGCCATCAAAGATCCAACAACAAATTGAACACAACCATAATAAACCTTAATTAGTTCATAAAGATAATAGTTTTTTCTGATCTTCTCATAATAGTCATTAGAAGATTTAATTGTTTCATATTCCTTTTGAAAAGCATTTACCCCTAAGTCAATTAAATCTTTATCTATATATTTTCTGATTGTTTGATTTAAATCCGTGCGACTTAAATTGTTATTCTTATTTTTTAAATCAATAATCTTTAAATAATTATTGATTAATAAATCACCGTACTTCAAATGGAATTCAACTGCTTTTTTAAAGGTGTTGAATATCACACTTGATGGATATGTTTCAAATCTTTTTATTCCACTTGTTGAAAAATTACTATTTTGAATGAATTCAATATTTTCTTTAAAAGGGAAAGAACATTCCCTAGCTGATTCATAAGGAATGTAGCTTAATATTTTTTTAATACTTGTGTGTATTGTTACTTTTTCTTGTTTATCACTGTTTCGGAAAAAAGAATCAAGTTCGGATATATAATACCTATTTTCTTTTTTTAGTTCCAAGTTTTTGAAAGTTGGTTTAATAATTAAATTAGGAAAGATATTATCCATAATGTCACTATTTTTAGACCTACGATTATAAATTGCATTCTTATCTAAATTATTAGTGTTTATATAAGCATTAACTTTGGTGCCTACATCAAAGATATCATTTATACTTGATAGCTTATCAAGTATAAAACTTAACTTATCTTTTGAAAGACATTTAAAAGAATTTTTAACTAATGAACCATCATCAAAATAATTCATAATATCAAAAAAACGAAGAATTAAAGAAACATCAGCTTTAATGGCTTTAGGAGTCTTCATATAATGCTTATCACTATATAAATAATGAACAATCCATTCTTTTAATGTGTTTAATATAGGTGCGTTCTGTTTATCTGTTAGTGAAGATTTATCTTGTAATTCTACATTAAAGTCAATCAAATAAGGTTTTCCACTATTAAATTCAAACAACCAGGAATTGTCCTCAAATTTTGATTTAAAGAAATAAAACAACTTATATTTTTCATCTTTATCACTTGTGGGCTGAACAAATTCATTTAAGAAGTCTAACTTGCCTGTATATTTTTTTGGATTAAGCATATATCACCTTATTGAATGAATATAAATGTTTATTTTTGTGACCTTTTTCAAAGAATTTTTTAAAATTAAACATTTCTTTATTTTGGTTTACTTCTTTTTCTAATTTATCAACGAATTCACACCATTTAAAAGCTTCGTCCTTAATGTTTTCTTTTTCTGAACTGTTTTCAACAGCATCTTTAAGTGCCAACATAGCACTTATGTTCTCATCATTAATTGATATAAATAGCTCATTATATTTTTCAAATGAGTCTTCAGATTTGTCTCTACTTTTAGAAGTTAGTAAATCAATATTATTAGGTATGTTTTTAATGGTATGGTTAGTTAAGAAATCATCCAATTGCTTTAGTGTTTGGAAGTTTGTAGCTTTAAATAAGAATTCACTATCTTTCATAGCTTCACAAATAATACCTTTTTGGAAAATACGAATCCATCTGTTTTGATAATATTGTAGAATTGGCTCTGGAAGATAATGACTTAATAAATTAGGTTTATAATTTTCATGTCCTAATATTTCAGCCATTTTAGAAGTGTTTTCAGTTTCAAAGTAAAAACTCATTGCTTTGGAAGCTCTTATTTTAGTGAGGGTTATTTTTTTGCTAAATAAATCAGCTTCTAATCTTTCAATATTTTTTTCTGCTACTAAATAATCAGAAATGTTTTTCTGATTGATTTCTCTAAAAACCAAATTGTTTTGATAATCACTGATAATTAGATTGTTATACTCGGAACATGAAAACAATAAGGATTCATTTTTCTTTTTATCTTTTAAGTAATAATACTCTCTAAAAATATTAGTCCATTCAATCCATTTACTTACTAGTTTATCTGTGTATTCATTAAGTGTAATTTTCTGTTCAGCTAGACTTGAGCCTTTCCTTGGCTTATTTCCAATTAAAAAACTACAATTATCTAGTTTAATATAAGAGTTAACAGTTAACTGTCTTATAAAAGATTCAGTAATCATTGGGTGTTCTATTATTAACTTTGTAATAATAGCCATAGACACTGTTTTATTTAATAAATAAGGTTTATTGTAAATAGAATCGAAATTTTCTTTTTTAAGAAATAAGTGATTAACATCTACAGATTGATACTCATTTAAATCTTGTTCAAATTTGTTAATTTGATATTCAGCCCAAGAATTTATTAATTCAATATCTTGATTAACTTGATTTTTTAATAAATAAATAGACTTATCATCACAAATTTCTAATGGAATATCACTAATTAATTTAGTTTTGACATATTTTCCGTTGATTTGTTTAATTTGACAAATATGGGGATTTTTATGTTCTCTAACTACTTTAAGATTCTTATTTAATTCAAAGTTAAAATAAACAGTTAATAATTCGATTAAGCTATTCCATCTGGCCTTCGCTTTATAAATACAATTGTTGTTTTCATTTACTTCTTCAAAATATTGAAGCATGAAAGCTGTTAATATTTCATCATGAATTTCAAAAAACTTAATGTTATTGTCCTCTAAATATTTAAAGTATTTAGGTAAAAAAACACCATAATCTTTTTTATTTAAAGCTATATTTAAAACATCAATTATTTTAAAAATATCAGAGTCGTTAGTTTTTAAATAGTAGTCAATAAGATTTAAATAGCCAAATTTTGTTATTCTTCCGTATTTAATACCATTGGTAATTTTTATCTTATGAGAATGAATTGCATGGTTAAATACATGGCTTTTATCTATAGATACATTTGTCTTGAATTTTTTATTAAAAAGTTCTGCAACTGAATGAAATGACTTAATAAACCATTCTTTTCCTTGATTCTCATAAAAATTATTAGCAAGAAAAAAAGCAAAAGATTCATTAAATAAACTTTGAAAGTTTAAGTGTTGTGGATTATGAAGGTGTATTTTAGTTAATTTTTGATTGTTTAGAAATAAAATGAAATCAAGGATTGTTATGATTTTATCAAAATTATTTCTATGTGTAGAAAGTTTAATTTCTGACTTGAAATTATTTAAATAATCTAATGTTTTGGAATCTATAGATTGAAATTTGAATTTAAAGAAGTTTGGGTTTTGGATATGTATCCATTTGTTTTCTTGGAATTTTGGCATACTTTAAGCTATAAAATTTTATTCTAGCTTATTGTATATAATGATTTTTTAAATGTAAAGAGTTTTGGACACTTTATTTAATAATGAGATAAAGCGTGTCCTCCTCCATTAAAATGAGAAGCAACATCATTAACTGTAAATGGAGCTATTGATCGTAGACTACATCTAACAATACCATTTTCAGGGTCTTCATAATACACAAGTCCAAAACCCTCACC
>JACCEE010447585.1_pt1 | contig 18228 bp, 10 predicted proteins | sample 7449931 | NCBI WGS metagenome assembly JACCEE01 (sample SAMN15323457, study PRJNA562643) | freshwater metagenome | isolation source: river surface water | place: USA:Blue River Watershed | collected 2017-08-19 | reverse complement strand
GGTTTATTACATGATATAGGAAAAGCTTTAACCGCTGAAATTGAAGGTTCACACGTTCAAATAGGCGTAGATGTATGTAAGAGATACAAAGAAAACCCTGAGGTTATTCATGCAATTGAAGCACATCATAACGATGTAGAACCTCAAACTGTAATTGCTTGTATCGTTCAAGCAGCTGACGCAATTTCTGCTGCAAGACCTGCAGCTAGAAGTGAAAACTACGAAAGTTACATTAAGAGATTACAAAAACTAGAGGAAATTTGTTCATCTTATGAAGGTGTAGATAGGTGCTTTGCCGTTCAAGCAGGACGTGAAGTTCGTATTATGGTTACTCCTGAAGTTATAAATGATGAAAAGATGGTCCTAGTTGCTCGTGATATAGTAAAACAAATAGAAACTGACATGGATTACCCTGGACAAATAAAAATCCACTTAATTCGTGAAAGTAGAACTATTGAATACGCAAAATAATTTAAAAAAGCTCTGTAATAAAATACAGAGCTTTTTTAGGAAATAATTAAGAATGGAGTTTAAAAAAATGCCAAAAACGATTTTTAATTCTACTGAAAAATCCAATTTCATACTTAATATGACTGATGACAAAATGCGAGATTATGCATTCAAATCAGTAATCATAGCTATTTGTATAACTCTTTTAAATGTTTTTACCGAATTTTTCTATCAATGGGGACTAGACTTATTTGCAATACCTTCTTTCACGTTAGCTATTTCCGGCACCTTAGGAATGATAATGTTCATAATTGCAATTATGAAGAAAAAATTCGAAAAAAATCAATACATATTTATCGCTTTAATAGCTATATCAATAATTTTTGTTGTCATATCTTCATTGAACGCCTTTTTATACCCTAATTATAGCCCTGTTACAGGTTTCTTTGGACGATATGAAGGTGCAATGGTATATATAAGTTATGCTTTTCTTTTTATCGCTTCTAGTTTAATTTATAACAAAAAAGCAATTCAAAAAATACTAAACTTTATAGTTATAGTTGGTTTGATAAATTGTGTTTGGGCCGCATTACAGCATATACCTAAATTCCCTTCTTATTATCATAACCTTAAAACTATATCTTTAAAAGAAATTCATATTCCAAGTGGTTTATCTGGAAGTCCATTGTTTTTTGCATCTCTGTTATGCATAACTCTTTCGATATCTGCCATTGGAACTATTTTTTCTACAGATAAGAAAAAACAAGTTTTATACACTATCTCAACAGCATTTTTCTCCTTTTTCATAATAAAAACACAAACAATAATTGGTTTAATCTCTTTTATAATGATTTTTATCACATTTTTAATTTTAAATTTTTCATGTAAAAAATCTATAAAAACTAAACTTTTAAACATCCTAATTATACTATTTCCCGCAATACTGGCTATAATATTTATGTTTATGGTAAATTCTAAGCTTTATTATTTTGATGGTGTACTCATGGGTGAAGATAGTTATTATCGACTCCAAAGTACAGGCGTTTTACACGTAAAAAGTTTAGATTTCGATATTTATAATTTCTTTGAATTATATCAAAATATATGGTCAAATGCTTTTGAAACTATTAAAAAATTCCCTCTTGTTGGTACTGGTCCAGATGCCTATATTTTCACTCAACTTACAAAGAATTTAACTGAAATTGTTAATAACGTAAATGCTTTTGACAGACCATACAATGATTATCTATATCATGCAGCTACATATGGTGTTCCTTTTGCCCTTGTTTATGTTGTTATTCATCTTTTTTCAATAAAAAATTCTTTTATCCTTGCAAAAAATAAAGCAAAGGATGAATATAGCTGGATAAACAAAGCTTTAGTTTTATCAATAGTTTCCTACTCTCTTATAAATATCATAAACTCAAGTACACCCACTGTAGCCCCACTTTTTTGGATTTTAGCCGGGTTATCTTGTGGTAAATATTTAAAAGAAAATAAAATATAACAAAATGTTACTATTCAGCCTCTAAAGGTTAATTTTTCGCTTTTACAAAGGTTTCGACTCTGCCGAGTCGACCGGGCTTTCCAGTCGCCCTGGACCTTCGGTAAAATATCTCTGCATTTACCTTTTGAGGTTGAATATTAAAAGAAATAAAAACAGGTATCATAGATACCTGTTTTTATTTTGTATTTTGAATATTCCATTTAAAGTTGCAAATTCTGGATGATTTTGTGTTGCTAATTCTATTATTGTTTAAAATAGTATCCAAATCTAAATATCTGTAGTTTGTTTTAAACTCTTCTCTATGCTTCAACATATTTATTTTATTCATTATGATATCTTTATTATAATTTTTTTGAATTATAGGGCCTAGTTTATGATTTGCTCTCATAAACATAGCAATTTCAGAAGCTGTTATAATGTTTGAGTCTGCAATGTTATAAACTCCAGTATAGTTTTTTTCTTCTGCCTGTCTTACAAATGAAATTATAAAATCAACTAAGTTATGTACACAACAAAATTGGAAACCATATTCACCACTTCTATACATAAACGCTGTGTTATCTTTTGGATCTAAAATCTTAACTATTAAATTGTCATAGAAATCTAAAGAATATATAGGTGCCACTCTACAAACTGCTGTTATCATTGTAGGATTTAATTTTACATTTTCTATAATAACCTTTTCTGAAGCAAACTTCATTTTAGCATAATTCGTGTTTATTTTAACACTATCATCTTCACGTATAGGTTCTCTTGTTTTAGGTGTATCATAAATTTGAGTTGTACTTAGTTGAACAAACTGAGTAACCCCTGTTGATGTTGCAAATTTAAATATAAACTTATCAAACTCTTTACTTGAATTAATTTCATTTTCTGTTATTATTGATCCCAAATCGTTGTCTACTGTGCACGCACAATTAACAACACTATCAAACTTATTGCTTGAAAATATTTCTTCATATTTGTTTTTATCTATAACTTTTGCCTCTATAAACTCATAGTTCTCTTTGCCTATATTATATTCATCAAGTATGCTATCTACACCAAAAACATAAAAGCCTTTTTTTAATAATCCCGAACACGTTCTTGAGCCAATTAAGCCACTAGCTCCAGTTACTAAAATATTTTTCATTTTTGTTCGCCTCCTTTTTTTATATATAAAAAACACAAAAATATTATTTTATAAATATCAAAAAATAAACTTTATATCATATTATATCATGTTTTTTTACTAAATGTCAACAAGCAAATAAAAAAACACTTGAAAACATAACGTTTATATGATAAAATATAAAGAATATACTAAATTATTTTGAGGTTATAAAATGAAGAATCCATATATATATAGCAACAACAACAAGAGATATTATACACAAAATTTTTTCTTAAAAGAAACCTTTGGCCAAAAGGTTATAAAACTATCATTAAATGCAGGATTTTCATGTCCAAATCGTGACGGGAACAGAGGAACTAACGGTTGTATTTTTTGTTCCGAATCACATAGCGGGGATTTTACACCAAATAAAAACCTTTCAATAACAGAACAGTTGAAAATTCAAAAACAAAATCTTTCTACAAAATGGGGAGAACACTTGTATATACCCTATTTTCAAGCCGGCACAAATACTTATGCTCCTTTGGAACATTTGAAAAAAATTTTTGATGAGGCTTTGCTTTTTGAAAATACTGTTGGAATAGCCATAGCAACTAGACCTGACTGTATTGATGAAACTTTAGTCAAATATTTGTTTGAACTTTCTAAAGAAACATATTTAACTATAGAATTAGGATTGCAAAGTATTCATGATAAAACACTAAAAAGCATAAATAGAGGTCATAACTATGCTGATTTTTTAAAAGCCTATACGCTACTATCTAATTATAATATCAACACATGTATTCACATTATAAATGGCCTTCCTGAGGAAGATTATAATATGATGATGCAAACAGCATATGAAATATCAAGACTAAACCCTCACAGTATTAAAATACATATGTTGCATATAATTAAAAATACTATGCTCGCTAAAAAATACATCGAAAATCCTTTTAATTTATTAAGTCTAGAAGAATACGTAAATTTGGTTTGCGATCAATTAGAAGTATTTCCGGAAAAAACTATAATACAAAGATTAACTGGTGATGGCAATAAAGATACGTTGATAGCTCCAACTTGGACTTTAAAAAAATTTGTTGTTTTAAACGAAATAGATAAGGAACTCGCTAGAAGAAGTTCATATCAATCTAATAAAAAATCGTTAATATTTAGCCATATTGTATAGGGTAAAGATGTTTACCGAAGGTCCAGGGCGACCGAAAAGCCCGGTCGACTCCGCAAGAGTCGAAACTTCTGTAAAATCGTTAACTTTGCCTTTAGAGACTGAATAGTAATAAAAAATCAGCTATATTATAAAATATAGCTGATTTTTTATTATTTATCATTTTCATCTTTTATTAATTGATCTACAGTATCATGTGCTGCACCAACAGTTTCTGCCCATGATAAACCACCTTGAAGTGATGCTCTTATACCAAACTCACCACTATCCAAAATAGTTTTTATATCATCAGTTACACCAGTATAAAAGTCAAAAACGGGATTTTCCAAAGCCATATCAGCCATTTTAAACTTCATATCAATCATCTCTTGTGACCAACCATAGTCATCTACAAGTTGTTGCGTCGCAATTTCATTTATTCTCTTATTTGCAAGTGTTATACGCTTACATTCTGCAAATTTAGCTACACCCTCTGGGTTTTTTCCACCTTTAACCATGAAATAACCTTCTAAATTCGCAGGAATATAGTGTTTATCTGCTTTAGGATCTTTGGGCATAGGAACAAAAAAAGCATCTTCTCCAAAAGTCTTACCCCAATCGGCCTTTGTTTTATATAAAGCCCATAATCCACAAGGATAGAACAATTCTTTTCCCTCGCCTAATAATTGAGGTTGCTCATTCCAGTTAAACAAACTTTTATCTATTACCGCACTCATTTTATGTAAATCCGCCATATAATTTTGTACTCTTTCTAAGTTTGGGTCTTTTAAATTATTAACAAGTTTCCCTTCTTTAAGACCCACATATGGAACACCAGTCGTCATAGATAATGCACCTTCTGTCCAATATCCATCTATACCATACAATCCAGCTTCAGGGTCTACATAATCTTTTAACATTGATTTAAAAGTATCCCAAGTCCATTCACCTTTTGCAAATAACTCTGCTGGGTCATCTAATCCATACTCATCAATGGTCTTTTTGTTATAAATTACAGCCGTGTTATCACCATTTAAAGAAGTACACATTATATAGTGCTTATCTTTCCACATAAGCTTATCATTTACATCTTTAACTTCCGACCATAGTTCACTGCTAAAATCAACATGATCATCTACTGAAACAAACATATCTTTTATAGCACCCTTAGGGAAAGCATCCATATCTCCAGCTGGGAAAAAGTCTATTCCCTCATCACCTAATATGGAAGTTGAAAGCTGCTCATATCTAGACTCCCAAGGTACTATTTTAGATTCAACTTTACCGCCATATCTTTCTTGAAACACCGCAAGTTCTATTGGAACATTTTTGCCAGTAGAGTCAGGATTTATATCCCAGTTAGCAAGCCATTTTATTGTTTTATTTTCAAGTTCTCCAGTTAATCTTTCATCCTGTGCCAAAATAGAACCTATTTCCTCACGAGTTGCAGAATCCAAATCTTTTTTAGGTTTAGATTCTTCTTTTGTTTTAGAACAAGCTATAAAAGACATAGATAAACTAACCGCCATAACAGCTGCAACTATTCTTTTTATATTTCTCATAATTTCAGATCCTTTCAAAAATGTTATTATTCTTCCATATATTAAAGTTTACGATTTTGTAGAGTTTCGACTCTGCCGAGTCGACCGGGCTTTCCGGTCGTCCTAGACCTTTGGACAAATCATCTCAGCCTTTACCTTTGAACTGAATTTTAACTCAAAAATTAAATACATCTTATTTGCAAGTTGTTTTAATAATCAATATATATTTCAAATTTATAGATATTTAATTAAAAATTAACTCATATAATAAGAATAACAAATTTCTATTAATTAGTCAATTAACATTATGCAATATAATGTATCTATAATTATAGTTATCTTGTATAATATTCGAAAATATTTTTTAATTTTAATATATTTATTGCAATATATAGATAAAATCTTTTGTTAATTTGATTGATTAAATAAAATTAATTCTAATTAAATACCCCCTAGACCCATAATATTTATTATAGTTAGAGACAACAATATAGCTATAGTAACTATAGTTATAGGTGCCGTTATAAAAATCAATAATTGTCTTGATATACTTAACTGAGAAATTTTTTTCAATTTATTTTCCTCTCTCTTCTTTACCATTTCGATTATGAATAAAATCAATCCAACTAAAGCTATTGTAAGTACCATAAAACCAATCATCATAATCAACACAAAAGCAACTATATTATCCATAACATATTCCATATTTAATCCACCTAAAGCAGAAGCATCCGCAAGTTTTGTTACATCAAATTTCAAAGTAGATAATATAAAAATTTGTGCTCCTCCTATTGAATTAAAACAAAAATGCAAAGCTATTGATGGTATTATAGACTTAGACTTTATAACCAAAAATCCAGAAACCATTCCCAAAACAAATGTAGATGGAAACTGTGCATAATTTTGATGATATAGAGAAAATGTAAATCCCATTACTAACATAGCCAATAAATCGTCAAATTCCTTTACGTTATCATATATACTTCCTCTAAAAATCAACTCTTCAAAAAGAGGTGCCAATATCATAACTGCAAATGTCATGGAAAAAATGCTTATAAAATTTTGCTCAGGGACAAAACTTGGAGCAGAAAATTCAAAGCCAATTAACATCTGTATAATAGTAAATATTATAGTAAATATTATGTTTATTGTAAATGATAAGCCCATACCTATCACAATCCACTTTAATACAAAAGCTTTTTTAACTTTAGGTTTTTTAAAATACTTATTTAGTTCTAATTTAGTTTTTCTGTTGTTAATCATTATAGCTACAGGTGCACAAACAACAAACTGAACAAAAAATGCCAATCCCAAATAAACTGCATCTTGTAGTTCCTGATTATTAATTATAATTTTCTCCAAGGCAAGCTTCGCAATAATAGCAAGAGCATATGTTAATCCTAAAAAAAATAGCAAAGTAATAGATGTTTTGTTCGACATTTTTTTCAACATCTTTTTTTCATTTAGCAAAACTTCATTTTCATTCATTTTTAATCACCTTTCTAAAACAGCTTTATTTTTACTATTCAGCCATATGTATAAAGCAGAGACATTTTACCGAAGGTCCAGGGCGATCGGAAAGCCCGGTCGACTCCGCAGAGTCGAAACTCCTGTAAAATCGTAAAATTTACCTTTATCGACTGAATAGTGACTTTATTTTATAACATTTTAACCTAATAAAAAGTTATAATTGATAGTATAACATAATTTACATTTAATTTCAACAAAAAAAGTGAACTTCATCCAAACGGATTGAAGTTCACTTTTAAAAAATTATTAAATTATTTTTTTGGACCTAAAGTAACCTTATCACCCATAATATATTGTTTTAAAGTAGCTAAGTCAGCAACATCAATAGAACCATCTGCAACTATATCTGCAGCTTCTAACCCTTTTCCTGTAAGAGAAGCCTCTTTAATAAGATGCCTACATAAAAGAACTAAGTCTAGATTATCAACTTTGTTGTCTAAATTCATATCACCATATAGTAACTTCGTTTCAACTACTCCACCTAAAGGTGTACCGAATACCAATTCATCACCTAAGTAAAGTGGTATTTTATCTGTTTCACCATATGTATCGCTCATAACTAAACCTTCACGACTATAGTCATTTGTCGGATTCCAGTTACTTCCGTAATTTTCATCTTGACCAACTATAATACCAAATTGAATTTCTCTAGTTCCGAAGAAACTACATCCAGTCCAATCAATCTCTACATAATAATTGCCTTTTTCGTCCACTTTGATAGGATCAGAAACTTTTGCAAAAGTTTCACCATTTGTAAGTGCAAATTCTTGATCATAGTAAATTTCAATTTTTATATCTTCTAATGTTTGATTTTTTTCAAAAACTTCACTTAAATTAAAATAGTATCTAGCTTTAAGATTATCTATGTATCTTGGGGGTTGGGATGTATCATTACATATTTGAATAGTAAGCTGTGTTCTTTCTTTATTTTCTTGATTAATCAAAGCTTTTAACCAAAATTCTGTAGCTTCTGGTTCTTTTGGTGGAAAGTTTGGTTCTGGTTTCATTGTTTCATCACCAAAATAATAATATAAACCTGCTGCTGCACCAACAAACCCTGCATTATAATCTACTGCAACTTCGTTGTAAATATAGTCCTTTGTTATATCTCTGTGCCAGTCTGTTTGATCTGGACCACCAACAAGAGCACCCCATAAAACATGAGTTTGATTCCATGGAACATCCATATTTAAAGTTTTAGAACCATGTGCTGCTCTATGGTGAGGTCTTACCGCTGAATTATCTGCATACCCTACTATATAACATCTATCCATAGGATTTTTACCCATTATGTATTCCATTTGACCTTTTGCCCATTCGGCAAATCTCATGTTGTTTTCTTCAGGAGAATATTTAGCATAAACCAACGCACATAATTGAGCTGCTGTATTATATCTTGCTGAACCATAATTGTTTAACATAGAAAAACCAGCTGGTGTTTTAGCCAAAGCTGTGCTATCTCCTTTGTCTATAGCCTGGTCATTTGGATCATATTCTTTATTCCATAGCAAATCATCTTGACCTGGATCTAAATGTTCTAAACCAGACCAATACTCTAAGTTCCATCTGAAAATATACCAGTCACGAGATAAATTTGTTATTGGAGCTAATTTTGCAAATACTCCTCCCCATACTGTATCCCAACAATGAACCCAGATGTTTTGCCAACAGTTCCCTGTGTCACTTATAATTCTCTGTAAATATCCATCATACTTATAAGTTCCATTTATAGCACTTAACTCATCATATGAGTCTTCATCTATTGAAATTATTTGTTCAATATAATCTTTATTACCTGTACATTCATATAACCAAACAGCAGCCCATGACAGCTCATCCCAGTCATAACTCGAAGTATAAAAACCTCCGTCATAACCCAAACTACTTTTTCCGTCTGCCGAATGAGTTTCTACTGCAAACTCATATAAAGCTAAAGCTTTCTTCAAGCTTTTAGCGGCATATTCAGGATCTGTATCTTTAAAGTTAAGATAATTTATTGCAAGTGATGCTGCTGTTCCCGCGCACATGTCAGATGCTGGCTTTTCCTTGGTAGCAAAATAAGCTGGTCTTCCAAAATCCCTTAGATGGTCTCTATCTTGAAGTTCTGGAGCATTCCAATAGTTATGGTCGTTATTTCCTTCTGCAACCTGATAACAAAACGCTATTACTTTTCCGTTTTCATCTAAATAAGTGGATTTTAAATAAAAATCATTAAACCAACGTAGTATATCTTCTGTATGTTCTTGGTTTCCACTTTTTACATAAGCATCTCTAAATTCATAGTATCCCCAACCTAAAGTTGATGCAGCATACGAACCTGGTAAACCAAATTTTACATGGTCTCCGGCATCATGCATACCTCCGCCACAGTCAATAAACCCATCTCCATCTGGATCAAGAATATCTTTATGCTCATCTATAAAATCTTGAGATAGATTAGTTCCTGTAAGTGTATCTGCACCTTCTTTACTCATTGGAACTAATGGGATATTATAATCTTCAACATGGCAATCTCCACGCCACTCTAAATTACCTCCTGTTACTCCAGCTCCACATTTATTTGCATCATAAAAATAAAGTGATAGTTGCAAAGCTTTGGCAAAATTCACCTCTACATCGTCATAACTAAATGAATCTGGATCTGGAAAAGTCATTTCATCTTCTCCAACCTCTGGTGGTGGTGGTCCTGCATCTGCATATACTGTTGATAAAGCAGAAGCAGAAATTAATGTTAAAGATAGTAAAATAGCTAATAGCTTTTTGCCAATCTTTCTTTTTTTCATATTATACTTCCTTTCAAATTTTCATGTTTTAACCCAAACATTTTATAGAATAATTATATAATAAATCAACAAATAATTCAATAGATTTATTCAAAAATTTAATAAATATTTATTACAATTTAATAAATATTTATTAAATTTAAGTCAATTTTTATACAAATAAATAATAAAATTCTTTAAATATTTAAATTTTAAATACAAAAAATAAAAGATAGCATTTCTACTACCTTTTATAAATTTAATTATTTAATTCTCCAATAAGTATTTAACCATAGCTACTAAATCTTTTGCATCAACTTTACCATCTTTGTTGACGTCTGCTGTTTGTGAATACTCTGTTTCATAACCTAAAATTTGCTTTTTCATCTTAACCAAATCAAGTGCAGTAACTTTACCGTTTCCATCTATGTCACAATTACTTTCGGTTGATGTACTGGTTGTTATGGTTGTTGATTTTGCTTCTTCTACTACGGTAGTCACTTCAGTTTCTGCTTTACCTGATTCACTTATAATAGCAGTCACTGGCATTTCAGTCTCTTTTGTTGTACAATCTCCACATTCGCCCATAATTACTGACCCTGCTGTTATATTTGAAGGAATATAACTAAATTGATTTTTATCTTCTGTTTGCTTTGAATATTTTGCATATCTTATTGCTATTGGATATACTCCATCTGGGGCTACTTCATTTATTTTGAATTCTGCAAAGCCAACAGTTACATCTCCATTTTCGTTTCCAGCAGTATCTGTCAAGAACACCATATATCCGGATTTTTTTGATACAGTCCATGAGCCTGGTAAATCTCCCGAATAACAATCAACTAGTTCCAATACGTCTTTATCATAAACCAATTCTAAATTTAATCCGCTTATACCTTCTCCATTATTTGAAATGTTTATAGGAATCTTCACCGTTTCATTTGCTCTTCCAAAAACTTTTCCTAATGAAACTGATATTTTTTCAGTAATATCTACAAATTCAATTCCATTCTCTTCTGCATAATTTTGTGCTGCTGAATTTGCGTATCCATAGATTTTAAACCCTTCTATTTTTGTTCTATCTTCACGATAACCTAAGGAATAGTTTCCAATATAATCAACACTTCTAGGTATTATTATTGATTTTAAACTATTGCAATCACAAAAAGACTCATAATTTATAATTGTCACTGAATACGGAATTTCTATTGATTCTAAACTACTACAACCGTAAAAAGTACCGACTTCGATACTCGTTACTGATTTCGGAATTTTTATTGTTGTTAAACTAGTACAATTACCAAAAGCATATTCACCTATATTTGTTACTGAATCTGGAATTTCTATTGACTTTAAACTATTACATCCTTTAAAAACATAGTTTCCTATATTTGTTACTGAATTTGGAATCGATATCGTTTCTAACGCAATACAATCATGAAAAGCCCAATCGTGTATACTTGTTACTGAATCAGCAATTGATATTGACTTTAGACTACTGCACCCCCAAAAAGCACTATTGCCTATGCTAGTTACTGAATTCGGAATTTCTATTGATTGTAAGTTTTCACAATCACCAAAAGCCCTATATCCTATATTCATTACTGAATTCGGAATTTCTACTGATTGTAAATTTCTACAATTACTAAACGCATTATCTCCTATATTTGTTACTGAATTCAGGATTGTATATTTTACAGTTAAATTTCCTTCTGGAAATCTATAAAGTTCTGTTTTATTCTTATCAAATAAGACTCCGTCAACATCACAATAATTTAAATTATTTTCTTCTACTATTATTTCAGTAAGATTACGACAATCATCAAATACATATTCCTCTATATTTGTTACTGAATTTGGAATATAAATCGATTTTAAACCAGTACAACTACCAAAAGCTCTATAGCCTATGCTAGTTACTGAGTTAGGGATTTCTATTGATTGTAATTCAGTACAATCAATAAAAGCATCATTACCAATATTTTTTACAGTATCAGGTATGGTATAGTTTACAGTCGATTTTCCTTCTGGAAATCTATAAAGCTCCGTTTTATTCTTATCAAATAAAACTCCATCGACATCACAATAATTTAAATTGTTTTCATCTACTATTATTTCAGTAAGATTACGACAATCATTAAATACATATTCGCCTATACTCATTACTGAATTTGGAATTTCTATTTTAGTCAAACTACTACAACCATAAAAAGCACTCTTCCCTATTCTATTTACTGAATTCGGGATTTTTGTTTTTATCAAACTGCTACAACCCAAAAAAGCACTATCCCCTATATTTGTTACTGAATTCGGGATTTCTACTGATTGTAGATTTTCGCAATTACCAAAAGCAAAATCACCTATATTTGTTACTGAGTCCGGTATCAACATTGATTTTAGACTACTGCATCCCGAAAAAGCACTATCACCTATGCTCGTTACTGAATTTGGAATTGCAATTGATGTTAAATTACTGCAACCTGCAAAAACACTAGTTCCTATACTTGTTAATAAATCGGGGATTGATATTGTTTCTAAACTGATGCAATAAGAAAAAGAGTGATCCCCCATACTTATTACTGAATTTGGTATAGTTATTGTTTTCAAACTACTGCATTCTGAAAAAGTAGAATTACCTATACTTGTTACTGAATTTGGTATTGTGATTGATGTTAACCCAGTGCAATAATAAAAAGCATAATCCTCTATAATTGTTACTGAATCCGGTATCGATATTGATTTTAGACTACCGCATTCCCAAAAAGAGCCATACCCTATACTTCTTACAGGATATCCTTCTATCTCTTCTGGAATTATAATAGTTTCAGGGTCACCATTTACATCTGTTATAACAACTTCTTCACCAACAACTTCATAACTTAATTCTCCATTGATTGATTCCGCTGAAACACTAATTGAGTTTTTGATGCTGAAATTTTCATTTTGAGGGACGTAATTTGCTCCTCCTACAATTGCGATTGCTGTCAATAATGCAAGTGCTTTTTTAAAATTCTTTTCCATAATATATCTCCTTTTTTTATTTATGACCTTCTTTAAATAAAACTTTTTTAACAATCATAATATCACAAAACAATTTTACCATATTCAAAAAAAATTTTCAATACTTTCCCTTAAATAATCAAAAAATAAAAGGCAACATTTCTGCTACCTTTTATAAATTTAATTATTTAGTTTTCTAATAAATATTTAATCATAGCAACTAGGTCAAGTGAATCTACTGTTCCGTCTTTATTAACGTCTGCTGTTTGTGCATATTGTGTTTCATACCCTAAAATTTGCTTTTTCATTTTTACTAAATCAAGTGCAGTAACTTTAACGTTTCCATCAACGTCATAGTTGTTTTCTTCGGATAAAACTCCATCTAAATCTATAAATTCCATTCCATTTTCAGTAGCATAATCTGACGCACCCGAATTTTGGTATCCTATAACTTTGAAGTTCTCCATCTTTTCATAATAATTGTATCCCAAAGCCATATCGCCTATGGTTTCAATGTTTTTAGGCAATTTTATTGATGTTAATGAAGTACAATCTTCAAATGCAAAGTTGCCTATCGAAGTCACTGAATCTGGAATTTCTATTGTTTCTAAACTACTGCAATTTGAAAACATCCCCTGGGATATAGCGGTAAGTGAATTTGGAAGCACAATAGATTTTAAACTGGTACATTTGCTAAAAACATACGCTTCTACTTTTGTTAACGAATCCGGCAGTTTTACATCAACTAAATTTGTACAAAATCCAAATGGTTGAACACCTATTTCTGTAACTGAATTCGGTATTTCTATTGAAGTTAAACTGGTACAATACTCAAATAAATTAAAACTTATCTTTGTCATAGAATCGCTTAATTTAATATTTTTCAAATTACTACAACCTGCAAACGCAAGTGACTCAATAGTTACTACTGAATTTGGTATAATTACGGTAACTAAATTTGAACAGTGTGCAAAAGCACTTTCTCCAATTTCAACTACCGAATCGCCTATATTTAAATCGACTAAATTAGTGCAATAAGAAAAAGTACCTTTGCCTACACTTAGCACTGAATCTGGGATAGTTATCGCTTTTAAACTTGTACATTCCTTAAAAGCACTTTCTCCAATAGAAAGTATTGAATTACCAAGGGTAACATTTTCTAATGCACTGCAAAAAATAAAAGTTTCATCCTCAATATTCGTTAATGAATTTGATATTTCTATTGATGCTAAATTAATACATTCTGAAAAAGTTGCCCTTCCCATACTTATTACTGAATCAGGTATCACTATTGATTCTAAACTTTCACAACTATAAAAAGCACACTCACCTATAGTTATTACGGAGTTTGGTATATCTATTGAAACTAGACTATTACACCAACTAAAAGCATAATCTCCTATACTTGTTACGGAGTTCGGTATGTATATTGATGTTAGTCCCATGCAGCCTGAAAAAGCATAGCTACTTATATTTGTTATGGAATTTGGAATTTCTATTGATTCTAATCCACCACAAAGATAAAAAGCATATTCGCCTATACTTGTTACTGAATTTGGTATATCTATTGAAACTAAATCACCGCAACCTGAAAAAGCATACTCGCCTATACTTGTTACTGAATTTGGTATAACCATTTCATTTAAACCACATGAAAAAAACGAGCTGTTACCTATTGTTGTTACTGAGTTTGGTATATCTATTGAAGACAAACTACTACAACCCGAAAAAGCCATTTCGCCTATGCTTGTTACTGAATCTGGTATAACTATTGATTCTAAACTTTCACAGCCATAAAAATAACGTTCGCCTATACTTGTTACGGAATTTGGTATCACTATTGATGTCAAACTAATACAACCTGCAAATACACCCCTGCCTATACTTGTTACTGAGTTAGGTATATCTATCGAAGCTAAACCGCTGCAATCTAAAAAAGCAGTACCGCCTATACTTGTTACGGAATCCGGTATAACTATTGAAACTAAACTACTGCATGCTTCAAAAGCATATTCACCTATACTTGTTACAGGATAACCTTCTATTTCTTCTGGAATTATAATATTTTTAGGTTCTCCATTTACACCTGTAATAACAACTTCTTCACCAACAACTTCATAACTTAATTCTCCATTGATTGATTCCGCTGAAACGCTCATTGAGTTTTTGATGCTGAAATTTTCATTTTGAGGGACATAATTTGCTCCTCCTACAATTGCGATTGCAGTCAATAATGCAAGTGCTTTTTTCAAATTCTTTTCCATGATATAGCTCCTTTTTTAATAAATTTTTTCACAAATGTTAAAGTTTGATTTTACCAATTACCAATTCCCCAAAATGCTCTTAAACATTTTATAGCAATACAGTAAAAACAAAACCACTACATAACAATACCATATTCTAAGATTTTTTTCAATACTTTTCTTTATAATTTACTATTAATAAACAAAAAAAGCAAAATGCACAAAGCCCAATTAATTCCAATCATAAATCCCCTTATTTTAAATCAATTGACAATTGAGTAACATATGGGTTTTGTACATTTTGCCATGAATTTTGAGGTTTATACAATTATAGCTATTTAATAAAGCAAAAGATAGCATTTCTGCTACCTTTTATAAATTTAATTATTTAGTTTTCTAATAAATATTTAATCATAGCAACTAGGTCAAGTGAATCTACTGTTCCGTCTTTATTAACATCTGCTGTTTGTGCATATTGTGTTTCATACCCTAAAATTTGCTTTTTCATTTTTACTAAATCAAGCATGCTAATCTCACCATTTCCATCAACGTCATAGTTATATTCACCATTTATAATTTTATCAAGGTCTATAAAATCTATATCATTTATTTTAGCATAAAATTGTGCTGTTGAACCTACATATCCATATATTTTAAAATTTTTTATTTTTTCCGTTCCATTATATCCAAATGCTTCATCACCTATATGCCCAACGCTTTTGGGGATTTTTACAGAATTTAAATTGCTACAACCTGAGAAAGCAAAGCGATCTATTCCACCTACTGAATCTGGAATTTCAATTGATTTTAAATTACTGCATGCAGCAAAAGCACGTGAACCTATACTTGTAACTGAATTTGGAATAGTTATTGTCTCCAAACCTTCACACCAATAGAATGCATAGTCATTTATCGAAGTTACAGAATTAGGAATATTTACAGTTTTTAAATTTATACATCTTTCAAAAACCCCATTATCAATACTTGTTATTGAATTAGGAATAGTAATAGAAGTTAAACTGTTACAATATCCAAATGCCCTATACCATATATTTGTAACAGAACTTGGTATATTTACATTTTCTAAACTAGTACATTCATAAAACGCATATTCATCTATAGTTAACACGGAATTTGGCATATACACTGATTTTATATTACTACAAAATGCAAATGCGTTTTGATATATTGTGTTCACATCATTTGGAATAATATATTCTGTTTCTTTTTTACCATTTGAATATTGGATTAATGTAGTTTTTTCCTTATCGAATAATACCCCCTCTATATCGGAGTAATACAAATTATCTTCATCAACCTCTATACTTTCTAAATTAGTACAACCTTTAAACGCAGCAATTCCAATGCTTAATATCGAATTTGGAATTTTCACTGATGTCAATCCACTACAGAAAGAGAACGCCTCATTATCTATGTTTTCTATAGAACTTGGAAAATTTATAGATTTTAAACTACTACAACCTGAAAATGTACTTTCATTTATATTAGTAACGGAGTCTGACAATTTTATATAAGTTAAATTTTCACACCAAGCAAATGCGTTACTTCCTATTTCTGTTACTGAATTTGGAATAGTTAATGATTTTAAACTATTACAATAAAAAAAGCTGTTACTTCCTATGATAGTTACAGAACTCGGTATATTTATCGTTTCCAAACTACTGCAATAATTAAAAGCATAGTCCGATATAGTTTGGACTGAATCTGGAATTTCTATAGACTTTATATTATCACACGTAGAAAATGAATGTTCCCTTATATTTATAACCGAATTTGGTATCTCATAATTATATTCATTTTTTGCAGTTGGATATTTGATTAATTGGGTCTTTTCTTTATCAAACAATACTCCTTCTACATCACAATAATACAAATTTTCTTCATCAACTTTTATAAAATTCAAACTATTGCAATTTGTCAAAGCACCTAAACCAATGCTTTCAATTGATTTAGGAATTTCTATTGACGTCAAACCACTGCAATTATAAAAACAATATTCTCCTATATTGATTACTGAATCGGGAATTGATATTGATATCAAACTACTACAATTAGAAAAAGTAAACTCACCTAAAAATTTAACTGAGTTTGGAATTTCAATTGATGCTAAGCTAATACATCCATTAAAAACATTATTATCTATAGTCTTTATCTTATTGGGAATATTTACAGAAACCAAACTCTCACAGCCTGAAAATGCAAATTCTCCTATTTCTAAAATAGAATTTGGAAGAGTCACCCTTTCTAACATGTGGCAATCTAAAAAAGCTCTATCATATATACATGTTACTGGATAGCCTTCAATTTCTATAGGAATTTCAATAATTTTTGATTCACCAATCACACCGAAAACAGTAACCTGTTCATCAATAATTTCATACTTTAAATCCTCATAATTCGAGCTTGCTGAAACACTAATTAAGTTTTTAATATTGGAATTTTCATTTTTAAGAAAATAATTTACCGTCCCTACAACTACAATGGCTGTCAACACTGAAATAACATTTTTTGATTTTTTCTTCATAATACAACTCCTTTTTAACTTACATATGATTTTCTCTAATTTTTTGTGGTAAATATAGTAATATTGTTTTGTAATATAATATTACCATGTTTCAAAAATGTTTTCAAGGCTTTTCCTTTGTTGTTCAAAAAAATAAAAGATAGCATTTCTGCTACCTTTTATGAGTTTAATTATTTAGTTTTCTAATAAATATTTAATCATAGCAACTAGGTCAAGTGAATCTACTGTTCCGTCGTTATTAACGTCTGCTGTTTGTGCATATTGTGTTTCATAACCTAAAATTTGCTTTTTCATTTTTACTAAATCAAGTGCAGTAACTTTAACGTTCCCATCAACGTCATAGTTGTTTTCTTCGGATAAAACTCCATCTAAATCTATAAAGTCCATTC
>JACCEE012013276.1_pt1 | contig 18246 bp, 17 predicted proteins | sample 7449931 | NCBI WGS metagenome assembly JACCEE01 (sample SAMN15323457, study PRJNA562643) | freshwater metagenome | isolation source: river surface water | place: USA:Blue River Watershed | collected 2017-08-19 | reverse complement strand
TCGGGCCTGCTGCGTCCGGTATAATCTCAGGCTTTTGCAGGAAGCCAGAGAACCATGGAAGCCGAACGCCTGAATGCCCTCACCTCCCTGCTCGCCGACCTGACCGCGCGCGAGCAAGATCTTCGGAGGTATCTTTGACTTCGATCTGAAGTCAGAGAAACTCGAACAAGTCAACGGCGAGCTCGAAGACCCCGCCGTCTGGGAAGATCCCAAGCGCGCGCAGGACCTCGGCCGCGAAAAGAAATCGCTCGAAGCGGTCGTCGAATCGCTGACGAACATCCGCAACGGCCTGCAGGACGCCACCGACCTGGTCGAGATGGCACGCGAGGAAAATGACGACGACACCCTCGTCGCCGTCGAATCCGATGCGGCCGATCTGCAGAAGCAGGTCGAAGGCATGGAATTCCGGCGGATGTTCGCGAATCCGCTCGACAAGAACAACTGCTTCATCGACATTCAGGCCGGCGCCGGCGGTACCGAGGCCCAGGACTGGGCGTCGATGCTGATGCGCCAGTACCTGCGCTATTGCGAGCGCAAGGGCTTCAAGACCGAGATCCTCGAACAGTCCGACGGCGAAGTCGCCGGACTCAAGACCGCGACCATCAAGGTCGAGGGCGACTATGCGTATGGTTTCCTGCGCACCGAGACCGGCGTGCACCGCCTCGTGCGCAAGTCGCCATTCGACTCGGCCGGCGGCCGCCATACCTCGTTCTCCAGCCTGTTCGTCTATCCGGAAGTTGACGACTCGATCGAGATCGACGTCAACCCGGCCGACGTGCGCGTCGACACCTACCGCGCATCCGGCGCGGGCGGCCAGCACATCAACAAGACCGATTCCGCGGTGCGCCTGACCCACCTGCCCAGCGGCATCGTGGTGCAGTGCCAGAACGACCGCTCGCAGCACCGCAACCGCGCCGAGGCATGGGCGATGCTGAAGTCGCGGCTGTACGAGCTCGAACTGCGCAAGCGCATGAGCGAGCAGCAGAAGCTGGAAGACGCGAAGACCGACATCGGCTGGGGTCACCAGATCCGCTCATACGTGCTCGACCAGTCCCGCATCAAGGATCTGCGCACGAACTTCGAAACCGGCAACACCAAGGCGGTGCTCGACGGCGACATCGACGATTTCATCGCTGCGTCGCTGAAACAAGGCGTGTAAACAGCGCGTCGCGGCCCCGCCGCGACGCGCACGACAACATCTGTAGCTGCCAACGAAAGCCACGGGATTCCGGCCTGCGCCGGGATGACGCCGGCAAACGCTGTTGGCTTGTAAAACGTCATCCCGGCGCAGGCCGGGATCCAGTGTCTTGCCCGCCCTTGCCGGCAGCATCACTGGCCTCAGGAAGATAACGATGATGACTGACAAATACGAAGGCGTGCAGCAGGAAACGCAGGACGAGAACTCGATCATCGCGGAACGCCGTGCGAAACTCGCCGCCCTCCGCGAGCAAGGCGTCGCGTTCCCGAACGATTTCCGCCCGCAGCAGAAGGCCGCCGAGCTGCACGCGCAGCACGATGACGCCGAGCGCGAAGCGCTCGAGGCGCAGAACGTCGCCGTGGTCGTCGCCGGCCTCATGATGCTCAAGCGCGTGATGGGCAAGGCGTCGTTCGCGACGCTGCAGGATGCCTCCGGCGCGCGCGCCGACGGCCGCATCCAGCTGTACATCTCGAACGACAGCGTCGGCGAAGAGGTCCACACCGCATTCAAGCACTGGGACATCGGCGACATCCTCGGCGCCGAAGGCACGCTGTTCAAGACCAAGACTGGCGAGCTGACCGTGAAGGTCACCAAGCTGCGCCTGCTGACCAAGTCGCTGCGTCCGCTGCCGGACAAGTTCCACGGCCTGGCCGACCAGGAGACCAAGTACCGCCAGCGCTATGTCGACCTGATCATGAGCGAGGACACGCGCCGCACGTTCAAGGCGCGCACGTCGGCCCTGTCGTCGATCCGCCGCTTCATGGACAAGGAAGGCTTCATGGAAGTCGAGACGCCGATGCTGCACGTGATCCCCGGCGGCGCGGCGGCCAAGCCCTTCATCACCCACCACAATGCGCTCGACATGGAAATGTTCCTGCGCATCGCGCCGGAGCTGTACCTGAAGCGGCTGGTGGTCGGTGGCTTCGATCGCGTGTTCGAGGTGAACCGCAACTTCCGCAACGAGGGCGTGTCGCCGCGACACAATCCCGAGTTCACGATGATGGAGTTCTACGCCGCCTACGTCGATTACAAGTGGCTGATGGACTTCACCGAAGCGCTGATCCGCCAGGCGGCGATCGATGCGCACGGCACCGCGCAGCTGACCTACCAGGGCCGCGAGCTGGACCTGTCGAAGCCCTTCCACCGGATGACGATCGTGCAGGCGATCAACAAGTTCGCGCCGCACTACACGAACGAGCAGCTGCATGACGAGGCCTTCCTGAAGGCCGAGCTGAAGAAGTTCGGCGTCGAGCCGCATGTGATCTCGGGCATCGGCGCGCTGCAACTGTCGCTGTTCGAGGAGACCGCCGAGTCGCAGCTGTGGGAACCGACCTACATCATCGACTATCCGGTCGAAGTGTCGCCGCTGGCACGCGCATCGGACACGGTGCCGGGCATCACCGAGCGCTTCGAGCTGTTCATCACCGGGCGCGAGATCGCCAACGGCTTCTCCGAGCTGAATGACGCGGAAGACCAGGCTGCGCGCTTCCATGCGCAGGTGGCCGCGAAGCAGGCGGGCGACGACGAGGCGATGTATTACGACGCCGACTACATCCGCGCGCTCGAATACGGCCTGCCGCCGACCGGCGGCTGCGGCATCGGCATCGACCGCCTGATGATGCTGATCACGGATTCGCCGAACATCCGCGACGTGATCCTGTTCCCGCACCTGCGCCGCGAAGACTGATCCGGCACCTGCAGGTCGCTGGTCGAAGAAACCCTTGCCCTTGCCGGCAAGGGTTTTTTTTCGCTCGCGTGCAGCTCTCATGAATCTGGCGCGCGCGGGTTCGCGGCACGAGACAACGCCGTCTCATTTCCTTCGCGCAACTTCATGATGGAATTTGTAAGAAGTTGCGTTACTGGCTACATTTTCGTCAGATTCAGCTCATCATTGGCGATGGTCATGCGCGGCACACCCAGTGTCCGGCGCTGATAAGAAAACGGAAAGAAAAGCGCTTTCCAGAAACCAATGACTGCTGTCACGGTCGGACACTTTTTCAGGACCCTCAGGGAGAACAAGATGAGCACACATCCAATGAAAATCCATCCGCTGGTTGCCGTGGCCGCCGGTACCGTCATCATCGTCAGCCTGGTCGGCACGGCGGCGATACTGGACTGGCTGCCCGGCTCACACGGCGATGATGAGAAGGCCCCGGAGGCAGCGGTGATCCAACCGGTCGACAAGGCCGGCGAACCGGCAGCGGACACGGCCGCGAAGGCTGGAAAGGCGCCCGCGCCGGCGCACCGTTCCGCCCAGGCGCCCACACCGCAAGGCCGCCATGCACCGGCTCCGGCGCCCTACCCCAACCAGGCCGGCGCGCCGCCACAAGCCGCGCAGCCGATGCCGCCGGTCAGCCAGGCAGCACCGGTGTGTGCGTCCTGCGGCAAGGTGCTTGGCGTACGCACGGTTGAAGTCGAGGCCAAGGCCAGTGGCGTCGGTGTCGTCGCCGGCGCAGTGGTCGGCGGGCTGCTGGGCAATCAGGTCGGCGGCGGTACCGGCAAGACGCTCGCCACGGTGGCGGGCGCGGTCGGCGGCGGCTATGCCGGCAATGAAATCGAGAAGCGCACGCGCAAGGCGGTGGCTTATGAGGTCGACGTGCAGTTCGAAGACGGTGCCCGCCGCGCCTTCCGCTATGAGGCCGCACCGGCATGGAAACCGGGTGACCGGGTGAAGGTGGTGGACGGTACGCTGGCGGCGCGCTGACCGCCGCGTTACGCGCGTTCAGCGGGTCTGGCCGGCCGACTCATGGTTTGAAAAGACCGGCAAGCCCTGACCCGCTCAACAACGGCATCGGACGGGGTCACCCGATGCCGGCTTTACAAAAATCCTACTGAGCTTCCTCGATCCACGCCATCTGTATCGCCTCGAGGATCTTCTCGCCCGAATGGTTCGGGTCATCGTTGAAGTCCTCAAGCTCCATCACCCAGCGGTGCAGGTCGGTGAAGCGCACCGTCAGCGGGTCGATGTCAGGATGCTTGTCGTACAGCGCCTCGGCGATGCGTATCGTGTCGGTCCACTTCATGGCGCCTCCCGGGATCAGTGATTTTCGCGCGCGTGGTTGATCGTGTATTTCGGGATCTCGATCACGAGATCCTCGTCGCCGACGACGGCCTGGCACGACAGGCGCGACGTTGCCTCGAGACCCCAGGCCATGTCGAGCAGGTCTTCCTCGCGCTCTTCCGGATCCTTCATCGAGCCATAGCCCTCGCGGACCACCACATGGCAGGTCGTGCACGCACACGACATCTCGCACGCATGTTCGATCTCGATGTCATGTTCCAGCAAGGCTTCGCACACCGACTTGCCCTTGGGCACGTCGAGCACGGCGCCATCGGGACACAGGGTTTCATGGGGGAGTACGACGATCTGGGGCACGTTCTGTCCTTGTTTCGAATGCGTTTTCAGCCGACCGTTAGGGTCAGGCCACTTCGTCCAGCTTCTTGCCGGTGAGCGCGGCGCGCACGCTGCGGTCCATGCGGCGCGCGGCGAATTCGCCGGTGCCGGCGGCCAGTGCATCGACCGCCTGCTTGATTTTCTGATGGTCGGTGCCGCGCGCAGCCTCGCGCACGGCGTCGATCAGCGCGTCGATCGCGGCACGCTCTTCAGCGGTAAGCAGGTCCGGGTCCTGCGCCAGCGCCGCCTGCGTGGCCAGCACGATGCGCTCGGCCTCGACCTGTTCTTCGCGCAGCGCGCGCTGCTTCATGTCTTCGTCGGCCGACGAAAAGGATTCCTGCAGCATGCGCGCAATATCGTCGTCGCCCAGCCCGTACGAGGGCTTGACCTCGATCGACGCCTCGACGCCGGAATGCATCTCGCGCGCCGATACCGACAGCAGGCCGTCGGCATCCACCTGATAGGTCACGCGGATGCGCGCCGCACCGGCGGCCATCGGCGGAATGCCGCGCAGCTCGAAACGCGCCAGCGAGCGGCAGTCCGCCACCAGCTCGCGTTCGCCCTGCACCACATGGATCGCCATCGCGGTCTGGCCATCCTTGAAGGTGGTGAATTCCTGCGCGCGCGCGCACGGGATGGTGGAGTTGCGCGGTATGACTTTCTCGACCAGCCCGCCCATCGTCTCGATGCCGAGCGACAGCGGGATCACGTCAAGCAGCAGCCAGTCGTCGCCGGATGCGCGGTTGCCCGCCAACAGGTTCGCCTGCACGGCCGCGCCCAGCGCGACCACCTTGTCCGGGTCGATGTTGGCCAGCGGCGTAGTCTGGAAATAATCGGCGACGGCCTTGCGCACATGCGGCATGCGCGTTGCGCCGCCGACCAGCACGACGCCGTCGACGTCGTCGATCGCAAGACCCGCGTCGCGCACCGCCTTGCGGCACGGCGTCAGCGTCTTGGCGACCAGCGTTTGCGTGATGTTGGAGAATTCGGCCGCCGTGATGGAGAGGCTGACGAGCTCGCCGGAATTCAGCGTCGCGTCGATCTGCACTTCGGCATGTGCGGACAGCAGCTCCTTCGCCTCGCGCGCCTTGACCATCAGGATGCGGGTGTCCTCGTCGGACAGCGGCGCAAGATTGGCCTGCTCGATGATCCAGCAGAACAGGCGGTGGTCGAAATCGTCGCCGCCGAGCGCGGAATCGCCGCCGGTGGCCAGCACCTCGAACACGCCTTTCGACAGCTTCAGGATCGACACGTCGAACGTGCCGCCGCCGAGGTCGTACACCGCGTAGATGCCCTCGGAGCCGTGATCGAGCCCGTAGGCGATCGCAGCCGCGGTCGGCTCGTTCAGCAGGCGCAGCACGTTCAGGCCGGCGAGCTTGGCCGCGTCCTTGGTGGCCTGCCGCTGCGCGTCGTCGAAATAGGCGGGCACGGTGATCACCGCGCCGACCAGCTCATCGCCGAGCGCGTCTTCGGCGCGCTGGCGCAGCGTGGCCAGGATCTCGGCCGACACTTCGACCGGGCTCTTCACACCGGCGACGGTCTTCAGCTGCACCATGCCGGGCGCATCGACGAAGTCGTACGGCAGGTTTTCCGCGTACGCGATGTCCTTCAGCCCGCGCCCCATGAAGCGCTTGACCGAAATGATGGTGTTCTTCGGGTCGATGGTCTGCGCGGCCTGCGCGCGATAGCCAATGTTGGCGTGGCCGTTCGGCAGGTAGCGCACCACGGACGGCAGCAGCAAACGGCCTTCGCCGTCGTCGAGCACTTCGGGAATGCCGTGACGGACCGTCGCGACCAGTGAATTGGTGGTGCCGAGGTCGATGCCCACCGCCAGCCGGTGCTGGTGCGGCGCAGTCGACATCCCGGGTTCTGAAATCTGCAGCAGGGCCATGGGCTTGTGTTCTGTCTTATGCTTCGAGCGCCTCGAAGGCGCGCTCGATTTCCTCGCCGAATTTTTCCACGAACATCAGCTGCCGCACGCGGCCGCCGGCCTCGTCATGGCGGCCGCCGTCGAGCAGCGCGCCGATCTCGTCGATCTGGCGGCGGCGCTCGGCACGCAGGTCGGCGTCCAGCGTCTCCAGTGCGGCAAAATCTTTCGCGTGGCGCGCGTCTTCGAGCGCCTCGCGCCACTCCATCTGCTGCATCAGGAAAGCCGCCGGCATCGCGGTGTTCGATTCGATGCCGAGATCCACGCCGTTCAGCTCGCACAGGTAACCGGCGCGCTTCAGCGGGTTCTTCAGCGTCTGGTAGGCCTCGTTCGCGCGCGTCGCCCACTGCATCGCCACCCGCTTCTCGGCATCGGTGGCGGCGACGAAGCGGTCCGGATGCACGCGGGCCTGCAGTTCGCGGTAGGCCGCGTCAAGCTGCGCGGCATCGATCGCGAACGTCTGGGGCAACTGGAACAGCGCGAAATGGTTTTCCATCGTTCTTTAAAAACAAAAGCCTGTCGTCCAGCAACAGGCTCGTCAGACGGCAGCGCGCGGCGTCAGATGCGGAAGCTCTCGCCGCAGCCGCATTCGTCCTTCACGTTCGGATTGCTGAACCTGAAGCCTTCATTCAGCCCTTCGCGTGCGAAGTCGAGCTCGGTGCCGTCGATGTAGGGCAGGCTTTTCGGGTCGACGAAAACCTTGATGCCGTGCGACTCGAACACTTCGTCGTCGTTCGACGCTTCATCGACATACTCGAGCTTGTACGCCATGCCCGAGCAACCGGTGGTGCGCACGCCGAAGCGCAAGCCAATGCCCTTGCCGCGCTTCTCGATGTAGCGGGACACGTGCTTTGCCGCCTTTTCGGTCAGGGTAATTGCCATCTGTATTCCTGTTCGAAGTTCACGACGCTGCATCCCGGCCTGCGCCGGGGTCCAGCGTCCTTGCCTTGAATGGCTGTCGTCCTCGTCGTCCTTGCCGACGGCCTCAGGCCACCGGCTGTTCGTCGCCGTGACGCGCCTTGTAGTCGGCCACGGCCGCCTTGATCGCGTCTTCGGCAAGGATCGAGCAGTGGATTTTCACCGGCGGCAGCGCCAGTTCTTCGGCGATCTGCGTGTTCTTGATCGACAGCGCTTCGTCCAGCGTCTTGCCTTTGACCCACTCGGTCACCAGCGACGACGACGCAATCGCCGAACCGCAGCCGTAGGTCTTGAACTTCGCGTCTTCGATCACGCCGCCGGCGCCGACCTTGATCTGCAGCTTCATGACGTCGCCGCAGGCCGGCGCGCCGACCATGCCGGTGCCGACAGTGCCGTCACCCTTGTCGAACGAGCCGACGTTGCGCGGGTTTTCGTAATGGTCGAGTACTTTTTCTGAGTAAGCCATGTCAGTGCTCCTTAATCTTCCTCGTGATGCTCGGTATCTTCTGTCAGTTCAGTGGGCAGCCCACTGGATGGAATTCAGGTCGACGCCGTCCTTGTACATCTCCCACAGCGGCGACAGTTCACGCAGCTTGCCGACCTTCTGCTTCAGCAGGTTGATGGCGAAGTCCACGTCGTCCTCGGTCGTGAAGCGGCCGAAGGTGAAACGGATCGAGCTGTGCGCCAGCTCGTCGCTGCGGCCGAGCGCGCGCAGCACGTACGACGGTTCCAGGCTGGCCGACGTGCAGGCGGAGCCCGACGACACCGCGATGTCCTTGATCGCCATGATCAGCGACTCGCCCTCGACGTAGTTGAAGCTGACGTTCAGGTTGTGCGGAACGCGATGCTCGAGATCGCCGTTGACGTAGACCTCTTCGATTTCCGACAGCCCCTTTACCAGACGATCGCGCAGCGCCTTGATGCGCGGGATCTCGGTGTCCATCTCTTCTTTCGCGATGCGGAAAGCCTCGCCCATGCCGACGATCTGGTGCGTGGGCAGCGTGCCCGAGCGCAGACCGCGCTCATGGCCGCCGCCGTGCATCTGCGCTTCAATGCGCACGCGCGGCTTGCGGCGCACGTACAGCGCGCCGATGCCCTTCGGGCCATAGGTCTTGTGCGCGGTGAAGGTCACCAGGTCGACCTTGACCTTCTCGAGGTCGATCGGGGTCTTGCCGGTCGCCTGCGCAGCGTCCGAATGGAAAATGATGCCCTTGCTGCGGCACAGTTCGCCGATCTGCTCGATCGGCTGGATCACGCCGATCTCGTTGTTGACCCACATGACCGACACCAGGATGGTGTCCGGACGGATCGCCGCTTCGAGCTGGGCCAGCGTGATCAGGCCGTCCGGGCCCGGCTCGAGGTAAGTCGCCTCGAAGCCCTGGCGCTCCAGCTCACGCACGGTGTCCAGCACGGCCTTGTGCTCGGTCTTCACCGTGATGATGTGCTTGCCCTTGGTCTTGTAAAAGTGTGCGGCGCCCTTCAGCGCGAGGTTGTTGCCCTCGGTCGCGCCGGAGGTCCAGATGATCTCGCGCGGATCGGCGTTGACCAGCGCAGCGACGTGCGCGCGCGCTTCCTCAACCGCTTTTTCCGCTTCCCAGCCGTACATGTGGCTGCGGGAAGCCGGGTTGCCGAACTGCTCGCGCAGGTAGGGAATCATCTTGTCCGCGACGCGCGGATCGACCGGCGTGGTCGCCGAATAGTCGAGGTAGATCGGGAAATGCGGCGCCCGCAGGGTGTCCATTACGGACTTGGACAAAGGTGCGTTCATGTGTCTGGACTCCTGTTCTTTCTCAAGCCATCTGCTGCTGGCGCTGCTGCACCACCACCACCGGCTTCTGCTCCGTGATTTTCTGTTTCTGCTGATCGACCAGGTCTTTCAGCGATACCGAATCGAGATAATCGACCATCTTGGCGTTCAGCGTTGCCCAGAGGTCGTGCGTCATGCAGCGTGTGCCGTGCGAATCGCCTTCGCTGTGGCAATTACCCTTGCCGCCGCACTGCGTCGCATCGAGCGGTTCATCGACGGCGATGATGATGTCCGCCACCGTGATGTCTTCCGCGCGCCGCGCGAGGTTGTAGCCGCCGCCCGGACCGCGCACCGATTCCACGATCTCGTGGCGGCGCAGCTTGCCGAACAATTGCTCCAGGTACGACAGCGAAATCTCCTGCCGCTGGCTGATGCCGGCCAGCGTAACCGGCCCCTGATGCTGGCGCATGGCCAGATCGATCATGGCAGTCACGGCAAAACGGCCTTTGGTTGTGAGACGCATGGGCAGACTCCAGTAATGGATGGACTGTGGTCCTCGATGTCCGGGATTCCCGAATATTTTGGTCGAGTATACCAAATCCTACTGGAATTGTCAGGTATTCAGGTTATTGGGAACTTTGGGTCGAATTTCGGCAGCTGCAACGTCAGGCAGCGCGCAGCAAGTGCATCGGGCCGAACAACGACTGCATGTTCTTGTTATTGATAAAAGAGATATTGTAAGGGTGTTCAGCAATCGCCCGCGGGAAATGTGCGAATGCCGGCAAGCCATCCATCCAGCCGGCAATTTTTCCCCAGAGAATTAATGTCGGTGCCGGCAGCCCTGCCCGACTTGCCAAGGCTTCCAGCACCGCCTCCAGCAAGGGGCGCCATGCCCGTGCCTCTTTCAGCGGCGGCACATGCGGGCGGAACACCAGCGCGGCGTTCAGCAGCAGGAAGCCTTGCGCATGCAGCTTGTCCTGCAGCTCGGGCAGGGTCTGAATGAAGGTGGAGTCTGCCGCCCGCGCGCGCTGCGCGACCGCCGCCACCGATTCACCGCCGGTGGCGTCCGGCATCAGCAGGCCGTCGGCCACCATCAGCATCTTCATGAAATTACGCAGCGAGGTCGCGCGATTGACCGGTTTCGACAGGCCGGACTCGGACCACAGCGCATCCACCGCCCCATCCATGAAGCAGACGCCGGTTGCGCTCTGCTCGCGCGGATACGGTCCCTCACCGACCAGCACATAGCGGACCGCCTCGAGCGGCTGTTCGAATGCCGCAAAGATGCGGCCCTGCGTCGGCAGGAAAACGTCGTGCGCAAGCGCTGGCAAATAGGCCGGGTCAGCTTCCGCCACCGCATGCAAGCCGCGCAACAGCACCGGACGCCAGGACGGGGACGTGCGGTCAACGGCTTCTGTGAACAGGGAAGGAATCATTGGCTGGCTGCGTGGAAAAGCCGGATTGTAGCGCGCCATCCTGCTGGCTCGTTCGATTGCAAACAGCATGAACGCCAAACGGAACCGTGCATCGCGATGACCTACTCAGGCGGGTGCCTTCGTCCCCCCGGATCTCCTGAGGAACCCCATCCATGCAAGCCCAATTTTCGGCTCTCGAGCAAAGAATCAAGGAAGGCGCCGCCTCCCTGTCTCCCGGCGGCGCCAACGCGCCCTTGCCCGACATTGTGAACACCCGGCGCACGCCTATGAGCCGGCAGCAATTGGTCGAACGCTACCTGCAAACGGTCGGAGACAATCCGGACGTCGACGCGAACAAGCTCCGCGAAAAGGAAGAACCGCGGATGCTGGCCCGCGAGCGCATGGATCTCGAGCTGCCGTGGGGCCCCATCCCCGAGCCGGCCGGGCCGCAATCCGGCGGCCAGTCGCGGCGCGCTGTCGGAAGCGAACAGGACGAATCGCCGTGGCAGCCACCGGCGTCGCAGTGGCAGCACCTGTACACCACCACCAGCACGCTCATCTATCAGGACGCGGCCAACCTGCAGTCCTTTTACAACGAACTCAGCCGCCACACCTGCAGTGACAACCAGTGCACGTCGCGTAACGATGTTCACCTCGACTGGACGGGCCCGCGGCCGAATGAAGCAGCCGAGCCGTTCACTTACCCTGTCCTGATCGACAATGCGCTGCGCACCTTCATCCCCGAGGGCTTCCATGCCGCCGCCAGCCGGCTGCATGCCGTGTCCATCGCGGCGCCCTTTCCGTTCATGCACTCGGCGCCTCCGCGCAACCGCGACGCGGTGCCGGTCATGGCGACCGGTAGCGAATGCGAACACATCAAGCCCTATCAGCCGGCGTCCTGCACGACCTTTTCTGCCGGCGACCAGGTCGCGCAGATCGACAAGTTTTTCAGCGACAACCGCGCACAAGGCAAAGCCCCCGGCGCCGTCTTCGTCGATGGCCCCGTGATCGAGCGATGGGCGCGGGAAAGCCGCATCAAGGGGACGACCGCGCTGGCCATCCGTCCCGACATTGACGTCGTGTACGGACTCATCGGCGGAGCAGGCGGCTTCCTTCTCATCCTGTCTTCCTACTGCTGCTGGTTATCCCGGAGCGCCATCAAACCCTGTCCGGGCGCTGTCGCACGCCGCGTACGTGCGGGCTGGGAAAAGTGCAAGTCGGCGGTCGGCGTCCTGTGGAATCTGCGATCACGCCAGCCGCTGGCACCGCCCGTGATTCCCGCCAGGTCCTCCGCGAAAAACACCACCGAAGACTACGCGGAAGAAAGTTCGATCGTCATCGAGGACTCCGATTCCGGCAGCACCTACCTCGGCGATTTCAGCAGCTCGGATTCAGGCTCGGATTCAGGCTCGGGTACCACCGGCACCACCGGCAAAAGCCGCAGCAACGACAGCAGCAGCTCGGACAGCTGACCGCTTTTCACCCGCCCTGCCGAGCCTGCCACAGAAAGGAAACCGACATGACCACCCCCGCCATCGCTCCGCAATACGTCCCGGCCCCGCTGCCGCCGTCCGCACCGCCGCTGCTGCGTGACGCGAGCGCGCAGCACACGACCGGCAGCCATCCCGCCTACTCGGACAAGCAGCGGCTCGATCTTCAGATGCGCAAGGAGTTTCCCGACCTGTGGCGCGCGGCGCGTGCGCAATCGAACGAGATGAAGGCTGAAGCGCGCAAGCAAGCTGCCGAATCGTTGAACAACGAGCCGAAGATGGTCCAGCAGCCGCGCGAGTCACAGGACAGAACGGAGTGGATCGACCATGCGTTGCCGCTCTTCGATCCGCGCACTCCGGGAAGGCTGGCCCGCGCGGCGGCTGGCACCCAGCGGGACGGGGTACCCGTGGACTGCAGCGACCGCACCTTCGCCGAATATCAGGAGGTCATGGAAAGTTTCGCGCCCTTGTCCTACCAGCTGGTCGGCGGCGGCGACCCGAATACCACCTGCATCGAACAGCTGCCGGAATTCATCGTGTGCAGCGACCCGTATCTCGAAAATACCTTTTACGATCCCTTCAACTGGCCCAAGCAGATTCTCGACTACCGGAACATCAGCAGCCTGTGGGAAGAAAGCCCGAACAAGGGGTCTTGTGCGCTGTGGTGGAAAATCGATTGTCCGGAACCGGCCACCACCCCGGAAGAGATCAACCACCAGATTGACGATGCGCTGCAAACCCATGTGGGCACGCGGACCTACCTGAACCAGACCCAGCTGGATGCCTATCTTGACTGGCGCAAGGCCAACGGCACCGCGAAAGATTTCAGGTTCATCCTGGTCCGAGACAAGCCGGAACAACCCAGCCCGGCAACCGGCGTTGCCGTGCCGCCGAACTCCGGCAGCAGCACCAACGGCAATGGTGTCGTCATGGCTTTCTTCGCTTCCGTGAGTGCGTTGGTGCTGGCCATCGGCGGAGCCGGGGCGATGTACCTGAACCGTCGATGCAGCCCGGCGCAAGCGACGCCCTCGACGACGACGGCCATCCCTGGCGGCCAGCTCGGCATGGGTTTCGCCCCGACTGGTGCCAGCGTGCACACCGCGTCCCCGAGCAGCATGGCCAGCGCCTCGGCGACCATCTCGCACACCGGTGCCGGATCGCAGCCAGCCCCCTCGTCTGCGGCAGCGACGCCAATGCATGCGGTCCCCGCCAGCTCCGGCACCAGCTCCAGCGATGACGCCACCGGCGTCGGCACGTCGGCCGTCGCCATCGACATACCGCCGGCAGGCCTCGAAGACGACGCATAACCCTCGCTCCGGCACGGCGCCGGCCTCTGCCGGGCGCTGTGCCATCCACCACCGCATCGAAAGGATCGAACCATGGGTACGCCCACTGCCTACGCCCCGCCGCCGCTCGTGCCCGGCGCCCTGCCATCGACACGCCCCTATGACCCTTCCGTGCCATCGGCGCTGGCCACGCCCGAGGCCGGCAGCCCGGCCGCTGCGAAGCTGGCACAGGATGCCGAAATGCGCCGCCTGTTCGGCCCGCTATGGAGCGAAGCCGTAGCACAGAGCCGGGCTCGCAAGGCCGGAGGCAGCACCGCGCCCGAAGCGCAAGCCCCGCGCATGGTGCAGAGGGCAGCGGATGTGACGCAGCGCCCTGAACGGTTCGAGCATGACCTGCCGCTGGCAGCAAACCCGCATGTGCACGCAAACACGAAGCGCGCAGCCAACTGCAACAGGACCGAGGACCTTTGGCCACACCCCGAGTGCAAGGCACGCTATGTCGACGAGTACAAGGCCACCATCGAACAAAATTTCATCATGTCCTGCGATCTGATCGGTGGTGGTGATCCGCGGTGCACTTGCCTCAGCGATGTGCCCGTGTTCGTCACCTGCGTTGACGAGCAAATCGGCAACACGCTTTTTGACAATCCCGCGTATTTCGACTGGCCGAAGCAAATCCTGGACTACCGCAACATCACCCGGCTGTGGGATGAAAACAGCATTCAGGGTTCATGCACATTCAGCACGCACATCGACTGCCCAGAGCCAGCCACCACGCGGGAAGGCATGTTCCGCCAGATTGACGAGTCACTGAATCAAACGAAAGCGATGCGCATCTACCTGAACCAGACTCAGCTGGATGATTACCTCGCATGGCGCAAGAGCAAGGGCGAAACGGACGGGTTCCGTTACGTTCGCGTCAGCAACAGAAAGCCGATCGAAAGGTCGGAAGAGCCGGAAAGCGAGCAAAGCGCCTGGGACGCCTACGGCAAGTTCCTGGGCTTCGGCCTTGCCGGGTTGGTCGGCATCTGCTCAGCCGCCGGCATGGTGCGCATGTACCTCCTTGAGCGAGCGCGGATCAGGAGCATCGTGAATACCACCACCGTACCCGCGCCAGCCCACTCGGCGCCCACCGTGCACAAGGCCTCTCCCAGCAGCATGGGCAGCGCGTCGGTCACGATGCGCGATCAGGGAGTCAAGGCAAGCAACGCCCTGTCACAGGGGCAGGCGTCGAGTGAGTCGAGCGTCGTCAGCAGTGAGGATGGCCTGGAATCCACGTCCATCGAGATCCCGCCGGCCGGACAGGAGGGTGACGCATAACGGTGCAGCTGGCACCGGCAAACAAAAAGCGCGGGGACAATCCCGCGCTTTTTTCATGGCATGACAAAACGGGCTTGCGGCCGTTTTGTCATTTCCCGCTGATGGACACCACGTTGTCCGCACCCGGCGCGCCGAACAGCTGCTCCTTGAGCAAATGCAGCTGGTCGCGCACCTGCGCGGCCTTCTCGAACTCGAGATTCTTCGAGTGATCCATCATCAGCTTCTCGAGGCGCTTGATTTCCTTCGCGACCTGCTTTTCGCTCATCGCCTCGAACTTCGCCTGCTCCTGCGCGGCCATCAGCTCTTCACGCGCGTCATCGATCTTGTAGACGCCATCGATCATTTCGCGGATCTGCTTCTTCACGCCGACCGGCACGATATTGTTCGCCTCGTTGAACGCGATCTGCTTTGTCCGCCGGCGCTCGGTCTCGTCGATCGCGCGGCGCATCGAGTCGGTAACCTTGTCCGCATACAAGATGGCGGTACCATTCAGGTTCCGCGCGGCCCGGCCGATGGTCTGGATCAGGCTGCGCTCGGAACGCAGGAAGCCTTCCTTGTCCGCATCGAGGATGGCGACCAGCGACACCTCGGGAATGTCGAGACCCTCGCGCAGCAGGTTGATGCCGACCAGCACGTCAAACGTGCCGAGGCGCAGGTCGCGGATGATCTCCACCCGCTCGACGGTGTCGATATCGCTGTGCAGGTAGCGAACCGCCGCGCCGTTATCACTAAGGAATTCGGTCAGCTGCTCGGCCATCCGCTTGGTCAGCGTAGTCACCAGCACGCGCTCGTTCTTCTCTACCCGCAGCCGGATTTCCTGCATCAGGTCATCCACCTGCGTGCTCGCCGGTCGGATGATGATGACCGGATCGACCAGGCCGGTCGGGCGCACCACCTGCTCGACCACCTGCCCCGAATGCTGCTTTTCATAGTCGGCCGGCGTCGCCGACACGAACACCGTCTGCCGCATCTTCGACTCGAACTCATCAAAGCGCAGCGGCCGGTTGTCCATCGCGGACGGCAGGCGGAAGCCGTAATCCACCAGGTTCTGCTTGCGCGCACGGTCGCCGTTGTACATGCCGTTCAGCTGGCCGGTCAGCACGTGCGATTCGTCGAGGAACATCAATGCGTCCTTCGGCAGGTAATCGACCAGCGTCGGCGGCGGCTCGCCCGGCTTCGCGCCGGACAGGTGGCGCGAATAGTTTTCGATGCCCTTGGTGAAGCCGATCTCGGCCATCATCTCAAGGTCGAAGCGGGTGCGCTGCTCAAGTCGCTGTTCTTCCACCAGTTTGCCCTGCTGCCGGAACCACTCCAGCCGGTCACGCAGCTCTTCCTTGATGGTCTCGATCGCACGCAGCACGGTCGAGCGCGGCGTCACGTAGTGCGAGCCCGGGTAGACGGTGAAGCGCGGGATCTTCTGGCGTACGCGACCTGTCAACGGGTCAAACAGCTGGATGGAATCGATCTCGTCGTCAAACAGGTCGACGCGCACCGCCAGTTCCGCATGTTCGGCCGGGAAGATGTCGATGGTGTCACCGCGCACGCGGAAGGTGCCGCGGTCGAAGTCCATCTCGTTGCGCGTGTATTGCATCTGGATCAGCCGCGCGATGATGTCGCGCTGCGAGACGCGGTCCTTGGCGCGCAGCGTCAGGATCATCTGGTGGTATTCGTTGGGGTTACCGATACCGTAGATCGCCGACACGGTGGCGACGATCACCACGTCGCGCCGCTCCATCAGCGACTTCGTGCAGGACAGGCGCATCTGCTCGATGTGCTCGTTGATCGCGGAGTCCTTCTCGATGAACAGGTCGCGCTGCGGCACATACGCTTCCGGCTGGTAGTAGTCGTAGTAACTGACGAAGTACTCAACCGCGTTCTGCGGGAAAAAGTCGCGGAATTCGCTGTACAGCTGGGCGGCCAGCGTCTTGTTCGGCGCGAACACGATGGCCGGACGGCCGAGATGCGCGATGACGTTCGCCATCGTGTAGGTCTTGCCCGAGCCGGTCACGCCCAGCAGGGTCTGGAACGACAGGCCGTCCTCAATACCCTCGACCAGCTTGGCGATGGCCGCAGGCTGGTCACCGGCCGGAGGGAACGGTTGGTACAGTCGGAAAGGCGAATCAGGGAAGGTCACGAACTTGGTTTCGTCCAGTGCGGACTGGACATCGGATAACTCAGCCATCGGATTTGACCTTTGGTAAAATGCGGGGTTTCGCAAACTTGCTGTTTTCAGCGAACTTTTCGCTGGTTTTCCGTGGCGTATTGCGCGCCTTGCGAAACCATCAATCTCAGCAGCAAACGTTAGTAACTTTTCATACTATCACGATGAACGCTCCGCTCTCCGCCCCCCTGTTCGCCGCCATCCAGATGGCTCCGCGCGACCCCATTCTTGGTATCACCGAAGCCTTCAACGCCGACCAGAACCCCGAGAAGACCAACCTCGGCGTCGGCGTCTACTATGACGACAACGGCAAGGTGCCGCTGCTGGCCTGCGTGCAGAAAGCCGAAGCGCTGCTGATGGAAAAAAAGGCACCGCGCACTTACCTCCCGATCGAAGGCCTCGCGGCGTATGACAAGGCGGTGCAAGAGCTGGTGTTCGGCGCGGACAGCGAAGTTATCGCATCCAAGCGCGCGATCACGGCGCAGGCCGTCGGCGGCACTGGCGCGCTGAAGCTGGGCGCGGACTTCCTGAAGCGCTTCTCGCCGGATTCGCAGGTGTATATCAGCGACCCGAGCTGGGAGAACCACCGCGCGCTGTTCGAGTCGGCCGGCTTCGTGGTCAATAACTACCCGTACTACGATGCAGTGACCAAGGGCGTGAATTTCGCAGCGATGCTCGATACGCTCAAGAGCATTCCGGCGGGCTCCGTCGTCGTGCTGCATGCGTGCTGCCACAACCCGACCGGCGCTGACCTGACCGATGCGCAATGGGCGCAGGTGATCGAGGTGGTGACGCAGCGCGGCCTGATCCCCTTCCTCGACATGGCCTACCAGGGCTTCGGCGACGGCATCGCTGAAGACGGCAAGGTGGTCGGCATGTTCGCGAAGGCCGGCGGCCCGCTGTTCGTATCGAACTCGTTCTCGAAGTCGTTCTCCCTGTATGGCGAGCGCGTTGGCGCGCTGTCGATCGTTGCAGCGAACGGCGAAGAAGCTTCGCGCCTGATGTCGCAGCTCAAGCGCGTGATCCGCACTAACTACTCCAACCCGCCGATGCACGGTGGCCAGGTGGTCGCGACCGTGCTGGCCACGCCGGAACTGCGCCAGCTGTGGGAAGAAGAGCTGGCTGGCATGCGCGTGCGCATCAAGGAGATGCGTCAGCAGATGGTGAACAAGCTGAAGGCGAAGGCACCGTCGCACAACTTCGATTTCGTCGTGCAGCAGCGTGGCATGTTTTCGTACTCTGGCCTGACCAAGGAACAGGTCGGCCGCCTGAAGGACGAGTTCTCTATTTACGCAGTCGACACCGGCCGCATCTGCGTCGCCGCACTGAACTCGCGCAACCTCGATCGCGTGGTCGACGCGATCGCGAAGGTGCTGTAAGACCTTCGAGC
>JACCEE010419988.1_pt1 | contig 18276 bp, 10 predicted proteins | sample 7449931 | NCBI WGS metagenome assembly JACCEE01 (sample SAMN15323457, study PRJNA562643) | freshwater metagenome | isolation source: river surface water | place: USA:Blue River Watershed | collected 2017-08-19 | reverse complement strand
TCATTTTCGGTACTCAGCAATAAATTTATTTTTCATCTTATCATATTCAATCAGAGTTCGGTATTATGTTAAAGGTGGAGCTAAAGCTATAATGATATGTTGGAATGATTAATAGACCGATTGTAAATAATTAACATTCATTACCAAAGAACATGATAAAGATTCTCATTATATTCACGACTCCACTGCTTGATTGCTCAAGTCACTATCCTGTCTTAACGCTTCCATTTATATCCCCCCTAAAAAAAGAGTGCAGGGGGACTGATATTTTCTCTGGGCAACACTATCTCGCAAAGCTAATGTTGCAATGTATTCAAAATTTCTTGAGCCCCTTGCGCGAGCAATTCCTCCGCCACTCGTTGTCCTAACGCTGCGGCTTCTGTGACCTGTCCACGTTGTTCGCTGCGTAAAATGCGCTGTCCATTCACATCTGCCACTAAACCACGCAAAATCAACGCTTGTCCGTCACGGTGTGCAAAACCCGCAATCGGCACTTGACAACCGCCCGCCAACCGTGCATTAATTGCGCGTTCCGCCGTGACACAAAAATGCGTTGTTTCATCGTGCAGCGGTGCGAGTAAAGTTTCAATCTTTTCATCAGCTTGCCGACATTCAATTCCAATCGCAGCTTGTCCAATCGCAGGCAACATTAAAGTGGTGGCAATTCGTTCACGAATCCGCGCAGTTAAACCCAGTCGATCTAAACCCGCACTGGCAAGAATAATGGCTTCAAATTCATCTGCATCCAATTTACTCAAGCGCGTGCCGACATTGCCCCGTAACGAGCGAATTTGAATATCCGGACGCACTGCAAGAAGTTGGCTTTGACGGCGCAAACTTGACGTTCCGACCACTGCACCCAGCGGCAATGACTCTAAATTTTCATATTTTTCAGAGACAAACGCATCACGCGGATCGGCACGATTCATAATGATCGGGAGATGCAAACCGTCTGGAAATTCCACAGGCACATCTTTCATCGAATGCACCGCGATATCGGCTTCATTTTGCAATAAACCTTGTTCTAACTCTTTGACAAACAAACCTTTTCCGCCAATTTTTGCCAGTGGCGTGTCTAAAATTTTATCTCCCTTCGTGGTCATTTCTACCAGAACAACTGTTAAATTTGGGTGGGCGTGTAACAAGGCGGCGCGCACGTGTTCTGCCTGCCACAATGCCAAGGGACTTTTACGGGTTGCGATGCGAAGGGTGGTCATATTCGGAAATTAAACAGTGATAAGATGGCTTATTATGCCGATAAAGTGTTGGATTCGCAACGCTATTAAAATGATGAAAATTTCGTGTAGAATGTACACTACATTTTACATTGTGATCAGAAATTTTTGCGTCTCCTTGTTTTTAATTTTAACAATCCCATTAGTCTAAATATTAGGTCAGCTTTAGAATTGTTTTCATTCACTCTTTTCAAAATCTCACTGATTTTACAGTTTTCAAATTTCGTGGATGACTCTCGCACTCTCCGTAAAAGAATTGGGCGATCAGAATCTATCGTGTCAAAAATAAGCACTCAACCATTTGTTCAGAATTGAACTATGTCTAAGAATTTATTGACAACTTTATTTGATACGCTTGCGACACATTGGATGGCAACCCGTTTGCCCTCGATTCAATGTAAACCCGCAGAACATATTTGTGCTCAGGGTTTATTGCGAGATTTGATTAATAGTTTGCCAGAGTTGGTGGCTTATAAAAATATTCAAGGTGTTTATCTGAACTGTAATCAAGCATTTGAGGAATTAGTTGGGCTTTCGGAGGCGGAAATTATTGGTAAAACGGATCGTGATTTATTCCCACTCGAAGTTCAAGAAGCATTGCAGAATCAAGATCATCAGACATTAAAAAGTAATGAAACGAGTTATTTAGAAACATGGTTAAATTATCCGAATGGGCAGCGGGTTTGGTTTGAAATTATTAAAACGCCTTTTCACACATCTAATGGCAATTTGTTAGGCATTTTGAGTACCAGTCGTGATATTACCCTCCGTAAACAATCCGAAGAAAAATTAAAGCAAGCGGCTCAAGTGCTTGAAAATAGTTCCGAAGCCATCTGCATCACCTCTGCTGAAACTGAAATTCTTGCCGTCAATAAAGCCTTCACACAAATCACCGGATTTACTAAAGACGAAGCGGTCGGTAATAAAGTATCACGATTATTAAAGTCTGGTAAACATGGTCCAAGTTTTTATAAAAGCATGTGGGATGGGCTGAATAATGTGGGACATTGGCAGGGCGAAGTGTGGAATAAACGGAAAAATGGCGAAATTTATCCCGAATGGCTCAATATTAGCGTCATTCGCGATGATAAGACCGGCGTGGTGACGCATTACTTGGCAATTTTTTCAGATATTTCAGCGCATAAGAGAAATGAACAGCGGCTTGCCTACTTAGCACATTATGATGATTTGACCGGCTTGCCCAATCGCACCTTATTTCGTGAAAAGGTCGAGCGGGCGTTACTTCATGCGCGACAGTACCAAACGAAACTGGCAGTGCTTTTTTTAGATTTAGACCGCTTTAAGTACATTAATGACACGTGGGGACACGCAATTGGAGATTTACTGCTGCGAGATGTCGCCAACCGTTTGGTCGAATGTGTGCGCAAACAAGACACTATCGCACGTTTGGGGGGAGATGAATTTACCGCAGTGCTCGAAAATATTGAAGATACGAAAGAAGTCGCGGAAATTGCGCAAAGAATTTTAGACGCATTTCGCCCGCAATTTTTTCTGCACGGACATGAAACCTTTATTACCACCAGCATCGGTATCAGTTTATATCCCAACGATGGCTGTGATGCGGACACGTTGCTGAAAAATGCGGATGCGGCAATGTATCGTGCGAAGGAAGGTGGCAAGAATGATTATCAATTTTTTGCGTTGGAAATGAACGAACATGCGCGGCAACGGCTGATTTTGGAAACCCAATTGCGTCATGCGTTGGGGCGGGGCGAATTTCAGCTTTATTATCAACCCCAAATGCACCTTGCCAGCGGTCACATCACCGGGGCGGAAGTTTTATTGCGTTGGATGCACCCAGAAGTCGGAATTGTCACCCCGCATACCTTCATCCCGCTCGCAGAAGAAACAGGACTTGTGGTTGAAATCGGCGAATGGGTGCTATATAAAGCCTGTTTGCAACATCGAGAATGGCGGGAAAGTGGTAAACCCATTCTACGTCTCGCAGTTAATTTATCGTCACGACAATTCAAACAAGATAACTTGGCACAAAATATCATTCGCATTATCAAAGATACCGACATGGATCCGACCTTGTTAGAATTGGAATTGACGGAAAGCGTGTTGATGCAAGATGCGGATGCGGCGGCGGAAATTTTGCGCGAACTTAAAAGTATTGGTATTCAACTGGCAATTGACGACTTTGGCACCGGCTATTCCTCGCTCAATTATTTACGACGATTTCCACTTGATAAATTAAAAATTGACAAATCTTTTATTCACGACATTCCTGAAAAAATTGAAGATATGACGATTGCAAAAACCATTGTTTCCTTGGCGCGCAACCTTCATCTCGGCGTGATTGCAGAAGGCGTTGAAAATAAATCTCAACTGGCTTTTTTAAAATCATTGAAATGTGACGAAGTTCAAGGCTATTTAATCGGTCATCCGGTGTCGAGCGATGAATTTATAGCACGATTCAAATCATAAAAATTCAATATTTTCAAGCGATTATCGAAAATGATTCCTCATTTCTCCATTCGACAATAACCACCCGCCGCGCTATAAAACGCAATGATGTATGGCTGTGTTAGAATAGATTTTTCAATTTCGACCTGTGCCCAACACTATGAAAATGCTATTTGACTTTCTCCCAATTTTACTATTTTTCGTTGCCTACAAACTTTACAATATCTACGTCGCTACTGCGGTAATTATTGTCGCAACGATACTACAAGTCGCTTGGACATGGATGCGCCACCGTCGAATTGAAAACATGCACTTGATTACACTCGCATTTGTGGTCGTGCTGGGCGGAGCGACTTTATTGTTGCACGATGAAATGTTTATCAAATGGAAACCCACCGTTGTCAATTGGATTTTTGCGCTGGCATTTCTCGGCTCACAATTTATCGGTAAACCCATCGTACAACGGCTGATGGAATCGCAAGTGGCAGTGACAACCGAAAAAGTTTGGGGGCGTTTGAATCTTGGCTGGGTCAGTTTTTTCACACTGATGGGATTTGTCAACCTCTACGTCGCCTACAATTTCAGCACTGACTTCTGGGTCAATTTCAAATTATTCGGAATGTTAGGACTCACGGTGTTTTTTGTCATACTACAAAGCGTTTACTTAATGCAATACTTAGTGCCAGAAGAACCAACGGCAGAAGTCACGTCTAAAAACTCAGACAATGGTTAAATTATGTGGCAACTCGGTGAAAATACTGGTATTTTATTAAAAGCGTTGAATTTTGCAGCCATCCAACATCGTCATCAACGCCGCAAAGATGCACACGCCCTTCCCTATATTAATCATCCGATTCAAGTGGCAGAAATGCTGTGGACGGTGGGCGCGGTACGCGATTGTCATTTAATTGCAGCGGCTTTATTGCATGACACGTTAGAAGATACTGAAGCCACCGAAACGGAGATTAAGCAATTGTTCGGTGAAGAGATTTTGGCAATTGTGTGTGAAGTGACCGATGATAAATCCTTACCCAAGGCAGAGCGAAAACGTTTACAAGTGGAACATGCGCCCACGCTTTCGCCCGCGGCTAAACAATTGAAACTTGCTGATAAAATTTGTAATATCGCCGACATCATCGAAGCTCCGCCAGAACATTGGAGTTGGCAACGACGCTGGGAGTATTTAATGTGGAGTGAACAGGTGATTAGCGGGTTGCGAGGGGTAAATCAGAACCTAGAACAGCGTTTTGATCAATTAGTTGCAGAAGCAAGACAGACATTGAATACGCAAATTTAAAATGATTTACTGTTTAAGAACAACAACGTCACTCACGATAGATGGTGCATGACGTTGTTTTGATTAAACTTTACTCGGCATATTTTCCGCGTAGAAAATCTCTTTCATTTCGTGTTGTAACCGATGCTCGATTTTTTCAATTTCTTCAGGTGACAAATCTTCTGAGGAAATATCGAACAAATAATTGTCGAGACTGAAATTTTTCAAGATCATCTTGGTATGAAAGATATTTTCTTGATACACATTGACATCGACAATCTGATACATTGCCTTAGTTTTTTCGGAAATAAAGTTTTGTATCGAGTTGATTTTGTGATCAATATAGTGTTTTCTTCCGCCCTTGTCACGCGTAAAACCCCGCACTCGATAATCCATAATGACAATATCCGAGTCAAAGCTATGAATCAGATAATTCAAGGCTTTCAATGGAGAGATGCGTCCACAGGTCGAAACGTCAATATCCGCGCGAAAAGTGCTAATTCCGTTATCAGGATGGCTCTCTGGATAAGTATGGACAGTGATGTGGCTTTTATCCAAATGCGTCACCACCGATTCAGGCAGGGGCCCCGGCGCAGCATCCTCCGTATCAGAATGAGGATTTTCACACGCCATCTCGCCTTCAGAAATCAGCATCGTGACGCTTGCCCCTTGAGGATCATAATCTTGGCGGGCAATATTCAAAATATTCGCACCGATAATATTAGACACGTCGGTGAGAATTTGCGTCAACCGTTCGGCATTATACACATCATCAATATATTCAATATACCGTTTACGCTGTTTAGCCGTTTTGGCGTAACAAATATCGTAAATATTAAAACTCAAGGTTTTGGTCAAATTGTTAAAACCTTGCAGCTTAATTTTGAGTTTTTTCGATTTTTTTCCCATCAACTTAGCTCTATGAAGTTGCCGCAGCGGGCACTAAGGGCGGATGATAAATCATTTGTACCGTGTTGCCGTCAGGATCAAAACAATAAAAACTATATGCACCGTCGCGATGTTGGCGGGGTTCAGTTTTCATACGCACTTGATTTTCCAACAGAAACTGATACCATTCATTCACGTGTGCTGGAGACTCGATAATAAAACCGATGTGGTTCAAATGTTGAGTTCCGTTCAAAGGTATCGCAGATTGATGCAGGGCGAGGTTATCAGACCCACTAGAGAGGTATAAACTTTTATCGTCAGGTCGCCATTCTACCTGCATTCCGAGCAGTGAGACGTAGAAATGTTCACATGCAGCCAAATTTTCGACATTCAGCGCAACATGGTGCATACCGCGAGTGGGGTGAGGCTTATTCATGGGGAAACTCCCTGATGAGGGAAATATCAAGGATGATGAAAATGGTGGCTATGGGTGGACTCGAACCACCGACCCCAGCATTATGAGTGCTGTGCTCTAACCAGCTGAGCTACATAGCCAATTTTGAGAATCGTGCTACTGCGTTGAAGCCGCTATTATGCAGCAATAAAAATATTTTGTCAAACTTTTTTAACTGCTATAACACTGTTTGATGATAAAACAGGCGCGACGGATGCTGAAGCTATCAATTTTGCAATCATAGTAGTTTATAATAAGCGATTCATTTTTGCAACCGTCTTCACAAAAAATATTGATAATTACGCAGTTCGCCACCATCTCTGTCCCTATTCACCGGTTTCAAGGATGAATAATATTGAAAATGGACTTGACACACGACCCAGAATTCTCGCACAATAACTGAAACTGATACCGCCGCGAATCCATATTTGTTTTAGCATGGCATTCAACCCTTTGGCTTAACTCTCGATATTCAACATGTTCAATTTTATAAAAAAACTTATCGGCAGCCGTAATGACCGAATTGTTAGACGTTTGTTTAAAGTTGTCAATCATATCAACTCGTTAGAACCTCAATTTGCTTCATTGACGGATGCCCAGTTGCGCGCCAAAACTGCCGAATTCAGACAGCGACTCGATCAAGGTGAGGCGTTGAATAATTTATTACCCGAAGCCTTTGCAACCGTGCGTGAAGCCAGCAAGCGGACGTTGGAAATGCGCCATTTTGACGTGCAATTGATCGGCGGTATGGTGTTGAATGATAACAAAATTGCTGAAATGCGCACCGGGGAAGGTAAAACTTTAGTTTCTACTTTACCCGCATATTTGAACGCATTGACGGGAAAAGGGGTGCATATCGTCACGGTCAACGACTATTTGGCGAAACGTGATGCGGAATGGATGGGACAGATTTATCAATTTCTCGGCATGAATGTGGGCGTGATTTCGTCGGGGCAGAGTCCTGAAGACAAAAAAGCGGCGTACCAAGCTGACATTACTTACGGTACAAATAACGAATTTGGGTTCGATTATCTGCGTGATAACATGGCGTTTAGTGTCGAAGATCGGATGCAACGCAAACTGCATTATGCCATTGTTGATGAGGTGGATTCTATTTTAATTGACGAAGCTCGCACGCCGTTAATTATTTCAGGACCCTCCGAAGGCAGTTCTGATCTTTACAATCAAATCAATGACATCATCCCAAAACTCAAGCCACAGGCGCGTGAACCGCATAAGGATGATGAGGAAGAAGTGCCGGGCGATTACTACGTCGATGAAAAGGGTCGGCAAGTGGTACTCAGCGATGAAGGGCATCAGCACATTGAAGAATTCCTCATGCAGGAAAATATTTTGAAGCCCGGACAAAGTTTATATGATTCCAGCAATATCATGCTGATGCACCATATCAACGCTGCCCTGCGCGCCCACACCCTCTTCCGCCGCAATATTGATTACATCGTGCGAGATGATCAGGTGATTATCGTCGATGAATTCACCGGACGCACTATGCCCGGACGGCGTTGGTCAGATGGGCTGCATCAAGCGGTCGAAGCCAAGGAACGTGTCCCTGTTCAGAATGAAAATCAAACACTTGCCTCGATCACCTTCCAAAATTTATTCCGGTTGTATGAAAAACTCGCGGGCATGACCGGTACAGCAGATACAGAAGCCTTTGAATTTCAACAAATTTACGGCTTAGAAGTCATCGTCATTCCAACGCATCGTGCGATGATTCGGAAAGACATGGGCGATTTGGTCTATCTCAGCAAACGGGAAAAATACAACGCCATCATTACCGATATTAAAGAGTGTCAACAACGTGGGCAACCGGTATTGGTGGGGACGGCTTCGATTGAAAGTTCCGAAGAATTATCACAATTATTGAATCAAGAAAAGTTTATCCACCAAGTGCTGAATGCCAAATTCCACGAGCAAGAAGCCCATATTATCGCACAAGCGGGTCGTCCCGGCACCGTCACCATTGCAACAAATATGGCAGGACGTGGTACGGATATTGTGCTTGGCGGAAATATCAAGGCGGAAATTGCAGCATTGGGAGACTCGCCCGATCCTCAAGAAGTTCAACGCGTTAAAAAGGAATGGCAACAACGTCACGATGCGGTGCTGGCTTCTGGTGGGCTGCACATTATCGGTACGGAACGTCATGAATCGCGGCGGATTGACAACCAATTGCGGGGACGCTCCGGTCGGCAAGGCGATCCCGGCTCCAGTCGGTTTTATCTCTCGTTAGAAGATGGGTTAATGCGAATTTTTGCCTCCGACCGTGTCACCAGTATTATGCAGAAATTGGGCATGGAAGAAGGCGAAGCAATTGAACATCCTTGGGTGACAAAAGCCATTGAAAATGCCCAGCGCAAAGTGGAAGGACGCAACTTTGATATTCGGAAGCAACTGCTTGAATATGATGATGTTGCTAACGATCAACGTAAAGTGATTTACGAACAACGCAATGAATTAATGGAAACTGAAGACATTTCCGAATCCATCAAAGCCATTCGTTATGATGTATTAACCGCGGTGATTAACGAGTACATTCCGCCAAACAGCTTAGAAGAATTATGGAATACGGAAGGTTTAGAAGCTGCGCTAGAACAACGTTTTGCCATCAAATTGCCAATCACGCAATGGTTGCACGACGAACATGATTTACATGAAGAACCGTTGCGGCGACGGATTTTGGAACTCATCGAAATGGTGTATGCCGAGAAGGAAACTCAAGTGGGCGCACCAGTCATGCGACATTTTGAGAAAGCCGTGATGTTGCAAATTGTTGATGGGCATTGGAAAGAACACCTTGCAGCAATGGATTATCTGCGTCAAGGGATTCATTTACGTGGCTATGCGCAGAAAAATCCCAAGCAGGAATATAAACGCGAAGCCTTTGAAATGTTTGAAAGTTTATTGGGACGGATCAAAGACAACGTGATTGATATTGTTTCCAAAGTGCAAATTCGTGCCGAGCAAGATGTTGCAGCGATTGAAGAACAACGGCGGCAAGCAGTGCCTATGGAATTTCAACATGCCCGCGTCGATGGTTTGACCAATGAATTTGCCGATAATGCGGAACACGTTCAAGCGCAACAGAAACCGCAACCCCAAGAACCTGCGCATCCGCCCTTTGTGAGAAATGAGCGCAAAATCGGACGCAATGAGCCGTGCCCCTGCGGTTCTGGCAAAAAGTACAAACATTGTCACGGACAAGCTGAATAATCAACAGGTTGGGATGATTACATGAAGCGTCAGATGATAATCTTTGCACTCTGCCTGATTCCCATGAGCCTCGCTGCGGTGGGAATTGACAGTGAAGAAGCCGCGCACTCATTTCGTAACAGCCTATCGCCACAACATAAAATGCAAAGTGTGCTGGGTTCGCCAAAATTTGATGCGATTGGGAAAGAAAACGTGACAGATGAAGCAGATGAACCGGAGCCGCCGCCCCCACCGAAACGACGTGCGCCACCTTCTCCAACAAATTCTGCAAAAGTTGAGTTGGGGGAAATGCGCAGTTTTACAGGCAAGTTGGTTAAAACGGAATGGCAGAAGAGCACCGAAAGTTATTGCCAAGGTGGGTCGAGCTATTATGCGTTAGTTGTCGAAAATAAGCGTTATGTCGTGAATTCACTGCGTGACCCTATTTTTGAAAACAATTCGGTGGATTTTGATAAATTACAAGCACAGTTAGCAACACTGGAAGGTAAAACTGTGACTTTGCAAGGGCAAACGGCTTCCCGTCATTTTAGCCAGCAAGAACAGTGTCCTGATCCGATGATGCAGTGTGTTGCCACTGAATTGACGTGTGATTGGTTGCGAGTGACTGCGTTGCCATAATCATTTTTATTTTTTCAGAATCTGTTAAGTCTCAACCACTTGGCAGATTTTTTTATGCTCGTTGCTATTGAGACTAATTAACGCCTCCTATTTGTATGACGATACTGTCTAGCAATCCGACGTTTATTTTTCAACAAATGCCTGTATCAACTTGCAAATCTCATCAATACGAAATTCGTCCGCCAAATGACGTACTTGCTGTATTAACGGCGTTAAATGTGGGTCGTGTTCTAAACCCTTAACTTTCTCAAGAACACCTTCAATATCACCCATCATCGCCAACTGATATAACTCGTGTGCCTGTTCTGCATTCAAAGCGCATTGTTCATGTAATGGCTGAGAAATCGTAACATCTGCTTGATTTTGCAGCGATAAAGCAATGGGGACAGGTTCTTCATAACACCATTCCAACAAGAGATGCTTCTGAATCATCGCCAATAACTCTTCATTACGAATGGGCTTGGTTAAAAAGTCACTGCATCCCGCTTCAAAACAACGGTTTTGATCTTCCTCAAAAACACACGCCGTCGCGGCAATCACTGGGATGTGAGAAAATTCCGCCGATTTCTTGACACGACGCGTAAATTCAAAACCATCAAGTTCTGGCATCAATAAATCCGTAAAAATCAAGTCCGGATACATGCCCTCTTCCGCCAATTGATACAATTTTGACAATCCCTCTGCCCCATTGTGAGCTTCAAACATCTCAAAACCCAACGATTGCAACAACTTAGTGATGACCGAACGATTTTCCCAGATGTCGTCAATCACCAAAATTCGGAAAAGATTATTTTCAGCATGAGTTCGAGAATGATAACCAATTATAATTGGCTGGACAGTAGCAGGAGATTGCAAATGACTGGTTTCTGCCAACATGAGCGTCACTTTGAAGGTACTGCCTTGATTTAACACACTTTCGACTTCCAGCGTTCCGTCCATCATCTCAACTAATTTTTTAGTGATAGACAAGCCCAATCCCGTCCCTTCGGCGCGATATTTTTGATCACCGACCTGTTTAAACGGCTCAAAAATTTTGTCAATTTCATCTTGAGCAATGCCAATTCCTGTGTCTTCAATACAGAATTGAAGTTGATTGTGATGATAGCTCACTTTGAAAATAACACCGCCCTCTTTGGTAAATTTGACAGCGTTGCCCAACAAGTTGATTAAAATTTGCCGCAATCGCTTTTCATCGGTGTGAATTATTTCTGGGAGATGAGATAACCGCTTGAAGAAAAACGAAATACCTTTTTGTTGAGATCGAATTTGAAACAGATCAACAACGCCCTGTAAAAATTCGCCGAAATGGATGTCAGTGAGAAATAATTCGATGCGATTGGCTTCTATTTTTGCTAAGTCAAGGACATCGTTGATTAAAGTCAGCAGATAGTCGCCACTGCGTTGAATAATTTGAATCCCCTCGCGTTGATCCGAGTTGAGACGTTTATCCCGTAATAAAATTTGGGCGTAACCGAGAATTCCGTTCAGCGGGGTGCGCAATTCATGGCTCATGTTGGCGAGGAAGGTGCTTTTTGCTTGATTGGCGACCTCTGCAATTTGCTTGGCTTCTAAAAGTTTTTGTTCAGCGTGTTTGCGCTCAGTGATGTCTCGAACGAAGGTGCATAAATATTCTAACTTATTGAAACATAAATACGTTCCGCGCACTTCTACAGGAAAAGTCGAACCATCTTTGCGCTTATGCAGGGTTTCTATTGAAAAACTCAGTTGCTGCTTGGTAATTTCCCAGATGTGATACCATTTCTCTGGAGGGAAGTTGGGATCAATATCTGGGACTGTAAGTTGTAATATTTCTTCTCGGGTATAGCCCAAAGTTTGACATTCAACTTGATTGACATAAATAATTTGTCCGTCTGGATTAATCCATTCAATTGCATCCGGAGAATTGTCAAAAGTAAATTGCGCAAGATGTAATTTCGCTTCAGCTTGTTTTCGTTCAGAAATATCGCGCACGACGGCAATAAAACGGGCTTCATCGGTGCTGAAACGGATATATTGCAGCAGAATCTCAACGGGATAAAAACTGCCATCTTTGCGTCTAAATTCCGTTTCAATCGTGACACCACTCTGTTTGCCTTCGACGAGCGATTCACGAATTATGGCTAATTTGTGCATTTCCAAATGAGGTGCGAGATCATGTGGCGTGAGTTCTAAAATTTCTTCTCGCGAGTATCCCAGTTGATTCACAGCACCTTGATTTGCATAGAAATATCGGTAAGTTTTGGGATCGTTCATCAAAACACAGTCAAGCGTCAGGTCAAGCGTGGCTTTGAATTGATGTAATTCTTGATTCACCCGCTCCAATTGCACTTTAGATTGATACAAGGCTTCTGTTGCCACCTTACTGTCATGAATATCAACGATAATTCCAAGCATCGTTTGCACTTGACCTTGCGCATCGCGACTCAACGCAGTGACATACGCATTGCCCCAAAATACCGTGCCATCACGACGACAATAACGCTTATGCAGCACATAAGAATTCATTTCATTGTGAGCTAAACGTTGCGCAAAGTCTCGGCTGGCGACGATATCTTCCTCAAACGTCACGTCTAAATTGGTTAAACCAACTAATTCTCCATGCTCATATCCGAAAGTTTGGTGCATCGTGCGGTTACACATCAAAAATCGCCAATCTTTATCCCCAATCGCCATGCAAATGTTCGCGGCTTCAAAGATCGTTTTAAACCGCGACTCATTTTCACGCGCCAGTTCTTCGGCTTTTTTCTGCGCAGTCAAATCGGTATGCGTGCCAACCATGCGAATAATATTATTTGCCTCATCCCAAATGCCAATCCCGCGTGCCAAAATCCACAGATAATACCCAAATTTATGACGCAATCTAAATAAAATTTCAAACTTGGTCAATTGCCCACGAAAATATTGTTCAACTTTACTTTTTACCCGCTCTTGATCTTCAGGATGGATGCGGGTGAAAAATTCTTGCGGATTATCTGAAATCTCTTCAACCTCATAACCCAACATACTTTTCCAACGCGGCGCAAAATACGTTTTATTTTGTTGTAAATCCCAATCCCATAAACCATCACTTGAACCTTGAATTGCCAAGTTGAAACGCTCTTCACTTTTGCGCAACGCCTCTTCAGCCAATTTTCGCTCGGTGATGTCGATGATTGAACCCAATATTTCTATGGTGCGTCCGGTTTCATCCTGAGTTAAACTGGTGATATATAAATCGCCCCAGAAAGTGCTGCCATCCTTGCGCGAATAATATTTTTCCATGTGAAAATACTCGATCTCGCCACAAAGCAATTGCGTCACGCGTCGCTGAGTTTCCGCAACATCTTCTGGTTTAATTGCAAAATCACTCGGAGAACATTCCAACAATTCTTTTAAATTCTCGCACCCAAACAAGCTAATCATCTTGCTATTTGCATGAACAAATTGATAATGCTCGTCAAAAATACAAATACCTAAGATACTCATATCAAAGACTTTTTGCAATCGCTGCTGATTATGATAAAGTTCAGATTCAACCTGTTTGAGCAAATTAATATCGGTGATAATTTCCAAGCGCACAATGCGCCCATCCGCCCAATAAATTGCCCGTTCTTGGATATAAAAATACCGCCCCAATTTCAGATGTTCATACTCTTTTGCAAAAACCCCTGACGGTTTCCCCTCCTCAGTCAACAATTGTCCGACGGGGCAAGGCTGATATTCGCCGAGTTGCTCACGACGAGTTGCATTCCAAAATTCGAGTTCGGAAATATGTGTTGAATGTGGTGGAATGTTGGCAAAAAGCACCGCTTGATTTTCAATATCGCACACATATACTGAAACATCTAAGCTATTCAATACATTGGCAAATTTTTGTTGCTCCGCCTGCAATAGCCGAGTTTTTTCTTCGAGTTCTTGAGTGCGATTGATCACCTCCTCCGTGAGTCGCACATTAAAATCCCGCAGCAATTGCTCGGAGCGTTGTCGTTCGCTGATGTCGTCCACCGTCCCCAAAATGCCAATTGTTTGTCCGTTCGCATCGTTCAGGGGAATTTTACTGGTTTCCAGCCATAAAACCTTGCCATCATCCATGGTCATCTGCTCCACAAAATGCAGAACAGCTTGATTCGTCTCTATAATTCGTTGATCATCACGGACATAATTCGGTGCGGAGGCTTGCCACGGAAAATCAAAATCTGTTTTACCAATAATATCATCAGGATGAGAAAGATTTGCCACTTTTGCCATTGCCAGATTACAACCTAAAAAACGACTGTTGACATCTTTCCAAAATACCAATTGTGGAATATTATCAATGACATGTTTTAATAATTCGCGTTGTTGGCGTAACTGTTCCTCGACGAGTTTTTGCTGAGTGATGTCGTGCAGCACCACCATTAAATATTCGGGTTGACCTTGGGAATCAAACAGCGGAACTTTCAACGTGTTGGAAAAAATAAAACCGTCAACCGTCGTTATCTTTTCCGAAGGAATTTCAAATAGTTGTCCGCCCTCGATCACTTCGGTATCACAACGCCGATAATATTCAGCTTCTGTAATGTCTGCAAAAAGCTCAAAATCAGTTTTGCCCAAAACGTGTTGGCGAGGAATGCCAAATAATGTTTCGATCTTCTTGTTCCAAAAGAAAAAACGGTAGTTGTCAGTTACATTTTTGACCGTCAGCGCAACCGGCAGATTGTCGATAATTTGTTCTAAAAAGTTGCGATTTTCCCGTAATATTCGACTCATTGCCTCCCGCTGTTGAATTTCGATACGCAACAGTCGCGTTTGTTCTCCTAATTCAATCGCTTGAGATTGCAATTCTTCATTTTGCGTTGCAATTTCTTCCGCCTGATGATGTATTTCGTTCATGTTGCCGTACAACGTTTTCACCATCTGATTGAAAATTCGAGTTAATTCGCCAACCTCGTCGGAAGTATGCACAGGTACGAACACTTCAAAATTTCCCTGAGTCACCCGTTTTGCGGCGTGTTGTAATTGATACACAGGTTTGATGAGGTATTGTGTGATCCAATATACGCCAAAAACACTGAGCAGCAATAAAACTAAAATTAGAAAAATTGCCACGTTTCGCATCTGATCTACTTTTGCAAATGCTTGTTTTTTCGGATAATGTGCAACCAGTGTCCAGCCGTTCATGCCAAAATTGAGATAGCCCTTGGTTTTAGCAACCACGTAAAAAGCATCTTCTTTTTGTTTGCCATCGTGATGACTGAAGTTTTCTTGCTGCACAAATGCGGGAGTCAACATTTCTGGCGAGACTTGCAATTGCAAAATTTCATTGCTTCGATAATTTGAATAAAGCAATAAACCGTCTTTGTTAAATAAATCAATATGTTGCTCAAAATCTTCCCGTAAGTTACGCGATTGTTCATTGTTTTCTGAGAGAAGAATTTGATTGAAATTATAAATGGGCGCATAGGCAACAATCGCTCCCAAAAATTGTTCACCATTAAAAACAGGGGCTGCAAATACTAAAACGGGTTCTGTAAGATACGGATCAATATAGGCTTCTTTCGCGACGCTCAACTGGTGATGTTCAAAAACATCCGTAACCCATTGCGCTTTGGGGGAAGGTTGACCTAGAAATAAATTTGATGAATCCGCAATTTTAACGCGATTAATGTCGAAAAATGCAATGGTCAGATACGCACGATAAATATCTCGGAATTGACGCAACCGATCCGTAATCACGTCAGGGGTATCAAGATTGTTCTTAATCACCAAGTCCGATGCTAGAATTTGGATATCGCCCTGTCGTTCAAATAAATTTCTATCTAATCTTTCAATACAATCATTGGTATCATCATGTAATTTATGAATCACTTGATGGGCTATCAATTCCAAACTACTTGAATAGATAAATGTACCTAGGGGAATAACAATAATTAAATTAAATGCGAGGAAGGTGAGAAAAATTTTAGTAGCGAATTTCATAATGGGGGGCTATGTGGGCATGGAAAATAATCGATGCTGATCCGCTTGAAATTATATCAAGAATATCAGATGAAACAAGGATGTTAGGAATGCACTGCACTCACTTTTTGGCTCTGCACGTCTCATCACGCTGGGCAATTGGGGTTTTGATACTCGCAACTGCACCACGCTTAACAGTGCAAAAAGGACTTTTGGTTGTTATTTATCGAGCTTAATCGAAAATTGCAATAAAATGCTTCGTCCTTCTTGTGGATGCTGTAGGGCATTAGAGTCGCGTGGCTCAGGGTGAAAATATTGTTTATCAAAGATATTTTTCAAAATGATGTCTAAACTCACTTGATAAGGCTCGAAGAATGGTAAGTGTGCAATATGAAAAGAGGCATCTGTCGCTAAATAACTGTTTATTCGATAAATGTTGCCTTGATATTCAGTCAAAGTTGCACCTCGATAGCGTTGCACAAGCCCTAAAGAATAACGCGGCGAAAAATCATAAATCAAGGTCAAATTTGCTTTGTGGCGTGGAATATCATATACAGCACTGCTCATGCCATTTTCTTCGGTTTCAACTTTGTCCATGTAGGTATAATTTAAAAAACCATTGAAGGTCTTAAATTTGAAATTCAAAACATTTTCAATCCCTTGCGAATAAAACTTGCCTCCGTTGGAAATCGCCGTGACATCATCTGAAACAATCCGATTTTTGGCGTGATTGCTGAACAACACAATTTCGTTTTTAAAATACTCCCCCAAATACTGATGCCAAGCCAATTCGTAAGTGTCCATTTCCATCGGTTTAATATTTAAATTACTCGACAATTCAAACACCGTCGGTTCGCGAAAAGATTTACCAAACAATGCTTTAAACGTAGCAGTTTTAGACGGCTGATAGACCACCCCATAACGCGGTAAGATTTTATAGCCATAACGTTCATGTTTTACCCAACGCGCTCCCAAGGTTAAATTCAAACGATTGTTGAGAAAATGGCTCTGTGCCTGTCCGTATAAACTCCATTGATAATTTTTAAATTCGGGTAACGCATTGGAAGCAAACAATTTTGGGTGTTTCCCTTCAACACGTGACCATTGCGCGCTGATGATGTCAGTCACGGTGTAATCTGCCCCGGCGACAAAGGTATGTTGCGGATTAAAATGATACACACCTTCTAACACACTGAATTGCTTATGAGAACCTCGTCCTTGTTTATTGCTGTAATATCCACGATAGGCTGAAACATCTGCTAAAGTGGCGTTGTCGGTCAAAATTGCACCGGTCACCGGATTTTCTATCGACCCGGTAGATTCGGTATGATTACCCCAAAATCGTTCCCAATAATCTCGATATTCCACAGTTAAATTTAATTTATTGGCAAAATTTCGTTTATAACCCGCATATCTCATTAAAAGTTCGCGATAATCTTGTGATTCGTTATAATCCCACTGAATTGATGCGGTGCCGCGTCCGGAAATATTTTGGTAGTATTCTAAACCGCCGTAGAATCCATTTTTTTCAATGTAAAAGCTGGCGGGTAATGCAACTGAATGATTATCATAGCCATATTGGTTGGGAAGATGACGATAAGTGTTATTTGCAGCGGCGGGCGAGGCAAGTTGGGTATTGGAGAGGAAATTAGCAAAGTTTTCTTCGTCAGCGTCATAATATGCCAGTGAACCGGAGATTTTGAAATCTTTTTGATCTAATCCAAAAGTTAAGCTATTGATTTTAGAATTAAAAGAACCGTAGGATAGTTGTAATTCTGCGCCATTTATCTCGCCGGGCGTTTTGGTGATTAAATTGATAATTCCGCCGACTGCATTTGCACCATATAATGCGGAGCCCGGACCGGCAATAATTTCGATTTGTTTGACGTTGTGGAGTCGGAACTGATTGGCGATAAATGTTTCTCCGGCAATGAGATTGTTCATTTCGCGCCCATTGATCATTATCAAAGATTGCGAAAAGGGCCCCATAAAACCGCGTTGTCCGCCCTGAAGGAAAAAATGATTTTCTGAGGTGTCCACGCCGGGCATAATTGACAGCACATCTTTTAAATTGCGTAATCCTAATTTTTTGATCTGCTCATCGGTGATGACGTATAGCGTTGAGGGCGCATTTTGAGCTTTTTCAGACGTTTTGGTGGCGGTGGTGACTTCAACATTCAATAATTCTTCTAAAGAGAGGTCGGCGAGGTCGGCAACGGCTTTTT
>JACCEE010294723.1_pt1 | contig 18319 bp, 13 predicted proteins | sample 7449931 | NCBI WGS metagenome assembly JACCEE01 (sample SAMN15323457, study PRJNA562643) | freshwater metagenome | isolation source: river surface water | place: USA:Blue River Watershed | collected 2017-08-19 | reverse complement strand
GGTCGACGGCTCCACCGCCAACATCCTGGTGGCTGCCTCGCTGCTGATCGGCACGCCGTTCTTTGTGGTGTACGGCACGCTGTCCGACAAGATTGGCCGCAAGCCGATCATCCTGGCAGGCATGCTGCTGGCCGTCGTCACCTACTTCCCGCTGTTCAACTGGCTGACCAACGCGGCCAACCCCGACCTGGCCAAGGCCCAGGCCACCGCCAAGGTGACCGTGACCGCCGCGCCCGGCGACTGCTCGTTCCAGGGCAACCCGGTGGCACGCGAGATCGACTTCACCAAGTCGTGCGACATCGCCAAGCGCTTCCTGGCGCAGAGCTCGGTGAGCTACGAGAACCAGACCGGCCCCGCCGGCCCGGCTGTGGTGCAGATCGGCGAGAAAACCATCACCGCACCGACGGCCAAGGTGGTCAACAGCAAGTTCGACGAGGAGAGCGTCAAGGCCATCGCCGCCTTCAAGAAGGAGGTGACCGAGTCGCTCAAGGCCGCCGGCTACCCGGCGAAGGCCGACCCGGCCAAGGTGGACAAGGTCAGCATCGTGATCATCCTGTCGATCCTGGTGCTCTACGTGACCATGGTCTACGGCCCGATCGCCGCCATGCTGGTGGAACTGTTCCCGACCCGCATCCGCTACACCTCCATGTCGCTGCCCTACCACATCGGCAACGGCTGGTTCGGCGGCCTGATGCCCACCATCGCCTTCGCCATGGTTGCGCAGAACGGTGACATGTACTACGGCCTGTGGTATCCGATCGTGATCGCTGCCGCCACCTTCGTGATCGGCCTGCTGTTCGTTCGCGAAACCAAGGACGTGGACATCTACGCCGGCGACTGATTTCCCCAGGCGTTCGCGCTGTAAGCTACCCGGGGTGACTCGGGTGCTACATTCAGGCCCTCCCCTCCGTGGAGGGCCTTCTTGTTTGTACTTTCGGAGAATGAGACATGTGGAAATTGGTAGTGGGGTTCATTGTGTTTGCCGCGGTCGCGCTGTTCATGATCAGCCGTGGTGGTGACATCGACATGGGTGGTGAAAAGCACACGGTGGAGGCCCACGGCCCTGCCCACGATGCCTCCGCGCCCGCCAGCGCAGCGGCCGCCGACGCCAGCGCCGCCAAGTGACGCTGCGCACCTGACCGGCTGTGCCGGTCGTGCCATGAAGCCACGCTCTGCGTGGCTTTTCTTTTGCGGCTGCCGGCAGTGTGCCCCAGGCGCCTCCTAGAATGTCTGGGCCTCAGCCTCACCCAGCTTCCCATGTCCCAAGGCCTCATCCGCATCCGTGGCGCCCGCCAGCACAACCTCAAGAACCTGGACCTCGACATCCGCACGGGTGAACTGACGGTGGTCACCGGGCCCAGCGGCTCGGGCAAGTCGAGCCTGGTGTTCGACACGCTCTACGCCGAGGGCCAGCGGCGCTATGTGGAGACCTTCAGCGCCTATGCGCGCCAGTTCCTCGACCGCATGGACAAGCCCGCGGTCGACAAGGTCGAAGGCGTGCCGCCGGCCATTGCCATCGACCAGACCAACCCGGTGCGCAGCTCGCGCTCGACGGTGGGCACCATGACCGAGCTGAACGACCACCTCAAGCTGCTGTTCGCGCGCCTGGGGCAGTTGTTTGACAAAGACACAGCGCAGCCGGTGCGCCATGACACCCCCGAAACCATTTACGCCGAGCTGCAGCGCCGCGCGGCCCAAGCCGGCGACCCGCGCCTGTACCTGACCTTTCCGGTGGAGTTGCCGTCCAACACGACGGCCGAGCAGGTCGAGCAGTGGCTCTCGGCCAGCGGCTTCACCAAGGTGCAGGCCGAGCGCGAAGTCGCCACGCCCACCGGCCCGCGCAAGGTGCTGGATGTGCTGGCCGACCGCTTCCGTTTGTCGAACGCCGAGAAGGCGCGCGTGATCGAGGCCATCGAGGTCGCGCTCAAGCGCGGCAGCGGCCGTCTGAATGTCTATGTGGAGAAATCGGGGTCAGACACCGATTCCCGCAGGGAATTGGGCTCTGACCCCGATTTCTCCATGTGGCGCTTCTCCACCGGCCTGCACTGCCCCGACAGCGACCTGCGCTACACCGACCCGATCCCGTCGATGTTTTCGTTCAACTCGGCGGTCGGCGCCTGCGAGGCTTGCCGCGGTTTTGGCCGCGTGATCGGTGTCGATTACGGTCTGGTGATCCCCAACGACAAGCTCACGCTGCGCGCGGGCGCGATCAAGCCGATCCAGACCCCCGCCTGGAAAGAGTGCCAGGACGACCTGATGCGCCACGCCGAGGCCGCAGGCATCCCGCGCGACACGCCCTGGGCCAAGCTCACCGATGCGCAAAAAGCCTGGGTGATCGACGGCTCGCCCAACTGGAATGGCAAATGGAACCAGCAGTGGTACGGCATCGCGCGTTTTTTCACCTACCTGGAGAGCAAGGCCTACAAGATGCACATCCGGGTGCTGCTGTCCAAGTACCGCAGCTACACCGAGTGCCCGAGCTGCGCCGGTGCGCGTTTGAAAACCGAGAGCCTGCTCTGGCGCATCGGGTCCCAAGAAGATGCCGATGCGGTGCTGGAGCCGTCCAAGCGCTTCATGCCCGCAGGCGTGAAGTGGACGCGCGCGCAACTCGAGGCGCTGCCGGGTCTGTCGCTGCACGACATGATGCTGATGCCGCTGGAGCGTTTGCGTCGATTTTTTGCTTTGGTGTCTGATCGTGCCGGGCAGGCTTCGGCAGCGGGCGCGTCGGGGGTGACTCCGGGTTCCTCATGCTGCGGGGGTACGCAGAAATCGTCACCCGAAGTCACCCCCGGCGCGCCCACTGCCGAAGCCATGGGCGATGCACCACCACAGAGGCTTGTGGCGGAGCGGGGTGGTGCGCATCCTGACGATTTCTGCGCTTCGGCGCAGCATGAGGAAGGAGGCGTACCGCCCCGCTCCGACACCAGCCGGCACGAAGGCGGTGACAGCGCCGAACACAAAGCCCTGCAACTGCTGCTCGAGGAAATCACCACGCGCCTCAAATACCTGTGCGACGTCGGCATCGGCTACCTCACGCTTGACCGCCAAAGCCGCACCCTGAGCGGTGGCGAAGTCCAGCGCATCAACCTCACCACCGCGCTGGGCACCAGCCTGGTCAACACGCTGTTCGTGCTCGACGAGCCCAGCATCGGCCTGCACCCGCGCGACATGCGCCGCATCACGCAGGCCATGCAGCGCTTGCGCGACGCGGGCAACACCCTCGTCGTGGTCGAACACGACCCCGCCGTCATGTTCGCCGCCGACCGCATGATCGACATGGGCCCCGGCCCGGGTGAGCGCGGTGGCCAGATCGTGTTCGACGGCACCACCGAGCAGCTGCGCCGCGCCGACACCCTCACGGGCGCCTATCTGGGCGCGCGCAAACACGTTGGCCTGGGCCTCAAGCGCATGGTGAGCGACAACACGCCGCGCCTGATCCTCGAAGGCGCGCGCGAGCACAACCTGCAAAACATCTCGGTCGACTTCCCGCTGCAGCGCCTGGTCACCGTGACCGGCGTCAGCGGCTCGGGTAAGTCCTCGCTGATCCAGGACGTGCTGGCCCCCGCGCTGATGCGCCACTTCGGAAAAGCCACCGAAACGCCGGGCGCGCACGACCGCCTGCTGGGCGCCGACCACCTGAGCGATGTGGTGTTCGTGGACCAGTCGCCGATTGGCAAGACCGCGCGCTCCAACCCCGTGAGCTACGTCGGCGCCTGGGACGCGATCCGCGAACTCTTCGCGACCGCGCCCGAATCGCGCCAGCGCGGCTACACCGCCGCCAAGTTCAGCTTCAACAGCGGCGACGGCCGCTGCCCGACCTGCGGCGGTTCGGGCTTCGAGCACGTCGAGATGCAGTTCCTCAGCGATGTGTACCTGCGCTGCCCCGACTGCGACGGCAAGCGCTACCGCCCCGAGATCCTGGAGATCAAGATCGAGCGCCAGGCCATCGGCGGCCAACCGCGCCAGCTCAATGTGGCCGACATTCTCGAACTCACCGTCAGCGAAGCGGCAGGCCTGTTCGCGCAGGACCGTGAGGTCATCCGCGCCCTGCAACCCATCGTCGATGTCGGCCTCGAATACGTGCGCTTGGGCCAGCCCGTGCCCACGCTTTCGGGCGGCGAGGCGCAACGCCTCAAGCTCGCGGGCTTCCTGGCCGAAGCCGCCAAGAGCGCGAGCAGCAGCCGCCAGAGCCTGGCCCGCAAGGGCACGCTGTTCCTGTTCGACGAGCCGACCACCGGCCTGCACTTCGACGACATCGCCAAGCTCATGCGTGCACTTCGCAAACTGCTCGAAGCCGGCCATTCTCTGATCGTGATCGAGCACAACCTCGATGTGATCCGCGCCAGCGACTGGCTGATCGACCTCGGCCCCGAAGGCGGCGAGGGGGGCGGCCGGGTGGTGGCCGAAGGCTCGCCCGAAGACGTGCGCCAGCACCCCACTTCGCACACCGGCGCCGCGCTGCGGGAGTACGCCGAGGCGATGGGGGAGGCTGTGGCTGTTGCAGAGCGTGTGAACGTTTACGGGGGCGAGGCTGCGGGGTCGGTGGACTCCTCATGCCGCGCCGAAGCGCAGAAATCGTCGCCCACCGACCCCGCAGCCTCGCTTTCAAGCCGCAGAGGTCGTTCACAAAAGAGCGAGGCCGGGCTCACAGCGGGTGACGATGTGTGGCGCGCAGCGACTTCTGAGGAACCCGGTGTGAGCCCGGCCTCGCGGCGCTCGGAAGACCAGAGCTTTATCCAGATCGTCAACGCCAAGGAACACAACCTCAAGAACCTGAGTGTCAACATCCCGCGCGGCCGTTTCAACGTCATCACCGGCGTCAGCGGATCGGGCAAATCCACCCTCGCTTTCGACATCCTGTTCAACGAAGGCCAGCGCCGCTACCTCGAAAGCCTCAACGCCTACGCGCGAAGCATCGTGCAGCCCGCGGGTCGCCCCGAGGTCGACGCCGTCTACGGCATTCCGCCCACCGTGGCCATCGAACAGCGCCTCTCGCGCGGCGGCCGCAAATCCACCGTCGGCACCACCACCGAGGTCTGGCACTTTTTGCGCCTGCTCTACGTCAAGCTCGGCATCCAGCACTGCGTGCACGACGACACGCCGGTGCAGCCGCAAACGCCCGACAGCATCGCCGCCCAGCTCATGACCCAGTTCAAGGGCCAGCACATCGGCCTCTTGGCGCCGCTGGTGGTCAACCGCAAGGGCGTCTACACCGAACTCGCCGAATGGGCGCGCCCGCGTGGCTACACCCACCTGCGCGTCGATGGCGAATTCCTGCCCACGCAAGGTTTTCCACGCATCGACCGCTTCAAGGAACACACCATCGAGCTGCCCGTGGCCAGCCTCGATGTGTTGCCGTCGCAAGAAACCGCGCTGCGCCAGGCCCTGCGCACTGCGCTCGAACACGGCAAAGGCGTCGTGCATGTGCTCAGCGACCTGGACGGTTTGAAAGAAGCCATGGAAAGCGGCGGCTCGACCGCGCGCATCGGCCAACACCGCGTGTTCTCCACGCTGCGCGCCTGCCCGGCTTGCGCCACCTCCTACGCCGAGCTGGACCCGCGCCTCTTCTCCTACAACAGCAAGCACGGCTGGTGCCCCGACTGCGTGGGCACGGGCGTCAAGCTCACCAAGGAGCAGCGCAAAGCCTATGACGACTCGGTGCGGGACGACAAGGACAAGGGCCGCGAGCAGACCTTCGCCGAGCCCGAAGTCGAGGACGTGATCGAGACCGCCTGCCCGACTTGCGAGGGCACGCGCCTGAATGCGACCGCGCGCGCGGTCAAGCTGCACGGTGCCGGCCAGCAGGCCTGGCGCATCACCGACATCGCGCGTTTGTCTGTGGTGGATGTGCGCCGCTGGGTGCAGACCCTGAAACTCACGGGCCGCGAAGCCGACATCGCGCGCGACCTGATCCCCGAGATCCAGAGCCGCCTCGAATTCCTCGAAGAAGTCGGCCTGGGCTACCTCACGCTCGACCGTGGCGCGCCCACGCTGTCCGGTGGCGAGGCGCAACGCATCCGCCTGGCCGCGCAGCTGGGCAGCAATTTGCAGGGGGTCTGCTACGTGCTCGACGAGCCGACGATTGGCCTGCATGCGCGTGACAACCAGATCCTGCTGGATGCGCTGCACAAGCTCGGCGACAAGGGCAACACCCTGGTGGTGGTGGAGCACGACGAAGACACGATCCGCCGCGCCGACCACATCATCGACATCGGTCCAAGTGCCGGTAAACGCGGCGGTCGTTTGATTGCCGAAGGTACGGCTGAAGAAATTTCGAAAGCTCAAGAGTCGCAAACGGGTCGCTACCTGCTGCACGCGATGAAGCACCCGCTGCAGCCTCGGCGTGCGGTGGTGGGAGCCTCTGCGCGGGGCGATGGGGCGGACTCCTCATGCTGCGGGGGTACGCAGAAATCGTCGCCCACCCCATCGCCCCACGCAGAGGCTGCGGCGCTTCAGTGGCTGGCTTTGAACGGCGCCACGCTGCACAACCTGCAAGACGTCGACCTCGAAGTCCCGCTCAAGCGCCTGGTCGCCGTCACCGGTGTCAGCGGCTCGGGCAAATCCACGCTGGCGCGCGATGTGCTGCTGGCCAATGTGCAGGCGCTGGTGCAGCAGCGCAGCATCGCCGCCGGCCGCGCCGCGCAGGACAAGGGCCAGCGTGTGCCTTTGCTGGGGTGTGCCGATGTGCAGGGCTACGAGGCGATCGACCGCGTGCTCGAAGTCGACCAGACCCCGATTGGCAAAACGCCGCGCTCGTGCCCGGCCACCTACATCGGCTTTTGGGACACCATCCGCAAGCTGTTCGCCGAAACGCTCGAAGCCAAGGCGCGTGGCTACGGCCCGGGCCGTTTTAGCTTCAACACCGGCGAAGGCCGTTGCCCCAGCTGCGAAGGCCAGGGCATGCGCACCATCGAGATGAGTTTCTTGCCCGATGTGAAAGTGCCTTGCGAGACCTGCCATGGCGCGCGCTTCAACCCCGAAACGCTGGCGGTGAGCTGGCGCGGCAAGAGCATCGGCGAGGTGCTGCAAATGGAGGTCGACGAGGCGGTTGACTTTTTCGCCAGCATGCCCAGCATCGCCCACCCGCTGCAGTTGCTCAAGGACGTGGGCCTGGGCTACCTGACGCTGGGCCAGCCTTCGCCGACGCTGAGCGGTGGCGAGGCGCAGCGCATCAAGCTCGTGACCGAGCTGACCAAGGTGCGTGACGAGATTGGCCGGCGCGGGCAAAAAGCGCCGCACACGCTGTATGTGCTCGACGAGCCCACGGTGGGCCTGCACATGGCCGATGTGGACAAACTGATCCGCGTGTTGCACCGTTTGGTGAATGCAGGCCACAGCGTGGTGGTGATCGAGCACGACCTCGATGTGATTGCCGAGGCCGACTGGATCGTGGACCTGGGGCCCGAGGGTGGCGACGCCGGTGGCCGCATCGTCGCCACGGGTACGCCCGAAGACCTGGTACGCCTCGGCACGCACACGGGCCAGGCGCTCGCGCCGGTGCTGGCGCGCACCTGAGCGTGCTCAGGCCGCACCCAGGCGCCAGAGCGAGGTGACTTCGGCCGAGCGCGCGGCGTGCAGCGGATCGCTCGCGTCTTTCGCCTTGCCGTGGCGCGGGTGGGTGTCGAGGCGACCCAGCACCTGCAGACCGGCTTCGGCGATCCACTGCAGCAATTGCTGGCGGGTGCGCAGGCCCAGGTGTTCGGCCAGGTCCGACAGGATCAGCCAGCCTTCGCCGCCCGCGCACAAGTGCTTGGCCAGGCCCGAGAGGAGGCCGCGCAGCATGGCGCTGTCCGGATCGTAGATGGCCTGGTCCAGTGCGGAGTGGGGCTGGGCGGGCAGCCAGGGCGGGTTGCAGACCACGAGCGCGGCCTGACCCGGCGGGAACAGGTCGGTCTGCAAGAGTTCGACCTGCGCCTGCAGGCCCAGGCGCGCGAGGTTGTCGCGCGCACAGGCCAGGGCGCGTTCGGACAGGTCGGTCGCGAGCACTTGCGGCACGCCGCGGTGCGCGAGCACGGCCGAGAGCACGCCGGTGCCGACGCCGATGTCGAAGGCCACGGGGCAAGTGCCCAGCGCGGCGGGCAGCGGCCCTTGCGCCACGAGCTCGACGTACTCGCCCCGCACCGGCGAAAACACGCCGTGGTGCGGGTGGATGTGCGCGCCACCGAGCGCCGCGATCGGCACGCCTTTCTTGCGCCACTCGTGTGCGCCGATCAGGCCCTGCAGGCTGCGCAGCGAGAGCACGCGCGGCTGGCCATCGGGCGCGCCCCAGGCTTCGGTGCAGGCCTGCAGCACATCCGGTGCGCGCTTCAGACCGATGCGGTAGGCGCCATCGACCTCGATCAGCAGCTGGCCCAGCACGCGCACGCGCAGGGCCTGGGCCTTGCGGTGTTGTTCAAAACCTTCGCTGGCAGTGGTCGGGATGGCTGCGGTTTTCTGCTTGCGCTGCGCGGCCGCGTCCATGCGCTGCGACATGGCTTGCAGCAGCTGGCGTGCCTGCGGGTAGTCGCCACGCCAAAGCAGGCCAGTGCCCGCACTGGCCAGGCGGTGGGCGCTGTCGGCGTCGAGGGCCTGGACGGTTTGCACGCGGCTGGGCAGACGCGCGCCGTTGTCGGCCTGCCAGAGCGCGCTGCGCGCTTGGCCGTCTTCCTGCCAGTGGAGCCAGGCGCTCATGCCGGCATCGCGCTCAGTGCGCCGAACCCAGCGCCAGGCCCGCATGCTCGCGCAGTGGGTGGAAGTGGATCTTAGGGAAACGCTCCTGCGCCAGCCGCACGTCATACGGGCTGGTGCACAGGTAGGCGAGGGTGCCTGCGGCGTCGAGTGCCAGGCGCTGCGGGTAGGCGTTGGTGAACTCGCGCAGCTCGGCCGGGGTGTCGGCCGTGATCCAGCGTGCGCCGGTGTACTGGCAGCCTTCGAGCCGCACATCGCAGTCGTATTCGGTTTTCAGGCGGTGCTGCACCACCTCGAACTGCAGCTGGCCCACGGCGCCCAGCAGCATGGGGCCGCCGACTTCGGGCTTGAAGACCTGGATCGCGCCTTCCTCGCCGAGCTGGTCCAGACCCTGCTGCAGCTGTTTGGTGCGCAGCGGGTTCTTGAGGATCACGGTCATGAAGAGTTCGGGCGCGAAGAAGGGCAAGCCGGTGAACTGCAGGTTCGCGCCGTCGGTGATGGTGTCGCCGAGCTGCACGCCACCGTGCGTGGTGAAGCCGATGATGTCGCCCGCATAGGCCTCGTCGACCGCTTCACGGCGTTGCGACAGGAAAGTGACCACACTGGTGGGCCGCAACTCTTTGCCGGTGCGCTGCACCTTGAGCTTCATGCCCGGCGTGTACTTGCCCGAGGCCATGCGCACGAAGGCGATGCGGTCGCGGTGGTTGGCGTCCATATTGGCTTGCACCTTGAACACCACGCCCGAAAAAGCGTTGTCTTCGGGCAGGATCTCTTTTTCGACCGGCTGCTTGTTGACCAAGAGCGAGCTCTTGCGCGGGCGCGGCGAGGGGGCCAGGTCGACCAGGGCGTCCAGCACTTCCATCACGCCAAAGTTGTTCACGCCGGAACCGAAGAACACCGGTGTTTGCTTGCCGGCCAGGAAGGCTTCGTGGTCAAACGCCGGCGAAGCGCCGGTGGCCAGCTCCATGCTGTCCATGGCGGTCTGCCATTCGTGGCCAAAGCGCTCGGCCAGCTTGGCCTGTTCGCTCAGGGGGATGGCCTCGAAGTCCTGCGGGCGGCGTTCGCTGCCCGACTCGAAAACCGTCATGGCCTGGGTGCGCAGGTTGACGATGCCGCCAAACGATTTGCCCTGGCCCACGGGCCAGGTCATGGGCACGCAGGGCATGCCGAGTTCGCGCTCGACCTCGTCCAGGATGTCGAGCGGGTCGCGCACCTCGCGGTCCATCTTGTTCACAAACGTGATGATGGGCGTATCGCGCTGACGGCAGACCTCGATCAGGCGGCGGGTCTGGGTTTCCACGCCGTTGGCGGCGTCGATCACCATCAGGGCCGAGTCCACGGCGGTGAGCACGCGGTAGGTGTCCTCGCTGAAGTCCTTGTGGCCGGGTGTGTCGAGCAGGTTGATCACGTGCTCGCGGTAGAGCATCTGCATCACCGAGCTGGCCACCGAGATGCCACGCTGCTTTTCGATCTCCATCCAGTCCGAGGTCGCATGGCGCGAGGCCTTGCGCGCCTTGACCGAGCCGGCGATCTGGATCGCGCCCGAGAACAGCAGCAGCTTTTCCGTCAGCGTGGTCTTGCCGGCGTCGGGGTGGGAAATGATGGCAAAGGTCCGGCGGCGCCGGGTTTCGGGGGCGTAACTCACAAGGGGTCCTGGAATGCAGAGGGCGCCGCAGGCGCCGGGCCACGCGGGGCGGTGGCCAAAAGCAGGCAATTTTACCGGCTGGGGCCTCTTCTTCTATAATCGCGTCCATTCCGAGGAGCGTTGCAGCGCCCACCAGCCCCGGCTGGCAGCAGGCGTGAGGCTCGGAACCCTTCCATTCGCAACGACGCTCATCCACTGGTCCAGTGCGGTGAGCTGTATCCCCAGTTCCCTGTGCCTGCCAGTGGCTCAATTGACCATTGAACCTGGAGCGCACCCATGAATGCACCGCTGAAAACCGCCCTCAATGCCGACTGCGTGATCGCCGACATCGGCCTGGCCGACTGGGGCCGCAAAGAAATCAAGATCGCCGAAACCGAGATGCCCGGCCTGATGGCCATCCGCGAAGAGTTCGCGGCCCAGCAGCCCCTCAAGGGCGCGCGCATCACCGGCTCGCTGCACATGACGATCCAGACTGCCGTGCTGATCGAAACCCTGCAGGCCCTGGGCGCGCAAGTGCGCTGGGCGTCGTGCAACATCTTTTCCACGCAAGACCACGCTGCCGCCGCCATCGCCGCACGTGGCACGCCGGTGTTCGCCATCAAGGGCGAGACGCTGGAGCAGTACTGGGACTACACCCACCGCATTTTCGAGTTCGGTGCCCAGGGCACCGAGGGCGAAGGCCCGAACATGATCCTGGACGACGGCGGCGACGCCACGCTGCTGATGCACCTGGGTCAACGCGCCGAGAAGGACGCTTCGGTGCTCGCCAACCCGGGCAGCGAGGAAGAGCGCATCCTGTTCGCCGCGATCCAGGCCAAGCTGGCGCAGGACGCCACCTGGTACAGCCGCAAGAGCGCACAGATCATCGGTGTGACCGAAGAGACCACCACCGGCGTGCTGCGTCTCAATGAAATGGCTGCCAAGGGCACGCTGAAATTCCGCGCCATCAACGTCAACGACTCGGTGACCAAGAGCAAGTTCGACAACCTGTATGGCTGCCGCGAATCGCTGGTCGACTCGATCAAGCGCGCGACCGACGTGATGATCGCGGGCAAGGTCGCGGTGGTGGCCGGTTACGGCGATGTGGGCAAGGGCTCGGCCCAGGCCCTGCGCGCCCTTTCCGCCCAGGTCTGGGTGACCGAGATCGACCCGATCAACGCGCTGCAGGCCGCGATGGAAGGCTTCAAGGTCGTGACCATGGAATACGCGGCCGACAAGGCCGACATCTTCGTGTCCGCCACCGGCAACAAGAACGTGATCCGCTACGAGCACATGGCCGCGATGAAGGACGAGGCCATCGTCTGCAACATCGGTCACTTCGACAACGAGATCGACGTCGCCGCGCTCGAGAAGCTGCAGTGGGACGAGATCAAGCCCCAGGTCGACCATGTCATCTTCCCCGATGGCAAAAAAATCACGCTGCTGGCCAAGGGCCGCCTGGTGAACCTCGGTTGCGCCACGGGCCACCCGAGCTTTGTGATGAGCTCGAGCTTTGCCAACCAGACGATCGCCCAGATCGAGCTGTTCACCAAGGCCGCGCAGTACGAAGCGGGCAAGGTCTATGTGCTGCCCAAGCACCTCGACGAGAAAGTCGCACGCCTGCACCTCAAGAAAGTCGGCGCCATGCTGACCGAACTGACCGATGAGCAGGCCGCCTACATCGGCGTGTCCAAGCAGGGCCCGTACAAGGCCAACACCTACCGCTACTGAGCGTGCGGGTCGATCAGCTGCTCGTCGAGCGCGGCCTCGCGGCTTCGCGCTCGCAAGCCCAGCGGCTGATCGCCTCGGGTGTGCAGTGGCGCGTGGGCGCCAGCGCCTGGCGGCGCGTCGCCAAGAACGGCGACGAACTGCCGGCCGCGGCCGAGCTGCTGGTGCTCGACGAGGCCGAAGCCCGTTACGTCTCGCGCGGTGGCCTCAAGCTCGAAGGCGCTTTGAACGCTGCAGGCTGGGACGTGGCCGGTTGGCGCTGCCTCGATGTGGGGCAGAGCACGGGCGGCTTCACCGACTGCCTGTTGCAGCGCGGCGCGGCCCAGGTCGTGGGCCTCGATGTGGGCCATGGCCAGTTGCATGCGCGCTTGCGCAGCGACCCGCGCGTGGTCTGCATCGAAGGGCTCAATGCCCGCGCGCTGCTGCCGGGCGATGCGCGCGTTCCCGATGCGGCGCGGGGCTTTGACCTGGTGGTGGGCGATGTGTCCTTCATCTCGCTCACGCTGGTCTTGCCCGGCGTGGTGCCGCTGCTGCAGGCGGGCGGTCGCTTGCTGATGCTGGTCAAGCCGCAGTTCGAGCTGCAGCCTGGGCAAATCGGCAAAGGCGGCATCGTCCGCGATCCCGCGCTGTATGCCCTGGTCGAGGCCCGCATCCGCGAGGCCTGTGCGGCGCAGGGCTTGCAGGTGCAGGCCTGGTTGAGCAGCCCGATCGAGGGCGGTGACGGCAACCGTGAATTTTTTGTGCAGGCCACACGCAATGTGTGAGCTGCCGTGATGAGGAGAGGCGCGATGACGCTGCCCGTGAGTTTTGAATTTTTTCCGCCCAAAACCCCGGAGGGGGCCGAGAAGCTGCGCGCCGTGCGCCAGAAGCTCTACGCGCTCAAGCCCGAGTTTTGCTCGGTGACCTATGGCGCGGGCGGTTCCACGCAAGAAGGCACCTTCGCCACGGTGGGCGAGATCCTCGCCGAAGGCGTGGCCGCGGCCTCGCACTTCTCGTGCATCGGTGCCACCAAGGCCTCGGTGCGCGCGCAGCTGGCCACGCTCAAGGGCATGGGCGTTCGGCGCCTGGTGGCCTTGCGCGGCGACCTGCCCAGCGGCTACGGCGTGGGCGGTGAATTCCACTACGCGAGCGACCTGGTGGCCTTTATCCGTGCCGAAACCGGCGACGACTTCCACATCGAGGTGGCGGCCTACCCCGAGGTGCACCCCCAGGCCAAGTCGCCACAGGCCGATCTGCAGGCCTTTGTGGCCAAGGTGAAGGCCGGCGCGAACTCGGCCATCACGCAGTACTTCTACAACAGTGATGCGTATTTCCGTTTCGTCGATGAAGTGCACAAACTCGGCGCCGATGTGCCGGTGGTGCCGGGCATCATGCCCATCACCAGCTCGTCTCAGCTGCTGCGTTTTTCGGACGCCTGCGGCGCCGAAATTCCGCGCTGGATCCGGCTGCGCCTGCAGGCCTATGGCGACGACATCGCCTCGATCAAGGCCTTCGGTCTGGAAGTCGTGAGCGACCTGTGCGACCAGCTGGTCAGCGCGGGGGTGCCGGCGCTGCACTTCTACACCATGAACCAAAGCCTGGCCACCAGCGATGTGCTGGGCCAGCTGCAGGGCCGGTGAAGCCTGCGCTGCGCCGCGCGGCCCTCGGCCTGCTGCTCACGGCCTGGCTCGCTGGCGCCGCACAGGCCGAGGACATGGCGGCGCCTCAAGCCGAAGAAGCGCTCGCGCAAGCGCAGCCCGATGCGCCCGCCGCAGTCGCCGATCCGGCCCCCGCGCGCGCCGTGTTCGCCAGGGGTTTGGCCAGCTGGTACAGCCCGCGTCTGCATGGTCGCAAGACCGCGAGCGGTGAGCGCTTCGATGTCGAGGCGCTCACGGCCGCGCACCGCAGCCTGCCGCTGGGCACCCGGGTCGAGGTGCATAACCCGGCCAATGGCCAGCGCGTGGTGGTGCGCATCAACGACCGTGGCCCGAACGTGCGTGGCGTGATGCTGGACCTGAGCCCGCGCGCGGCGCACATCCTGGGCCTGATCGAGCGTGGGCGCGGCAAGGTCGAAATCACCCTCGTGCCTGCGTCGGACTCCTGAGCGCGCCGCGGCATCTTGCGCGGGTTTGATGCAGGACAAAAGTGCCGCATGCGCAGCGGTGCACGCGCACCGGGCTTGCGCCAGCGCAAGGGAGCCGGCGGCACGGCGTCGTCCAATGTGCGTGGAAGCCTTCATGCTTCTGTATCAAAGGATGTAGCCATGAAAAAACAAATGATCGTGATCGCGGCCTTGGCCGCTTGTGGCCTGGGTGCCGTTCAAGCCCAGGAAAGCCCGTGGATGGTGCGCGTGCGCGCGACGCACCTGGACATGGCCAATAAGGACGGCACGACTGTGGACGACCTGAACGTCAACAACAAGACCATCCCCGAAGTGGATGTGAGCTACTTCTTCAACAAGAACGTGGCCGCCGAGCTGGTGCTGACCGTGCCGCAAAAGCAGACCGTCTATTCGGGCACGACTTCTCTGGGGACGTTCAAGCACCTGCCGCCGACGCTGCTGCTGCAATACCACTTCACCGACCTCGGTGCCTACAAGCCTTATGTGGGTGCGGGCATCAACTACACCAAGATTTCCAGCGTGAATCTCGCTTCGGGCAATACCCCCGTGACGCTGGACAGTCACAGCTGGGGCGGCGCGCTGCAGGTGGGCGTGGACATTCCGCTCGACAAGCACTGGTCGCTGAACTTCGACGTCAAGAAGATTTACATCAAGACCGATGTGTACGCCGGTGGTGCCAACACGGGCACGCTCAAGCTCGATCCGATCGCCGCCAGCGTCGGCGTCGGCTACCGCTTCTGATCGAAGCGGCTTCGCCAGTGAAAAGGCCCCGCAGCGCGGGGCCTTTTTCATGGGCGCTTGAAAAGCTTCAGCGTTCGTCGAAGCTCACCACCACCTTGCTGCTCGTGGGGCGGGCCTGGCACGAGAGCACGAAACCGGCATCGACCTCGGGCTTTTCGAGCGTGAAGTTCTTGTCCATCTCGGTGCGGCCCTCCATGACCTTGCAGCGGCAGGTGCAGCAGACGCCGCCCTTGCAGGAGTAAGGCAGGTCCAGGCCCATGGCCAGGGCGATGTCGAGGATTTTCTCGTTCTTGTTCATCGGCATCTCGTAGGGCTTGCCGTCGAGCACCACGGTGAGCTGCACCTCGCCGCCCTCGCGCGTGGCCGGGTGGCCGAGCACGGCCTTGGCCCGCTGTTCGGGCGACAAGGCTTCCAGCGTGGGCGACGTGAAGCGCTCGGTGCGGATGCGCTCGGCCTTGACGCCGGCATCCAGCAGGGTTTGCTCGGTTTCCTCGATCATGGCCTCGGGGCCGCAGATGAAGACCTCGTCCATGCTGCCCACGGGCAGGAAGGCGTCGATCACGGCACGCACCTTGGCGGCATCGATGCGGCCTTCGAGCAAGGGCACTTCCTGCGCCTGGCGCGACAGGATGTGGATCAGGGTCAGGCGCGAGGGGTAGCGGTCCTTGAGGTCCTGCAGCGCCTCGTTGAACATCACGCTGTCCATGCGACGGTTGCCGTAGACCAGGGTGAATTTGGATTCGGGCTGCTCTTCGAGCGTGGTGGCCAGGATCGAGAGGATGGGCGTGATGCCCGAGCCGGCGGCAAAGCCCACACGGTGGATGGCGCGCGCTTTTTGCACGGTGAAGCGGCCGTCGGGCGGCATCACGCGCAGGGTGTCGCCGGCCTTGAGCCGGGTCGCGGCCCAATTCGAGAAGACGCCACCTTCCACCGGTCGGATGCCCAGCTCGAGCTCGCCCTGGGCCAGGCGGCTGCGCGGCGAGCTGATCGAGTAGCTGCGGCGCACATCGGCACCGTCGACCTCGGCGCGCACGGTCAGGAACTGGCCAGGCTGGAAGTCGAATTGCGCGCGCAGATCGCTGGGCACGGCCAGGGTGATGGCCACGGCACCCGCGGCTTCGGGCGTGATGCGGGAAACGGTGAGGTCATGAAAGCGCATGGTGGGTCGCTTCAGTAAGGTTTGAAGTAGTCAAAAGGCTCCATGCAGTCCAGGCACCGGTACAGGGCCTTGCAGGCGGTGGAGCCGAAATGGGAGGTTTCGGTGGTGTTGGCCGAGCCGCATTGCGGGCAATGGACCACCTCGGCCTTGGCCGAACGCGCCGCGAACTGCACCACGTTGGCCGCGCCAGTCGGGGCGCTGGCGCAGGCCTGTGGCGGCGCGATGCCATAGGCGCGCAGCTTCTCGCGCGCGGCCTCGGTCATCCAGTCGGTGGTCCAGGCCGGGGCCAGTTGCGTCACCACGCGCGCGGGCAGGCCGGCCGCGGCCAGCGTGGCCCTGACGTCGTCCTCGATCTGACCCATGGCCGGGCAGCCGCTGTAGGTGGGGGTGATGACCACCTCCAGACCCTCGGCGCCCTCGCGCACATCGCGCAGGATGCCGAGCTCGCGCAGCGTGACGACCGGGATTTCCGGGTCACTCAGGCTTTCCAGCAGCTGCCAGGCCTGCGCTGCGCGGCTCAAGGTGGTGGTCATGGGGCTCACCAGGTGGCGCCGGGGTGCTGGCGCGCCAGGCTTTGCATTTCGGCCAGCACGAAGCCCAGGTGTTCCGAGTGGATGCCCTGCTTGCCCGTGGGCACAAAGCCGCCCGCGGCCGGGCGCTGGAGCGTGGCCTCGGCCAGAGCGGCATCGACGATCTGGTCCCAATCGCTTTGCAGGGCGGCCATGTCGATGCCCGTGCCATTGGCCAGCGCGGCCGACTCGGGCGCGCTGGCGGTCCAGAACTCCTGCGTGTAGGGCAGCAGCTGCTCGAGGGCGGCCTGCGCCTTGGCGTGCGAGACCTCGGTGCCGTCGCCCAGGCGCACCAGCCAGTCGCGCGAATGGCGCAGGTGGTAGCGCACTTCCTTGAGCGACTTGGCGGCGATCGCGGCCAACTGCGTGTCCTTGGACGATTGCAGCTGGTCCCACACCAGCACCATCAGGCTGCTGTAGAGAAAGTTGCGCACTGTTGTTGTGGCGAAGTCGCGATCGCCCTGGGCCGTGGCCGACATCAGCGGCAGGTGCGGCAACTCGCACAGGGTGTAGTTCTTGAAGTCGGGCACATCGCGGAAATACGCGAGCGTGTCTTCGGTGGCGCCATGGCCGATCTGCTCGGCCGCGTGTTGGTAGAGCAGGCGGGCCTGGCCGATCAGGTCCAGGCTGTTGTTGGACAGGGCGATGTCTTCTTCGAGGATGGGGCCGTGTCCGCACCATTCGGCGTTGCGCTGGCCGAGCACCAGGGCGTTGTCGGCCAGGTGCAAGAGGTAATCAACGGGCGCCTTCATCACATGTGTCCCACTTCTTCAGGGATCTCGTAGAAGGTCGGGTGGCGGTAGATCTTGTCGCTGGCCGGCTCGAAAAATTCGCTCTTGTCGTTGGGCTCGCTCGCGGCGATCGCGGTCGAGGGCACGACCCAGATGCTCACGCCTTCCTGGCGGCGCGTGTAGACGTCGCGCGCCATCTGCAGCGCGTGCTGCGCATCGCTCGCGTGCAGGCTGCCGCAGTGCTTGTGTTCCAGGCCCTGTTTGCTGCGAACGAAAACTTCCCAGAGGGGCCATTCTTTCAATGCGGGCGTGCTCATGCGGCTTCCTTCATCTGGCGTTGCTGTTGTTTGCGGCTGTGGGCGAGGGCGGCTTCGCGCACCCAGGCACCGTCTTCCCAGGCCTTGACGCGGGCGCCCAGGCGTTCCTTGTTGCAGGGGCCGTTGCCATTGACGGTGGCCCAGAACTCGTCCCAGTCGATCTGGCCGTAGTCGTGCGCCTGGCGCGCTTCGTTCCACTTGAGGTCGGGGTCGGGCAGGGTCACGCCCAGCACCTTGGCTTGCGGCACGGTGGCGTCGACAAACTTCTGGCGCAGGTCGTCGTTGGAGATGCGCTTGATGCCCCAGCGCATGCCTTGCGCGCTGTTGGGGCTGTCGGCGTCCGGCGGTCCGAACATGGCCAGGCACTTCCACCACCAGCGGTTGACGGCGTCCTGCACCATGTCCTTTTGGGCCTGCGTGCCTTGCATCATCACCAGCAGGGCTTCGTAGCCCTGGCGCTGGTGGAAAGACTCTTCCTTGCACACACGCACCATGGCGCGGGCGTAGGGCCCGTAGGAGCAGCGGCACAGCGGGATCTGGTTCATGATGGCCGCGCCATCGACCAGCCAGCCGATCACGCCCACATCGGCCCAGTTGAGCGTGGGGTAGTTGAAGATCGAGCTGTACTTGGCCTTGCCGGTGTGCAGGGCGTCCAGCATCTGGTCGCGGCTGGTGCCCAGGG
>JACCEE011623819.1_pt1 | contig 18330 bp, 17 predicted proteins | sample 7449931 | NCBI WGS metagenome assembly JACCEE01 (sample SAMN15323457, study PRJNA562643) | freshwater metagenome | isolation source: river surface water | place: USA:Blue River Watershed | collected 2017-08-19 | reverse complement strand
TTCTTTATCATCCCCTTTCTACCGAGTTTTGCTCAAAGTGGAGGAGGGAGCTGGATTTGTGAAAGTATTTTCCGTTCAAGCAATTATGGATGTAACGATCCAGCACGAGGAAATAATCTCGGAGGATTGTGTCACCGCTTATAAATCAGCAGCCTCTCCAGAAGCGACAAAAAAGAGTCAAGATGGAACAATGACTGTTTTCGCTCATCGTAATATTATTTTCATCGAACGTCCCAGCAAAGATGGAGGCTTTCGTACTGATGTAATTGCTGGACAAAGCACAAGTCTTGAAGCCATTGCCGCTGTCAGTATTGATGAGAAAAACAATGAGCTTGCTGTTTTAGAAAAATCAGGAGATATCCTTTTCTTTTCTTCACAAATCACTGGTAACGTTGCTCCTTACCGCCAAATCAAGACTCCAGATATTTTTGGGGCAAGCGAAATTGCAATCGATTGGACGAATGATCAAGTCCTCGTTATCAACAATACGAAAAACAGCATTTTCTTTTATTCACGTCTGGCCAACATCCATGCCCGTGAGGAAAAGAAAAACCTCACTATTTTAAAAACGATAAAAGACACCTCAGGAAATCTCAAAGATCTGAGTCTCAATCACAAAGACCAAGAATTTTCTGTCTTAGATCAAACAGGTAATAAAATACTTACCTACAAACTTGGCAAGTAAAATTACTCGTATCTCAAAGCATCGATAGGAGCAAGATTCGAGGCTTTGCGCGCGGGATAGATTCCAAAAACAATTCCGACTGTCGCTGAGAAAGTCACGGCAAGAAGAATTGATGAAGGACTAATGGATGTCGCCCAACCAGAAACGATAGATAACACCTGCGTGATCAGCCATGCCAAAAGTATCCCGAGAGTTCCTCCAATAAGACTGACCACCACTGCCTCTATTAAAAATTGAGAAAGAATATCAGAGCGCTTTGCGCCTATGGCCTTTCTCAAGCCAATTTCCTTTGTCCTTTCAGTCACAGAAACCAGCATAATATTCATGATACCAATCCCCCCGACCACTAGAGAAATGGCAGCAATAACTGAAAGAAGTAAAGTCATCGTCTTCATGCTTGAAGTCAAGGCAGCTTGAATTTCAGCGGTATTAAAGATACTGAAAGACTCTTCTTGTTTTGAAGGAGGAACACGATGACGATAATTCATCAGACTTAAAACTTTATCCTGAACGTCATCTATGTATTTTGCTTCAGTCACCTCAACATCAATACTATCAACGTACTCTTTCCCAAAAACTCGATGCATAGCTGTGAGAACAGGAATTAAAACCGTGTCATCTTGATCACGAAATCCCCCTGCACCTTTTTCTGGCAACACCCCAATAACAAGAAAACTAATTTTATTAATTTTCAAATACTCACCGATAGGATTTTTTCCAGAAAAAATTTCGCGCACAATCGTCATTCCAACAACGGCCACACGAGAGCGAGTACGATTCTCTTCCTCAGAAAAAAAACGCCCTATTTTAGGAACAGAAGCATGAATGAGCGCATAAGTAGGCTCACCACCAATCACCGTTGTATTCCAGTTTTTATTTGACCAAGTCAACTGCCCACGATTTTGAATTAAGGGAGCACTATAGCGAACATTGGGGATTTCTTCTTTGATGGCCTTGGCATCTTCAGATGTCAAACGAGCTGTCGCTCCAGCTTGCCCCATCGCTCCTCCTGGTCCTCTCATGGCCCCAGGACGAAGCATCAAGAGGTTTGATCCCAAGGAAGCTAAATCCTTTTCAATAGACTTCTGAGCACCACGACCTAAAGCCAGCATGGCGACGACTGCTGCAACACCAATCATAATACCAAGCATAGAAAGACCCGTACGAACTTTATTGGCGGCAAGCGTGGCTATCCCCTGCTTAAAGTGTTGCAAGAGAGAGACAATCCAAGGCTTACGGGGTCTGATATGAGAAAGTTTATTTTCGACTCGCTTAAATTCCCTTAAGCGTTCATCACTTTGAATTTCCCCATCGCGCATACGAATAATGCGATTAGCTTGACGACCTATTTCATCTTCATGAGTCACAATGACAACGGTTATTCCGCTCTCATTCAGTTCACGTAAGATATTCATGATTTCTTTTTCGCTAGTTGAATCTAGGTTACCCGTAGGCTCATCAGCTAAAATAACAAAAGGCTTGTTGATAAGTGAACGAGCAATGGCCACTCGTTGCTGTTGCCCACCAGATAACTCATTTGGTTTGTGACCAGAGCGACTGCCTAAACCGACTTTTTCCAAAAGCTTTAAGGCGAATTTAAAATCTTCTTCCTGAGTCGAATACAAAAGTGGCAAAGCAACATTTTCCAAAGCGCTCATGCGAGGAAGTAAGTTGAACTGCTGAAAAATAAAGCCTATTTCCTCCCTGCGTAACACTGCTAAATCATCTTCTGTAAGATGAGCCACTTCTTTATGATTAATTTTATAAGAGCCTTGATCGGGAACATCAAGAAGACCTATCACGTGCATGAGGGTTGATTTTCCTGACCCCGATGGCCCCATGATGGCCACAAAATCTCCATCTTCGATAGTTAAACTCACACCATTCAAAGCTCGAATGATGTTTTCACCCATTTGATAATGTTTATGAATATTATTAAATTGAAGCATAATTACTTTTTCTTATTACGATTTAATCCGGGGCGCTTAGGCATAAAAGGATTCGTGCTTTCTTTACGTTCATTTCCGATAAGATCATCTGTCCCCTGAGACAAAATGACATCCCCTTCTCCGAGTCCAGAGATAATCTCGGTATTTTTTCCGTCAGTAAGTCCAGTTTCCACAACGACTTTGATCGTTTGCTTTTTATCTAGTCCTTCACGAAGAACAAACTTTTTTCCTTCCTCTTCAATAATCACTAAACTTGGCACAAGGAGGACATGATTTTTTTCAGCCAAAATAAAGGTCACATTAGCCGTCATCCCACTTCGCATAAAATCAGGGGTTTTTTTAGGAAGAACATCCACAACATAGGTTGTAACATTGTTTGTCGTCGTAGCATCAAAGGCGATATGATCTACACGAGCTTCTATGACTTTATCAGAATAAGCATCTAAAGTGATTTGAGCCTTCTGTCCCAGTTTGATTTTACCAATATCGGTTTCATCAACTTGAGCCTTCACCGTTAAACGATCAGACATTACAAAGACAGAATCAGAATTTGTAAAAGTTTGTCCAGCCTCAACACTTTTAAGAATTATGGTTCCTGCTATCGGTGCAATAATAGGAGTAGGACGGTAAAGTTCTTTCCATTTTTTTACTTCATCCTCTCCCTTAGATAAAGCTGCATCAATCAAAGCCGCACGCTCGGTCGAACTCATCCAAGCAAGGATTTGACCCTTTTCAACCCGCTGACCTTCTTTGACTAAAATCTCTTCTACCCTTCCTGCGACGGGGGGCTTTATTTGCAACCGATTTTCAGGTTCCACACCACCAGAACTTAAAATACTTATCACTAAATCACCATACTCTACCCTCAATGGAGAATACGTTATCTCATTGGTCGAAGAACGACTTTTACTCCAATATATCCATGCTCCCAGTGCGATAATAGCGACAACACTGGCCACAACGATCCACTTAAATTTTGTGTTATTATGCGCCTTCATCATAAAGCTCCTCTTCCCAACACCTGCTCATAACTTGCTTCTGCGACAATGCGTGCTTTTTTACTTTGAAGCACAGCTTTTTCACGAGCAATCAAATCACTCTCAATGACGTCCCAATCATCAAATGTCATCAAGCCATTATTATATTTATTACGTGCGATCTCAGCCCTTACAAGAGCAGCATCCAAAAAACTCTGATCGACTTTTAGTTTTTCAATAGCTTCACGATAAATTGCGTGCGCTTCTTGAATTTGGGCCACTAAATTTTTATTAGTATTTCGTCTTGTATATTGCGCTTTATAGAAATTATGCTGAACGCTTTGTAAATTATAATAAGTGCTTCCACCTTCAAACAAAGGAAGAGTGAGATTAATTCCTACCGACCAATTTTTTTCTTCAGGGGCAAAGTGTTCACCAACTTTATTTACACTCCCAGAGAAATCCAAAGAAGGATAAAATCTTGATTTAGCAACTCCCACAGCCGCCAAGCTTGCTTTCTCCTCAGAAAGACTCTGCAAAGCAGCTGGATTTTGATTTAAAAGAGAGAGCATATCTAGTTTTTCGGGTGGATCACTGAGGGGAAGATCCTCTAAAACATTTAATTCATTTTCTTGTTCTAAAGAAAGAGTTTTTGCCAGTTGAGCTCTTGCAACCAAAAGATTATTTTTAGCGATCAGTTCATCATATTTCGCCTGCTGAAAATAGGCTTTAGAAAGTAAAACAGCACCTTTGTTTTCTCTCCCACTTGAAAAGCGAAGCTCTACAAGTTTTAAATTCTCTTCACGTCTTTTCAAAATTTCTTTTTCCAAACTGATCGACTGCTGGACATATATCATTTCTGCATAGTTTTTTTTTAGTTCATAACTAGAGCTTGAAAGAGTGGCTGCATATTTGGCATCATTCACATCAAAATTAGCGGAAGCTTCTTCAAGAGAATAATAGTTTTTAAACCCAGCAAAAATATTTTGCGTAACATTGATCCCCAGAGAATAGTTTGTACGATCAGTATTGTTTGTATGATTTTTGGTGTATCCAGCACTCGCATTTACTTCTGGAAGAAAACCAGAATAAGTTGATTTATAAGAACTACGTGAGCTTTCTAGTTGCTCTCTTGCTGCCTTAACTTCAGGATTATTCTCTCTCACCTTAATCACACAATCTTTCCAAGAGAAAGAATCACGAGCAAAAGTGGCTGAAGCCCCAATGATTAAAGAGATTATTAAAAAGTGCTGTTTTAATGAAGCCATAGTCTTATCCTTAGAGCTCCTCTAGCAGATAGAGGTCTTGCTTACCAATTAGTCTATAACTTAATTATTGAAAGATTGTTAAAAGATCTTTTTTGCCGAAGAGAAAATAAACAGACTTAACTGCTTTTATTTGTCTCATGATAATCCTCTTCAGTATTCACATTCCACAAAGTATTTTGATCAGATTTTCCATTTATAATTCGCACCGCTTCAATTGCTGTAACCATGGAATGATCCATATTGTTGTAACGATGTTGACCATTCCTTCCTATGCAAAATAGATTTTCAAAAGAACATAAGAAATCTTTAATACTGGAAAATTGGTGATAAGTACCAAAATAAGCCGGATATGCTTTTTTGACTTTTATCTGTACAGCATCGAGTACATCTTCTTTTTTTATCACATCAATTTTAACAAGTTCCTCAATGGCAAAATCTAAAAAATCCTTCTCAGTTTTTTTCCAAAGTTCATCGCCCTCTTGGCAAAAATACTCTAAACCAATCCATACAGTATTTTGCAAATCCTTCACCATATAAGGAGACCAATTGTTAAAAATTTGCAGACGGCCAATTTTGACATCTGGCTCTTGGATATAAATCCAATTATCTGGAACAAGCTCACGCAGGGTTTTGATGGATGTTGTATTTTTAATTGAAAGTTTATTTAATAAAAGCCCAACAGTAATAAAATCGCGATAAGGAAGCTTCTGAGCAATATGCCGAAGCTCTGAGGGAACTTCACCTTTCAAACACTCGAAAAAGTCCTTGAGGGCCATCGAATTAAAGAAGTGATCCCCTGAATAACTCTCCATACCTCGAGCTGTTTGAACATCGCACGATAAGATTTTTTTTCCTGAGAATTCAATCCCTACCACTGAAGAATTAAGATGAATTTCTCCGCCAAGCTTTATGATTTCATCTGCTACAGTTTCCCAGTACTGACCTGGTCCAAACTTAGGATAATAAAATTCTTCTATGAGAGAGGTTTCTCGTTTTTTGGCTTTCCCCCAAAATAAAGAGAGAATAGAAACTCCTTTAACCCTTTGAGCACCCCACTCTGGAGAAATTTTAGAAGGATGTATCCCCCAAACCTTTTCAGTATAACCTTCAAAAAACATTTTATAGAGAGGCTTACCAAAACGATTAATATAAAAATCTTCAAGAGATTTTTCTTTTCTTTTATAGAAGAGAACAACGAAGTACCCCAAACCAGCAAGAAAAGTACGCACTAATCCCATATGAGTGAAAGTTTCAAGTTTAAGGCTGATGGGATAATCAAAAAATTTTCTAAGATAAAATATGCGAGAGACCCTTGAACGTAGAAGCATAACCCTATCTTCTCTTTCAGGGTCGGCATTTGTTCCTTCGAATTTCTTTTCTCGCTTCAAAAGAAGATCATCAAGGGCCGGAGCCGATTGTTTGGACAAAAGAGAAAACCAAAGCTCTTGTGCTTCATTGTTTTTAGAAAAAAAACGATGGCCCCCAATATCAATGCGGTTTCCTTTAAAGTTGACTGTACGAGAGATCCCACCGACCTGAGTACCTGCTTCAAAAATGATCGGTTTGATATTTGTTTCTTTAAGCAGTTTATAAGCGGCAGTGAGGCCCGCAGGCCCTGCTCCAAGTATGAGTGCTTTGGGTTGTGACGCCACTTAAAACCTTTTAAAGCATTTGATTTTATTTAGAATCATTTTGCCTTAAATGAAAATAAATGTACAATTTTTAATCAATCGCCGCCACTTTCAAAAACAACTTCTTCCCTGTTTTTTAGGACAATGATCACTTTTATCGCAGTGGTAGCAAATTTCATTTTTTAGAGCACGGCCTTCAAAAAAGTCTTTCAAATTTTCTAAGGTTGTTTCAGCAATTTTACTTAAGGCTTCCTTGGTAAAAAATGCTTGATGAGAAGTCACAAGGACATTACCAAAACTCAACAAACGAGCAAGGGTATCGTCGGTTAAAACCTCTTGAGAAAAATCTTCGAAGAAGTACTGTGACTCTTCTTCATAAACATCCAAACCGGCTGAACCAATTTTTTTATTTTTTAATCCTTCGATTAAAGCGGAAGTCTTAATTAAGTGCCCTCTCCCAGTATTAATGATCATAACTCCATCTTTCATTTGAGAAACTGTTTCTTCATTAATCATGTGATAGGTAGAAGAACTTAGAGGACAATAGAGAGCGATCACATCACTTTCTTGATAAATTGTTTTTAGGTCTGTGTATTGCACATCATACTGAAGAGCAAAATCTTTCTGGGGATAAGGATCGTACGCGAGAAGTCGACAACCAAAACCATGAAGAATTTTTGCGGCAATCTGACCAATTTTACCAGTCCCCACAATGCCTATTGTTTTGCCATTCAAGTCGAACCCCATAAGGCCATCAAGACTAAAATTATTTTCACGTGTTCTATAGTATGCTTTATGAGTTTTACGATTTAGGGTAAGCATCAAAGCTAAGGAATGCTCTGCCACTGAATGTGGCGAATAGGCTGGAACACGCATCACATGAAGTTTGTTATAAGCGGCTTTGAGATCGACGTTGTTATAGCCGGCTGAACGCAAGGCCAAAATTTTAATCCCAGAATTGCTCAACTTTTCGACCACCTCTTTGTCTATCTGATCGTTAACAAAGGCACAAATAGCTTGAGCCCCTTTCGCCGCTTCGACTGTGTGTTGATTGAGCTTAAAATCGTGAAATACAAGTTTAAAGGGATACTTTCCCTCATCACGTTTCACCAATTGACTAAAGTATTCTTGGTCATATTTTTTCGAATCATAAAAATGCACTTCATACATAAAAACCTCACAGATTTCTCTTACTTATCTGTGTTTATTGTCTCTAAAAATGTCAGTGATGAACTTGATTTAAGGCAAGTTTTTTTGATTTGTGAAAAAATAATTTTGGTTTTAAAACATCAAACGCCGACTTTTCCTTTTAACATAGGCGACGATAAGTGATAAACTCGTGAGTCCTTATGCTTAAACAAACAGTATCGATCGTTTTCATTTTCCTGACACTTTGCCTAAGCCTTACAGCTCAGGCTCAAATTCCCCAATGGACTTTTCTCGTCTATATGGCCGCAGATAACAATTTACAGTTCGATGCGATTGACGACCTCAAACAAATGACTCAGGTTGGATCTAGTGAAGAGATCAAGATCATTGTTTTACACGACACCTCAGCCTCAGAAACAACGACCAAGATTTACGAAATAAAAAAAGATGAACTCAAAGTCATCAAAGACTATAAACGCAATATCGATTCAGGAAATTGGGAGGAGCTGGTTGATTTTTTTAAATTTGCGAAAACTAGTTTTCCCTCTCAAAAGACAGCCCTTACAATTTGGAATCATGGAACAGGTTGGGACAAAAACGCCTCCCTCATTAATGATAAGGGAATAGCCCACGACGACCATAGCAATCACCAGATCAGCACCCCTGAACTCGGTTGGGCCCTACAAGCGATGCAATCACTTTCCGGAGTACCACTTGATTTAGTGGCAACAGATGCCTGCCTCATGCAAACGATTGAGGTCGGATATGAAATTGCCCCCTATGCTAAATACTTTGCGGCTTCTCAAGAGGTCGAACCCTACACAGGTTGGCCTTATCACACGATCTTCGGTGAGCTCATAAAAAAACCGAACATGGATGCAGAAGAGCTCGGAACATTGATTGGTGAATCCTATGTCAAGGCGACCGATGCTCCAGGTTGGTCTAGAACCTTCAGTCTAATTAAACTCAGTTCCCTCTATCCCCTTGCTCTAGAGTTAAATCGTCTTTCTCAAGAATTGCTGAAAGCCCCTCTCTCTACAACAGACCTTATTTCCCTTATAAAAAAAGCCCAAACTTTTGGTGATGGAGAAACGGTCGACCTCAAACACTTCTTGAGTCTCTTAAGAGAATCCACAACGAACACTCCATTTTTAAATCTTTTGAATTCAGTAGAACAAGCAACTGATACGGCCATCATCTATCAGGGACATGTCGGTAGCAGCGTTTCCAAAGCTCAGGGGCTTTCTCTCTGGACTCCCTCTTGGTCTGTTGATAACGATAAACTTAGCCGCTATTCCAAACTGCAATTTGATAAGCAAAGTCACTGGTCCGATCTCATTCGCTACCTTTACGGCACAACAAATCATTGATCTTTTTTTAAATCTCACCCCAAAATAATGATCTCTTCCCCAAGAGATCGCTAGAAGTAGTGTGACTTATAAAAAAACTGTTTCAAAAACAACATTCTCGCTTAGTCTGAATTATAATGGCCACATCTCAATACAAGACTTAAGGCCACGAAATGGATCTCATCTATCGAAACTCAAAAAAAGTGCTCGTCGTTGATGATGAGCCGTGCATCCGCGATCTTCTTAAAGAAATTCTTTTTGAACTCGGGATTGATGCACATGAAGCATGCAATGGAAGTGAAGCCCTCGCTAAATATAAGCGATTAAAATATGACTTACTTCTCGTTGATATAAAAATGCCCAAAACGTCAGGCATAGAGTTAGTCAAAAGCATTAGGGAACATGACGATAAAACCAAAATTATTATGGTCACATCTTGTGCAGAGAAAAGTGTGATCAAAGAACTCGCACCGCTCAAGATTCAAGGATGGTTTTTAAAGCCTTTCGATCTTGATCTTTTTAAGGAAAAAGTAGGGAAGGCGCTTAATTTAAACGCCCTCCCTACAGAGTCTCTATAATTTATAGTTTTGACCAAAATTATTATCCCAGAATTCCTGCCCCTCGACTTGATAACTTATAGCAAACTCAATCTCTTTTGCAGTAGAAGGAAGATTGATTGTATATGTCCAATTCTCAATTCCGAGGGCATTTGGAGAGGTCACACATGAGTAACCATAAAGATAGTTTTGCTCAAATTTTGCCTCAACAGTTTGAACTGTTCTCCAGTGGTCAACCGAAAATACAACACGTACTCTTTTAGCGAATGCCAAATTCCTTACATTGATCACACCAGTAAAACGTTTACTGTCTCCTTGATCATAAAGGTTGGCACTTCCGAGCATAAGGTTGAGGTTTTGAGAAAGCAAAACCCCATCATTTCGCCCGAGATGATAATTCTGACTACGATTATCATCTCGATCAAGGCGTCTTCCATCAATGCTTTGAACATAAAAGTCTAAATCACGTGGCTCTCTATAATTGTCTTGTCCATTTGGGCGATTAGAAAAAGTATATTCTACTTTCCACAAGGCATTCATCTGGTCGATATCTTGAACATACTTAGCATCAAGAATAAGACCATCTTCCATCACCACCTGAACAACCTGATCAGCACTTCCCTTTTCAGCTTTAATTAAAAATTGGGTATTTTGCCACATCATTCCATACACAGACCCCACAGACGATTCTGCACGCAAAAGAGAAATCTCTTCAGCGAAACCCGCAAAAGAAATGGCCAACACAAATAAAAGAAAAATTTTTTTCATAGAAAGGCTCCTAAGTATGATCCATAGATAACCTTTCACCGACTTCAACTCGACGGAGAAAAACTAGACTGAAATTTTTCTCATGTGGAATATCAACCACTTATCGACTCTCATTAGTGAATTTGGTGAAATCATTAAAAAAAAGGGAGACTCATTGTCTCCCTTCTTATGATTTGAATTTTAAAATTTCAAATTAAGGCTTGAACCAGCAAAGAGGTCTCACGCCAATAACATCACCTTGTGAAGTGTTACATGTACCAGCTAATACGTTTGTAGAACTGGTAAGTTCATCAACAGGCTTGTTACAAAGAGCGCCGGCAACATATGAATCTAAGCGGCACTGAACAGCTGGATAATTATTGTAAAGAGTAGTGCTTACAACTCTTGTATCTGGAGTATCAAAGGACACTGTAGAAGATCCACCGCCAAGCTCATTAAGAATTTGAGCAAGAAGAAGACCAGCTAAAGAAGAACGAACGCAAATCGCTGCATCGTCACTGTCTGAGTAAACAGCGTTACACTTCTTTGAAACAGTCGCAGGAACTTTTACATTTGCGATGTAACCAACGTTATCTTCGCCATTCAAATAGTGCTTCATACACTTAAGAGTGCCGTAATAGTCAGCTTGACCTTCACTGCTGGCCCATGTGCCACCATATCTTGTATAACGAGGAGCGCCACCAAAGTGGTGACCTAACTCGTGACAAGCTACGAGGGCGAAAGCATCAGTTGTCATGCCCTTATAACGAGCAAGACCACCAAAAGAAGCAACATTCCATGTCTTGCCGCTTTGTGAAGCGTAAGAGTTCACAGTACCATCTTCCCAATCTCTTTCGTTATTGAGAGTAATGCCATACTGATCAGCAACAGGCTTATAAGAATCGAAAGCCTTGTCTAAAACTTCATTAAATTCTTTCTCGGTAATTCCAGCAGCAGCTTTATCATCCACGCTGATCCACAAGCTGTTCTCTGGAGCGAAACTGTTGTTTCCAACACGAAGAGAAGCATAAGAAGCAGTCACTAAGCTCATAAGAGCAATAAAAATAATCGTTTTCACCTAACCCCTCCTTGGTCGCAGGTAAATCACTTCCACACATTTGTTAAATAATTCTAAAAGGGAAAAGACACCTTAGGCATTATTTTATTTCTAACTAAATCTATCACCGGACTAACAAAGTGCGCCGCGCAATGTTTTTCTAATGAAAATCACTTATGAGAGTTCCTATGAAAATCAAATTGGCCATTATTCTTATCATTTTACTTTCAAGTACAACCATCGGGTATTTGTATTTAAAGCAGTCTCAAAAAACAACTCAACCGAATATCATTTGGATTTCCCTCGACACCCAAAGGGCCCAATCGCTAGAGATTTATGGTAATCCCATATCAACCTCTCCGTTTTTAAAACGCTTCGCTGAAGAAAACATTATTTTCAATAAAGTCTATAGCCAAAGCTCTTTTACTTGGACCTCACATTCTTCCATGCTGACAGGCCTCTACCCTGTCAAACATCAAATGCTTAAGAATCAAAATGCTTCTCCTGCCCACAAGAATGTCAAATTTGCTGCGCAATACTTCAGGGAACTAGGTTATGAAACATTTATGGCGGCTACCTATGCCGGAAATGAAAAAGCTCTCCCCATTGCGTTCGGACTAGAGCGCGGTTTCGATTATATTCTTCCCTACGATGCACTTAGAGTTCCAGAATCAACCATCAACGCCATGAAGGACGCTCTCTCGTTTAAAAAACCATTTTTCGCTTTTCTACACACCTATATCGTCCATGGCCCCTATGCTATCGATGAGTCTTACTATGACAAATTCCGTTTTGATTACAAAGGGCCTGTGCCTTTTAGCAATTCAGACTGGGAAAAAAAGTTTGGCGCCAAAATTACCGATAGCAATAGAGAGGATTTTGAAAATTTTAAAGCCAATAATTTTTTTAAATTTTTAAACTTAGAGAGCCCAGAAGATTTGAAACTCATAAGGGCCCGTTATTATGCGGCCATCAATTTTGAAGATCACCAACTTGAAGCACTGCTCACAGAACTCAAAAAGACTGTTCCAAACTTTGAGAATACGATTATTATCATTACGGCTGATCACGGAGAATCCCTCGGGGAAAACAAAGAACTGGGCCACGTTTTAAGCTTTGAGACAAACCTCTGGGTTCCCCTCATCCTAAAAGTTCCCAATCAAACTCCCAAAAGAATCAAGGCCCCTGTAAGAAGCATCGATATTCTTCCAAGCGTTTTAGAACTTGTAGGGGGAAAGCCTGATCAAAATATGGATGGAAAAAGTTTTGTTTATCTTTTTGATTCTCCAGAACGGCCCAAACATTTTGAAACAACTTTTGCTGAAGCCCATCTCTTTAATACCTTCTACGCCATTATCAAAGACCAGTGGAAATACAGTATTGATGATAACGACAGAGAAAGACTTTTTAACATAGAAAAGGATCCGACTGAGGATCATAATCTCATCCATCAAGAAACAGAGAAAGCACTGGAATTAAAATCCTTGCTATTAAAATATCAGACAACTCCCCCCATTCGTTAGAGACGTCAGGCGATGAAAAACCAACAGAAAAAGAAACTACTATTGACGACTCTCAACGGGCGCTACCATCACACTTCGCTGGCGCTACGCTATCTTTTAGCCAATTTAAAGACTAAGGAAGTCACGAGTCAAATTCTAGAGTTTACAATAGAAGATTCTCCTCAGCTCATCGTTGAAAAAATCCTCTCTCAAAATCCTGACTACCTAGGAATTTCGGTGGCCATCTGGAATGCCACACAAACACTCAATCTTATAAAACTCCTCAAAGAGATTAAGCCGGAATTGCCCATCATTCTTGGTGGACCGGAGTTTGCGTCTCACTCAGAGTCTCATCCTCTTTTTCCTTATGCTGATTATGTCATTGAAGGTGAAGGGGAAGAAGCCCTGAACACCATTCTTACCGAAAAAGCACATGGCAAAGACAAAATCTATCGCTCTCCCCTTTTGGAGCTAAGCCAAATCAACTTACCCTATGAACTCTATACGGAAGAAGACCTAGAGCACCGCTTTGTCTACGTCGAAACCACTCGTGGTTGTCCTTATCGCTGTGCTTTTTGCCTATCTTCTCTGGCCCCTCAGGTTCGCTACTTTCCTCTCGATAAAATCCTTCCCGAGTTTACTAAGCTTATCGAACGTGGAGCCAAGCATTTTAAATTTATCGATAGAACTTTTAATATCAACAATGAACGCGCCCTGGCCATTTTAGATTTTTTTCTCCCTTACAAAGACGTATTCCTTCATTTTGAAATTGTTCCAGAAATACTCACTGAGAGCTTCATCAACAAAGCAGCTCAATTTGAACAGGGTCGTTTGCAATTTGAAATGGGTGTGCAAACTCTCACCCCTCACGTTGCTCAGAGAATTGACCGTTATCTCGACTTGGAAAAGCTTGAAAAGAATATGAAGCTTGTGCTTCAAAAAACTCAAATTCATATTCATGCAGACCTTATCGTAGGACTTCCTGGCGAAAGTTTTGCCGAAATAGAAAAAGGCTTTAATCACCTTTTCAAAATTTCTCCACATGAAATCCAGCTTGGAGTTTTAAAACTCTTACGTGGCACTCCCCTTGAAAAACACATCGCGGCTTACCGGATGAAGTTTTCTCCACTTCCCCCTTATGAAATTCTAGAAAATTCAGAGTTAGATTATTTTACGATTCAAAAATTTAGAAGAATGGCGCGTTACTTAGACTTACTTATCAATCATGGGAATTTCCCATCTTTAAAAAATTATGTCAGTCAATTAGAAAACCCCTTTCACTTTTTTTGGGATTTTTCTTCTTTTGCTTTTGAGAGACATCCTCAGAGCAATGGAATATCTCTTAAAAATCTTAAACATTTATTGGAAGATTTTCTCCACAAACAAAACATCGCCCAAGAACAAATTATTGATATTACAAGTTTAATCCAAATCAAGAAAAAAGAGGAAAAAACCATCCACAATTCAAGGCAAACAAAAGCGTCATCGTAAATTTTAAAACGCAGTTTTTATCTATAATTATTTCAACAAGATTCATTAACTCTGAGAAAAAAGGCACTATGCCCTCATAAGAGGTTTTTATGCGTTTTGCACTTCCAACGATAGTGTTTCTATTCTTATCTTTAACTTCTCTCGCTGCTGAGGTGGATCAGTTCACGAATCGCCACCTCCCCCTTGAAGATGCTGCCCCCCTTATCAATCAAAATGCACGTCTCTATCTTGCTCAGGCCCTCAATGAACTCAATGAGCAAGGTGAATGCTCACTTGAGAAAAAAAGAGAAAACAAACTCTATAAAAAACTAGAGCACATTTTTTCTAATCACATCAAAGGTCAGCTTGTTAAGGACATGCTTTACACTGACCTCTATCCTAAAAATGTCATTCCTATTGAAGAGTCGATCTATAAGTATTGGACAAAAAAAAATGGTCGCCTACTGGCCACTCGCTTAGGGAAAATGAACAGCTATGCCATCTATCCTGAAATCAGAGTTGGCGACGTACGAGTTGGCATTGATAAATTTGAACATTTTTTTGCCATGGGGGTACGCCATTTTCGTGAATACTACTTCCATCAATATAGCCTGAAATTTATTTTAGATTTTGATTACTTCATTGAGAAAAATGGCTTGGGCGGAAATTCTTGGGCCACTGGAGTCATGTCCTATGGAGATATGGCGGCAAACATCAACGGTATTCGCTTCTGGAACAATATCCTTCAAAAGCATGATGACTTATTGGGCGCGAAATATAACTACGGCCCTTACGTTCTCTGCCAAGATGGGAAATGGATCATCAATCCTGAGAAACAACTCGACCTCAGAGACTATTTTGACGACTCAATGGATGAGGCTATCAACTGCAGCGCTTTTGCTAATGAAAAGGGCGTTGCCGTTTTCAAAAGAAGTCTCAAAGAACTCGGAATCATCAACGATCAAAGAGACAATCCTTGCCCCCTAGAGCCAGAAAAATTTCAAGCTGTCAGAGAGAAATACCAACTCATGATTGACGAAAAAGAAGGCAAAACTCTAGCCGATTGGATTTTAAACGATCGTGGTATCAGAGTACGTGACTAAGTGTTCGCCTTTAATTTTTAGTTTCTGACATATACCAGATTGACCGTAGAACAAGCTGAAGGATAATCCCCTTCGTTCAATGAGCGGGAATAAATATTTGATGTTCCCACTGGAAGATCTTGAGTCGGGATTAAATCGATATAAGTAGCAGAAGCGACACCACTGGCAATTTCTGTTAAACAATTTGAATCAGAAAAAAGTTTGACCGTATGATCCTTTAAGACACCTGATGCACGTATGCTGGGCCTCGCTACAGCTGATGGATTTGAATATAAGGGCGACATAGCAAGAGATGAAGCAGGAGAAGGCGTAAAAATCATGAGGCTTATATTTTGCGTTGAGCAGTTGGACCATTGGTTAAAGACACCATCATATTGCTTGGCCGCAAACGTATAACTTCCTGGCTCACTAATATCACCAAAGAAATAGGCATCAGGTCCTGAACGGGTGTACTGATAAAAAGAAGTAGGAATCTCTTCTGTACAATTGGCATCAGCAAACAAGGCAATATCTGTTGCATTCACACTCAGATCATAAACTTCAAAAACAAAATGTGAGTTATAAGAAGGAGAAGAGCTTGGAAGAACTCTCACAAGTCGAATGGGATCAGGACGAATCGTTGTGTCTGGTGCATTCATCGTTCCTGGCGTGGCCGTCACTTCAGCCTTGGGCATGCAAGAAGCCAAAACCAACGCTAGACCGGCCAATATAAAACTCACCTTCATTTGTTCTCCCTTTTGAAATTTTGTTTTAAGTATATAGTCAAAAGAGAAGGAAACAATTCAAGTAAAGTCTACCAAGTTATAAGTAGTTACCAGTAAAGACTGACTAGAAAGCTTTTCTTTCTCAGCTTAAGAAGTTATCTCAACGTGGTTTCCATCGTAATCCATAACGACTGCTTCGTAATAATGATCTCCAGTCAAACGAGGGGGAGAAATTAGTAGCCCCTGCTTTTCAAACTTTGAAGCAAACTCATCTACTAGTTCCTTAGAACCAAGTGAGATGGCCAAATGATTCCATCCCACAAGAAACTCACGCCCAGTCTTAGTTTCGACTAAATCCTTAATCGTCATCAGTTCAATCTTGGGGCCAGAATCAAGAGCGATGAAATACGACTTAAATGATTCGCGTCTTTTACTCACGTAAAGCACATTGACTTTGGCACCAAAATTGTTAACCCAAAAATCTTTCGCCCTCTCCAAATCCTTGGTCCAGAGGGCGATGTGAGATATATGCATAGTATTCCTTAAGTTTATTTAAAAATCTTAAATCTCTCTTCAATAGGTGAAAAGGATTTTTCACTTGGTGAAGCCGTTGGTTTGCCAAAAGGCATTTGGGCAATGACCTTCCAGTGAGAAGGGATATCCCATTCTTTGGCAAGAGAGGCATCAATCAGAGGACTATAATGCTGAAGAGATGCTCCAAAACCTAGTTGCTCAAGAGCAGTCCAGACAATCAATTGCAACATTCCAGAAGAATGATGTGAAAAGATAGGAAAGGCCGCAGAGTAAGTAGGATAATTGGTCTGCAATTGTTTAACGACATTTTCATCTTCAAAAAATACCACCGTACCGTATCCCGCTCTGAAGGCATTATTAATTTTGTTCTCAGTTTGAACGAAGGCTTCGGCCGGTACAATTTTTTTTAATTCTTCCTTTGTCAGATCCCAAAGTTTTTTGTGGTGTTTTCCCAAAAGAACAATCACACGAGCGCTTTGAGAATTAAAAGCAGACGGTGCATGCTTAATCGCTTCTTGAATCGTTTCCTGAATAACTTTATCATCAACAAGTGCTTCATCACTGATGCTGTAATATGTTCGACGTTCTTTCACTGCTTCTAAAAATGATTTTGTCATATACTTTGCTCCTGCAAACTTTGTATTTTATTATCATTTGGTGTTCTATCTTAAAGCAAAATTACAGTTATAAAATAGCATGAATTGCAAAACACTGTTGCACTATTGGAACAATCCCGATCTATAAAAAGTCTTTCGCCAAGAAATCTCTGGAATATGAAACGTTTACATGAATCCTACGAAAACCTTCCAAAACTGCGACAGGCCGTCGCAGAAATTCCTTGGGGATATAATCTAATAATTTTAGAAATGCTTTCAACTCCAAGCGAACGTCAGTGGTATATTCGCGCGACCATTAGAAATGGTTGAAGGCGAGCTGTTCTCCACAAGCTTCATAAAAAGACATTAATCATTTCAATAAATGCCTCCCCAAATCTCAATCAGAGCTTGCCACAGAAACACTCAAAGACCTTTACTGTTTTAACTTTTTTTTTAGGACAAAATACCAAAGAGCGTGACCTTAAAAATGCGAAGTTTTTTTGTAAACACTACAAGAAATCACCTTTTAGAGCTTAAGGAAGGCTCTATGAGCGAGTTGGTTTTCACAGATGAACGAGGTATTGCCTTTGATGTAAATCATCTCTTTAGGCAATTTAGGCACTTTCTAAGATTGGCAGGAATTAAAACGAATTATCGCTTTCACGATTTACGCCACACCTTTGCAAGTCACTTTATGATGAATGGTGGCAATATCTACGACCTACAAAAGATATTGGGCCATACAAGTCTTGAAATGACTCAGAGGTATGCTCACCTTGCCCCAGAACATTTAGTTCAAGCAGCAAACATCGTAAGTTTTGGGAGCCAGTTTCAAAAAAGAATTTTAGAAAAAGTTGAAGGTAGAGCCCTAATAGAGCCAAGCGGATAAAAAAAAGGAGAACCTATTGGTTCTCCTTCGTTTTTGTAGTGATGGTGCCCAGCAAGGGACTTGAACCCCCACGATGTTGCCAACGGAGGATTTTGAATCCTCTGCGTCTACCATTCCGCCAGCTGGGCACTAAGTGTTGGCTATCATAAATAAACTTAGCCAC
>JACCEE010129559.1_pt1 | contig 18336 bp, 15 predicted proteins | sample 7449931 | NCBI WGS metagenome assembly JACCEE01 (sample SAMN15323457, study PRJNA562643) | freshwater metagenome | isolation source: river surface water | place: USA:Blue River Watershed | collected 2017-08-19 | reverse complement strand
GCTGCGGCTGCTGGATTTAATGTTGTGCGGCGTGAAACTCGTACCTCTGGATTTGTTGCGAGTATAAATCCTTCGAATTGACCATTTGCGATCTCAGGAAAGATTTCCGTTGCAGGAGTTCTGAATACGCTATATCGATCTAACTCAACCTCTAACAAATGCTTGTTTACTACAACACCTACTTGATTGATAAGGAAAAGTTCAACGCGAGGCTTCCAAGGTTCCGGATGATCATTAAGCAAGGTAATTTGAGCACCCTGATCAACTCTTCCCACAATTAAAGTACGTGGGCGATAGGCGGCCTTCATCGCGTGCCATGCCAATTTTCTAAACCCTGTGTGATCTAGAACCGCCCAGCTAATAGCTGGCCACATGTCATTGAACTGCCAGAGGATTGAGCCCGAACAGGTCTCATAGAGACTCCTGAAATGCTTTAAGCCGATTTCAACGGCACGTGCTTGATCTAAAGCGGCGGCGAAGTACCAGGCATGACCCTGAGTTGGGGGATTGGCAAACTCTCGAGATAAGCCAGCAGCGATCTTTGTCATTCCATCAAATGCACGCTGGTAGTAAGCAACTTCAGGTGTAGTTGAATCTAAAGTGTCGCTTCCGATTGCACGGGTAAGCATGGACCATGAGCCTGGACCATTAAATCCAAACTCAGCGGCAAAAGCTGGTTGATATTGCTCGTATCGCTCATATCCCGTTTCATTCCAAACATCCCAAATGTGATTGGTTCCAGAATCGAAACTACGTACATCATCACTATGAGTAGAAAAAGGTGAACCAGGAATATAGGGACGGGATGAGTCAATGCTCTTTAATGTATTGGGAATTGTCTGGCGATAGAAGGTTTCACCCCATGGTCGCCCAGCAAGATCTGGTTGCCATCCCCAATATTGAAAACCTTCGAGACATTCATTGCCCCCGCACCAAATTACCAAACTTGGGTGCGATGAAAGTCGGCGAACATTTTCATTGACCTCTAGTTCAACCTCATCAAACATCTCAGGGGTCTCTGGGTATGCAGCGCATGCAAAGAGAAAATCTTGCCAGACAACGATTCCTTCTTCATCACAGAAGTTATAGAAATCCTCTGATTCATAAATTCCGCCACCCCAAACGCGGATACCATTTATATTTACCTCCAACATATCTTTGATACGTTGTTGATACCGCTCTTTGGTTACACGAGTTGGAAATGGATCATCGGGAATCCAATTAGCACCTCTGATCCATAAACGTTCACCATTTACTTTTATGGCAAACATATTCTTTCCGTCAACACTAGGGGAGCTGTCTAATTCAACCTTTCTAAAGCCAACGCGCTTAGAATGAGATTCCAAGACTTGATCATTTGCATCGAGAAGATCAAACACAACGTTGTATAAGGGTTGTGCACCGCGCCCACGTGGATGCCAAATCTGAGCATTCGGAACCTGGATTTTTTCAACAAACTGTGAACCCCGGATAGATACGAGGGTATCTAGAAGTGTTTCACTATCATTCACAGAAACCACTCGAACTCGAGCTGAAAGCTCACGAAATTCGCCTTTAACAGGAACATTAAGGTCAAACTGAGGAATGGAATTTTCTACTGTTGGAACAACTGCTACATGATCGCAGTAAGCGGTACTCCAGTTATGTATCTCTACCTTCTTCCAAATTCCAGAGGAAACAGTAATTGGACCCCAATCCCAGCCGTAGCTACATGCCATTTTGCGTTGATAGTTATAGGGCATGTCATAGGGACGGGGATATAAACCTAGCTCGGCGACATGTTCTTCAGCATCAGTTAATGGAGCTTTAAAGGAAACCTCTAGTTGAACATCGCCTGCAGTTAACTCTTTTGTAATGTCTAGTCGATAAGAGCGATGCATATTCTTGGTCGTAAGACGGATTTCGCCGTTTATTCGGATAGTTGCAATGGTGTCCAGGCCATTGAAAATTAAATCCTTATGTCCTGGTGTCGAATCTTTGGGAATTACAGTCGAGTATGAACTGTCGGTTTTCCAAATCCAAAACTGGTCTTGCTCTTTTCCATTTATTGAGATGTCATCAATAAAGCCAGCTGAAATCAAATCGGTATGAATGCAACCCGGAACCGTTGCTGGAAACGAGGCAGGGATTTCTTTTCGAATAATCTTAGTTGGATCATTTCGCCATGCATTATGCCCATCGGTAACGGGCTCGATATCCCATGCATCTGATCGCGGAGAGAGCTTTAAGCTCCAAGAGCTTTTTAATTCCTTAACAGTATTAGTACTCATCGCCCAAAGTCATCCTCTACGCGCTCGATATCATCTTCTCCAAAGTAGGTGCCGGTTTGTACCTCTACAAAGATGACATCATCACTTCCGATGTTTGCGATTCTGTGCAGAACGCCGATTGCAAAATCAACGGTGGAACCAGCTCCTAAAGTTTTATCCTGCCCATCAATCGTTACGAGGGCAGTTCCTTGAACGATAAACCAGTGTTCGGCACGCTTTTGGTGACGTTGATAGGACAACCTCTTACCGGGGGATACCCAAATGCACTTAACCTTATGGTTTTGCGCTTCCTGCAAAACTTCGTAACGACCCCAAGGGCGATCTGACTTCTCAAGCTGCACGCGATTCTCCTAGCCCAGAACTGCAAGAGCTGCGCCTAATACACCGGCATCTCTCTGCAACTCTGCTTTTCGTAGTTGGACATTTTTTAGGAACCCAATCGCCTTTGACTCGGTTTGTATATGCATCTGGAGTGGACTCCAGAATATTTCTCCTGCTTGTGCGACTCCGCCGCCAATCACTACATGGTTTATGTCTAAAGTTCCGACAAAGTTAACAATTCCTATTGAAAGTGCCCGGGTACCTTGGGAGATAGCATCAATTGCGACCGGGTCGCCCTTTCGTGCAGCTTCAGCCAAATCTATAAATGAACTCTTGGTAGCGTCCCAACCATTCTCATGAGCAATCGCAACCATTTGCGGTCCACTTGAATACGCTTCAACACATCCTTTTCGACCACAGGCACATTGACGACCATCAAAGTTAATTGAGTGATGACCGATATAACAGGAGTTACCTGTTTCGCCTGGGAATACTTTTCCATCGAGAATTAAGCCGCCACCAATTCCAGTTGAAACAACCATGCCCAACATATTTTGCAAATCTCTTCCCGCACCCATGCGATGCTCTGCATGAGCTAATGCAAGAGCGTCACCATGAAGTGCAACTGAAGTTCCACCAGAAAGGCTTTCCAAACGGCTAATAATTGGAAAATCACGCCAAATAGGAATATTTACGGGACTAAGAGTTCCAGTGGGAATATCGAGAGGTCCGGCAGAAGCAACTCCAATTCCTTGTAGTGCGCCGCTCTCCAGTTTGATGAATTTATTAACAACCTCTTCGATGTTGTTCCACAGCACCTCACCATTTTCAGCACGAGTAAGAACTTCCTGCTTTTGGCGAACGGTGAAATCCTCTCCAACTGTAGCGATAGCAACTTTTGTCGCTCCAACATCAATTCCCAGGGCATATTTGCTCATAGTTAGGAGCCACTTTCTGTACTTTTACCCAATTGGCGCATGGTCACCTTCATAACTTCAGCGGTGAAATTTCTTTCTGTTGGGTTTTCAAATCTCTTTAAGAGAAGCTCGGCCGACATTCTTCCGAGTCTTTGAGGATCGTGATCCAAAGTAGCAATATTGAGCAAGTTAGCTGTTGGGAAAAGGTCAAAGCTAACTACCTTAACCTTTGACGATAAGGTACTAATTGTTTGCCCGACACCCATTGCGATCAGATCATTTGTTGCAATTATTCCATCAACCTCTGGATTTTCTTTCAGAAGTTTTCTGGTTGCATCACCGGCATCTTGAGAGGTGTGGATATTGGAAATAATGTGAACATTTTTCTTTTCAACTTTCCTGCTTAGTAGCGCTTGCTTAAAGGCTTCAATGCGTTCTGATGCAGTCCAGATACTTGTTGTGTCAGCAATTATTGCAATTGAAGTGCAGCCTTGAGCTAGAAGGTGATCTAAACAAGCGGTGATTCCACCTCTGTTATCAACAGTTACCGAATCAGCATCCAGATATGGTGCAGGACGGTCAACAAATACAAATGAGAAGCCACGCTTGCGCTCTTGATGTAAATGGCTGTAATCCTCACCAGAGGGAACAATGATTAAACCTCGAACACGACGCTCAAGGAGGGATTCAATGAGGTTCTTCTCACGTTCGCCATCATCACGCGCTGTTGCCAAAATTAAATCGAGACCTTCTTCGCTGAGGCGCTCCTCGGCACCTGCCGCTAAGCCCGCATAGAAAGGGTTCGCCAAATCTGAAATAACCATTCCAACAAGATTGCTTAGAGATCCAACTCGAAGTTCCCGTGCAATTCGATTTGATCGATATCCAACTAAGTTAGCCGCTTTCTTAACTTTGTCGGCTGTATCTTGAGATACCTGCTCTGAGCCATTCATTACGCGACTTGCAGTTTTTATGCTGACACCTGAAATGGCTGCAACATCAGCCAAAGTTGGATGGGCTAATTGGCTATCGAGCTTTGCCGGAGGATTGAGTTCATTCACCTTCATTACGCTAGCACCGCCTCAGCCCGAAAGGCGATGTCGCCAGTGAATTTAGGAATCTTCACAGCAATCATCTGATTTTTACTTGTGACCTTGCTAGTTGAAATCAATTTTCCTGTAAATGTATTGGTGAAAGTCACTGTATAGAGGCCATTTGATGGAACTGCTATCGAGACTGTCCCACCTTTTGATACAGGATCTGGGAATATGGTTTTAATCGGTTTCTTAGTTCGCAAGGATTCGATTGCAGCATCGAGCAAAAGTTGAGTTTTAGCAGATCGATCAAAATTATTGTGACGAATCCACCCGATTGTTGTTTTTTGAGATGAAAGAGTCAGACAAGTAGTTAGAGGAAGACAGCTATGGCGCGCTGGTGTCATCGTTGCAACATCTAGATCCTTCACCAGTTTTGTTAAACCTGTTGTGATTGGCCAGAGATCTAATGGATCGACATAAATATCCCACCACCAGTATGAAGCAGGTCCAGCAAACCCTACAAATGTGGCTGCCCACTGAGAGTTATGAAGGTGGAGCCCTTTGGGATCACTAAATGGATCTTCAGTTAAAGTTCCAGATCCCATTTCTCCAACCAAGATAGGTTTGTTTGGGACAGCAGCTCGTAATGCATCTGCTTGAACGGTGAGGGATTTAATGGGATCGCTCGCATCATAAACATGCGTCACTGCGTAATCCAATCCATCCCAATTCTGCAAACTTGCTGCTGAAGACCAAGAAGAGGTAATCATCGTGTTGTATGGATCCCATGTATCCAATATGGCATTTGATCGCTTAGTCCAAGCGGTTAAATCAGCAGTTGTAATTGGAGTGAAGTTAACTTCATTCCACCATTCCCACGTGAAAAGCGATGGATATGCAGCGTATCGAGCGACTATGTAACGAACTCTGCGCTCCCAAAACTTCCAGGCTGCTTCTGAGGTTGCAAACTCACCAGCATTTGTAAGGGGACCACCGTTAGCTGCACTGTAGGGATTTGAGTACCACTCAGGGTTTGTTGTTGTACTAAATGCGCCATGGTTCAAGAAAACTAGATCGATTCCGATGTTGTATTTGGCTCCAAGTTCGAAGACTTTATCGAGCAGCCATGCACGGTCTAAACGCTTTGTGTAATCACCTAATCCAGTATCGGTCCACTCGATACCCAAGGACCATGCGGCCATCCAGACACGAGCAACATTAACCCCAGCTTTTGAAGCCTTGGAAAACCATTGGTCGTACTTTTCAATCTCTTCAAACCTATTGGCCCAGGCAATGTTGTATGCAATTGGAACAAAGGGCGCAGAGCCTTTTACAAAGGATTTACCCGAAGTTGTTACCTTGGCACTAGTCGCATAATTGGTGGTAACAGAGTGAGTCAGAGTTACTGTCTCTTTACCTGCAATATTTGCTTCAATAGAGAGTAAATACTCTCCAGGAGTAGTAGATGCAAAGATAACTCTCCAATGTGGGTCCCCGACCTTCATTGCGCTTCTTTGCCCATTCGCATTTTGAATCTTGAACTCTTGGAACCAAAAACCTTCTACCGTGATCTTTGTGCCACCCGGCCGTGTGATCGTCGCTACTAAGCGGGCTTGAGCTGGATCAAAGGGATTAGCAACAGCAGGTAGATCAAATACCCCGACTACAACTGGCAACGAGATAGAGCCAGCTGAAATAGTTTTAGCCGTACCGACAGCTTGTGCATTAACAGGAAGTACAAAGACTCCTAGGCACAACACGGTAAGGACAAGGGGAATAAGTTTTTTGAACATTTACATCGACATCATTTCAAACCAGAGAGAGCGATACCGCGAATAAAGTGCTTTTGCGTTGCAAAGTAGAGCGCGATGGTTGGAATACTGGTGATGAGAGAAGCTCCCATGATTACTCCCTGTGTTCCAATGTTTCCTGCTCCAGAGTTCTTAAGGTTTGCCAATGCAACGGGAAGTGTCGCCATGTCCTGGCTAGTTGTAATAATCAAAGGCCACAAGAAGTTATTCCACTCACCGATGGCGGTAAAAATCATCATTGCAATCAAAGCTGGCTTCAGTAATGGAAGGATGATTCTGAAGTAAATGGTGAACTCTGAAGCTCCATCAATTCGAGCAGCCTCAACTAACTCATCAGGAATAGAGGTCAGGTATTGAGTCAAGAAAAACACAATGAACGCCTTCGGTAATGCGGGAACGATGTATGCCCAGAAGGTGTTAAGCCAACCAAATTGATCCATAAGTAGGAATCCGGGAATTAAGCCAACCTGCCAAGGAATCATCATTGAACCAATGATTACCAGATATACAGCTTTCTTACCCTTGAATCGGTGCTTGCTGACTACATAGGCGGCCAAAGAGCCAATTATCAGGGTTGAAATCGTGATCGAGATATTTACAAAGAAGCTGTTCATCATGAATCTGAAGAAACCAAACTTTAAATCTGGATAGCGTTGAAACAAGCCCTGCATAACATCTTGTTGAAACATAGTTGGATTGAAGTTTGAGTCAAAATAATTGCCCCAAATAATCTTTTTTGGAAACAGGGTAGGAGGAACTACCTGAAGCTCTTTAACTGATTTTAAGGAAGAGGTAATCATCCAGTAATAAGGAGCGATCATCACTACAGTGAGAAGATAAATAGGTAGGCGACGAAGTTTGGCGGCGCGCGATCTGTGCTCGAATGGATTAGTGAAACTTCCGCTTCGCTCCATGAGCTTTTCGTTTCGTTTGATATCAGACTTTGAGAGAACCACGCTCACTTTAGATCCTCCAAAGAACGAGTAATTCGAAGATTGATCATGCTCACTGTGAAGATGATCGCGAACAAAATCCATGCAATAGCTGATGCATATCCCAACCTGAACTTGTTAAAGCCGGCGTCATAAAGGTATGGAACGATCATTAGCGCCATGTCGCGCAGGCCTCCGATAGAACCAACGCTTGTTGGGAAGAGAAGGTAGACACCTTCAAATATTTGGAAGGCTCCAATAATTCCCGTGATTCCGACATAAACCATCACTGGACGAAGCAATGGGAGAGTGATGTAACGAAATCTCTCACGAGGGCCTGCTCCATCAATAACGGCAGCTTCGTAATACATCGCAGGAATCGAGTTCAGGCCTGCTAAAAATAAAATCATTCCAAAACCTGCGCCACCCCATATAGACATGAATACGAGAATGGGGATAGCCATCCAAGTCGTTGCCAACCACTCAATGGGCTCTACACCAAATATATTGAGCATCGCATTAAGCAACCCAACTGCATCACCTCTAAATACCCAGCCCCAAACAAGCACGACTGCAATTCCTGAGGTTACAGATGGAAGAAAAAAGATCACACGGAGAATTCGATTGGCACGGGTATCTTCTTGAAGTGCAAGCGCTAAAGAGAGCGATGCAATCATTCCAAGAATTACCGCGCCAACAACGTAGAGGGCGGTATTTGAAAGCGCTTTGTGAAAGCGATCATCATGCAAAATTAAAGTTGTGTAATTACCAAATCCAACACTTCCACACGGACTTTGATCTGGATTACAAATCGCGTTGTAGCGCATGAAAGAGAGGCGCAAGCTCGCGAGAACAGGGTAGACGCTAAATACAATAAAAAGAATTGCAAATGGAGAGAGCATCAAATATGTAGAAATACCCACATCACTGAATTTTCTAAATCCAGTTTTGCGAGATACGCCATCTGTGGATGGCTTGAAGCTCTTTAACATTTATTTACCTATCTTGTAATGACAGTGGATGGGAGTTTCCCCCCATCCACTGTCGTCCCTTGACTTACCCCTTAGAGCTTGGACTTCATTACAGCTGCAGCCTCATCGAGAGCTGCCTTTGCTGTAGCTGACCCAAACAGGAAGCTCTGTAGAGCTGTTGTTACACCAGCTTGTGAATCTTCCCAACCATTGCAGTTTGGAGGACCTTGAGCATCCTTCAACTGACTCTTGATTGTTGCCAATACATCAGCTGGGTACGCATCGATTGTGTCTGCGTTGCTGATAACTGGTGAGAGGAAGATTGCGTTCTGTGCTGCACCAACAAGGTTCATCTGACGTACAACGCTGCGGTCATACAGTGTCTTGATGAAGCTTGCTGCAAGCTTTTGCTGTGCTGGCTTTGCGTATCCCATGATTGAGACTCCGCGACCACCGATGAAAGCAACAGACTTAGATCCAGCAGCTGCTGGAACTGGTGCAACTGACCAGTTCTTGTAATCCTTGTAATAGGTGTAGTAGCTGCTTGCCTGGAAGTTTCCAGAGAAGCCGATTCCATACTTACCTTGCTTGATGTTGTCATTCATGCTCCAGTCAGCAACACCAGGCTTTGGTGCACCGAAATCTGTGTACAACTTCTTGTACTGAGTCAGAGCGGCAACACCCTTTGCGTTGTTAATTGTGACCTTGCACTGTGCGTCGTACAAAGTTCCACCTGATGAGTACAACCATGAGAAGAAGCCAAGCCAGTCAGCATTTCCCCATTCGTTGTATACAGGTGTTGCAACGCCGGCAGCCTTCAACTTTTCAGCTGCTGCATTGAAATCAGCAATTGTCTTTGGAGCTGAAGTGATTCCAGCCTTTGACAAAGTTGTCTTGTCATAGAACATCATCATCAATGTAAGGTCGAATGGAACTGCGTAGACCTTTGTTGACTTGTATCCAACAAGTGCCTTGTAAATCTGTGATGGCACCTTTGGCTGAACATAGCTTGCAACTCCGAGTGTACGAAGGTCAGCTAGCGCTCCCTTGTTACCTGCAGAGATACCCCATGAAAGACCTCCAGTGAATACATCTGGACCCTTCTTTGCTGCGGCGGCTGCAAGAACCTTTGCATATCCATCGCCCCATGAGATTGCTTCTACCTTCACAGTTACACCTGGATTAGCATCTTCAAATGCCTTTCCAGCTGCCTTCATTACCGCAGCATCTGCATCTCCGCCGGTTGCCCAAACGGTCAATGTTTGCTTAGCCGCAGCGTTAGCAGGGGTATTTAGAACCACCCCGGCGATCATGGTGATAGCAACAGCTATCGCTCCTAAACGCTTCACGTATTACTCCTTTGTAGAAGCGCAAGCGGCTCTCGCTGCGCCTTAGGGGTAGATTTCTGTGAAATGACAGCGTTGTCAAGAATTAACATAGGCACAATTAGATAACGATCAAAAAGTCTTTTAGGACATTTTTTGTCCTATCAGGACATGCGAGCGCTCTGGAAGGTTAAGGGGTGATACGAAAGCTACGAACTTACTTGACCGTAGTTTCCAAGGTGACTTGCTCTTCACCCGTTGCACTAAAGGTCAGGTACAACTTGTCGCCAGCGACGGTGGGACACACGATCGCCCACTTAAACTCCAATGATTTTCCTGGCGCGATGATTGTTTCAAGCGGTAGGCCAGCAACACCAGAAGCTTCCTCAAAAACATCAAAACATGAGAGTGCAGGATCTGAATCAAAAGCGCTTTGAATAATTGAAAATGAGGCTAAATCCACCTCTTTTGAGCCTGTATTACTCACTTTGATGGTCATGACTAAAGGTCGACCATCAACACCGAGAGCGTCAAAATCTTTAGCTTTAAAAACTTCGGGGTCTGTCACGTTGAGCGTCAAACCATTTCCAAGATCGATGTCTGAGCCAAAGCCACCCTTAACCTCATCGAGCTGCTCCTCTGACGCCTTTTCACTTATTGCTAAGGCTGAGGTGCTGTCATCATCCATCGGTACACGAGGCCCAGCAGAGAAAAATGCAATCGCAACCACCGTTGCAAGTGCAAGAGGTGTGATGATCTGCCAACGCTTCATAACTGCTCCCTTTTTGTTATGCGGAGATTTCCATTTTGTTCCATCGTTGTCAAGCCATACCCGCCTGGGTTATGCGCGACTTTCCAACATTAATTCCAATAGGGCACGGTCAATGTTTAACCCTTCAAAGTTTTCATAGACAGTTCCTGGTCGATTGTGGTTTGCGATTCCAAAGTTTCCATCAAATTCCCATAGCGAGTACCCCCACTTGGATTCACGATAGATATCAAAGAGATCTTTGAACCAGGCAAGAGCTACAGAATTATCTGTGTATTTGTAGCAACCAAACTCTCCAATGTGAACAGGTCGACCCATTGCCTGAACCTCTCTCCACGGTGCATAAAACTCCCAGAGAGAATCGCGATTCCAGAACTTACCTTCATAGGTGCAGGGATACGTCGGGACTGGCATCCCCTTGCTTCCATCCCACCACTCTGCTTTGTAGTGACTGACTAACATTGGTTGATAGCCACGTCCACTGTGAACGACATTAAGGTCGGCAAGTTCTGGCATTGCTAAATGGCCGCCCGCCAAACCATTGATGACAACTGTTCTTTCAGGATCAATTGCATGAATTGCGTGGGTGACCGAGCGAATTACCTTTTGATGGATATCTCGTGTGAAGCCTCGCTGCCCTTCGGCAGGTGGCTCATTAACCAAATCAAAGCTGAGTAGCTCCATGTGCTGACCTTTGTAGCGTTGGGCGACCGCTTCCCACAACCGATGAAAGGTTGCCTGCGGTTGCTCATCAGCCCAAAGGTTGGTTGATTCAAGCTCCCACCCATTGATGCAATAACCAGGTGCTCTATGCAAGTTTAGGCTGATGTGAATTCCGCGAGAAACAGATTCATGGATATATGAATCAACAAGTTTCAAAAAAGATTCGTGAATTGGGGCCTCTAGATCATCAATCCAAAATCGATAATCAGTTGGAAGACGAAGAAATTTGAAATCATATTTAGCCATGAAATCCAACATACGTGTATCTGCGGGAAGCGCCGCTGGCATATGTCCCATGGAATAAGCCCACTGAGCATTAAATCCATACCCTAGATTTTGATCTGCGGAAATCATTACTTACTCTTTTCTAAAAGCTGTGAAAGCCATTGGGCCTGGACTAATTGATGGGCAACACTGCCACCTTCGTGGGTGTTGTACTCATATATCGCCGTATCCACTGTGCCCGCATAATTATTTCGCATGGCAAAGATGGTGTCAGGTGGGCAGACAGGATCATGCATTCCGATTGAAATAAGAGCAGGACACCTTGCCATCGTGACTAGATTCATCCCGTCAAAGTAGGACAAGGTTTCAAAGACTTGTTCTACATCATTTCGATGGATTCGACAGTACAAAGTTATTTCGTGATACGGATATGTATCTACCATCTCAGTTGCCTTTTTAAAGTTACATAAGAAAGGAACATCTGGCATCGCAGCAAATACTTTCTCGGATAAAGATGCTGCAGCTAATGCAATACCTCCGCCTTGGCTTCCACCGGCAACAATAATTTTGTTTGGATCTACTCCCTTGATTTTGGTTGCTGCATTAACAAAGGCAACAGCATCAGTGAACACTCTTCGGTAGTAGTAATCATTTTTATTCAAGATTCCTTGAGTCATGAAACCTGGCGTTTGTGATGCACGGGGATAGGAACCATCTGCAGTATCGCTGAGTCGGAAACCACCACCCTGGCCTCGAGTATCCATAACCAGCACGCGGTATCCACAATTGACCCAGAAAAGCCATTCGTGTGGAAGTCCGCGACCTCCGCCATAACCGTCGTACATGATGATGCACGGAGTCACTTCCTCTGCAGAGGTAGATTCAAGGAACCACCCCTTGATTGGATCGCCATTAAATCCAGAAACTGTTACATCCTTAACTCGAACATTTTTCATTGGCGTTGGATGTTCTTGTAATAATGGTTGCGCATTAGAATCTAAAAACTCAGATAACGTCGACCTCCAGAAGCTCTCAAAATCTGCAGCCTTTGTTGGGGCAACCTTTAAGGTTTCCAGCACTTGCCTGCTAGCGCCTACTAACATTTTTCACCGCTTTCCTTTTACTCTTCAGGGATAAATGATTGAGCATCATAAAGACGTTTATAGACACCGTTTTGTGTAACTAATTCTGCATGGGTGCCAGTTTGAACAATTCCACCTTCATCCAATACCAAGATGAGATCGGCTTCCTTCACGGTGGAGAGTCTGTGAGCTACAACGAAGGTAGTTCTGTCACGCATGAGACGAGAGAGCGCATCTTGTATGAGTTTCTCAGACTCTGAATCAAGGGCCGAGGTCGCCTCATCCAAAATCAAAATTCGAGGGTTGCGAATTAATGCCCTCGCGATGGCAAGACGTTGGCGTTGTCCGCCACTGAGACGCGCCCCGCGTTCGCCGACAATGGTTTCTACGCCATCCTCAAAGGCGTTAACAAATCCCCAAGCGTTTGCATCGCTAAGGGCGGTTCGGATGTCAGATTCTGAAACATCACTCAAACCATATGAAATGTTCTCTGCGATGGTTCCTTCAAATAAAACAGATTCTTGAGGTACAACAGACAGGAATTTCCGGACAGTTCGTAGATCTAGATCTTTATATTCCAAGCCATCAACTTTGATTGAACCCGTAGATGGCCTCAAGAAGCCAATCACCAGGTTAATAAGTGTTGACTTTCCTGAACCAGATGGGCCAACCAAAGCGATCATTTGCCCTGGTTTGGCGGTGAATGTGATGTGGTTCAGGGAGGGTTTGTGATTAGTCGGATAAGTGAAGCCAACCTCGGAAAATTCAATTACTCCATCAACCTTTTCAACACTCTTTTTGCCCTGGTTGATTTCAAGATCAGGTGATTCCAGAATCTCGCCTAAAGAGGTAATTGATGCGAAACCTTTTGAGATTGCCGGCGCAAGGCTGGCTAGCAAAATTATGGAACCAATCAGCATTCCAAAATTTGAGGTAAGTAAGACAACATCTCCTGCTGAAATTCCAAACATATTGTTAAGTGCAAAGTAGGCAGAAAGGATCAAACACAAGACGTTGGCCATCTGAAAAGTTACCCAGGCTGCTGCATTAAAGCGACCATTTATCCGATCGAGCCTTAATCCAGCCTCTTGAACAGTTGCGAAGGAATCCTTCATTCGACCAACAGCCCTACGCTCTAAACCATGAGCACGAGTTACCGTCAACAAAGTTGTCATCTCGTTTACACGGGATGACATTTTCTCGATCTGGCTGCGAAAATCTTCGTTGTACTCATTTAAGGATTTGCGCAGACGAATAATTGTGATTGAGGCTATTGGAGCAACCAGAATAAAAAAGATTAAGAAGTTAGGAACGCGTATGGATGTAACAACAATTGCCCCAATTAATCCATTAAGGGCAGCCAGTCCGCCATCGGACATATGTCGAAGCATTTGTTCAATATTTTCAACATCTCGAACTACCTTGGTTTGAAGCGCTCCAGCATTAGTTTTTTGATAGTAGCCAATGCTTAATTGCTGCATCCGAATGACCAGAGCTGAGCGCAATCTATTTTCTGTATCTCGGATCGCAGTTGCAAGGAATCTCACGTACAGGAGATTGGTCGGAAAGTTTTGTGCAACAACAAAAATAAGTGCTGCAGAGTTAATTGCTAGATCTACCGTGGACTTTTTTTCGACAACGATGTCAATCAAGTTAGCTGTAATAACTGGTATCAACCATGCAGGAGAGTGCTTGATAGAGAAGAAGATAACCGCGAGCGCTACATTTTTGCGCTGATCCTTCAGTAGATAGCGCAATGTCCTTATTGGACTCTCACCCTTGAATTGGTGGACCAGTTCGCTATCTTTAACCTGCATGGATTAACCGTACCGATTGTTAATCGGAGAGTGAGCATCAACGGATAACGATTTTTTGTCCTACCGCTACGTGTCAGGACAATTGCACCTCAGCGAACAGAGCGAAGAACCGCAGTTACCTTTCCAAGGATTTCGCAGTTGTCACCATCGATGGGTGCAAAGGAATCATTAGCTGGAAGCAGCCAAATATGCCCATTTTTACGTGAGAAGGTCTTCACAGTTGCTTCGCCATCAATCATCGCAGCAACGATTTCGCCGTTGTTGCAATCCTTTTGTGAACGAATAACTACATAATCTCCATCGCAGATAGCTGCATCGATCATTGATTCACCAACAACCTTGAGCATGAACAATTCGCCGCTTCCAACAAGTGATTCTGGAAGTGGGAAGGTCTCTTCAACTGATTGCTCTGCGGTAATTGGTCCACCTGCTGCGATGCGACCGACCAGTGGGATGTAACGGGTGGCATCAACTGGTGTTGAGTTCTCTGCGGTCTTTTCATCGGGCATCAAAACTTCGAGTGCACGACCACGGGTTGGGTCGCGGCGGATAAAGCCCTTCTTTTCTAGGGCTTCCAGCTGGTACTTGACCGAGGCTGGGGAGGTCAGGCCGGCGACAACGCCGATCTCGCGCATTGAAGGGGGATAGCCGTTGGTTTCAAGGGCATCCTTGATTGCGCCAAGGATTGTGAGCTGGCGGGCGGTGAGACCGTGCTCGCCTGCTGGGCCATCTGGGAGTTCAGTTACGTTTTTTGCCATTTCGCCAACCTTTTCGACTAGGGGATAAGCGTGACACAGGTTGGGAAAAAATTCAAACACCTGTTCGAAAAAATGTTGCATTTGTCAGTGGCGGGGTGTTTAATTGTCTTATTCGAACAACTGTTCGAATACCTTCCCCAAGGTTGTACAGCAGTAAAAGAAAGCAGGCGAGCACGATGAGCGCAGTTACATTCACTACAGGTTTTAACTCAACAGCCTCTAAAAGCATTGTAAATCAAGGCCTTTTGAAGAGTGAATGGCAAGCCAATCCGTCCGGTCGCCAGACAGCGGTTAAGTTGTCGCGCCGTGGCCGCCTTGCTCGCACATTTGTTGTCCTCTCGCTGACCGTCGTGATGGCAGCTGGCTTTGCTTCTCGGTCCGGGGCCGGACAGGTCGAGGCAAGCACAGCGCCTTCCTACGAGATCGTGGTTGTAGCCCCAGGTGAAACCCTGTGGTCCGTAGCTGCAGCGTATGCATCGGGGGATGTGCAGGGGCTGGTCAATGAGATCCGTGAGGTCAACAACCTCAAGGGGTTTGACCTACAGGCGGGGCAACATCTTCGTGTTCCGCTGGGTTAAGGCCAACCTGTGACTCAGCTTCGTAAAGCTGCACTATAAGTTTTACGTGAACACCCTCGCTGGGATTATTCCGAAGGCTCCAATTTCCATCAGAGGCCATTTCGAAAATTTTTGAGCCCAAACCAGGTTTTACGGGAAGAACAGCACCTTTTCCATTGTCGGTCGCTGCAATCTCAAGTGAGTCTTCATCTAGCCAACGCACGGTGATGGTGATCAGCTGAGCTTCACCATGTCGATATGCGTTACTAATCAACTCCTCGATCACATGCGCTAACTCAATCCGTTGAGTTTTTTTAATCGCCAAGCTCAATGTCTCTGGCACTTGCAAAGAGATGCCGATCATTCCATCCCAAGACTCTAAAAGGTTTGAAAAGTAATCTGGACTGACTACATCGCGATTTAAACTACTTTGTAATCCCTCGATGGTGAATTCATTAAGTAAATTGGTGAGTTCACTTCTGTAACTCTCAAAATCACCTTTTTCGCCGTAATGATCTAGCAGGGTAGTCGATGAGTGAATTTTGGTGATGAGGAAGCCATGAAGGTGCTTGCTAATTTCATTTCGCTGATTCTCTAAATGATTCTTCAACACCCGCCTTTTATCGATTAAATCCTGGTGCACATTTTCTTGCAAATCCTTCTGCACGTTCATGTACTGAATAATCTCCGAGACGCTACTAATTGTTAGCACTAAAAATGTGTGCCAGAAAAAGAGTGAAATTTGAAATAATGGATTGAACTCAGACCAGAGAATGTATCCAACAAGTGCGTAAAGAGATCCATTTACAAGAATGACCCCTGAAATGATGAACAAGTTAAAGGCCTTTGAAGGGTTAGCTCGACCTCTGAGCAATGTTCTAAAATATGTAGTGACGATAATTGAAACAAATGTGTTGATTATTAACTGAAGAGCTGAACCTTGGGGATTCCAATCTATATACGTGATCGAAGCTCCGGTCGAAAATTGAACGAGCGCCAAAACTCTAGGATGAAGATTCACCTTCTCAAGTAAAAAAACCTTCTGGATCTGTTCCTTGATGGATAGAGGTTTGTCTCCGACATAATTAAGGTCATAGCTTTCTTGTCGAACTCGTTGGGCAAGGCCAACACGAAGCGCCTCTGAAATTTTGCGCCAATTTTTTTCAGGGTCTGTCGCTAAAAAATCCAGGGTTCCGATTGGAGTTATATTTTGAATGATCTTTTTTAGGATGCGCCCTTGAGTTTCATCTCTAAGTAGATTCAACTCTTGTCCCATGGTCGCAATTTCTTCCGAAAGTTTCTGATTCTCATCGTGAAATTTATTGTAAGATTTGGAAATTTCCTCTGAGTAAGTTGCCTTGAGGCTTAAAGCAAAACCCAACCCGACTCCCAAAAAACCGCCGGAGTAAGCGCGGACCGCCATCTCATCCCATGGGAATGAATCCTTGTTTGCGAGTACATTCACAAAAAACTCGGTAGTGCCACCTTTCAGAGCTCCGATGAGAGCTCCTCCCACAAGAATCATGACTACAGGGATTTTTTGTCCGTACCGCTTTTCAAAGGTGAATTTCATGAGGTACAGAAGGCCAATAATGACGGAGGTAACTATCGCACCCACACCCAGCCATGATAGAAACAACTTCGTTTCAGTTAATTCAGCTTCGGTAAAAGGCACGGAAAAAACAGTAAAAACAAGTAACGGAACTAGAATTTTTAAATTAGGAAAAGAGGCGTATTTAAAGTTAAATACTAGGTCGGGTGGTTTAGACAGCCTCATCATTTAAGACCCCGGTTTGCCTCAAGTAATAGAGAGCAAGTTCAACTCGACGGTTCTTTTTATCATCCATATCGATATTTGTTTTCTTTAAGATTCGAGAAAGGGTTTGTTCGATGGATTTTTCAGTTACATCACGAATTGCTGCAATCTCGACATTGGACATCCCTGAGGCAACCATTCTCACAATTTCAATTTGCACATCAGTTAGTGAATTATTTGATCCGAGATCCTTGATTTGAATATTTGATTTGGAGTGTGCAACCTTTGCGCTCTCAATAGATCGCTCGATTCCTCGCTTAATTTTTGAGATGTCACCGATGGAAGATTTTTGAAGATACACAGATCCATAGGGTGCCATCGTGGAAGTTGAACCTAATAAACGAGGGTCGGCAAATGAAGTGAGAAAAACAATTCCAATACTTGGCATATTGCGTCGAAGACCCAGCGCTAAATCCAAACCTGTTGGTCCTCTTCCTAAATTAAGATCCAAAACAGCTGCATCAACACTCATTCGTGTAGCGGTTTTAAGCGCATATGTTGCAGAGGCTGTTTCCAGGACAACTTCTATATCGACAGATTGAAGAGCGTTAACTACTAGGGCGCGGGTGAAATCCTCATCCTCTGCCACCAACACTCTCAATTTGCTCACGGTGTGGATTATTCACCGTATTAGAGGGATAACCCTCAGGAATAACCCTTTTTTTTGGGGCGATGGGGGTTACCCCTACGCTTTGACCTGGTTTTTTGCGCCCAGTCCAGATTTACCGGGTATGGCTACCACCTCGCCGCGACACGCCGTTCAGGAAGATTTAACCTACCCGACAGGCAAAGCCTCAAGAAATGCTTTATAGTTAACACAAGATGTAGGGGTCAAAGAGCAAAAAACTTCCATTACTAGTGGTTTTGATGTAAGTTTCGCAATCCGCTCTAAAAAGCCCTTTACACCCGAAGTTAAAAATATCGAGCATTGATTGGAGGACACGCCGAGATGAATTGCCCATTCTGCCGCAATGAAGATTCCCGCGTTGTGGACTCTCGTCCTGT
>JACCEE012039212.1_pt1 | contig 18353 bp, 34 predicted proteins | sample 7449931 | NCBI WGS metagenome assembly JACCEE01 (sample SAMN15323457, study PRJNA562643) | freshwater metagenome | isolation source: river surface water | place: USA:Blue River Watershed | collected 2017-08-19 | reverse complement strand
GCACAAATTGATGCATATAATGCAGCAGTAACTGCAAAAGCGACGGCACAGACAGATTACAATACTAAGCTTGCTACATATAATACTAAACTTGCCACATATAATACAGAAAATTCTACATTAAATACATATAATCAAACATTAACAACTAAAACTACTGCACATAATACTGCTGTAACAAATACGTCAAATGCTCTAACTGCTAAGAATAATGCCTCATCTGCTTATGACCAATCTATTATAGATTTAAATTATACAATAGACTCTGCTTGGAAATACTATAACAAACAATTAAATGATGAAATTGCTGCTGCTATTGCTGCAGCAATGGCAAATCAACCTCAACCTACTCCAGAGCCAACTCCAGATCCTACAGATGAGCCTTCTCCTGAGCCAACTCCTGAACCATCACCTGAGCAAACTGAACCAAGCGATCCCACTCCAACTCCAGATTCTGAAACCACAGAGGAACCGAAGCCAGAACCAACTGATGATCTAGAGCCCACACCTGAGCCTTCACCAGAGCCTTCACCTCAGCCAACGGATATAGATCCAGAGCCAACTCCTGAACCAGAGCCAACTCCTGCTGAACCTTCTGAAGAACCATCATCTACAAATACTATCACAGACGAAACAGCAAGTCTAATTGCAGATTTAACAAGTAAGGATACACTTACAAAGTTAAGTCCTGAACAAAAACAGGCGGTGGCACAGGGACTTGGAATCTCAGTATCTGAGATAGCATTGGTAGCAAAGATAGCTCAAGATAATCCTGTTATTGCTTCAGCTTTAGAAGAATTTGGTGATAGGATTAAAGAGAATAAAGATGCACCAATGCCCTATACACTAGCAGATGCTACAACAGAAATAGCAACAGAAGCATTTTTAGCAGATCCATTGGGTGCTCTTACAAATATAGATTTAGAAAAAGTACTTAGCCCATCTGAATGGGGCAAAGATATGACGGACGACCAAAGAGAAAAGGCGCAGGAAGTAGTAATTCCTGTAATTATTGCATCAAATATCGTGGCGGCAGCCATGACTAGGAGGTTAGTATGAAGTTGATTGTGAAAGGAATGAAAGGATTAATTTCTTGGCTATGGGAAGCAGTTAAAGAAAGCATAGCTCAGGTATGGACCCTTTTGGGATTCTTTATTGCATGGCTTACCCTTACTGGCACAGCCCAGCAAGTAGTAGGATTTGCAACAATCTTGGCCACAGTAATATGGCTAATTACCATACCCCTTCGTAAAGAGGAATAATTTGCTATAATGGTGGTATGGCAAAGATAATTGGATTGGCCATATTGGCCCTGTTACTATCTGGATGTGGACTAACGGATGGAAAATTCCGCTACCCATGTCAAGATCCTGCTAACTGGGAAGCTAAAGAATGCAAGCCTCCTATCTGTACTGTAAACGGAGCTTGCCCAGAAGATTTAGTTGATGTAGATAAATTAAATAATTCAGATACACCACAAGACACGGTGAATCCGTAATGTCTTCTGGATCACATAAGCCACATAGAAGATTCAATCCAGTTCAAATCAAAAATGGTATGATAGTTAGACTTCGTAAAGATGGAACTATCAAAGCAATATTAGGAAAGTACGGAGAGTACGGGAAGAAGGCAAACAAATGAGCAAAATTAGAATGACTCCAGCAGAACTGGACGCAAGACTTAAGTTTATATTGGGTATCACACTTGGAGCTATCCTATTTTTTACAGCTATGGGAATTTTGTATGCTCTAATCTTTGTTACTCAGCCAGTAAATGCACAATCAGAAAATGACAAGATGTTCTTTAATGTTCTAGGAAGCGTAGCAACATTTATTACAGGAACATTAGCTGGACTATTAATTGGACAGTCTGGCGCTAAAGATATTATGGATGCACAGCTAGCAAATAAAGAAATGGATGCTAAGAATACTCAAGCAGACAAAAAGCTTGAAGCAGAAATTGATGCAACACGTGCACGTTTAGATGCAAAGCCAGACGGAGCAATGCCAGCAGAGCAACCAGTAGATGAAGAATGGGATAAAGACTAATGACAACAAATGATTTTCCAGTTCCAGCAGAAACTGCTAAAGCACCAGCAGGTACTGCTGCTCGACTTATTCAGGTAGCTAAATCTCAAGTAGGATACATTGAAGGTCCTAAAGATAACGAAACAAAGTACGGAGCTTTTACAAAAGCAAACTTCCAGCCATGGTGCGGATCATTCGTAATGTGGTGTGCTGATCAAGCTGGAGTAAAGGTTCCAAATACTGTTTATACTCCTAGTGGTGCAGCAGCTTTTAAGAAAAAGGGTGCATGGATTGATGGAGACTTAGCAGATCCAGAACCAGGTGATATCGCCTATTTTGATTTCCCATCAGACGGTGTAGATAGAATTTCTCACGTAGGAATTGTTATTGAAGATAATGAAGACGGAACTGTTTGGTGTATTGAAGGAAACACTTCTTCAAAGAAATCAGGAAGTCAAAGAAACGGCGGAGAGGCATGTAAGCAACTTCGTGCGTATAAGAAGAATAAAAAGGGTGTTCAGGTATCAATCGTAGGATTTGGAAGACCTAAATTTAAGGCTTCTTCTGGGGCAAAGCCATTTCCATCAGCAGATGGAAAATGCCCTACATGTGGAAAGTAAATTAACATGACTGCGGAATCAACAAAACGTAGCTTAGTAAAAACAGCAAGTTGGGAGACATTCCACCTTGTTGGAGTTGCTGGTGTAATTTATTTATTTACTGGAGAATGGGAGTACGCAAGTTTGGGTGCTCTAATATACATTGCTTGGGAAGCTGTAGGATACTTTATTCATGAAAGAATGTGGTCTAAATTTGGGAGCAAAATTAAATAATGAAGACAACTGATTACGAAAGTCCTAAAGTTAGAATAATTGAAAACTTTATAACTAAAGAAGAATGTGATTGGATTATTAATAGTGCTAATTCTACAAATCTATGGGCACATGATAATAAAACTCCAGATCAATTTAAAAATCAGGAAGAGTTTGAAAATTATTACTATTCTTGGGCTAATAGGGTAGTTAATTTAAATACTTTATATACTCAAAAAAAACCTGAGCACAAAGAGCTTTTGTCTAAAACTCTTCCTATTCAAAAATTAATGAAGGAACAGATAGTAGACTTTTTTAAGATGGATTTTCCAATATATAGTGAAAGTTGGGAAGTTGTAAGATGGGGAAAACCATACTTTAACTATCAACAACCACATATAGACTATATAGATTTAGATTTTGATCTAAATAAAATAGATGAATACGATTTGCCAGAATCTTCTAAAAAATATTTGCTAGATAACCCACACCTAGTGGATCTTTATCAAAGAAAGTTTGCTGGTAAAAACTTTACATCTATGCTATATCTAAATGAAGATTTTGAAGGCGGGGAGCTATATTTTCCTCAGTATAATGATTTTGAAATTAGACCAAAGCCAGGACTATTGGTAATATTTAGTGGAACCTTAAAACATCTACACGGTATTAGAGAAATAACATCTGGTATGAGATATGTACACACAACATTTTGGAGTAAATATCCCCAGTATGCTTCTTTAGTGGCTAGGGACTGGTCTAGAAATAGTATTGACAAAGAGTATTACGGTTTGGTATAATATAGAAGGGTAGCCTAACGGGACCCTTAATAATTTATTCGCTTAAGGAGGAATAAGAATGGTAACATATACCACAAATTCAATCTTCAATGATCCGTTTTTTATCGGCTTTGATAGATTAATAAACAGAGTATCAACAATTCCAAATTCCAACGGCTTTCCGCCATACAATGTTGTCAAAGAAGACGACGAAACATGGACGGTAGAAATGGCTGTTGCTGGATTCTCGAAGGATGAAATCGAGATTACAGAGCAAGACGGAACCCTAAAGATCGAGGGATCAAAGGATGATGAGTCTAAGTCTGAATATGTACACAGAGGAATTGCTACACGTAAGTTCACAAGAAGCTTTGCTCTTGGTGAATACATGTATGTAGACTCTGCAGAACTTAGGGACGGCATGCTTTATGTAACAGTAAAGCTTGAATTGCCAGCAGAAAAGAAACCTAAGTCAATTCGAATCAAGTAGGTTTCCAGTCGTTTTACATGGCCATTGGGCTTTGCTTAGTACTGGAAAATATAACTAAATAGCGCAGAGGGGCATAGGAAACTATGCCCCTACTGGCACCGATATGAGAGGTAGCAATGAAGGAAATATTACATTTTAGTGCAGAATGGTGCGGTCCATGTAAGATGATGATTCCAGTAATCAGTAAGTTTTTGGAATCTAATCCAGGCGTAAAATATACAAAGATAGATATTGATAAGCAACCTGAGCTTTCTGAGCAATACGAAATTAAAGGTGTTCCAACTTTTATAGGTATGGAAAATGGAGATGTTATTAATAGAATAATGGGTGCGGTTCCATTAGCTAAAATAGAAGGAATATTTAAAGACAATGACTGATGATTTTTTAAACTCCTTACTTTCTACTTCAGTAACAGAAGAAGCTGTAAGAAAGAAAATACACGACGAGCTTAGAGATATGGCTGCAATATTTACTCAAAAGGGTAGGGGTCAAATGGCTGCTGGCCTTACGATGGCATCTATGATTGCACTTGGAATGAAGATAGATACAGAAGGCCAAAGAATATTTGACGATCTACTAGATAATAATTTGCAAAATGAATCTAGAAGTATTCCAGAAACTGATGCTATGGGAAGAGAAAAGTTCTGGGAAGATATTGGTAGACCTGATGCCCAATGATTGTTCTGGACCACATCCAGTAAATGCATCTAAAGCATACCTTAAAAAAATAGAGTCTGATCCATATTATCAACATGAATTGTTTTCTGTTTTAGAAGAAGATATTTATATTGGAGATGGCTTTATAAAAAGCACATACTATCATATGCTACCATATGATTATGCGGTTACTTACGTGAGGTCTTACGAACAGGCTTCTTAGTTGTATTGTGTTCGATTCTGGTAATAGAGTCACGTAAACTTGAACCTGAGTTCGGATAAAGTTCTGCCTTAATTTCTGCAATTTCGGATTCAATTTTATCAAACCTTTCGTTTCCAGTTTTTAGTCTGTGAATTACTCCTGGGTTTTCTTCGGTACCGTCGCCTTCCCAGTCTTCTATAAATTTAAACCATGTTTTAGCTAACCTTGCTGCTATAGTTAGCAAATATCCCAAAGATCCAACGGCGGCGCCGATTAGAACTATTAACTCAAGGGTGCTTATGGTCATAAGATAATTATACTACCATAACTTTTTATGTGCGATCTTGACAAATTGTTTTTAATTGACTAGAATATATTCATGGACAAATTTGTAGTCTGTGAAAAGTGTAAGAAAGAAATCCAGGTGCGCTGGGGAATATTTGCACACGATACTCTAAGAAGACATATGAAGGAGCATAAATAATTGCCTATAAATTACTTTTCTGACGAGATAGCTTGGGCTCACACAGACTTGTACCCGAATCAAACTCACAAGTTTTGCTTTGGAGAAGTAGCCAGATCTGCCCCAGAAGATAACAATGTTACATATACAATGAATTCTTACGGTCATAGATGTGAAGAATTTACTAAATCTCACGATGGCAAGCACGTCCTCTTTGCTGGGTGTTCAACCACTTTTGGAGAAGGCCTCCCATACATGAAAAATTGGAGCGGTAGACTATATAATAAAATAGCTAAAGAGGAAAAGCTTTCTGGATACTTTAATCTTTCTTATTTAGGTGGAAACGTACAGCTTATAGTTGATAATATATATAAATATGCTAAAAAATTTGGAAATCCAGACTACCTATTTTGTCATTTTCCAGAAACTCTTAGGTACCCCAAGCCCTACACAAAATTTGGCTACACAAACTTTGTAGATTATAACAATGTAGATGTTGATCCTCTTAGATTTATAAATGCTTATTTGGCTATACGTGGACTAGAAATGTACTGTGCATCAAATAATATAAACCTGTACTGGAACACCTGGCATGAAGCTGATGCAAAAGCTTTTACTGAAAATGGATTTTTAGAAAGATATGTATATACAACCTGGGCAATGGTATATGCTGAAGCAACCAATAATGATGAAAAGAATGAAAAATATTTTGGTATTGCAAGGGATAAAATACATCCAGGATATAAATATTCTGATGGAATAGCAAATATATTCTACGAAAGGTTAAAAGATGAAAAAAATAAAAATATTTTGGTATAGAATAAAATTAAAATTTAAGAAGCCAATGAAGCCGAAAGATTTTATATACTAATGATAGTACTGGGTATCAATGAATCTTCTCATGACGCTGCAGCCTGCCTAATTAATGACGGCAATATCCTTTTTGCTGGGCATGCTGAAAGATATAGTAAAAAGAAGAATGATTGGTACACTAATAAAAAGCTTTTTAGAGATGCTATTAAATATGGCGAGCCAGATGAGGTAGCGTATTATGAAAAAAGCAGGTTAAAAAAACTTAGATTATTAATTCGTGGCGGACAAAAATCTAATCCTCCATGGTATAAAAATACTATAATTGGAGAACTTCCTCAAACTGAATACAGTCATCATTACTCTCACGCTGCTGCAGGTTATTTTACCAGCAAATTTGATGATGCGGTTATAGTAGTATTAGATGCAATAGGTGAATTTAATACATCTACAATATGGGCTGGAGAAGGAAACTCCATATCTCAGGTATACAAAAAGAACTACCCATTCAGCTTTGGTCTTTTTTATTCTGCATTTACGGATCTTATTGGGTTAAAGCCAAATGAAGAAGAGTATATTATGATGGGTATGGCGGCTTATGGTGATTGGACAAAATACTTCTTAAAGGTAAGAGAGTACTTTCCAGACATAGACATTCAAAAATATAATTTCCACAAGGGGATATATGACTGGGATCTGCCAATAACAGAACAAGATAAGTTTGACATCGCTGCAGCGGTACAGCGTGTCTACGAAGACAGGCTTGTTAACTTTATGGCCTTGGCAAAGAAACTTACTGGAAAAAGAAATTTAGTTTTTATGGGTGGGTGTGCTTTAAATTGCTCAGCCAACACAATGTTGTGGAAGATGTTCGATGATGTATGGATTATGCCAAACCCAGGTGATGCTGGAAGTTCTCTTGGAGCAGCAGCAGCTAAATATGGTAAGCATGTTAACTGGAAGTCTCCATATCTAGGCTATGATTTAGGTGGAACTTATCCAGTTGATGAATTATTAGAAGACCTATTAACTAAAAAAATAACGGCGGTGGCGAGTGGAAGAGCGGAGTTTGGACCAAGAGCACTAGGTAATAGATCAATTTTAGCGGATCCAAGAGACCCAAATATTAAGGATGAAGTAAATAAAATAAAGAAAAGGGAGCAGTTTAGACCCTTTGCTCCAGTAATAATGGAGGAGTACGCATCAGAGTATTTTGATATGGACTTTGCATCCCCATATATGCAATTTGCAGTGAAATGTAAAAAGCCTGACGTAATACCTGCAGTGGTACATAAAGACGGTACGTCTAGGGTTCAAACAGTAAATAGGCAACAGCACGAGGGTCTTTACAGACTGCTTGAAAAATGGTACAATAATACAGGTGTGCCAGTACTACTTAATACTAGTTTAAATATTAAGGGGCAACCATTGTTAAATGATTATATAGATGTACTTGAGTGGGAAAGCCAGTATAAATTTAAGATAAGAACTGGTAGATAGGAAATAATGGTGAACGATCTTAAGGTTAACAACACCAACGTGCTTCCCTTACGTTGGCTTGCAAATCTATGTGGCGAAATATCAGGCTGGGCTATACTAAAGGTTGCGTATCTTGATGAAGCTAAGAATTTTGGATTTAAATATAGTGTATACGGAGCACTGTACTCTTTAACGTGGCCTGTATATTTAAGATGGGGAACATTCTACAAGTGGGATTTTGATATGAGTGGAGATGGGTGGAATGACTATGATGAAGACGGAGTACCTTATTGGGAAAAATGGACTGATTGGGATTTTGAAGATGAGTGGACAGGCGACGCATTTAGGGTAATTAAGAAATGAAGACATACTTTTTTAAATGCCATATCTGTCAAACATCTATGACCATTGAGACAGAGTTAGAAGATAAGAATATTCATCAGGTTCCACCATGTCCATGTGGCAAATCTAGAATGAACAAAGATGAGCTATCCGCTTCCTAAAAATCCAGAAGTTGCCAAATACCTAAACATAGTAAGACAAAGAAATAAGCAGATGGTTTCAAGGTGCCATTACTGCGGTAAGAAAACAATAGGAATAAACTGTGAGGCCCACAAGATACTTTTTGTGTGCCAAGATCACTACGTTCCAGATAATCCTAATGTAGTACATAGGGTGTATCCAGAGGGTATGACTGTTCCAGAAAACATGATGGATCCAAATATAGGGGGATGGCTATCAAAAAAGTAGCGCTTGCTTTAGTTATATCACTGTTACCTGTTCAGGCTCACGCTGTTCAAGATGGGGCGGTGGCAAAGGGTAACCCTAATGTAGTATCCCTCTTTGCCTTACAGAATGGAACCTTCGTATATAGGTGTACTGGAGCATACATAAGAGAAAGAATTATAGCTACAGCATCACACTGTATAGATAAAAATTCTCAAATATATGTATCAGATACTGGTGTCGACGTGAGTGAGTCGCCGACGAGAACACCAATTCTTTCATTTGCAATACCTAATCCTGAATTAGCGCCATGGAATAATACATATCCAGGTCGGGAGCAGGATATTGCATTTTTATTTACAGAAAAGCCATTGTCTGGTAATCCACTGACTATCGCCAGTAGACAGATGGTCAACTCTCTTAAATCAGATGGAGCTACAGTGGTAGCATATGGTTATGGAAATACTGCATATAGAACTCCCAGTACTGGAATGCCTTATTCATATACGCTTTTGGCTAGACACAGAGATGTAAGATCTGGATTAGATTCAGAACGCTACATGTCCGCAGTTGGAATTAAAGGGGCAACTTGCCCAGGAGATTCAGGCGGACCAATTCTGTCTGGAAATTATCTAGTCGGTATAGTATTTGGCGGTGGTACATGGACATGTCATAATGGTACAATACATATAGGAACTTGGTCTACAGAAGCCACATTAGTCTGGCCATATGAAGAATATCTAGAGAGAGAATATAAGGCATTTTTAGATAGCCAGAAGCCTAAACCAATTATTAAAAAGAGAAAGTGGAGAAGATAATGCTATTTCATAAGCACCTATTGATTAATGCCAGAGTAAAAAATCCTATGTCCTCAGAGAATGAGGCTATTGATTTTCTAACTAATTTGGTAGAAAAGATTGACATGAAGATTATAAAGGGCCCATTTGCTAGCTATGTAGATAAGCCAGGAAATAAGGGGCTAACAGCTATCGTAATGATAGAGACTAGCCATATTGCCTTTCACATCTGGGATGAATTAGATCCAGGACATGTCCAGTTTGACCTATATACCTGCGGTAGCCTAGATTTAGATAAGGCAATTCAGATTTTTAGAGAAGCGTTTGATGTAGCTGAGATGGACTATGTTCTCATGGATAGAGAGCATGGGTTTACAGTAGAGGCTGACGGAACCATAGGACGATGAGATCTTTTGGTATAGAAAATATCTTCTCTGAGGATGACTATCTATACCTTAAGAACTATATTTATAACAATATAAATACAGCTTCAGATTTCATATACACCGAATACTATGGGCGGTGGTGGAATATCGTAGAACTAGACGATAGAATAAATACCTTCATAATGGAGGCGGTAAGAAAGCACCTAGGAGATAACCTAGTAATAGCTTTTAATCAGTGTATTAAATACCAGAAGATAGGCGATTGTATACCTAAATTAGATTCCCATAAAGATCATTTTTATAATGACTATACCCTAGATATAACCATAGATACTACCCTGAACTGGCCATTAGAAATAGAGGGCCAATACCTTTCTTGCTATAATAACTCTGGAATATTTCTAGATGGAAATAATGAGAACCATTCTAGGCCAGAGTATCCAGGGTCAGATAATGACTATATGGTTATGCTTTATGTAAATCTAGTTGACCAAAATAGTGATATTTTAAATAAAATAAATGCCATGAAAGGTCTATCTGAAAATACCAGAAAGATGCTTTTATCCAGAATGATTCCTAGACAACATAAAAAGGGGGCGGAGTGATAGAGATCATCCTCAATCTAACCATAGCTATAATACTCAGTATAGGGATATGGAACCTAATAGGGAAATATAAGTCATGAAGATAGCCTTGATTCTACTTCTAGGGCTATTTGCCTTCTTAAATTATATGGCATGGCTTCAATCAGTTAATATGAGATAGGCTCTTACTTGTGCCAAGGGGATAGGTTGCACCTATCCCTTTTCTCCTTTTATAGGGCCATATAGAGCCTTTTAAAGTGGAGTATAGTGGAGGGAAGTGGAGTAAAATGGATAAAGAAAATAGATAAAGGACTAATGATTATCTATATTGATATTATATGGGTATTGGAGCGACTATCAAAATACGAACGTAATGTCAAATTTGGGCCAGGATATTCTCATATAATGAGACTTATCATATTCAGGCCAGATCTGTCAAATTCCAGTGTTTTTTTGGGCAATATCGTAATGTCCCATTAAAAAAAATAGCCCAAAATTCACACGAATTTCAGGCTATTTTGACTAATAACTATATTATTTTTATTTATTTATTCGTATATTGAAAAGATTTTCTTCAATAATGATTTAATTCTATTCTCTTTATTATCTATCATACAAGGGCATATTGAAAAGGAATGGATGTGTTCTTTTTTCCGCCGCTGCCCAGCTCTCTGTTCCATATAGAGTTTATAAAAATATCTAGGCATAATTCTCCTCGCCGCCTGGGGCGGCGGTGATCAAAAGATCACCTTGTATACTATAGCATATCATACATACATTGTAAATTCCAGTGATTTTTTGGACATCATCGTAATATCCCACAGAATTTTCCACACCCTGTGGATAACCTGTGGATAACTATGTCCAATTTATACCCATTTGTCCTCTTGACAATCAAATTTTAATATGCTAGGAATTCCAGTGATTTTTTCCATATGATCGTAATATCATATCAAATTTTTTATAATGTCCGAAATGTCTGAATTGTCTGGTGCTGCCCGATCAAGCTATATTTGTCAAGTATATAAAAAATGAGCAGTTTACCTGGCCATGCTCAGGGCCCTTTCCGTCTAATTAAATAGAAGCGGACACCTTGCCGTAGTAATTCACAAAATCTTGAATGGAATTAACAGCATTATTATGTGTAACTGTTCCATTTGTGAAATCTACCAATACTGGTTCATATGATTCTTCGCCACCTTCTTCTCCTACAAAGAATCCAAATCCTGTCTCATCTGCCCAATCTGGGCCAATGATATGACAGACAACATTTCTTAGTGCATATGGGATATCTCCCATACTTAGTCTAGCACTAGCTTTATCTAATGCATAGGCTAGGTCTTGTAATTTACTATCTCCGCCCCAATGACTATATAGGGTAAAGTACCCCGTATCAGTCTTGAACGTGAAGTTGGTTCGTGCTCCCATTATTTTCCTCCGCAGGTTTGTTTGTAAAATAGTCCAATAGGGCATTGTAAGCACCAATGATGTATTGAACCGCACCATCATTAGCCTTTATTGTTAGATGACCTAGAGTATAGCCAATAGCGTAGGCAGTACCTAAATCATTACTTCTATGTACTTCCTCTGCTTCTGTGCTATCACCTAGATAGGCAATCATAGTCATAACACGATAACACATAGTACCTAAAGGCATTTCCTCCTCAGTACTACGATTTGCTACCCACGATTGTATTTCTTGTCTAACGATACTCGTCAAGGTTTACTGCCTCCTCTTGCTTTGTTTGATACCATTCTACCACAGGGGACTGACATTCTTCAAGAGCCTCCCCATAATGTGCGGAGATACTCTCCGCTATCTGAACCACTTCCATATCCTTGTTTATATGGTTATCGAATTTCCAGTCAATACCCCAAAACTTACAAACTGTAAGAAATAGTTTCATCATCTTGCGTTGGACTTTTGGAGGTTGCTTTTGTAATTCCATAGCAAATAAACTGTCTTCAAATCTAATATCTGAAATTGCGTTCGATAGTTGTTCCACCGCTTTCTGTTCGATTGACTTTTTCATAACCACCCATTCTATCAAGTTGTAGTGGGGGTGTCAAGAGCCCACCCCCACCTAATCGTTATTTAGTTATATTACTTGCTATTTGGCTTGGCAAATACTTTGCCTTGTGCTTCAGCCTGCTTTAGTGCCTCGATTTGTTCACGTGTAAAACGACCACGTGCACCAACAAGGAACCCAAGTTGGCTTAGGTACTCTCGCTTTGTCATTGCTACTCCTTTCCGCATATAGGTGTTGCGATGTTTATCCTACCACTACGTAGGTAAATTTGTCAATTCGTCTCATCATCTGAGACTTCGTCTAACCAGCCGTCTTCATCTAGGCTAACTATAAAATCATTATCCCGTAGCCAGTCCCGTAGACCTTCGTCCAGGTCCTCTACCCCATACTCTAGAGTAAAGCCATTCTTATCTGAATCCTCCCAGAACTTATCCCAGATTTCTTTTAACTCTAGGTCCATGCGGAAGCATTCATCAACATGTGGGTCCTCGTGTACATCTTTCCACTGTTCATTCTCATACCAGTTACGGATGACATCCCAGCACCAAAGCCATACCAGGGACGGAAACACCGTAACGTTCTGTAGGTCATCTACTAGTTTATTTAAAACTTCGTAGTTGTCATCACGACGTGTTCTTTCCTGCAGATCCATATCAGCCACGTGCCTTGGTCCTCTCCTGTATTGCAAATGCTAGTGCATATGTAAGTTGATAGATGTCATGGTAGGCCTCTAATACGCCTTCCCAATATTTGCGCTCCATAGAATCCATGGCCTCGCCTGAAGCCTCTTCAGCCTCAACGGCTAACTCATATTGAATATTAGCCTCGTATATTTGGTTTTTTAGGTAACCATGCATGACGTCGGTGCCTGAAGAACCATTGTCAATTTGTTTTTGTAGGTGTGGGTCTAACTTAGTTGTGTCTATTAGTTTGTCGATATCCATGGCTAGAGTATATCACCTGCCACTGACAAAAGGTGGCGGGCTGAAAGAATCTGTCCTGACATATGGTTATACTCATAATCTAATTCCTTACAAGCCTTAGATTCAGGGTCTAGCAATTCCATTTCTTGTGCTATATTTTCCAAATCCTGTTCCAAGCTGATTATATGAATCTTCATATATTCAATGAGTTTACCAGTCCTATTAATATACTCTGATTCCATTAGATGTGCCCCTCTGCTAATAATCCTTCTAATAGGTCATTGGCCATATCCAATCCGTCTCTAACTAAATCATTAGAAGAATTGGCAGGCAGGTAAGACTTAGCAATATCAATAGCATTCTGCATATCAAATACATCCTTTGTACTATAGCCTAACATTACTTCTCCTCATCAAATTCTAGATAATATTGGTCTTCAGGTTTCAAATCATAGTATTGGTTAAACCTGCCCTTTAGATAATTACTAGATGACATATCCGCAATACGCCAATCTGAGTATAACTCTCCTTCATCTAAATTAGAGTTAACCCAATCTTCTAGCAATTGTTCTGCAATTTCTTGCATTTCAGCGTCGATTACCATTTGATTTTCATTTTCAAGAAATGACATTTGTTTCCTTTTCATATGCTTTTAGGGATTTGAGGGTTAATTCTATCGTAGTGTCAGGGTATTTGTCAAGGAGATAATTTACAGCCTCCCCCGCAGTTTTAAAATCAGATACATTGGAGCTATGTCCTATACCAGTCCTAATATCCATTTCCCAACAATCTACTCCGCCTGGTGATACAGAGTAATTCATTTCATATAGATCTACAAGCATATTCCACCTCTCGTTTCAGGGTCATATTTTATCATCCCGTAATCCCGTGAGTCAATTCCTAATCTCGTAATATGAGATAAATTTATGTGATCCTTATCACACGGGCAGCCAGTAATTAAAGAAGGCCTGGTCCCCCAATTGACCAGGCCTCCCATGTAGGAATGTCCCCATATGACTCTTTATCGACTTGGTGAATACCTGATAGCCGAACCTACATCATCACTCACCCGTGATACCACTATTTTACTCGACTAGAATAGTTTTGTCAAACTACTCCCATTTAATAGAATAACCATTTACCTTAACTGTCTTGCCAGTCTTAGTAAACTTTTCTACAGCCTCAGATACTAACGATTTAGGCTCAGCTGATGTTAACTTAATAAACATAGCTAAGCTGTCAGATGCCGTTGTGCCCGCATGTAGTAGGTGTGATCCCTTTTTAACTAACCACGCCATTCAACTCTCCGTTCTCTAACATTGTTATTAACCATTCAATTGCAAAGACTAACTCTTCGTCTTCTGTTCCTTCAGCTTTTGCTGTAAGTGCTTCTATAAGATCCTCACGACTGGCTTTGTACCCGTCATTCCATCCTTCTGTATACTGCATATGTTGATTGTCCATTCAACCTATCCACGTATGGAGTTAAAGGGACTATGTCCTCCTCTGACACAATAGTAGCACCAAGTTTCTCTACAAGCAGAGTTATCTTTTCAATTGCTCCAGTATCAAACTCTACTAATCCGTTTCCTAAACTTTCGGCTGGTACGCCATGCTTCATTGCTTCAAACATGGCGACTCCAACCTTATCAGTATGAATGGTGGTTATCACCAGTTCACATCCGAATCTTCAATTGTCCAGGACTCAACAATGACGTCTCCGTTGTATGCATCAAGTGTTAATGTATCCTGCAGGAAGTAATGTGCGTCGAAGTCTTCTACCTCATCCAATGGGATGTCGTAGTCAATTTCAAATGAAAGAGTTCCCGTAATACGAACAGTCTGTTTTGGTTCATGGCCAAGAATTTCGCATAGGTCATTAAGTACTTCAGACTTTTCATAGTTAGGATTGTACCAGCCGTCAGTATTTAGATTGTTAAGAATCTGACTAATCTGATTATTACTGATGCTTAGTTGCTTTTCAAGACGGACCAAAGAATCTAGTTTTCCTTCTAGGTCCACGGTCTTAATGCTTGGGTAAGTTACCTCACCGTTATTAATAACCTTATATGTAGTAAGGCTATTAGGATTGTAGGTCATAGGGACCTCTGTTGTTACCTGGTTATCCATTTTGTTACTTTCTGTTAGTAGGGACGAAAGCGGAATTGTACCACTTTCGGATGAGATATGCAACATATCTCGCCCACATGGACATGTGAGCTTTACCACACCAGATGGGAATCCAAACCCATCTGATGTAGTTACTTCGATCATAGTATCACATTCATCTGGGTCACAGATAAATGTGTACTTACTAGATACAATGTCTGACATCATGCATCTGCCTTTTCAAGTAAAGGCTTATGCTCTTCGCATTCTGCCATAGCCTCTTCATCTCGCCATGAACCATCGTTACATTCAGAGCAGAACTGACCGCAGTCGTTATCACAATAATCTAATGTATCTAAAGAATCACATGCATAGCATTTAGTGTCATAACTAACTAGTTCTGTTACTTTACCACGCAGAATTTCTAGTTCTCCACCCCAACCCTGCTCCTCTTCGTATTCTAATGTAAGAAGAGAATTAGGAACAAGATGAGATAGTTTTTCTAAAACTGTGACGGCAGGAGACCAAGCAGTTTCATACTTGTACACGAGCCAGTTATCTTCACCCTCTGACTTATATTCAAGTAACTCTGTATTAGGATATTCATCACCGTCACGTACGGCAACATCCCATTTAGTTCCCCAGTTAGAGTTATTCCATGAATACCAATCCTTTTGAGTCTTGGCATGCTCAACAGATTTAGCAAACCAATCAGGGTCCTTCATGTCAATTCCTCCACGGTCAGGTTGACATGCATACTCTTCGTCGGTAATGCCTGCATCCTTGTATGAATAGATATTGTGGAAAGCAAAGACAGGATTGCTATAAGTTACCTGTGTAATTTTGGTTGGGAATCCCATACCACTAATATCGCCCATACCAAATGTTTCTTGGGCTAGAGTAAATGGACGATTCAATCTTTCTTTGATAGAATCTATCTCTTGCTTGGGGCCTTGAATTGTCAAGGTGTTATATACCCAATTTGGCATATATCCTCTTTCTGTAGTAGTTAGTGGCAGATTTTAGCATATCAGGGATATCAGTGTCAACCCCGTAATACCCGTAATACTGTGATTGTGGTCACATCCTGCCGCCCGATTTTTCAGCTTTTGTCAAATCGAAGATCAATAAAAAAAGAGCGGGGATTTCTCCCCGCCCTTCTGCGTTTTATTTACGCAAGAACCGATTGAACAACTTTTAGCAATCGATTTTTTTCCGCATTGATTTGAGCATCAAATCCTGATGCGCTTGCTAACATCGCTTCATTACTTCCACGACGAGCAGAGCGGTGCCAATCTAAACGCTCAGTTAGAGCATTTAGCGCACCCCAAGCGGTGCCAGCAATCATGTGATTGTATTCGCCAGTATAAATGTCATTCAGGGTATCAACCTTATTAGTCCATTTAGTTAGAGCGATTTTCTTCTCACCTTGTGGCTTTGGGTAAGCCTTCAAGATAATCTCATTGAATTGTTGAGCGGTGATTTCTTTCGCATACAATTCATTGGCGAGAATTGAGAATTCGTCCATGTAAGCAGTAGCAAGACCGAGAGCCTGACGAGCAATCGCAATCTTACCTTCTGCGGTTTGAGTGTGACGAATTTTGAATGATTGCTTTACGCCGTCTTTCTTCTTGATACGACCAAGAGCAAGGTTTAGCGTATTAGCGCACACAACACGAACAGGCGTTACAGATGCCTGAATAGCAACAGAGCCGTCGTGTGATGTATTGATTAGAAGATAAGTTTTGACCTTATCTGCTACACCGCTAGGGTCTAACACAATCTCCTTATCAATCGCAAGAGAGCCGAATACAACACGACCTCCACGAATTGAGCCAGCAGTTTCCCAACGACCTCCGCCGTCTAGAATGTTATCGCCAAATGCGAATAGGTCTTCATTTTGTAGTGGAACATAACGCTCACCAACAATACCGAGAACATCGGTTTGAGATTTGTTGGTAGGATTAGTTCTAACAACATATTGATAAGACTTATCAGATGTTAGAGTAGATGGAATTTCGAGTTCTTCTAAACGAACATTCCAACCATTTAGGTTTGCTAGTTCTAGCATTGTTTGAGTATTGACTTCATCTTGAAATACAGTTCCAAGACCATGCCAAGCAGGCTCTCGCAATGATGCGAAAGATGCTTTTCCGTTTTGAGTTTCTAATTCATGAGCCATGAATTTTTCCTTTCGATAGTGGTTACAGATTGTGCCAATCTTATCATACCTAACCCATGTTTGTCTAGTTATAAGTGCCAAAATACTCGTGAGTAAGCCCGTAATGTCGTAAATGTCCGAATTTATTTTTTGTGAGCTTGATCACACGGGCCGCCCCATTTAGGGGATTTTGTCAAGTTATTCTTCAGGCAAGTTGAAAAAATCTTGCCACTCTCTATCATCTACTTTTGGATTAGGAATAGATAATAGATTTATTAGAACAGCAATAGGAATAATAACAAAGAAGATAACCATAGAACCAAAGAAAATCCACGCAAGGGCGGAGCCTAAGAAACCATAATAACTCATTGGCAAATCCTATCAGATAAGGGACGGGGTGTCAATCATTTTTTACTTGCACTAAATCTAATATCAGCCTTACCATAAACACAAAGGCCACAAGATACGCATGCAGAGCCATTAGTAGAAATTAGAGGAATGCGCTTAGCATTTTCAGGACACTTAGCACCTACTTTACCTACTAATTCTTTCATGACAGTTTCACCCATTGCAAAATTCTTAGCAAGATACGCAAGGCGTGTGCCATGCAAATCACGCAAGGCTTGTGCAGTCTCTTTATTTTCCTCATCAGTTGAGAAATATAAAGATAGGTTAGGTATATCCATTAGAATGGGTACGGCAGAATATACACGGGTGTAAACCCAGAATTGAACGTCGGGGTGTTTATTTATTACCGTTTTCCAGGCATAGGCATAAGTATCAGAGAAGAAATCGCCATCCCAGTGGATACGGAATAATTTATCTGCAGACTTTTTATCACAATCTTTTTTGAAATCAACAATCATTTCATCCAATAAAGATACCATTGTAGTTATATCTGCATTACGTAGGAGCTCCCAGT